>VOFG01004374.1_pt1 | contig 46235 bp, 61 predicted proteins | sample 5384171 | NCBI WGS metagenome assembly VOFG01 (sample SAMN12384726, study PRJNA508395) | human gut metagenome | isolation source: healthy gut F | host: Homo sapiens
ACATCCTCGACAAGCTGGACGTGAAGCGCCGGGCGGAGGCCAAGACCGCCGCGAAGAAGCTGCATTTAGTGCCGGACAACCTGTAAAACATCATCCGACAGATGTCGGATTTCCACATAAAAGCAAGACGATTTTTCAAGGAGGGAAAGACATGAAAAACGAATATTGAGTGTGCTCATGGCGCTGGCGCTGTGTCTAACGCTCCTGACCGCGCCCGCGTGGGCGGCGGAGGACACACTGGAGGGCGGCACCATCGTGCAGGAGGAGCAGGAAGAAACTACGCCCGCCACATCGGAACAGGCGGTGGAGGACGCGTCGGAGGGCACCATCGTGCAGGAGGAGCAGGAAGAAGCCACGACCGAAGGCAACGGGCAGTCGACCAACACGGGCGAAGGCGAACAGTCCAATTCCGAAACGAACACGCTTACGGAGATCTGGTTCGTAAGAAAGCCCGATTCCATTGGCCGCAGCTATGACGGTACGACGGACGGCAGCATGGTTTCGTTCGGCACACCGCAATTCACGGACGGCACAAATACGTTTGAACTCACGGAAGGAACGGACTTTACCGCCAAGAAGGCCTTCGATTCTGCGGACGCGGTAATCATACCGTCACTGTAGAGGTCACGCTGATCGGCGAGGCCGCAGCGAAGTACAAGCTCAAGGCGGGCGAGGAAACGTTTACGATCAGCGGCACCATCAACAAGGCCTCATCCAAATCTGACCGTATCTCTTCCGAGACGACTTGCACGGGTGGGCGAAAAGCTTCTTCCGCTGCTGTCTGTCAGCGGTGCCCGGAAGACGCCGCGGTGACATATTACTATACGCAGTACCAAACATTGGCTGGGAATTCCGGAGTATGAGGGCAGTGATGTCATTCCTGCAATCGACGAAAACACTGCAATCAGCGACGATTCGGCACATATTACGTTTATGCCAAGTCCAGCGACTAAGAACTACGTGATGAGGAACGGTCGGATACCGTGGAACTCACGGTCAACAAGGCGGTCGTTAAGGCGGCTTCCGTGACAAAAGCGGACGGCACGGATGGCGGCACATACGAATCCCTCCCGGCGGCGCTGAATGCGGCGCAGGACGGCGATACCGTCACACTGCTAAGCTGGCGGTGACCATACGACAAATTGACCAGTCGAACGGGCGAGTATTCCACCTTCTGACGTGGGCAAAAACGCTTGACGCTCCGAACGTGGAACGTTGACGGCGTTTGATGGTTGTGGGCGTAAGGTGGAACGGCAGACGAGGCAGGCGGAACTTGAGTCCACTGACGGCAACCTGACCGGTCGCAGCATGACGTTCAAGGGGCGGCTACGGCAAAACAAAAACGAATTTGATAAAAGCAGTGTGACGGTGGGCGATTCAGGCGGCTGGATTGTCATCAAAAGCGGCGACTATCAGGGACTGTACGTAGGTGCAAAAGGGAACAGCTGGAAGGCGGTCATCAGCGGCGGCACATGGATACCATAACAAACGTGAATGGTCAAAAAGCTCGTCACCGGCGGAAGGGAACGAGACCACCGACGCTACGGGATGCCGACTGCATGGAACTTCTGGGAGATGGCTGTGTCTATGTGGATGAGAACAGAACACAGGTGCGCACCGGCGGCGGCTTCAACACGGTCGTGACCGTTCAGCAGGGTACGGCCATAGATGCGCCGGTCGCAAAGATCGGAGACGTGAATACGCTTCTCTGTCGAAGGCGATCAATGCCGTCCAGAACGGCGGGACCATCACGCTGCTGGATGATCTTGATCTGGGCAACGGCGCGGTGGTGCTACAAGGTAGGTTCTTCCCAAAAGAACTTCACCATTGATTTGGACAACCATACCCTGAGTGCCGACGGTGCCTGCCTGATCATGCTGCACAACGGAAGCCAGCTGACGCTGAAAAACGGCACGCTGGATGGCAGCAGATGCACGAGCTATGATGGTGTTCTTTACATCTCCTCCAATAATAGCGGCCCTGAAGCTGACACTGAAAATGTGACCGCAAAGAGCGGATCTGTAGCGGAGTCCTTGAATGATCAACGGTCTGTCTTGCTGGCATATGTGACCTATGGCACGGTGGGTTTGACGGCGGCACGTACACCGGCGGTGTGCTGTTAAAACAGATGGCAACGCCGTACTGAAAATCGGTACGTTCCAGAAGGGCACTAACGACTACAGCATCAAAACAGAGGATAGCGGCAAGCAGCTTTCCAACTATCTGGACGGCGAGAGCCTGTTCTGGAAGGATAATGCCCCGATCGACCTGAGCAGCGCCACCGAAACGGCAGACGAAGTGACCGTGCGCCCGTGCGAGCACAACTGGGGAAAACGGCAAATGCACCGTCTGCCAGAAGGTCTGCGACCACGGCGGCGCGGAAGGCTTTGACGAAAGCGCCACTACCTGTCCATACTGCAACGCGCCTGCGGTGGCTGCAGCCTTGAACAATGGCGAGGGCAACCGCCAGCAGCGGAGATTTGCAAATTTACAAACGGCCATTGATGCAGACAGAGACGGCGGCGCAGAATTCAAGCTGCTGACCGACGTGACCGGCGATTATACCATCAACGGCACGCAGGACACGGCACTTGACCTGTACGGCCACTCCATCAAGGGCACAGTGACGGTCAAAGGGCACCAAGGGGCGACTTTATCACCACCACCTTGAGCAACACGAAAACACGACCACAGCCAGCATTGATAAGGTCGTTGCTTGCGATGGTGCGGAACTCGCCGGGTCGAAATATCCTGCCGTGATCGGCGAATTGACGTTGGCAGAGGGCGCGACGTGGAAAACGATTCTGAATGGCACAGCACTTGGATACAAAGGTGCTCAACGCGGACGGCACCCACAAGTGGTATGCCCAGGATGATGTCAATGGTTCGCAGTTGAACAACGTTATCATCAATAGCCTGCCCATCACCACCAAGACCCTGAATCTGAAGGTCGATGGCAAGAACCTGACCGGCAACTCGCCGAAGGTGGAGCGCGGCACAACCGTCCAGCTCTGCGCCGGCTGTAATGCGAAGGGTGCGGATGTATACATCTACATCGGGGGAAACGTTGGAAACAACGATCCCACATACAGCCAGAAGAAAGCGGAATATCAAAAGATTGGCACCACCTGGTACTATGTCGTAGACCTCGACGCAAACACAATCGGAACCTACGATATTTATTTCACCGCCACCAAGGACGGCTATTCGGTGACGAGCAGCCACAAAAAGCTGACCGTCACCAAGCCGAACTTAAGCAATGCCGAGATCACATTCCCCAATGGCAATGAAGCGGCCTTTAACTATGTGACCGCAACCGGTGTGCCGACGTTTATCGTGACATACAACGGCAAAACGCTGGAAGAGAACAAGGATTTCACCATTACCGGCGGCAACAGCACCTACGATGTAGGCACCTGCACGCTGACGGTCACAGCGGTAGAAAACGGCGATTATACCGGGAGTAAGTCTGCCGAATGGACGGTTCGACCGCTCAAAGTAGTGGCCTCGGTCGGAAACATCATTAAGACATACGACGGAACAACAGACCTGCCCGCAAATACGAAAATCACATTTAAGAGCGCGGACAGCTGATTATACTGGTGCTACGCTTCGGTTGGCTAAGGGTACAGATTATGAGGTGCTCAACGCCTGCTATGATTCCGCCGATGCCAGTCAACAGGAAAAGACCATCTCTTTCACCATCCGGTTGAAGAATGAGGGCTATGTCTTTGAGGACGGCAAGACCTCAAAAGGACTTTACGCTGAACGGCGCGGAACTGGAGGATAAGGCCTTCAAGATCAATCAGGCCTCTGTGAAATCGCCGGGTGAGATCACGCAGCTTGTTTTCAACGATCTGGCAAGGACCTACACGATCGATCTGGCCAAGCTCCTGCCGAAGCTGTCTGAGGGCTGCGCGTACGGCAGTATCCAGTATCAAGGGCACAATTACAATTTTACGGATAATGCCTACCTTGACGGCAACGACGCTGTATCCGTGTCAAAGGAAGGCGTTCTGACCCTGAGCACCGTGGCCGCAAGCACGGCAAAGGTTGGCGACCAAATCGGTACGATAACCGTCCCGGTTGTGACCACGAACTATCAGAAGTTCGAGTTTACCATCAAGGTCGTCATTAGCGCAAGGATCCCCTCAATGCATCGGGCGTCACCGTCAGCGCGTCGGATATCACCTACGGCCAGATGCTGAACGAAAGTAAGCTTACGGCCACCGGCACGATGAAACACCCCGGCACCGGAGAAGAGGTCAAGGGCACGTTCGCGTGGACGAACCCCTGAAGCCAAACCCGGCGCAGCTGGCGACTATACGGCTTCGTGGACGTTCACCCCGGCGGAAGGCTACGAGGAATACGCAACCGCGACCGGAACTGTGAAGGTCAAGGTCAAACCGGCGAAGCTGACCGTTTCCGTGAAAGCATCCCGCGCGTATTACACCGGCGAGGCACAGATTGCATCGATCATTGCGTCTGGACAAAGCGTAGACAGCACTTCCGTGACGTTCACCTACAGCGACAAGGTAGACGGCAACTATACTTCGGACGGACCGACATTCACCGACGCGGGTACGTACACCGCTTACTACAAGGCGGAAGCCGCGAACCACGAACCAGCTACCGGTACGTTCATCGTGACCATCGACCCGCTGCCGATCAGCCTTCTCTCTGTTTCGTCAATCTCCAAGACCTACGACGGCAGTGCAGATGTCACGCTTACTGCGGACAAGCTGACGTTCTTCAGCAAAACGGCGAGTCGCCAGGATATCACACTTCCCAATACGGCGCTCTCCTTCTCAAACGCCCAATTTACCAAGCAGCAGGCGGACGGGAGTTATCTGCCCTCGCCGGAGGTCGGGGGCGGAAAGGCGCTTTCCTTCACCATGACGCTCACAAGCAATAACTATGTGTTTGAAGGTAAATCGGAAGGTACCACAGAGGTCAGCGACGTTTCGCGACCGATGATGCGAACCGGTTCACCATCACCAAGGCGGCCGCGCCCACGATGCAGCCCATAGAGCTGACCGTTATCAACGGGCTGGCAAAGACTTACCTGGTCAATCTTCCCGCGTTGCCGACGCTGGGCGATAATTGTAAGTACGGCTCCATCAAATATGAGGCCTGCAACTTCAATCTGATTGGAGAGGGCGGCTACGCAAATTCGACGGCAATGATCACATCAAACGATGAGTTCCAGTTGACTGTCCCGGCTGTCGAATCTCAGACCGAAGGTTCCGTCGGAACCGTAGGCGTCAAGATCACCACGGACAACTATCAGGACATGCTCCTGACCGTTAAAGTCATCGCGAAGAACAAGATCGTTCCCGTGCTGGACGGCGAGATCACCGCAACGCCAATCACCTTTGGCCAGATCCTGCGCGTCAGCACCATTACTGGCACGATGAAAGACGACGGCAAGACGGTCGAAGGCACCTTCGAGTGGACGGATCCTAGTACCAAGCCCGACAAAGCCGGCGACTATCAGGCTGAGTGGACATTCACCCCGGCGGAGGGCTATGAGGAATACGCGACCGCGACTGGAACTGTGACCATCAAGGTGAACAAGGCTCCCCCACCTTCACTGCTCCCACGGCCAACGCCCTGACCATACCGGCAGTGAGCAGACCCTCCTTGCGGCTGGCAGCACGCAGGACGGCACGATGATGTACCGTCTGGGCGACAGCGGAGAGTTCGTTGACAGTATCCCCACCGGGAAGAACGCCGGGACCTACACCGTCTACTTTAAGGTCATGGGTGACGAGAACCACAGCGATGCGGCAGAACAGCCCATCACGGTGACCATAGGCATGAAGCTCTTTGCGCTTCGTCCTCGGCATCGATTCGCTTACCAAGACTTATGATGGCACGGCGTCGGCTTCGCTTGACAAGGACGAGATAACATTCCGCTCAAATGGCGCAACCGTTCTGCTCCCAGAGGCCGCTTACGACATCACGAATGCTCGCTTCACCATGCGGGCGGACGGAAGCTTACAAGGACTCGCCGGAAGCTGGCGATGGAAAATCCCTTTCCTTTACCGTGACGCTCAAGAGCGAAAACTATGTGTTTGAAGGCGATGAGGGAGGCAAGACGCTCGATTGCAATATTGTTGCCGAAGATGCTAAGAGCTTCACCATCACCAAAGCCGCCGCGCCTGCGGCAAAGGCTGGCGAGTTGACCATCACCAATGGTCTGCATGAGACCTATTCCCTCGATCTCTCGACACTGCTGCCGAAGCTGACCGCCCTGCAACTACGGCACGATCACCTATGACAAGAAGGTTGTTACCGATCTGGGTGTCGGCACCTTTATTACCCCTTGTAGACGGAAAGACCGGTGAGTTGACGCTGGAAGCAAACAGAAGCGGCACGGACGAAGGACATTCGGCACGATCACTGTTACAATCTCCACGGCAACTACCAGGACATCACCCTGACCATCAACGTCATTGCGAAGAACAGGATCACTCCCACCGGCACACCGACGTTGAGCAAGAACGCCATCACCTACGGCGACGCCCTGAATACCATCGCTCTCTCCGGCAAGCTCCATGATGATGTCAACAACGTGGATGTCGATGGAACCTTTGAATGGGTGGACGGCACGCATATATACCCGTGGTTGGGAACGGTACCTATGCAGCCGAGTGGATTTTCGAACCGACTGACACCGAGAAGTATTTAACGGTTTCGGGAAGATCGAATATCACTGTCGAAAAGGCTCAACAGTACGGCAAGGTCAGCATGGCAGGCTATACTTACGGTCAAGCGCCAAGCACACCGACCGTGACAGACCGGACTGGTGACGCGAATGCACAAAGTGACCTACCGTTATTCCGCTACTGGCAGCGGCTCCGTTCAGACGTGGGATATTCAGAATCCGCCCGCGCTGAACGCCGGTACCTACCATATGTATGCCAGCATTGGTGATACAGGCAACTACTACGGATTTGAAGCTGTGTATTGCGAATTTGTGGTAGCTAAGGCGACACCGCCCTACACCGCTCCCACCGGGCTGACGGCGAAATACGGTCAGACTGGCGGATGTGACGCTGCCGGACGGCTGGAGCTGGATGGATAGCAGCGAATCCGTGGGAGGCGCTTCGACCGCGGTCAAGCCCCTTCAAGGCGAAGTTCACCCCGGCGGACACCACCAACTACAACACGGTGGAGGACATCGAGCTTGAGGTCATGGTGAACAAGGCGGATGGCTGCAGTCTCCGGTGAACCCACGCAGACGCAGAAGTACACGGACGCCTCCGAGCACACCTACACCGGACTGGTCGAAGCTTCCCACCGGGCAGAAGTGGAGCTATAGCAGCGAATACAGCGTCAACAACGGCTCGAAGGCTACGCTTACCAAGCATGATTTCGCAGCGGACGGCAGTTTGCTGACCTATGCGATTTCCGGCGGCAAGGCCGGTGACACCGTCACCATTACCCTGAAAGCTTCCTGCAACAACTATGAGGACTTCACCATCACGCTGAACGTCATCCTGACAGAAAAGGACGATCAGGAAGCTGTTGACCATCATCGGTGCGACACTTCCGTGGTCTACGGCGAGAAGCTGACGCTGACCACCACCGGCGGCTCCGGCACGGGCGCTGTGACCTACCGCATTGACACCGCTCGCAGCACCGGCGAGGCGACCATCGATCCCGAAACCGGCGTTCTGACTCCGTCAAGGTCGGCTCCGTGAGCGTCATCGCGACCAAGGCGGGGGACAAAGGACTACAACGACATTACCAGCGCTCCCCTTCGTGCTCATGATTAAGCCGGCGACTCCCGCCGGTAAGCCCGGGTACACCAAAATCACCGCCGACGGCAAGACGCTGGAAGGACGCGGCGCTGACCACCGATGGCAGCACCCTTGAAGCCCAACAACGGTAAACTGGATTGGGTGGATGACAAGGGTAATGTTCTGCCCGGCGATACCACGGTCGAGGCCCACGACCTACAAATGGCGCTTCATCAGACCTTCACCATCACCACGGATGAGGGCTATGCTGTCGCCGACGTCAAGATTGACGGCAAGAGCATCGGCGCGGTGAATTCCTACGCCTTTGAGAATGTCAGAAGAACCCATACCATCGAGGTCGTCTTTATGAAAGCCAACGGCAACCCCTCAGACCGGCGTGTTTGTGGATGTAGCCACCGGCAGCTATTATGAGGATGCTGTGAATTGGGCAGTGGAGAACGGCATCACCAAGGGAACCGATGATACCCATTTCTCCCCGGATGACATCTGCACCCGCGCGCAGGCCGTGACCTTCCTGTGGCGCGCCGCTGGCAGCCCCGCCTCTAAGATCAGCGCCATGCCGTTCACCGACGTTCCTGTGGGCAACTACTACTACGATGCTGTGCTGTGGGCAGTAGAAAACGGCATCACCAAGGGTACCAGCGACACCACGTTCAGCCCCGGATAACACCTGCTCCCGTGCTCAGTTCGTCACTTTCCTGTGGCGTTCTGAGAAGTCCCCGGCAGAGAGTACAGCCAATCCCTTTGCCGATGTGAAGTCCACCGCCTACTATGCTGATGCGGTACTGTGGGCGGTCAAGGAGGACATCACCAAGGGAACCACCAGCACGACATTCAGCCCCAACGCGGATTGCACCAGAGCGCAGATCGTGACTTTCCTCTGGCGCTGCAAGAAGTGAACTGCTGACATACGGCCAAGTAGCAAAGCCGCTGGCATGACCCCATAAGCGAACAACAGACAGTGCAGCGGACGGGCATCTCGCCCCGAAGCTGCGCTGTACCTTTTCGCTACGAGAAACAAAACTGTGAAAAACGAAATTGGCGGCAGGGACAAGCTGGACAAGAACACCACCATTTTCGGTCACTCTGCCAGCAACTGCGACCCGACAGCCGAAGCTACTAAGTTTCTACCGCTATATGGACGCAGACTTCGTGAAGGAGCATCCATATATCTATCTCTCCGTGAATGGCGAGGATATGATTTTTCAGATCGCCGCGCTGTTTGTCACGGATATTAGCTTTGACTATATTGCGCCTGATCCCACAGGCGATGATCTGACCAGCTTCTTTGAGACGGTTGCTCGGAAAAACTGGCTTGGACTTTGACGGTGTGACCTTCTCCAAGATGATAACGGAGGAAATGACAATGGAAAAAACACTATTTGAACAGATGGGCGGTACATACGAGCAGCAGGGCGATTATCTTATCCCCTGCCTTGCCTTACCTACCGAAGAAGAAAAGCCGATAGGCATATTCGGTCAGCAGCATTTGCGGTATTTGAAAGAGCACCGCAGGATTGCTTATGTCAATCTGCTCACAAGCGGGAAACTCAATTCCTATCTTGCCGACATAGACGAGCAGGCACAGAAAATGCTCTTTCGGCTGGTAGAGCAGATGAAACAGGCGCAGGGTATCACAGAGCAGCTAAAGGCGGAAAATGCCTTGGAATGGACGGGACGAATGAATAATATACGGGCTTGTGCTATGAAGATAGTGAATAAGGAAATCATATATGCGTAAAGATTTAGCGGCAGATTGGTAACCTCTGTCGTTTTTTGGCATCTTAGTACCTATATTCGTACCTTTCACATTAGAGTTCTTGAGAAAGACAGCATTGGTGTATATAATTATCTTGGAGGTGTCAAATGGATATTCAGATTATTGAACATATAAAAAGAAAAATTACAGGTGGTTATTAAATGCCAGCAGATAGATGATGAAATTATGCGGTTAAAATATCACATTGAAATGTTTGATAAAAATTACAGGCAAAAAAGAGAGAACGAATGGTGTTTTGTTAATTTGCTTGATGTATTGTATTTTGAGTCTGTAGATAATCGTACCTTTTTTATATACCAAAGATGATGTAATGGAGATTAAGCAACGATTATATGAATTAGAAATTATTCTTTCAAACAAAGATTTTATTCGAACTTCAAAATCGCAGATAATCAATATAACTAAAGTTAAGTCACTAAGACCAGAAATCAATCGCACAATTTTAGCAACAATGTGTAATGGGGAACAGCTTTTTCATATCAAGAAAATATGTGCCTGCAATACGCAGTCTGCTATCAATATAAGGAGGAAGATATGCGAAATTTCAAGAGTGAAGTTATTCGATTTGCCGTGTGGATGAGGAATGGAGTTGCTTTTTTGTACTACTTGGTTTCTTATTCTCATTTTAGCTTATAATTATATTTTAATATCCAGAGTATTTCGACTAATGGTTTGATGAAAGTAGTGCTTTTGATTATAGGCGGTATTTTAATTTTCAATTTGAGTTTTACTCGTATAATTATAAAGAAATTGAATTTTACAATGAGATTAACTTGTTTTATGTGTGCAATCAGCTTATATGAATGTTTGGGTTTTTATTGGCTTGGATTCTTTAAAGGCAAAGGGTACGGTAGTTCAATGGTTAATATTCATCGGAATTATTCTTATTTTATATCTAATCTGTATAGTTTTGTATCAGAAACACAGTAAGAAGCAAGGCGAAACTTATACCAAGGGATTACAGAAATATCAAATGGAAAGGAGTATGCAACATGAAAGATAGAGAAAGGTTATGCTTGGCGTTGCAGGAATTAAAGGCAGATTGTAGGAAGAAGCAGAAAAGAGGATTGCATTTTATTTTGGCATCTGTCCCTTTATGGTTGGCAATATTGCTTATTCATATATCGTCCTTGCCTATCCTAACCAAAAACTTATACACATTTTTTGTTCAGCCCCTTTGGTGCCATTGGCTTATTTTATCTCAAAAATAATAGGGGTGGATTTTCAAAATAAGAATAATCCCCTTACAAAATTGGGGCTGATATTTACTACAAATCAAATATTTTACCTTTTAATAGTAATGTGGGTATATGCAGCTATACCAGATAAAATGGTGATGGTTTATGCAATGGTTTTTGGAGCACATCTATTTCCTTATGGTTGGCTGTATCAATCAAAAACATACTATATACTTTCGGTTATCATACCGATTGGAGCTTTGATTTTGGGTTTGTATTACAACGCTGCTATTATAGCGATATTTATGTTAATTATTGAAGTAGTGTTTTGTTGTTGTTTAATTATCGAAAATAGGATTGAAAATCAATATGAAGAAAATTAAAATAGATTGGATATTCTGTCCTGTTTGCAGAAACAAAACCCGTGACAAAATTAGAGGAGATACCGTTTTGAAAAACTATCCTCTTTACTGCCCAAAGTGCAAACAGGAAACATTGATTGAGGCAACAAATTTACAAGTGACCGTCATCAAAGAGCCAGACGCTTTTAGCCGCAGAGCCGATGAACAAGTGAGTTGATAAAATCTCACCGTTTGTCGGCTCTGTTCTTTTATATGAAGGCATTTGCCTTGTGTTCTCTAATGGAATTTGGCAGAGGTCATCTTCCCAGAGTACGACGTCCGCTATATCGCCATCAACGACGGTGTAGACACGGCAAGGGAGGACAACGAGTTCACCCCCGCTGCGAAATTGGTTCAACGAGTTCTATGCGCGCGACACCTCCAAGAAGATCCGTGCGGTCAAGCAGGCAAAAGCCCAGCGGGGCGAGCGCGTCAACGGCGAAGTGCCCTATGGGTACATCATCGACCCGGAGAATAAGAACCACCTTTTGCCCGATCCGGAAACCGCCCATGTTGTCCGGCAGATACGGTCGCCATGTATATCCATGGCGACCGTATCTGCGAGATTCAGGACTGGCTTCGGGAGAATAAGGTCCTGACCGTCAGCGAGCTTCGCTATCGCCGTACCGGGAGCTGCCGCCACCCACGGCCGCATCCGAACTGTATCTACAACTGGCCGGACAAGGCGCCCTCTATGATATCCTGCCAAGAAAGGAATATCTGGGGCATACGGTAACGGCAAAAAGTGCAAGGTATCTTACAAGTCAAAAGGCAAGGATAAACCCGGAGGAAAAACGATATTTCTTCCCCAATACCCATGAGGCTTTGATTGACGAGGAAACCTTTGATCTTGCGCAGAAGCGGATCGCCACAAAGCACCGCCCGACCAAGTGTGATGAAATCGATCTGTTCTCCGGTCTCCTGTTCTGCGGGGACTGCGGCTACAAGATGTATCTCCAACAGGGCGCGGGCACATTGGCGCGCAAGCACGCCTACACCTGCGGCCGTTACCGCAACCGCATCCGGACCGGCGAGGTCTGCACCACCCACTATATCCGCAAAAGCGTTCTGAAAGAGTTGGTGCTGGGCGATATCCAACGGGTCCTCCTCCTATGTGAAAGCCCATGAGCAGCAGTTTATAGCCGACGCCACCGAGTATGGGGACGTCAGGGCGAACCGGGCGCTTCGGGAAAAGCGCGGTGAGATGGACAAGGCCAAAGTCCGTCTGGGCGAGCTGGATCACCTTTTCCGCAAGCTCTATGAGGACAATGCCCTGGGGCGTCTCAGCGACCAGCAGTTCACCTTCATGGTATCCGGCTATGACGACGAAAAGGCTGCCCTGGTGGAAAAGATCCGCACGCTGGAAAAGGAACTCAGCACCGTCGCAGAGCGCCGGGACGATGCGGGGCGCTTCGTGCAGATCGTCCGCAAGTATACGGACGTGCAGGAATTAACTTATGAGATCGTCCATGAGTTCATCGACCGTATCCTTATTTACGAATTGGACAAGGATACGAACACACGGAAGATCGAGATATATTACAGCTTCGTCGGGCAGGTCGATACGGGCGAGACACACACGGAAAGCGTTTCATTCTTCCGCCAGATCGGCGCTGATGTGAAAAGCTACGCCGTATAAACAAAAAAGCCGGGGCAGATAGCGTACCACTCAAAAATGTGCCGAATTTCAGCGGATGATCTCCGACAGCGACAAGCACACCTTTGAGGGCGTTTTGGTATATCAGCTGGACCGTTTTGCCCGCAACCGCTATGACAGTGCTATCAACAAGGCGAAACTGAAAAAGAACGGTGTTCGGGTGCTGTCTGCCAAGGAGAATATTGCGGACGACGCTTCCGGCATCTTGGTGGAGGGCGTTCTGGAAAGTATGGCGGAATACTACTCCGTGGAGCTTTCTCAGAAGATCCATCGGGGTATGGCCATCAATGCCGAAAAGTGCCTGTCCAACGGCAGCAACCCCGGCCTGGGCTTCAAGGTCGATGCCGAGCGGCGGTTCTATGTGGATGAAGAGGAAGCCGCCATTGTCCGTGAGATTTATGAGCGCTACGCCAGCGGCGAGACGAAAGCGGAGATCATCCGAGATCTGAAACGGCGCAGGGTCAAGACCTCCCTCGGCAAGGAATTCAGCCCCAACAGCCTCAGCCACCTGCTCAGCAACAAGCGCTATATCGGCGTCTATCTTTACAAAGGAAGGGAAACACCCGGCGGGATGCCTCGCATTCTGGATGATGACCTATTTTACCGGGTGCAATCGATGATGAACAAGAACAAAAATGCACCGGCTCGAACTCACGGCGAGGGCGAATACCTGCTGACCACAAAGCTGTTCTGCGGACACTGCAAGGAAATGATGGTGGGCTACGGCGGCACCAGCAAGACCGGCAGGCAGTATCACTACTATATGTGCAAAAACGCCCGCAGGAAAAAGTGCGGCAAGAAGATCGTCAGCAATCCTATATCGAGGACCGTGTGGTCAACGAGTGCCTGAAAATGCTGACCGAGGAGAAGATCCGCTTCATTGCCAAGAAGGTGGCTGAGGAGTGCGCCAAAAGCCCGGATAACCTTACCGCCAAGGCGCTGAAAAAGGCGATCCGAGAGGCGGATACGGCCATTGAAAATCTCTGGAAAGCCATCGAGCGGGGGCAGACCGTGGAGATGCTGACGGATCGACTCAACAAGCGCATGGCGGAAAAGGCGGAGCTGGAGGCGCAGCTCGCCATCGAGGAAAACAAGAAGATCACGCTGACGGAGGCACAGATTCTGGCGTTTCTGGACTATGTCTGCGAGATGCCCTCTGACGATGTAAATAAACGCCGGGCCATCATCAACATCTTTGTTCAGTCCATCTACCTGTATGACGATCACTTTACCCTCATCATCAACGCCAGCAAGAAGCCGTTGAGCATTGACAATATCCCGCTGGACTGGGTCAAGTTTTCCTTCAATTCTTCCATTGTATGTTACCCCTTTCGTGCAATTGTCACAAATAGTGACAGAAAATATTGTACAGTATTTCGAATTGCAACGGTCAAAATCGGTGGTAAAATAGTTATATAGCGACGTTCGCTATATAAACAACAGAATAGGAGGCGACCCAATGGGTCTATTTGCGTTTTTTAAGAGGAGAAAGCGCTCAGACCCACGACAAGCCCGCCATCTTCCGGGATATCGGTTAAAGTTATCCAAAGGAGTTCTCCCTCAAGAATTAAGGCTCCAGCAATACGACGAAATTGCAAAATTAGGGAGCGGCAAAATGAATCAATCCCAAGCAAAAACGGGCTTCGGCCGCATGAAATACTTCTGTTATCGTTTGCACCGAGGCTATTTGTTGGGCAAAAGGATTTTCCGCAATACTGGTATTACAAATATGCCGTAGATGACCCGCCGCATTGTTAAAATCCTTGGAACGCCGTGGGTTTATTCAGGAAGGCACAGCAACTGATTCGCTGAGCAGCTTAACCATTCCGGAGTTAAAATCGATTTTGTTGGAGAGTAAACCTAAAGGCAACCGGTAAAAAAGTGGATTTAGTCTCTCGAATCGCAAACAATGTAGCCCCGGCAGTAATCGAAAGAAAGGTTACACACAGGTTGTATGTACTGACCGAACTTGGGAAGGAAGAGTTGGCAGAGAATGAGTATGTTATGTACCTGCACTCGCATAATATCGGCGTTTCTGTATGGGATATTAACAAAGATATGCAGGGCTATCCCACGAAGTTGTGGCGCGATAGAATTGGGCCACATTAAACAAAAAAACTTGATCGATGCGATGCCAAACGCCGAACGTGGAAATTATTACCCACTTATCCAAACTATGGAGACACAGTCCGATTTTTTGCTTGAGGAAGGGAAGGCCGACGCAGCACTTGAAATCATTATTAACACTTTTTACTATGAGTTCGTATTTGCTGTCCCCGCAAGGCTTAAAATCGAGGCAGAGTTGCGTGAACATAAAGTAAAAAGCGCCGCCTTGCCCATCATATTCAGAGCTGGTTTCAGAGAATTGTTCCTACCGTTTTTCAAAATTGAAGAAAATACTGAAAGCTTTTTGGCCAGATGAGCAACTGGATGTGCTTGTCAATAGTAAGTGCCAAAGAATCGATTTTAAAGATGACATTCTTCAGCGTGATGAGTTTGTTGCTATGATTGTTTCGTATTTGGCCGATGATGATCCAACTTTCCATAGCATTTGCGAACGCGTTCAAAAAGCGATTCTCTAATGGCCGCCCGGTCAATCTTCCCGTAAATAATTTGGCGTCGATATTTGGGGGCGAATACGATATGATATTTGCATTCCCACTTCGTGTGTGCTAAACTGTTAGTGTCAAGTTTCATCTGGACTTGATTCTCCTATGGTTATGTAATGGCGGTTGGCAGACCACCATTACTATAACCATAGGAGGATCCTTTTTTTCTAGGGAACCTCTGATTAAATTACAAGAGCGATCAGTGAGGAATTTTGCTCCAAATTGAGGTTTGGAAATTGCAGGAATACTTTGTGTATTTCAAGATTTTCAAACCGAAAAGTTGGGGCAAAAGACCCACTGAGCGCCGCAGCTGATTTATTCAGAGGTTCCCTAGGCATAGCTAAAGCTTTTTGGAACCACCGGCACTGCCGGTGGTTTTCTTGCTACAAAAAAGAAAAGTCCCGAAAACGTAGTGTTTTCGGGACTTTCCGCCGTATTTGTTTGGTGGAGATAAGCGGGATCGAACCGCTGACCTCTTGAATGCCATTCAAGCGCTCTCCCAGCTGAGCTATACCCCCATGTTTTTGTGCATTTCTCAAGTGCAAGGGTATTATATCAAACTTTTCTCCAAAATGCAAGCACTTTTTTCGTTTTTTAGAAAAAATTTCGGGATGCTCCGTTATCAGTCGCTGATGCGACCCTGATACGGGATTAAAGAACCTCTGATGAAATCGCAAGAGCAGTCAGCGAGAGATTTTGTTCCAAATCGAGGTTTGGAACTTGCGGAAATCCTTTACGTATTTCAGGATTTTCAAACCGATCAGTTGGGGAAAAGGTTCGCTGAGCGCCGCTGCCGATTGATTCAGAGGTTCCTTAGCGCCAACGGCGCGTCAGATTCTGCACGAAACGGCGCAGCGCACATTCGCACGATGCGAATGTGCGTAGCACACGGGATTCATGATTCAATATTTTAATCAAGAATCAGTATTAAAACCCACGGCTTTGCCCCGATATTTTGAAGCGTCAACTGCGCTCAGCGCAATTGACGCTTCAAAAACCGTCTTTTGGGAAGCCTGCACCGCTGCGGCGGCAACGAGCACACGATGCGCTTTCGGTATCAGACGCAGAAGCTCCGGGGCGGACTTCCTGACTGCCGGAGGATAACGAAGCCGATCCGGATCGGCAAACGAGTCGTTCGGCCGACCGGAAATAACCGGAGCAATCCGGTACGGCACAATTTCCCAAGCTGTTCCGTTATATTCCGGCGACGGAATCTATCGGCATAGACATGACGATTCCCTGAGCCTTGCTGTGCATACCGCAGCTTTCTCCGATGCACTTCATAAAGTGCCACCTTATTTACAGATTCCGTCAGAATCAAAACGATCTCTTTTTCATCCTGAACGCTCAAGCCCCAAAAGCTGGTCGCGTCCTTATCCCCGATGCGCCGACTGTGGATCACGGTGCCGCCTTTGGCCCGGCAGCACGAACAGTCTCCATCACATCGCCGCTGGAAGCCACGGTTTACGATCGCTGCAACGAGCGAATACTTTGTTTCTGACATTCTGCTCTCTTCCTTTCCTTTGATGCCCGGCACTTCTTTTCTGTGCCCTGCGTGAGAATACGAAAATCAGATTGGTAGCTCCGTTCAGCGGGATCGTGAAGGCAATGCCGCTGTTTGCTGCATGAAGCCTCAATTCCGAACGCAGCTTGTCCATCAGAACATCCGACAGGTTCTTCGGGACCATGCTGATCAAAACGCTTTTGTCGATGCTGCCGAGTCCGAGCATATCCATGATCTCGCTGGAGGCAGTGCCCTCGGCGCTAAATCGGTATTGCAGCGGTAGCGCTCTTTTTTTTGAACAATTCTGCCGCTTGGTCGGCCAGCTTCTGGAGTCGTGATCAGTGTCAGCAGCTGAAAAGCCGCCTTTTCGTCGTGATTCATTTACTCTCCTCCTCAAGATCAACGATCGCATCGCAATCGTCGGCAATTCCAGCCGTTCCTGTCGATGTTCTCTTTCCGGTCTTCAGCTTATATACAAGACCCATAAGCTGGATGGCAATCAGCGGCGTCAGGGCAACCAGTGCAACCACACCGAATGCATCGGTCATCAGATTTCCGCCAAGCGCCCCACATACGCCGATGCTGAGGGGCAGCAAAACGTCGAGGTCATCGCCGCTGGCGACACCGCCGGAGTCAAACGCGATGCCGACAAAATATCCGGAACAAAACGGGACAGCGCCAGAGCAACGAGGTATCCGGGGATCACAAGCCAATGGATAGAGACCCCGGTAAGGACACGGAGCATCGCCAGCCCCACGCTGACGGCGACACCGATTGACATACAGCGGTTCATCATTTTTACGGAAATGGCGCCGTTTGTAACGGTCTCCACCTGATGGTTCAGCACCTGGATTGCAGGCTCCGCCTTTACGATATAATAACCGATCAGCATACCGATGGGGATCAGAACCCATCGGAAGGACACCCCGGCCAGCTCTTTTCCAAGGTAGGAGCCGACCGGCGCAAAGCCGACGTTGGCTCCGCAGAGGAACAGCACCAGCCCGATGTATGTATACACAAAGCCAACGGCAATGCGCTTGATCTGCCGCTTATGGTAACGGCGGGTCATCGTTTGGAAGATCACAAATACCGCGATGATCGGCAGCAGCGACACAAAGGACTTCCTTGGCATACAGCGGCAGACCTTTGCGCAAACACACGGGCAACATCCTGCGTGGTGACAACGGTCGCCACATCGGTGAGCGTGTACGCGGCCTCGGTCGGCTTGTAGAAGCAGCCGAGGATGAGAACGGCGAGGATCGGCCCGACACTGGAAAGCGCAACCAATCCGAAGCTGTCGCTGGCTGCATTTTTATCGCTTCGCACAGAGGCAAGACCGACGCCCATTGCCATAATGAAAGGTACTGTCATAGGGCCGGTGGTAACGCCGCCCGAATCAAATGCTACTGCAAGGAACTCCTTCTGGCACAAACAGTGATACAAGGATAAGCGCGGCATAGCAGATGATCAGCAGAACGGAAAGGCCGATCTTATAGCGGATGCGAATGATTGCCAGCGCCAGGAAAAAGCCAACCCCGAGCGCTACCGTCAGAATCAGCACGGCATTGGGAACGGAGGGCACCTGACTGGCAAGAACCTGCAAATCCGGCTCGGATACGGTAATGATAACGCCCATAACAAAGCCGGTCAGCAAAACCGTTATGAGCTTTTTTCTTTTTCGAGATCTGCACGCCCGCGCCCCCTCGCCGATCGGCGTCATCGCCATCTCCGCGCCGAGCTGGAAAAACCCCATTCCGACGATCAGCATGAGCGCTCCGGTAAGAAACATGACAATGCTGCCAAGCTCCATCGGAACCAGGAAAACGCTGAGCATCAGAACGATTCCGGTGATCGGAAGAACGGCGGAGAGAGACTCGTTGATTTTTTCTTTCAGTTTCAGATTCAAGTGCATGTCCTCCTGTTCAGATTCAAGTGCATATCCTCCTGTCAACAGGATATTATTTGCCGCTTTAAACCCGGCACGACCTCCGCCGCGGCTTATGATCCCTTCGTCAGCTTCTTAAAATCGCATTCGCACCGGCGGCATCCGTGCGCGTCAATTCCCTTCCACGCCGCCCGCCTTAACAGAAACCGCTCGCCGGATAAGCCGGTGGGCGGTTATTGGTTTCTGTGTTTGACCTTATGCAGGCGAATGCTCGGGGAATCTCTGAATCAATCAGAGCTTCCCTCGAATTTTGCTCCGTGCTTTTTGCGGATCGCGTCGATTGCCTGATGTGCCGCTGCCTGCTCGGCGCGTTTTTTGCTCGTGCCGACGCCGGCGCCGATCGGCTTGCCGTTCAGGCAAACCTGCACGCGGAATTCCTTGCAGTGATCCGGGCCGCGTTCCTCGAGCAGCTCATAGCTCAGCGTCTGCTCACGCTTCTGCTGCACCAGCTCCTGCAGCTCCGTTTTGAAATCCCGAAGCTTTTCCGCCTCGGCGAGCTTCTGGCAGGATCAGCCGGTCGATGATCCCCTTTGCGGCCTCAAAGCCGCCGTCCAGATAGGCTGCGGCAATCACCGACTCCATCACGTCGCAGAGAATGCTGCTGCGGTCGCAGCCGCCGTTCTGTGCCTCGCCGTGGCCGAGCAGGATCGCCTGCCCCAGCTTCCAGCTCACGCGCGATCGCCGCAAGATTGTTCTCGCAGACCAGCTCCGCGCGGATGCGCGTCAGCTCCCCCTCCAGCTTGTCCGGGAATCTGCGGTAAAGGTAGTCCGCCGTGACAAAGCCGAGGATCGAGTCACCCAAAAATTCCAGCCGCTCATAGCTCTTCCGCGCGTCCTTGCTGATCTCGTTGGCATAGGACGTGTGCGAGAGCGCCTGCTCCAAAGCGCCGCGTTGCGGTAATGATAGCCCAGCGCGCGTTCAAGCCTCTGATACATGCTCTGCCTCCTGACGCGCATCGGTGATGCTCGCGATATTCGCGCGGATCTCGTCGCAGAAGCCGCTGTTCACCGCATCCATCGCCTGACGGATCGCGCCGCGGATCGCCACGGCGTCCGACGAGCCGTGCGCCTTGATGACAGGCTTCGTAATGCCGACGAGCATCGAGCCGCCGATCTTGCGATAGTCCATCTGCTCCTGCAGGGCCTTGACGCCCCCTGCGGCAGAAGAGATAGCCGAGCTTCGAGGCCGGACTGCGCAGGAAAATCCCCTTGATCTGCCGCCCCATATACTGCGCCGTGCCCTCAACGGCCTTGAGCAGGATGTTGCCGGAGAAGCCGTCGGCGACGATCACGTCAGCCTTGTCGTTCAGCACGTCGCGCGCTTCAATATTCCCGGTGAAATGCAGCAGTCCGCGTCCGGCCGCCTCCTGCAAGAGGCGATATGCCTCCTTATGCAGCCCGTCGCCCTTGGAATCCTCCGCGCCGTTGTTCAGCAGCGCCACGCGCGGCTGCGGCTTATGCAGTGCCTTTCGGGCATAAAGCGAGCCCATGCAGCCGAATTGCAGCAGGAATTCCGGCGTACACTCGGCGTTCGCCCCGGCATCGATCAGGACGCTGCCGCTGCCGATCGGCATGATCGGTGCAAACGCCGCGCGGCGAATGCCCGGATGCGCTTGACGACGAGCGTGGCCGCCGTCAACAGTGCGCCGGTGTTCCCGGCGGAAATAAACGCGTCGCCCTCGCCGTCTGCGAGCATCTTCAGGCCGAGCACCATGGACGACGTCCGGTGCTGCTTGACGACCTCGGTCGGATCGGCGTGCATGTCGACCACATCCGGCGCGTCGGCGACCTCCACACCGGCCGGCAGGGTGTCCCAGCCCCGGCGCGCATCGCGTTCAGCACGTCCTCGCCGCGTCCGACCAAAACGATCTCCGTTTTGTATTCCTCTGCGGCCTGTAAAGCGCCGAGCACGATCTCTTCGAGCGTGATCGCCGCCCATTGCGTCGATGATGATCTTCATGCAAGTCCCTCGTTTTCATTGCCTCGAGCTGCGCCAGCGCGCGCTCGGCAATGGCCAGATTTTTGTTGCTCTTCCCCTTGACGCGCTGCTCCAGCGGCGCGATGATGCCAAAGTTGACGTTCATCGGCTGGAATGCGGTCACGGAGGGATCGCTGATGTATTTTCCGAGCGCGCCGATCGCCGTCCGGTTTGTGAAATCCGGAACAGGCGCGCCGTTCAGCCGCGCCGCCATCGACACGGCCGCAAGATACCCCGACGCGCAGGATTCTACATATCCCTCCACGCCGGTCATCTGCCCGGCGAAGGCGATCAGCGGCTCGCGCCGGTCGGCATAGGTGTCGTCGAGCAGACGCGGCGAATTCAGAAAGGTGTTGCGGTGCATCACGCCGTAGCGCACGAATTGCGCCTCGTGCAGCGCCGGAATCATGGAAAATACGCGCCGCTGCTCCGGGAATTTCAGGTGCGTCTGGAAGCCGACGAGATTATAGATCGCGCCGGCGGCATTATCCTGCCGCAGCTGCACGACGGCATACGGCTCCTTCCCCGTTTTGGGGTCGCGCAGCCCGACGGGCTTGAGCGGCCGTAGCGCAGGGTGTCCTCTCCGCGCCGCGCCATGACCTCAACGGGCATACAGCCCTCGAAGACCTTCTTGTCCTCAAAGCCGTGCACCTCGGCCTGCTCGGCCGTGCGCAGCGCCTCAACAAAGGCAGTGTATTCCTCGCGGTTCATGGCGCAATTGATATAGTCCGCGCTGCCGCGATCATAGCGCGAGGCGAACCACGCGTGCTCCATGTCGATGGATTCCCGCGTGACGAGCGGCGCAGCCGCGTCATAGAAATGCAGATACTCGGCCTGTCCGAAATAGGCCGCAATGGCCGCGCTCATCGCGTCGGAGGTCAGCGGCCCGGTCGCAATGATCGCGGGCGGCTCGGGGATCTGCGTGACCTCCTCGGCGTAGACGGTGATATTCGGATGGGAACGGATCTTCTCCGTGATCCGCTTGGAAAAGCCCTCGCGGTCGACCGCGAGGCAGCCCCCTGCCTCAACGCGCGTGGCGTCGGCACAGGACAGAATCAGGCTGTTCAGGCGGCGCAGCTCCTCCTTGAGCAGACCGACGGCGTTCTCCAGCCGGTCGCCGCGCAGGGAGTTTGAGCAGCAAAGCTCCGCAAAATCGTCCGTATGGTGCGCCGGGGTGCGCTTGACCGGCTTCATTTCATAAAGTGCGACGGAGAAGCCGCGCTCGGCTAACTGCCATGCCGCCTCGCATCCGGCAAGCCCCGCTCCGATCACCCTCACGACCCGGCCGCTCATGCCTTCTGGCTCCCTTTGCGATTTTGGCCGGCTTCTTCGCTGCGGACTTTTTTGCGGCGGTTTTCTTGGCCGTCGTCTTTTTGGCGGCGGTTTTCTTCGCAGCGGTCTTCGGCGCTTCCTCGGCAGGCGTCTCCTCCACGGCCTCGGCCGTGTCGACCGTCTCGGTCGTGGCCTTGGGCATACGGCGGCGATAGCCGCGCTTGTCCTCGGGCACGAATTCCGGGCAGGCCTCGTTGATGCAGAAGGGCTTCATGCGCCCCTTGCCGGATTTTTTGAAGAGCGTCTGGCCGCAGCTCGGGCAGTCGTTGGCCGTGGGCACATCCCACGTCATAAAGCCGCATTCCGCCCCGCGCTCGCAGGCATAGAACACATAGCCCTTCTTGCTCTTGCGCTTGAGAATGCCGCTGCCGCATTTCGGGCAGCGCCCGGGCATCAGCTCGACGAGCGGCTTGGTGTTTTTGCATTCCGGGAAGCCGGGACACGCCAGAAACCGCCCGAACCGTCCGCTTTTGACGACCATCTGCCGCCCGCAAAGCTCGCAGACCTCGTCGGAGACCTCGTCCGGCACCTTGATGCGCTTGCCGTCGAGCGCCTCCTCGGCCTCCTCCATCTCGGCGTGGAAGCCCTTGTAAAAATTCGCGCAGAACGGTCTTCCAGTTCCGCTTCCCTGCCTCGACCTCGTCGAGCTGATGCTCCATATTCGCCGTGAACTCCACGTCGATCACGTCGTTGAAGTGCTCGATCATAAGATCCGTCACGACGACGCCCAAAGGGCGTCGGGGACAGGCGCTTGTCTTTTTTTTGATTACATATTCGCGGTCCTGGATCGTTGCGACGATCGTCGCGTAGGTCGACGGACGGCCGACGCCGCGATCCTCCATTGCCTTGACCAGCGTCGCCTCGGTATAGCGCGCGGGCGGGTTGGTGAAATGCTGCTCCTTTTCGGTCTTTTCTGCCGTGAGCCGTTCGCCGCCGTCCAGCTCGGGCAGCGTGTTCGGCTTTTTCTGCGCTCTCGTCGTCGCGCCCTTCCTCATAGACCGCCGTAAAGCCGGGGAACTTCAAAAATCTGCTCGCCCGCGCGGAAGACGTGTTCCTTGCAGGCCGCGTCGATCTGCACGGCGTCATAGAGCGCGTCGGCCATCTGGCAGGCGACAAAGCGGCTCCAGATCAGCTTATAGAGCCGGTACTGCTCCTTGGTCAGGTCGTCCTTGACGGACTCCGGGTCGAGCCGGACGTTGCTCGGGCGAATGGCCTCGTGCGCGTCCTGCGCGCCCTCCTTTTTGCGGAAACGGCGCGGCGCCCCGGCATAGTAGCGCTCGCCGTAGCGCGCGGAGATAAAGTCCTTCGCTGCGGCCAGCGCCTCCTCGGAGAGGCGCAGAGAATCGGTACGCATATAGGTAATGAGGCCGATCGTGCCCTCGCCGCTGATGTCGATGCCCTCATAGAGCTGCTGCGCAATGGCCATCGTGCGGCGCGGCGTCATATTGAGCTTGCGGGAGGCCTCCTGCTGCAGCGTCGAGGTGATGAACGGCGGCGTCGGCGCGCGGCGCTTTTCCGTGCGCTTGATGTTGCCGATCGTGAATTCCTGCCCCTGAATGTCCGCAAGCAGCTCGTTGACCTCCTGTTCGTTGGCAAGCTCGCGCTTCTTGCCGTCGCCGTAATAGCGCGCGGTAAAGCTGCCGGGCTTGTCCAGGCAGCGCAGGAGCACGTCGAGCGTCCAGTATTCCTTCGGAACAAAGGCCTCGATCTCGCGCTCGCGCTCCACGACGAAGCGCGTCGCGACGGACTGCACGCGTCCGGCGGACAGGCCGCGCCGGATCTTCTTCCAGAGCAGCGGGCTGAGCTGATAGCCGACGATGCGGTCGAGCACGCGGCGCGCCTGCTGTGCGTCGACAAGGTTATAGTCGATGTCGCGCGGCTTTGCGATGCTCTCCGTGACGACCTTTTTCGTGATCTCGTTGAAGGTCACGCGGTGGGTCTTGTCGTCCGGCAGTCCCAGCAGCACCTTCAGGTGCCATGAGATTGCCTCTCCCTCGCGGTCCGGGTCGGTCGCGAGATAGACGCAGTCGGCCTTTTTCGACGCCTTACGCAGCTCGTCGATGATGGCCTCCTTCCCGGCCAGCGGGCGGTATTCCGGCTCAAAATCGTGGTCAAAATCCACGCCCATCGTGCTTTTGGGCAGGTCGCGCAGATGACCCATGCTGGCCTCCACGCGGTAATCCGGCCCGAGATATTTTCCGATCGTCTTGGCCTTCGAGGGCGACTCGACGATCACCAGATTTGTTCCCTTTGGACATGAAGGAACCTCCAAGCTTTGAGATAGATTCGGAAGCCTTTCAGAGCTTCCGCAGATTTCCGTTTTTCCCGGACGGCGAGCCGCTTGATCTGCAGCATCGTCATTGCCGCCAGCACGCGCTGCGTGGGCAGACCGGCGCGGGCGATGACCTCGTCGGCCGGCTCCGGCTCAGTGACGAGCACCTCGAGCAGCCGACGCTCGTCATCAGTGAGAACAGGCTCTTTGCCGTCACTATAAGTCTTTCGCGGCGGATTGTCAACGACTTTTTTCTCCTCCGGCGGCTCGGGCGGCTCCGCCACCGGCGAATAGACCGGCAGCGCGCTGCCGTAACGCGTGCGGTAGATGCGCTCGAGCGACTCCTTACGCCGCGCGTCGGCAAGCTTTCCCGGGAAGAGGTAGGTATAATTCGACAGCAGCTCCCAGCCGTCTGTGACCATCTGCGCGCCCTCGCGCAGGAGGCGGTTCGTCCCTTCGTTGTTCTTCACGCCGATGTTGCCGGGGATCGCGAAGACGTCGCGCCCCTGCTCAAGCGCGTGCTGCGCGGTGATGAGCGCGCCGCTCTGCTCCGGCGCTTCGATCACGAGCACGCCCACGGAAAGTCCGCTGATGATGCGGTTGCGCGCCGGGAAATTGCCGCGATCCGGGCGCGTTCCCGGCGGATATTCGCTGAGCAGGCAGCCATGCGCGACGATGTCGCGGAAGAGGAAGCGGTTTTCCGGCGGATAAACGACGTCCACGCCGCAGCCGAGCACGCAGGCAACCGGCATCATGGAATCGAGCGCTCCGCGCAGCGCCATTGTGTCAATGCCTCGTGCGCCGCCGGAGACGATCATGCCGCCGCTGGCCGCGATCAGTCTGGAAAACTGCTTGGCGTGCAGCAGGCCGTAGGCGCTGCATTTACGCGTGCCGACCACTGCAATTGCGGCCTCGTCGTCAAAATTCGGCAGCGAGCCTCTGTAATACAGCACGGGCGGCGCGTCCGGCAGGCTGCGCAGCCGGTCTGGATATTCGTCCATATGGTAGCAGACGATATGGATGTCCTTGTTGTCGCAGTCGACCAGAATCTGCTCGGCGGCGCTCAGATCCTTGTCGAGCACGCCCTCAAGCCAGCGCGCCTCAAAGCCCTCGGTGCTGCGGCACATCTCCTCCGTCAGGGCATAGACGCGCTCGGCAGAGCCGAACAGGCGGATTAGCGCCGCCCGTCCGACCGGCCCGATCCCCTTTCTGGTCGTCAGCCATATCCAATGCTTTTCCATATGAGCCGCGCTCCTCAGAATTGTCTAATTTCTCATCTGCCAAAAGTACGATCGTTGCAGCGACCGCCGCGTTCAGAGATTCGCAGCGCTGCTGCATGGGAATGATGATTTTTTGTCGCTGGCATCCAGCAGCTCCTGACAGATGCCCTGCCCCTCGCTGCCGATCACGACGAGATAGTCGTTCATGCGGACGCCCCGCAGATCCTCGGAATCCGGCGCGAGCGCCGTGGCCGCGAGCGGAACGCCCTGTACGCGGCAGGCCGCCAGAATTTCCTCCATCGGAGCGCTCTGCGGCGGCGTGCGCAGCACGGCGCCCATCGAAGCGCGGACGGTCTTCTCCGAAAACGGGTCGGCGCAGCCGTTCGTCAGCAGCACCGGCACGTCAAAGGCGTCCGCCGTGCGGAGGATCGTGCCGAGGTTTCCGGGGTCCTGGATGCGGTCGAGCAGGAGCATCCCGCGCCGCACCGTCAGCGGCCGCTTCTCGGGCAGCGCACAGGTGAACAGCACGCCCTGCGGCGATTTCATGACCGAGATGCGCTCCATCAGGCTCTCCGGAACCGTCACGACCCGCGTCCCGGGCGGCAGCTCCGGCAGCCCGAAGCCCTCTGTCGCCACGACGGTGTCGATTTTGGGGTACCATTGCAGCGCCTCGCGCAGCAGCTTGCGTCCCTCGCAGAGGAACTGTCCGCATTGCGCGCGGTAGGCGCGGTCGGTGTGCAGCTTTTTCAAATGCGCGATCAGGGGATTCTTCGCGCTGGTGATGCGCTCCATGCGTTGCGTCCTTTCGAGTTAAAATACCATATACTCTTTGTTATTATACCACATAGTACATTTTTTTCAAGAGTGGATTTAATTGTATCTCCGGCGTTGCAATTTCCGACAAAGTGCGCTATAATGAAAAAATTCGGGAGGCAACAGAAATGAAAGCAGTCATCACCGTTGTCGGCAAGGACAGCGTGGGCATTCTGGCCAAGGTCAGCGCGAAATGCAGCGAAAACGGCCTGAACATCATCGACGTGACGCAGTCGGTCATGCAGGATATGTTCTGCATGATCATGCTTGCAGAAATTCAGGGGATGCAGATCCCGTTCGGCAGCTTTGCCGACGAAATGGCCGCCATGGGCGAGTCGATGGGCATGGTCATCCACGTCATGCACGAGGATATTTTCAACGCCATGCACCGCATCTAGGAGGCCGCCCATGCTCAACACGAACGACATTCTCGAAACCATCAGCATGATCGAGCAGGAGCATCTCGACATCCGCACGGTCACGATCGGCATTTCCCTGCTCGATTGCATCGACCCGGATATCCATGCCGCCTGCAACAAAATTTATGACAAGATCTGCCGCGTCGCGGAGCGCCACGTCTCCGTCTGCACGGGCATTGAAAAGGAATACGGCATTCCGATCATTCACAAGCGCCTGAGCGTCACGCCGATCGCGATGCTCGCGGCGGCCTGCCCCAAGAGCGACCCCGTGCTTTTTGCGCACACGCTCGAGCGCGCCGCGCAGGCCGTGGGCGTGAACTTCATCGGCGGCTATTCCGCGCTGGTGCAGAAGGGCTTCGCGCCCGGCGATCTGGCGCTGATTCGCAGCATTCCGCAGGCGCTGGCCGAGACGGAGCACATCTGTTCCTCCGTGAACATCGGCTCGACGCGCGCGGGCATCAATATGGACGCCGTCGCGCTCATGGGCAGGATCGTCCGCGAGACGGCCGAGCGCACGGCCGACCGCGACTGCATCGGCGCGGCGAAGCTCGTCGTTTTCTGCAACGCGGTGGAGGATAATCCCTTTATGGCCGGCGCGTTCCACGGCACGGGCGAGGCCGACTGCGCCGTGAACGTCGGCGTCTCCGGCCCTGGCGTCGTGCGCGCGGCGCTTGCCAAAGTGCCCGACGCCGACATCGGCGAAGTCGCCGAGCTGATCAAGCGCACCGCCTTCAAGATCACGCGCGTCGGCCAGCTCGTCGCGAACGAGGCCTCAAGCGCCTGAATATTCCGTTCGGCATCGTCGACCCTCTCCTCGCCCCGACCCCGGCCGTCGGCGACAGTGTCGCACACATTCTCGAGGAGATGGGTCTGGAGCAGTGCGGCGCGTGCGGCACGACGGCGGCGCTCGCCATGCTGAACGACGCCGTGAAAAAGGGCGGCGTGATGGCGTCGAACAATGTCGGCGGGCTCTCCGGCGCGTTCATCCCCGTCACAGAGGACGCCGGTATGATCGACGCGGCGCGTTCCGGCTGTCTGCGGCTGGAAAGCTCGAGGCCATGACCGCCGTGTGCAGCGTCGGTCTGGACATGATCAACCTCCCCGGCGACACGCCCGCCGAGGTCATCTCCGCTCTGATCGCGGACGAAGCCGCCATCGGCATGGTCAACTCCAAAACGACCGCCGTGCGCGTCATCCCCGCCATCGGCCATAAGGCCGGGGACGAGCTGAACTTCGGCGGCCTGCTGGGCGGCGGGCCGGTCATGCAGATCAACACCGCCTCCCCCGCGAAATTCATCTCCCGCGGCGGCCGCCTCCCCGCACCGCTGCAAAGCCTGAAAAACTGAGGACGCTCTGATCCAATCAACACGGGGATCGATTCATTCAGAGGTTCCCTAGTTTTCCTGAAACGAAAAAACCAAACCTCCGCACGGAGCAGCCCTATGGCCGTCCCGTGCGGAGGTTTTCCTGTTTTTGAAAAGCTCTGATTCGATCCACAAGAATCGGCAAAAAGACCCGCTGAGCGCCGCTGCCGATTGATTCAGAGGTTCCTTAGATTATTTCGGCATCGGTGCGTGGACTTCCTTGCAATAGTGCATCATGATCGCTGCGATCTCCGCACGCGTCGCCTCTCCCTGCGGGTTCAGCAGCAGCGCACCGTCTCGGCTCTCGCCCTTCAGGCACCCGGTTTTGACCGCCCAGCTTACGGCCTCTCTCGCATAGCCGCTGACGCTTCCGGCGTCCGGGAAACCGTCCAGCGGCGCGCCGCCGGAAACGACAGCTTCCGCCACGTTCTGCGCATATCGATAAAGCATCACGGCAAATTCCTCGCGCGTGATATGCTGATTCGGTTCAAAACGGTGCGAATAACCCGTGGGCATCGGTACGCCCGAGGTCGTCAGTGCATAGCCGTTGACGACCTTGTGATACGTTCCCCCACATAACGGCCTCGAAATACCAATCGTTCGTCTTTGCGCACCCGATGTCCGCGTAGTACAGAAAATAATCGCGCTCATCGATTCGGACGCTCCCGGCGAAGCGCCAGAGCATGGTAATAGCCATAGCGCGCGTCATAGCCGTCTCGGGCGCAAAACAGCCGTCCCCCGACGCCCAGCATCAAGCCGTGCTCGGAAGCATAGCGCACGGCATCGGCATACCAAGCGCCGGCCGGAACATCGTCAAACTGCGGGTTCTCTGCAAAGGCAGAGATGGAAAGCATACCGATCAGGACGATCGGCAAGAGCACAGCCGCCAGTATCCGTTTCATAGTTCCATCCTCCTATTCTCCCGGAAAGGGTTCATTGCTGCGGACATCCTAACAGAAGCCATCAAGCCCGGCAAACACGCTTCAATTTTGTGTTCCGTTAGTTACACTATATCGCAATTTCGGATATATGTCAAGTACATGATCTATTATTTATTCGGCATATAGGAAAAATTTACAGGATATAACAGTCTTTGCTTTTGTACGATTCGGACATTCCGAAAAATCTCCGCCGTTCCTGCCTTTTTCATTGACTTTTCCCCCGATTTCTTCTATCATAATAATGAATCGTTCTTCAGGAACCTCTGAATCAATCGGCTGCGGCGCTCAGCGGGTCTTTTGTCCCAGCTTATCGGTTTGAAAATCTTGAAATACACAAAGTATTCCTGCAATTTCCAAACCTCAATCCGGAACAAAATCCCTCGCTGACCACTCTTGCGATTGAATCAGAGCTTCCTTCAAAAGGGAGAGAGCATACATGGCACATATTCTGGTCGCGGAAGACGACGAAATGATCAACGAGCTGGTCGTCCGCAATTTGGAGGCCGTGGGGCACACCTGCGTGCAGGTCTATGACGGTGCGGCGGTTCTGGAGCATCTGAACGCGGGCGAAGCGATCGATCTTCTGATCCTGGACGTGATGATGCCGAAAATGAGCGGCTTTGAGGTCATCGAAGCCATCGGGCAGGAGACCCCTGCGATTTTTCTGACGGCGAAGGGCGGCGTGATGAACAAGGTCAAGGGACTGTCGCTGGGCGCGGAGGACTACATCGTCAAGCCGTTTGAAATGCTCGAGCTGATTGCCCGCGTAGACGTCGTTCTGCGGCGCAGGCAGCCCAAGCGCGAGGTCTTCACCCTCGCGGGCGTCACGGTCGACCTTGGCACGCAGCAGGTGCGGCGTGGCAGCCGTCCCGTCTCTCTGACGCCGCAGGAATATCAGCTGCTCGAGACGCTGATCCGCAACCGCAACATCGCGCTCTCGCGTGAAAAGCTGCTCGACCTGGCATGGGGCATCGATTTTTACGGCGACACGCGTACCGTCGACGTCCATATCCAGAAGCTGCGCAAAAAGCTCGACTGGACGGATCACATCAAAACCGTCTACAAAATGGGTTACCGGCTGGAAACCGGCTCCTGAAGCAAGCGGGGCGCTCCGATTGGAGCGCCCCGCTGCAGCGTATCAAGAAAACCATCGAGGCAAGCAATTTTTACCCAAAACGCCCGATTCGGTGTCATTGCGAGGCCGCAGCGCGGCCGTGGCAATCTTAAAGTTTGAGGCATGGCATCCCGTGGCGAAGCACGGGAGCACGAAGCAAAAAGGAATACTTACTGCAAAAAATGGAATTTGCTGTTTCATTCCGTCCTACCACATTTCGTTTCGGGATACAAATCGCATCGTTAAAGATTGCCGCGTCGGGCGCAAAAATGCGCCCTCCTCGCAATGACAGAATCGGTAGGCTGGATCGAAAATACGGAACGCAAAATTCAATCCTCGGAATCCGTAAAACGTTTCTCATTTGTTGACTGATTTTGACGGTTCCGAACTTTTTTGACAGTCTGGAAGCGGGGCGCTCCGATTGGAGCGCCCCGTTTGTTTAAAGAATTTCCTTCAGCTCATAGCCGGTCTCGTCGATGACCCGTTTCAGAGTCTCCGGATCGAGCGGCTCTTCCGAAACGATCACCGTCTCTCCCCTGCGCTTGGAGGACTTCACCTTCCTGACCGAAAAGTGGCGGCGGATCGCATCGTTGATATGCGATTCGCACATGCCGCACATCATGCCGTCGACTTTCAGCGTTGTTGTGACCATACAGGCAGACTCCTTTCATTCCGTGCCCTTGAGGGCTTCGACCATGTCGATCTTCTTATTTTTGCGCGAGACCATCAGGCTGACCAGCAGCGACATACCGACCGTCAGCAAAATCGCCAGCGCGATTGAACGGATGCTGACCGTCATTTTCATCTCATATTCTCCTGCCAGCGCCATGAGCAGATAATCCAGCGTACCGATCGGCCGGCAGGCCAGGAGAACCCCGAGCAGGCTCAGCCAGAGGTTCTGCTCGATCAGCAATTGTCCGACGCGGCGATCCTTGAAGCCGACGACCTTGAGCGTCGCCATTTCGCGGTAACGCTCCGTGTAGCTCATCACGCCGAGGTTATACAGCACAACGATACCGAGCACGAGCGCCGCCAAGACCAGAACCGCGACCGAGGTGTCGAGCAGCTGCGTGAACACCTCGAACGAATCGACGATCATCTGCTTCGACTGCACGCTCTTGATCGCGGGATCAGACGGAATATCCGCCTTTTCCGTCTCGGTATAGACCGAATCCATCGTGTAGGACACGCCGATCCGGTCGGCGTATTCCGGCGTCATGACGACGTTTTCCGACACGCTCGGATGATCCCCGCGACACGAACGGTGTATGTCTCGTCCGTTCCATAGGGGCTGAACGAGAAGGAATCGCCCGGCTCGAGGTCGAATTCGTCGGCCAGCCGCATACAGATATACGCGCCGTCGCCGCGCAGCGTCGTGTAAGCCGCCGACTCGTCGGGGAAGCGCACAAGGTCGTGCGCCGTGTCATAAATATCCAGTGAGACCGTCTTGTCCTCGATCTGCACACTGACCGAGGCGCTCCAGTCGCCGTCATACTCCTTTAAAATACGCGCGCGGCTGTCCGCGTCTGCCTCCTCTGAAAGCGCAATGCGGGACGCATAATGGGTCGCTCCGTCGTAATACAGGTTCAGAAATGCGTTCATCGTGTCGCTCATGCCCAGCGAGCCGACCAGCAGGATCATCGAGCCGACAATGCCGATCAGGCTCATCGCGCTGCGCGCCTTGTGGCGCATGATGTCGCGCAGATTCCAGCGCGTGCCAGAAGCTCAGGCGGTGGAACCACCTTGTCCGCTCGATCAGCATGGGCTTGACGCGCTTAGGTACATACGGCCGCAGGGCGTCGGCGGCGCTGCCGCGCAGCATCTGCTTGACCGAGAGATACCCGATCAGCGTCAGCGCGGCAAGGATCCCGATCAGCACAAGGTAGCAGAACCACGGCATCACGAGCCTCCATTGCGGCAGGTCGAGATAGGTGCTCATCATGCCGTTCGGATTCATGATATACCACGCGATCAGATAGCCCAGTGCAATGCCGAGCGCGCTGCCGAGCGCGCCGACGAAGAAGGCATAGGACGTGTAGTGCCGCAGAATGCGGCGATCCTTGAAGCCGAGCGCCTTGAGCGTGCCGATCTGGGTCTTTTCCTTGGCCGTCAGACGGTGCATCGTCGTGACCATCGTCAGAACGGCGATCAGAAGAAACAGCACCGGAAAGATCGACCCCATCGTCTTGCCCTCGTCCGATTCACCCTTGGCCGCGGAATAAGAGCCGGTCTCGTCCTTCGAGAGCGCCAGCACGGTGTAGCCGAGCGCCCGGTCGGCCGCGTCAAAGAAGTCCTGCTTGTCCAGACCGGAGATCACATGGATCTGCGGATAAAAGTCCGCCCCGGAGGCCTTTTCATAGAATACCGGCGCGATATAGGCAAAGCCATAGGTCTTGTAATCCGGCATAAGCTGGCTGCTGTCGCGCACGTTGACCATAAATTCCCCGGCCTTGATGAGGCCGCGAATTCTGCCCGTCAGCGAGAGGCTCTTATAGGTCAGCGTCAGCGTGTCGCCGACGGAGAGGTCGTTCTCGGCCGCATAGTGATCCGACAGCCAGATGCCGTCCGCACTCTGCGGGTCATAGTCCTCGCCGTCCGTCACGAGCACGCCCGAGACGGCAGGGTTTGTCGTCACGGCCAGCGCCACGCTGTCTCCCTCGCGCTCGGCGACGTCCGCCGTCACGGTGAGATAGCGCGCGGCCTCCTGCACGCCCGCGATCTGCCCGATCTTTTCCAGCTCCGCCTCGCTGAAGCCCGTCTCGGAGATCAGGCGATAATCGGCGTAGCCGGTCTCCTCAAAGAAATCGAACATATTCCGTTCGATGCTGTACCACTCCATATTGAAGCCGACAAACACCCCGATGCCGAGCGCGATCATCAGGATCATGGAGAGGAACTGTGCCCGATAAAGCCGCATGGTTCTCCAAAGCTTTTTAAAAAGCATGGCTGCGCCCCCTTACCAGTCGATCTCGTCGGCGGAGGCCGGGTGCTCCTGCACCTCCTGCGAAACAATGCGCCCGTTTTTCACGCGGATGACCACGTCGGCCATTTTCGCAATGTTCTGGTTGTGCGTCACGATCACGATCGTTTTTCCGTGCTCGCGCGCCATCTGAAGCAGCAGCTTGAGCACCTTCACGCCGGTCTCGGAGTCCAATGCGCCGGTCGGCTCGTCGCAGAGCAGGATTTTCGGGTTCTTGGCCAGCGCCCGCGCGATCGAGACGCGCTGCTGCTCACCGCCGGAAAGCTCCGCCGGGAAATTTTTCAGATGATCGGACAGGCCGACCCGCTCGAGCATCTGCGTTGCCGAGCGCCTCCGGCGCGATCTCCTTGACGAGCGTGACGTTTTCATGCACGGTCAGCGTCGGCACAAGATTATAAAACTGGAACACGAAGCCGACCTTCGCCGCGCGGTATTCCGCCAGCTCGTCGCGCGTCAGGCCGGAAATATCGCGCCCGTCGACGATGATGCTGCCGCCCGTCGGGCTGTCAAGGCCGCCGAGCAAGTTCAGCAGCGTGCTTTTGCCCGCGCCGCTCGGCCCAAGAATGACGATGAATTTTCCCTCCTCGAGGGACAGGTTCACATGGTCGAGCGCGCGGCACTCATGGTCGCCGCTGGTATAGACGCGGCTGACGTCCTTCATTTCAACAATTGCCATTTCTTAGCCCTCGTTTCTTTTCTCCTCGAGCTGCGTCAGCCGATCCTCCGGGATCGACGCCAGCAGCGAAAACGCCGCCGTCTGTGCGTCCTCAAGAGCAGGAAAGCTGTCCTGCAGCGATTCAGACACGAGGCGGTAATATTTTCCGTACCGTGCGGCGATCTCATTGCCCCGGTCGGTAAAAAGCAGGCGCGATAGGCGTCCTTCTGCACCAGGCCGAGCCGCCGGAACGTGTTCATCATATTATGAACGCTGGGCTTGGAAAGCCGAAGCGCATTGGCAATCGCGCTGCATCGCACGCCGCTGCCGTCGTGTATTCAGCTCCTTCATAGCCAGCAGATAGCGGATGTTGGAAGCAGTCAATACGATCGGTTCCTCCACGGGGTCTACTCCTTTCCAGAATCGGGCGCCGCCGTTTTGGAACGCACGGCGCCGATCGAATTAAAGTCGGGAGGCGCAGAACCGAAATTCTGCGCCTCCGTTAAAAAATCACTTTTTGTGACTGTGACAGGAGCCTGCCATTGCGCAGTGGGCACAATTGTTACCGCAGGTGGACTTGCCTTTCTTCTTGTCTCGCCGCATTCCGATGAGGATGCCGACCACCATCAGCACAAGTGCCAGACAAATCAGGATTGTTGCAAGATTCTCAGAGATCCATGTTAACATTTCGGAAGACTCCTTTCGTTGAAAATCCGTTCTGCCGGTGCTTGCGGGTGTGCGCCGGGAACGGGCCGCCCGGTCGGCGCGAGCGCCGCAGAGCGACTGTATGGCTCGATTCCCGTCAGACGCGCGCAGACAGCTTGGTCGCTTCCTTGTACTTCTTGATGAAGAGCATGTAGAGGATGACCGCGAGGCAGGCAAAGGCTGCGATTGCGCCGATCACATCGCCCTTACCTGTGAAGAGCAGGCCGAACTGGTTGACCATCATCGCCACGACATAGGCGAAGCCGCACTGATAGCCGATCGCGAACCACGTCCACTTGGCGTTGTTCATCTCGCGCTTCATCGCGCCGATGGCCGCGAAGCACGGAGCGCAGAGCAGGTTGAAGCAGAGGAACGCATAGCCGCTGATGCCGGTGAACACGCTGGCCAGCGTTGCATAGACATTGCCGGAGGCGCCGTAGAGGATGCCCATCGTGCCGACGATGTTCTCCTTTTGGCGACGAGGCCGGTGATGGAGGCGACGGTCGCTTCCCCATGTACCGAAGCCGAGCGGCTTGAAGATCCATGCGATGGCGTTGCCGACATAAGCCAGCAGCGAGTGGTCAATTTCGTCCTCGGCGAGCATCCGGAACGCGCCGTCAACAAAGCCGAAGTAGGTCGTGAACCAAACGAGGATGGTCGACAGGGTGATGATCGTACCGGCCTTCTTGATGAAGCTCCAGCCGCGCTCCCACATCGAACGCAGAACGTTGGAAACGGTGGGCAGATGGTATGCAGGCAGCTCCATGACGAAGGGGCGGGGTCACCGGCGAACATCTTGGTCTTCTTCAGCATGATGCCGGAGACGACGATCGCAGCCATACCGACGAAGTAAGCGGAGGTCGCGACCCAAGCGGAGCCGCCGAAGATCGCGCCCGCGATCATTGCGATGAACGGAACCTTCGCGCCGCAGGGGATGAAGGTCGTGGTCATGATCGTCATACGGCGGTCACGTTCGTTCTCGATCGTTCTGGAGGCCATGATACCCGGAACGCCGCAGCCCGTTCCGATGAGCATCGGGATGAAGGACTTGCCGGAGAGGCCGAACTTGCGGAACACACGGTCAAGCACGAATGCGATGCGGGACATATAGCCGCAGGCCTCGAGGAAGGCAAGCAGCAGGAACAGCACGAGCATCTGCGGCACGAAGCCGAGCACCGCGCCGACACCGGCGACAATACCGTCAAGGATCAGGCCGCTGAGCCAATCGGCCGCGTGGCACTTTTCGAGCAGGTTGCCCAGCAGGACCGGGATGCCGGGGAACCCAAACGCCGTAATCGGCGGGATCCGGCTCGTCAAAGCCGTTTTCTTCAAAATAAGCAACCGCGTCGACATAGGTCGTGGAGACGGTGCTCTCCTCGTCTGCATCGGCGGGGATCGTGTCGTAATAGGCCGTCATGTCGTTCACGGCGAGGGTCTCCTCGTCCTCAACGCCGATCACGGCGGAGGTCTCGTCGGTGGTGAACGCCTTCAGGTCGGCGATTGCCTGATCGGCGTCGAAGTCGTCGGCGGACGGGTCAACGTCGGGCTGGAAGGCCTGAACGGCTTCCAGAGCGGCCGCATATTCGTCGCTGGCGTCGCCATAGGCGGAAGAGCCGATGCCGAGCAGATGCCAGCCGTCGCCGAACACGCCGTCGTTCATCCAGTCGGTCGCCGCAGAGCCGACCGTGACCATGGAGATGTAATAGACCAGGAACATCACGACCGCGAAGATTGGCAAACCCAGCCAACGGTTCGTGACGACGCGGTCGATCTTATCGGAGGTGGAGAGCTTCCCGGCATTGTGCTTCTTGTAGCAGGCCTTGATGACCGAGGCGATATACACATAACGCTCGTTCGTAATGATCGACTCGGCGTCGTCGTCCAGCTCCTTTTCGGCGTCCCTGATGTCCTGCTCGATGTGAGCGAGCTTCTGGGCATCAAGGTTCAGCTTCTTGAGCACCTTGTCGTCGCGCTCAAAGATCTTGATCGCGTACCAGCGCTGCTGCTCCTCGGGCATATTGTGCACGGCAGCCTCCTCGATGTGGGCGATTGCGTGCTCGACGCAGCCGGAGAAGGTGTGCTGGGGACGGTCTTGGCGTTTTTCCGCCGCATGGATCGCCGCCTCGGCAGCTTCCATGACGCCCGTGCCCTTCAGAGCGGAGATCTCGACGACCTTGCAGCCCAGCTGACGGGACAGCTCGCCGACATTGATCTTGTCGCCGTTCTTCTTCACGACGTCCATCATGTTGATCGCCGCGACCACCGGAATGCCCAGCTCCGTGAGCTGCGTGGTCAGATAGAGATTGCGCTCGAGGTTCGTGCCGTCGATGATGTTCAGGATCGCGTCCGGGCGCTCATCGATCAGGTAATTTCTCGCGACGACCTCCTCCAGTGTGTAGGAGAGAGCGAATAGATGCCGGGAAGGTCGGTAATGATGACGCCGTCATGCTTTTGAGCTTGCCTTCCTTCTTTTCGACCGTAACGCCGGGCCAGTTGCCGACGAACTGGTTCGAACCGGTCAGCGCGTTGAACAGCGTCGTTTTGCCGCAGTTCGGGTTGCCGGCCAGCGCAATTCTGATTGTTTTGTTAGCCATAACAAAAATCCCTTCTTTCTTTGATTAGCTATTAGCGTTTGCTAACTGAATTGCCGAAAAAATGGGGAACCGCTCCCCTTTCTTCCTCGACCTCGACCATCTGAGCGTCCGCCTTTCTGAGCGAAAGCTCATAGCCGCGAACCGTGATCTCGATCGGATCGCCCAGCGGCGCGACCTTGCGGACGTAGACCTCACGCCCTTGGTCAGCCCCATGTCCATAATGCGGCGCTTGACGGCGCCCTCGCCGTGGAGCTTCACGACCTTGACGGTCTCCCCGATCTTTTGCATCGCGCAGTGTTTTCATTGCTTCATGACCCTCCTTTATTTGATCTGCTCATATGTCCAGACGTTTCCAACGCCGTTCATACCATGATCCTTCGTGCCATTTCTTCGCTGATGGCAACGCGGGCTTCCTTCACATTGACGATCACATTCTCGCCGAGGCGGCTGATCACGCGAACCGACCCGCCGACCACAAAGCCCAGATTTTTCCAGATGCTTTTTGACCTCCGGGCTGCCGCCGATTTTTTGATCGTATTGTCGGCGTCCAAATCTGCAAAACAAAGCGGCATCATTGCGTTCCCTCTTTTCTATATCCGTATCGTCAATTAGTTACTGCTAACCGTTTTGCTAAAAAACAATTAGCTTCCACTAACCGTGAATAATATACTCGATGATTTCCCGCCTGTCAACCATTTTTTTTGAAGAAAGCAAACATTTTCCAAAATTTCGTCGTTCCGCACAATGCAGTTTGCATATGCTAACCACGCGCTTGGCTATCTGGCACAAATCGCCCGAATAGCTGCCTGTCCCCTGTTGGTTCCGGTCAGCGCAGCTGCTTTTGGGTCTTGCGTTTTGGCGGAAAGGAAGGGATTCGGCTGAACGTATCGGCAAAGCTGCGGCAAGCTGCCACCGGCAGCTTGCTTTAACGCCTTCCCTCAATTTCCGTTTTCTCGCTGCCTGAAGTGTTGATTGCAAAATTCAAATTCCATCCTCGACGAAAAAAATCCCCGATCCATTCGGATCGGGGATTTTTGAAAGTAGTGACCTACTTTGATACAAAATGCGCACCCGCTCAGACTTTTCTTTAAAAGGTGCACACCCTTAAATCTCAATACCCTTAGAAATGAAAGCCCTCGATAAATTGGAATTTGACTTAATATCCATGGTCAACATGCTGCCACTTTCCGCCATCTGTTCTAACTAAAATCCACTTCCACTCACTGTATGTACTATTTGGATTCAAAGACCCGTCTCCACCAGATGAATCAACATCGAATGAAGATAATAAAACAATGACTTCATCTGCATTGTTTCTGTCTGCCCAATCTTTATGATCTTTCGTGCAGTCATCTCCGGCATAGTAAATTTCTGTGAGAGTGCATCCTTTCCAGTCACTCTTAAACTCCTTTTTTATTATGTCAATAGCGGCTTTAATATCCTCTTCTGAATAGCTCTCAGATTCAACATTATGAGTTTTTACTTCACTGACATCTCCACCACAAGCACTCAAAACAAATAAAAGCATAATACATAGCATTGTACATACGATTTTCTTCATACAAGACCTCCTTAAATCCCGATTTGTCGAGCCATTTTTCACTTTCATAATTCTACAAGAAAAACAAAAAACTGGACACCCACAATGATAACCATCGTATCAAAATTCGTGCCCAGTTATGGCGGAGAGGAAGGGATTCGAACCCTTGAGACGCTATTAACGCCTACACGATTTCCAATCGTGCGCCTTCGGCCAGCTCAGCCACCTCTCCATGCGCAGATCATTGAAATCAGCTTGAATATAATACCAGATAAAACCCGATTTGTCAAGTGTTTTTCAAGAAAAAGTGGTTTTTTTATCCCAAGGAAGCATATGCCCCGAAATACCAACGCATTTCCATTCCCAAGCCGCCGGAATTCTGAAATCCCTTTGCCGGAGCAGGCGCACTTCCCTGCCCCGGCGCTGTTTTTGACACTGATCTACTGTTTGCTATGGATTCTTACGGCTCCTGCTGCTTTTTCAGCTCCCAAGGATGGATGGCGCAGGCGCTCTCGTAGAGCCGGGCATAGCTCGCATGACGTGTCGGCTCGAGCGCCCCGTCCTGCACGGCCTGCAAAACCGCGCAGCCCGGCTCCTTCAGATGCGCGCAGTCGTGATAGCGGCACTTGCCGAGAAACGGCGCAAAATCCGGAAAGGCATACTGCAAATTTTCCTTCAGCACCAGCTCCATGCGCTCGGTGTCAAAGGACGAAAAAACCCGGTGTGTCGATCGCAAAGGTGTTTTCCCCGAGCGCATAAAGCTCCACATGGCGCGTCGTATGCCGTCCGCGTCCAAGCTTCTCCGAGACCTCACCCGTCTCAATCGCGAAGCTCCGGTCGAGGCAATTGAGCACGCTGCTCTTGCCGACGCCGGAGTTTCCCGTGAAGGCAACGGTTTTTCCGGCAATCGCCGCGCGAAGCGCGTCCATTCCCTCCCCGGTCTCGGCGCTGGTTGGAAAGACCTCATAGCCGGCGTGCCGATAAATGCGGATCAGGCGCGCGCCGTCGTTGAGATCAGTTTTGTTCACGCAGATCAATACGGGCACGCCCCGGTCGCCCGCAATGGCGCAGACCCGGTCGATCAGAAACGGGTCGGTCACGGGGTTCGAGCCGGAGGCCAGCAGCACGAGCGCGTCCAGATTGCTCACCGCCGGGCGCAGGAAGCTGTTGCGGCGGGGCAGAATTTCCTCCACCGTGCCGCGTTTCCCCTGCATGGAAAAGCGCACCTCGTCGCCGACCAGCGGCGTGATATGCTCCTTGCGGAAGATCCCGCGCGCGCGGCACTCGATCACGCGCGCATCGTGCCGAACGTAGTAAAAGCCGCTCAGCGCCTTGACGATGCGCCCGGTTTGAAGCTGCTCCATGCGCTACGGCGTCGGCTCGACCGTCGGCTCGGTCGTGTCGGGCGGTGTCGTAGGCTGGGTGGTCGGCTGCGTGGTGGGCGGCGCGGTGCAGACCGTGATCTCGATCTCGCTGTCCTTGTCGACCATCTTGTCTGCCTTGATGCTCTGCTCGATGATATGGCCCTCGGAGACGCTGGAATCATAGCTCTCCTTGACCTTAATGTTGTTCGTGTCAAAGCCCGCATTCTTGAGCAATGTCATCGCGGTATCAAGGCTCTTGCCGCGCACATCCGGCACCTTGATGCGGTCGTCGCCGGTGCTGACATAGACCGTGACGGTCTGCCCCTTGCTCAGCGTCGCGTCGGCGGACGGCTCGGTGCGGATGACCTTGTCCTTGTCAATGTCTTGGCTGGCTTCCTCAAGGAAGAGGATGTTCAGGTTCAGTCCATGGCCTCGAGGCGCTTGCGCGCGTTTTCCTTGCTCTCTTTGACCAGATTCGGCATCTTATTCGAGCCGAGGCTGACATAGACCGTCACGGTCTGGCTCTTGGAGAGCTTCGTGCCGGAGACCGGCTCCGTGCGCACGACATAACCCTTCGTGACCTTGTCGCTGGCCTCCTCCTCAATGCGAATGTTGAGGTTCAGATTCATGTCGTTCAGACGCTTGACGGCGTCGTCGCTGAGCTGATCGGTCACATCGGGCATGGTGTTCTCCTCCAGACCCTTGCTGACCGTGAATTTCACGGTGCGTCCGGCGCGAACCTTTTTGTCGGCCTTGGGCGTCTGGGCAATGATGTAGCCCTCTTCGTATTTATCGCTGAATTCATAGGTGATGTCGCTCAGATCGAGCTTGAGATCGGGATAATCGTCGGGATTGAGATCCTCGAGCTTTTCGCCGACGAAGTTCGGCACGCGGATGTCGCCCTCTTCCTCGCTGATGCTCGTGTCGCCGGGATCGCTGCTCCCGGTCGCAAGAACGACGATGAGCACGGTCAGCAGCACCACGACGACCGAGGCGGCAATGATCGCGATAGTCATCGTCCTGCGGCGCTTTCTGCTCCTCCTGCTCGCGCTCGCGGCGGGCGCGGGCGGCGCGGCGCTCCTCGGCCGTGCGGCCGTCCGCCCCTCTGGCCGGACGCTGAGCTGCTCCCGGCGCTGCGCGCGGCGGCGTAACGCTCGGCCTCACTGCGGCTCATGCCGCCTGCCGGACGCTGCTGCGGGTTCGGGCGCGGCGCAGCGGGACGAACCGGCTCCTGCTGGGGCACGGCATGGCTTTTTGGGCGCCTCCTGTCCGCCGTAGATCAGCGGCAGCGCGCCGGTATTGCCGAAATGGAAGGTCACGGACGGATTCTTGCGGAATTCCTCCATGTCGCGCAGCATCTCCGTCGCGGAGGAATAGCGCGCCTCGACGTTGCAGTTCATCGCGTGCATCGTGATCTGCTCCAGACCGAGCGGGATGCCGGTCACCAGCTCGCTGGGCAGACGCGCGCCGCCGTTGATATGCTGGATCGCGACGGAGACCGGCGTCTCGCCGTCATAGGGCGTGCGGCCCGTGAGCATCTCATACATGACGATGCCGAGCGAATAAATGTCGCTGCGATTGTCGACCATCGCGCCCTTGGCCTGCTCCGGCGAGATATAATGCACCGAGCCGAGCGCCTCGCGCGTGAGCGTGTTCTGCGCTGTTCCGATCCGGGCGATGCCGAAGTCCGTGACCTTGATGCTGCCGTCCTTGAGGATCAGAATGTTGTGCGGCTTGATGTCGCGATGGACGATGCCGCGTCCGTGCGCGTGCTCGAGCGCCTTGGCGATCTGCATCGAAAAATGCAGCGTCTCGCGCCAATTGAGCGGCACCCTTGCGCTCCATATATTGCTTGAGTGAAATGCCCTCGATCAGCTCCATGACGATGTAATCCACACCGCCGGAGCTGGAGACGTCGTACACGCTGACGATGTTGGGATGTGAAAGCATCGCAACGGCCTGCGATTCCGTCTGGAACCGACGGCGGAACTCCTGATTGCGCGAAAGCTCCTCCTTGAGGATCTTGACCGCGACAAGGCGGTTCAGGCGGTGATCCAACGCCTTATAGACCTCCGCCATGCCGCCGGAGCCGATGTTTTCGAGAATCTCATACCGGTTGTCCAGCAGTCTTCCGATGTAGCTATCCATAGGAAACTCCTATCCGCAAATGCGGCCCGTTTTCAGCGGCGAACGGGTGCCGAAATATGTCAAAATTATAGCTCGATCAAAACCGAAGTCACATTATCGGGCGCGCCGCGGTTCTTCGCGATTTCAAGCAGACGGCGGCAGCAGTCGTCGCGGCGCGCGCCGTGGACGACCTCAAACAGGATCTCCTGATCGGCCATCTGGTTGGAAAGGCCGTCCGAGCAGAGCAGAATGCAGTCCTCCGGCTCGGTCTCCACACGAAACACGTCGGAAAAGACCGTTTCCTCCGTGCCGACGGCACGGGTGATCAGGTTCTTGCTCGGATGGGTCTTCGCCTGCTCGGGCGTCAGCTCCCCGCGCTGCACCATCATCTCCACGACGGAGTGGTCGCGCGTGATGCACTGCACGCCGTCGGCGTTGATAAGATAGGCGCGGCTGTCGCCGATGTTGAGCACGAGCGTGGCTCTCGGATAGGTCAGCGCCGCAACGAGCGTCGTCCCCATGCCTGCGTAGTCCTCGCTGAGCTGCGACTGTTCAAAAACGGAGATATTCGCCAGCTTTGCGGCGGCGCGGGAGCATTTGCTCGGCCTCGTCCGGCGTCAGATCGGCGGAGAAGGAACGCTTGACCTCCTCCGAAAAGACCTCGCTGGCGAGGCGGCTGGCGACGTTTCCGGATTTTGCGCCGCCCATCCCATCGCAGACGACGGCCAGCAGGGCGTCCTTTCCGAGCTCGACGATACGAAATGCGTCCTGATTCTGACTGCGGACATTGCCGACGTCAGTCAGTCCCCATGCTTCCATAGTCATCACTCCTTTGCGGATTGCTCCTCTCTTTCAAAATTCCGGCGCAGCTGTCCGCAGGAGGCGTTGATGTCGCTTCCAAGCGTTCTGCGCACGGTTGCCGGGATCCCGTGCTGCTCCAGAATTTTCTGGAAGGTCTGCACGACCTCCGGATAGCTGGGCTTGAGCGGGCTCTCGGGAATATCGTTCAGCGGGATCAGATTGACATGCGCCGCGATCCCGCGCAGGCGGGACGCGAGCAGCTTCGCCATCTCGGGCGTGTCGTTGACCCCGCGGATCATGGCGTATTCAAACGAAATGCGTCGGCCGGTCTTTTCAAAATAGCGCTTGCAGGCGGCCAAAAGCGTCTGCACGTTGTAGCGCCGGTTGACCGGCATAATGGTCGAGCGGATCTCGTCCGTCGGCGCATGCAGCGAGACGGACAGCGTGAGCTGCAAATTCTCCTCGGCCAGCCGGTCGATCCGCTCGACGAGGCCGCAGGTCGACAGGCTGATGTGGCGCATTCCGATGTTCATGCCCTCGGGCGAGTTGACCAGCTCCAAAAAACGCAGAACGGTGTCGTAATTATCCAGCGGCTCGCCGATGCCCATCAGCACGATGTTCGACACCGGAAGCCCCGAATCGAGCTGCGTGAACAGCACCTGATCGAGCATTTCCGACGGCGTCAGCCGCCGCACGAGCCCGCCGCGCGTCGACGCGCAGAAGGCGCAGCCCATGGCGCAGCCGACCTCGGACGAAATGCAGACGGTGTTGCCGTGATGATACTGCATCAGAACGCTCTCAACGCAGTTTCCGTCGCTCAGACGCCAGAGATATTTGATCGTTCCGTCTTTTTTGGATACCAGCTTGCGCACGGCGGTCGGCGCGGTCAGCTCGTAGTGCTCCGCAAGCCGCAGCCGCAGTGCCTTGGAGAGATTCGTCATCTCCTCGAAGCTCCGCGCGCCGCGGTGCATCCAGCTATAAACCTGTCCGGCGCGGAAGGCCGGCTCGCCAAGCTCCGCGAATTCCCCGCGCAGCTCCGCGAGGGTCATGGATTTGATGTCCTTCAATGCTTCCTCCTGAGCTTGCAGATAAAAAAGCCGTCTGTGCCCTGCTCACTGGGCAGCAGCGTGGTCATTGCCGCGTCCGGCAATCCCGAAAGCGGCGGAAAATGGACGGTTTCGGGCGAAAAGGAAGGATTTTCTTCCAAAAAGGCCGTCACGACCTCCTGATTTTCGCGACGCAGCACCGTGCAGGTGCTGTAGATCAGCACGCCGCCGGGCCTTACATGCGCCGCCTGCGCGGCGAGTATGGTTTTTTGCAGCTCGGGCAGACGCGCCGCCTGCTCGAGCGGACGATAGCGGATGTCGGGCTTTTTTCGGATCACGCCGAGGCCGGAGCACGGCACATCGCAGATCACGGCGTCAAACGGCGCCTCGTTGTCTGTCTCGCGCGCGTCGCGCAGACGCGTCTCGATGCAGGTTATGCCCAAACGCTCCGCGCCCGCGGCGATGAGCCGCAGCTTGTGCGGGTGAATGTCGCAGGAGAGCACCGTCCCACGGTTCTGCATCTGAAGCGCGGCGGCGAAGCTCTTGCCCCCGGGCGCGGCGCAGCAGTCGAGCACGCGCATTCCCGGCTCGACGCCGGAGGCCATGGCAGCCAGCCGCGCGGCGGCATCCTGCACGTAAAACCAGCCCCTTTGGAACGCCTCAAGGCGCTCCAGACTGCCTGTTCCGCGCACGGTCAGGCAGTTTTCCAGCCACGGGTGCGGCGTCGCCTGTACACCCGCCTGCTCCAATGCGCGCGCAAGCGACGGCAGATCGGTCTTGAGCGTGTTGACCTGCAAAACCGTCTCGGGTGCCTCGTTGTGGCTTTGAAGCAGGCGCTCGGCGCGCTCGGCGCCGAATTCCTTGACCAGCAGCGCGGTCAGCTCCGCCGGGTGGCTGTATCGGACGGAAAGCTCCTGCGGCTCAGGCAGTGCCGGACAGCGCAAAAAGCTGCGCAGCACACCGTTGACGAAGCGCGCGGCGGCAGGGTTTGCAAAGCGCTTTGCCTGCTCCACCGCCTCGTTGACCGCCGCAGAGGCGGGAATTTTGTCGGAAAACCGGAGCTGATAAACCGCCAGACGCAGGATGTCGCGCACGACCGGCTGGGTCTTCCCCTTGAGGAAGCCGTCGAGCCAGAAATCGATCCGCATCCGGTTTTGCAGCACGCCGTAGCACAGACGGCTTGCCAACGCCGCATCGCGGGCGTCGAGTCCGGAGAGCGCCTGCTTCAGTGCGCCGTCCGACCACGCGCCGTCTGCGCGGCAGGCTGTGAGCGCGCGCAGCGCGGCGTCCCTTGCGTTCACGCTTCAGCCCTCCAGCCTGATCGGATGCCCGCGGAAATAATCCGGCGCGGACATCCGCTTGCCGCCGTCGGCCTGCAAGCGCGTGATAACAAGCACGCCGTCGCCGCAGGCAATTTCAAGCCCCTGCTTGGTCAGTGCGAGCGGTGTCCCGGCGGGACGGTCGGTCGTGCGCTCCACCGGGCGCACCTCGTAGATTTTGAAGCGCTTGCCGTCTAACTCGGTCGTCGCGACCGGCCACGGGTCAAGCCCGCGCACATGGTCAATGATGGCGCGGCGCGATTTCGTCCAGTCGATCGGGCAAAGCTCCTTGGTCAGCATCGGCGCAAGCGTCATGCGGCTCTCGTCCTGCGGCGTCCGCGCCGCCGTGCCCGCCTGCATCGCGTGCAGCGTGTCGCAGAGCAGCGGGCCGCCAAGCCCGGCGAGGCGCTCCAGCAGGCTCTGCGCGTTTTCATACGGGTCGATCGGCGTTTTGCGGATCTCGATGATGTCGCCCGCATCGAGCGCCGCCGACATCATCGCCGTGACGCCCGTCTCCCTGCAGCCGTTGAGGATCGCCCATTGGATCGGCCCCGCGCCGCGCAGCTCGGGCAGAATGCTCGCGTGGATGTTCACGCAGCCGAGCGGCGGAATATCCAGCACGCGCTGCGGCAGAATTTTTCCGTATGCCACGACGGCGATCGCATCCGGGCGCAGGGCGCGCAGCTCCTCGACCACCGCATCGTCGCGGAAGGTCGTCGGCTGAAGCACGGGCAGTCCGGCGGCGAGCGCAACCTTTTTGACCTCGCTCATCTCCAGCTTCATGCCGCGATTTTTCGGCTTATCGGGC
>VOFG01004040.1_pt1 | contig 46209 bp, 95 predicted proteins | sample 5384171 | NCBI WGS metagenome assembly VOFG01 (sample SAMN12384726, study PRJNA508395) | human gut metagenome | isolation source: healthy gut F | host: Homo sapiens
AACTAATATGTTATTATACCTTCCATTTGCCCTAAATTTAGAACATGGGGAATTCTTTTTATTGCATGACGTTTGGATTATTCCTGATGATGATAAATTTGATGTTATATTAATGAATCTCCATAGAGAATGAAAAAAGATGTTAAGAATCATTTTCCATCTGAATTAGCAAGTTCAGAAACAGCAGATTTATTCATGTCAGTAATTATGTATAGATTAAAAGAAAAATGGACGTGCAGCTGTTATTTTGCCTGATGGATTCCTTATTTGGAACTGATAATGCTAAAGTGCAATTAAGAAGAAACTTTTAAATGAATTTAATTTGCACACAATTATTAGAATGCCTCATAGTGTATTTGAAACCATATACTTCAATTTACAAATATTTTTATTCTTTGATAATACAGATTCTACAGAAGAAACATGGTTTTATCGTTTAGATATGCCTGAAGGATATAAAAACTTCTCAAGACCAAACCTATGAAATTAGAACATTTCCAACCAGCTATAGATTGGTGGAACAATAGAGAAGAAATTAATGAAGACGGTTTTGATAAATCTAAGAAGTTTACTAAGAAAGAAATTGAAGATAACGGATATAACATAGATTTATGTGGTTATCCTCATGAAGAAGAGGAAATACTTCCACCTAAAGAACTCATTCAACAATATCAAGAAAAAAGAAAAAGCTTAAAATGATGAAAACTGATCGTATATTAGAACAGATTACTGATATTTTAGGTATTGATTTGGAGGAGGATAAGTAATGGATGATAGAATGACAGCTCAAAAGCTTAGGAATTCCATTCTTCAAAATGGCAGTATTAAAAATTAGTGCCTCAAGATCCAAATGATGAACCGGTTTCAGTTCTTCTTTGAAAGAATTAGAAAAGAAAAGAGCAGTTAATTAAAGAAGGTAAGATTAAAAAAATAAGAAAGAGTCCTGTATATTCCGTGGTGCTGATAATCTACATTATGAGCAGATTTATAAAGAGGTTAGATGCATTGGAAGATGAGGTTCCTTTTGAGATTCCCTGAATTGGGAGTGGAAGAGTTGGGGTGATATTTCATTTAAAATTCAATATGGTTTTAATGCACCAGCAAAGCAGGAAGAACAATAAAATATCGGTCCGTATAAGTGATATCCAGAATAATGCTGTAAATTGGGATGAAGTACCTTATTGCGCTATTGACGATTCTCTTATTAATGATTATTTACTCAAATGATAACGATATTTTATTTGCTCGTACGGGAGGTACAGTAGGGAAATCTTTTTAGTAAATAATATAAATGAAAAGGCAATTTATGCTGGATATTTAATTAGAACAGTATTTGACCATAAGATTTTGAATCGAAAATATTTAAATTTTATGGAAAGTGAATTATATTGGAATCAATTAAAAAATGGAACTATAGCTACAGCACAGCCAAATAATGTAAACATTATAAAATGAAACCATTCCTCCTCTTGAAGAACAAAATCGAATTAGATAAAACAAAATCCGTTCTCCCCGGAAATAGAAAAATATGATTTAGTCGAGAAGAAAACTATGAACCGAGATTTTCCAAAGAATTTCAAACGCCCATTCTTCAATCTGAAGCTGGTACCAAGCAAAATCAGACGAGCCTGCCAAAGTTTTTTGGAGCGTATACAAAAAGAAAAACAAACGATTTCGGAAGGAAAAACAAAAGAAGAATATAGAATGAATCTGTCATTTACAGAAGGGATAATTCTCATTATGAAAAGCGTGGTAATGAGGAAGTATGTATTGATGAAGAATTGCCCTTTGAAATTCAAAGGAAAATTGAATGGTGTATCTTGGCGATGTTGCATTTGAACTAAGTTAGCAGGATTTGAATATACATAAATGTTACCTAAATCTTACAGATACAGGAATACCTTTGTTTAAGGGCAAAAATGTTCAAAACAGGAAATTAGTTTTTAATTTTGAAGGGTATATTCCAGAATATATCTCTGATGAATTATCACGAAGCCAGATTAGTAAAAAATGCTTGTTGACGCTGTATGTTGGAACCATTGGCAATATCCCGATTTTTCGATGGTAGCTTCAAAGCGCATCTTGGTTCTGTTTAGGAAAAATCGAGTTAATAAAACCTGTTGATCGAACATACCTTTCTGAAGAATATGTTTTAAACTACCTTAGGAGTGCAGCCGGTTACCAGCAGCTGACTAAGCACAAAAAAGCAACGGCTCAAGAGTATCTCTATTGATGCGATACGAAATGTGATAATTCCTATTCCGCCAACAAATGAGCAAAACAGAATTATCAATATACTGAAGGGCTAGAAAGAAAAGTACACGCTTTGTAAAGTTCTCAAACGAGAAGTTGAACGGAATTAAACGTTGTATCGACGATGAAATCCCGTTTGATATTCCCGATAATTGGAGTTGGGTTAGGCTTGGTTCCTTGTTCCAACACAATACTGGCAAAGCATTGAATTCATCAAATAAAGTCGGTACAAAACTAACATATATCACAACGTCAAATTTGTATTGGGATAAGTTTGTACTTGATAAATTAAAAAAGAAATGCCTTTTACCGACGCAGAAGTGGAGAAATGTACGGTTATTAAAGGTGATCTGTTAGTTTGTGAGGGCGGAGATATTGGTAGAGCAGCAATATGGAATTATGATTTTCCTATAAGAATTCAAAATCACATTCATAGATTGCGTTCTTATATTCCGGTTAATGTAAAATTTTACTATTATATTTTTTATCTTTATAAACATATGGGCTTAATTGGTGGAAAAGGTATAGGAATACAGGGATTGTCGTCAAATGCAATTCATCAGTTATTATTTCCTTTGCCACCATCAAATGAATAACACAAAATTGTGGAAAAAAAGAAGCATTACTACCATTTTGTGAAAATCTATAATTTTAGGCATACACTTGAAAAATTGAGGTGCATGCCTTTTCTTACCAATCCACTATTTTATCAACTATTTCTCTTTGTTCGGTTGCAGTTTTCTAAGATAAATACGGGTTGTTTCAATGCTTTCGTGTCCCATAAGGTCAGCAAGAAAAGCTATATCATTACATCGTTCAAGAAAGCTTTTTCGCAAATCTGTGACGAAATGAATGAGGATAAACCACAGCAGGGTCTATTCCGTACTTTATTGCATATTTTTTAATTGTCCCGAAATACCACGAAGTGGTAATTCTATCTCCATATTTATTCAAAAAGTGAAGCCCTTTCACGGTGGTTTTTCCGCCAACCAAAAAGGGCTTCTTCTTGTAAAGAGTTTGGAATATATATTCTTCTAAGTTTACCGCCTTTTGAATATAAATCGAGATGCCCGGAGCTTTATATGTTCAACCTTAATCTGTATCAATTCGCTTACCCTTGCACCGGTGGCAGCTAAAAATCGAATAACAAAGTACCAAAATATTTCATCTTCGTTTTTGAGACAAGCTTTGAAATACTCATAATCAGCTTCGCTTATTACATTTTCAAGAAATGCTTTTGCTGTACTCGAACAAACGGCAATTTCCATTTTTCTTTTCCTATGCTTTCAAGGTAACAGTTAATTGCTCGTAATCGCAAATTTACTGTTTTGGGCTTGTAGTTTTCAATAAGCCATACCTTATACTCACGCAAGTTTTTCCTTGTGACTTCGCCATATTGTTTACTGTATTGTTTAACTGCAAACAAGTATGATGAAATCGTGTTTTCAGAGAGGTTAGTACCTCTCAAGTGTCTTTCAAATTTTTCTTTATCTATCATAGCGAAAGACCTCCTTTCACTATGATATTATACAATTTTGATATTAAAGCCTGTTTGTAACATTTAAAAGCTGTTCGATTTTTTCCACAATGTGGTGTTGTTCTGTGATAGGTGGAATAGCAAGCAATGTGTTTGCAATATCTCTCATTACCCAATTTTTATTTCCTACACCCTTTGTATTCTTAGTACATTGCTTTTTGAACTAATGGCGATTGTAACATATAAAGGAAATACTTATCATATAAATATTGATGATTAAATTTTTACAAGTGCAACACTAACAAACAAACTAAATTCGATTTTTGTATTAATCAGCACCGGGATACCGGTAGTCCCTACTTTAGTTAATAACATATCGCCGAATTTCGGATCACAACGATTATATAATTCATTATGTTCGCTTGCGAAACATATTTGCAATCATCAAATGATATTTTTCCACTACTAATATCTTTTACAGATAGAAACGGAATGCGACGGTTGATATTTAGGGGTTTTATGTGTTCCATCCGTGAGCTTTTCAACAACACTACCTAATCTACACCAACACCAATTTTCGATATCAAAAGGGATTTCATCGTCTATACAACGCTCAATTCCGTTCAACTTCTCATAATGAGAATTATCCCTTCTGAAAATGATGGATTCATGTTTATCCTTCTTTATTTTTCCCTCTTTAACCAGTCGTTGTTTTTCCGTTTGATACGCTCCAAAAGGACTTCCAGCAGGCTCGTCTGACGGATCTTTGTGGTACCAGCCTGCCTTGTACTGCCCATTGAAGAATGGAGCGTTTGAGATTCTCGGGAAAATCTCGGTTCATGTTACTTGTTCTGTCTCGACTAAATCATATTTTCTATTTGGGAGAACGGATTTTATTTTATCTACTATTCTGTGCTGTTCATCCACTGGAGGCAATGGTATCAAAGCCTTATACAAACGGGTATCATTTTTGCTGGATATGTAGCTATAGAATTTTCTACATTATTGTATATGAATCAAAATCTGGGGACATCAAATAGTAAAATAGAAATTCGTTATAAAAATCTGCATGACATGTAAAAACAGCAAAACCTGTACTTTAATGGGCATTTTACTAAAGTTACGGTCGATTATGCCATACTGTAGATCCTGTACAGTAGAAATATAATATCATCATTTACAAATAATTTTCCTTAATAAGTGAGGGCTTTTAGGCAATAATGGTTTCTACTGCACTTAGTTTTTGATGCTGATTATCACTTATACGGAAATATCTATATAACAAAAGTCTTCCTCGGTTTCGTCTGGCCATGATTATAAACAACACTTCAGACGTCTTCCATTCCCATGATTCCGGAATTTCAAACGGAACCTCATCTTCAATGCATCTAACCTCTTTACCAATCTGCTCATAATGTAGATTATAGGAATATGGACAGAAATTTAAATAATACATATTATGATTATGAATAGTAAATTACTCTAATAGTTAAGAGAAAGGATTGATATTATGCATGCATATAATGAAGCTTATTTAGACGATGTTGTAGAAAACCAAGGTAAACTATTTGATTTTATCGCAACTAATTATCCTGATAAAGATACTGAAGAATTTATTAAAGCTTATGTTAATACTATGTTTGCAAAAGAGTTATGGGATTATTTTGTGGAAACGGAAGGTTATAAATTAAAACCTGGTAAATCCTTAAAAGGCTTTATACCACGCTGGATTGGTGAGTTTTACGCTTATTATCAATGGTATTACGATATACCTAGTAGCGGGGTAATAAAAAGCTCCCTTTAGATTATATAGAGAGAGCTTATAATGGTTTACATGATCTGGATTTATAGTTAGCTGTTATAAAAAGTTGGTAGATTATAATGTTATTTTAAGGTGCTATTTTACTGATTATTTATACATATTGCATTTCTTGACTACAAGTTTCCTCTAAGTATAATAATTCTTAGAAAAGGGGAAAACAACTATGAAACTATCAGACTTTCATTCATTTAAACGCAAACTTAACGAACTATATGTTAATGTAAAAGACAGTAGTATGTACAAACAACTCTTTAATAACATTAAGGCGTTAGACTGCTTCGAAACCTACTGCTTAGGAATAAGTTATCAAATCGTGTCTCACAGTACCCTCTCTAGAATACATCAAATTAAACTCTTAGATGATTTTTTACGAAGAAGCACACATACCTTTTGATCCAGAAGAAGTATATATACTATGATGGAAAACGGACCATACACAATAGAAGAAAATCCTATTTGGTATGGTATAGATGCTATGACATCTAATCGTCCTGGTTCTGTTAACTTTTGTCTCTATTATTCACTTATGACAGGTATGATGGATGAACAATCGGTATTAACTACTACAATGAGTTAACTAAACTCTTAAGTAGTTTCCTACATTCATTTGGCCATCATACAGATGTATATGTTGATAGTACATTGCCGAAACAGAGCACTATACAACTACTATGGCTGCCCAATTCGTCGAGAACTGTCAAAAAGAATACATGCAGGCATCAAAAAAGTAAATTAAACAAAAAAAAGACTTGAATGGGGGAATATTCAAGTCTTTTTCTCTTTTCTTTTCGCCTATTATTATAGCACAAACTGTAATCGCTATCAACAATTATTTTACATATACCCAATCTCACTATATAATGATACAGTATTGATATGGAGGATTAATCATATGTTAGAAAATAAGAAGAATGTATTATTCGATATGGATGGACTACTCATTGATAGTGAAGCCTTAGGAATCAAGATGTGGGAAAAGGTATTTGCTAGTCATAACGAACCATTTAACCCAGAAGCTGCCTATAAATGTATTGGTTCAAATGGTTTAGCATCACAAGAAATAGTAGAAAAACTTACAGGTAATAGACACTACTTAACTCGTTTTAAAAAGACAAGATTGCTGAAACAAGAAAATATTTAGAAACAAACCCTATGCCAGTAAAAAAGGTGCTCATGAACTATTAACTTATCTAAAAAGATAATGGTTATACATTGGTTCTTACTAGTTCTACATTTGAACCAGATGTACTATTCTCTCTCAAGTCTGCTGGTTTAGACAAGTACTTTGATAAGTTTGTATGTGGTGATCATGTTACTCGTGCTAAACCTAATCCAGAAATATTTAATAAGGCAATAGAACTATACAATCTTAAGAAAGAAGAAACATTTATTCTAGAAGATTCTAGAAATGGTATTATTGCAGCAGATGCTGCAGGTATTGATGTTATTGAGTGCGATTTAGTAGATATTAGTGATATGACACAACCTCATCTACTTTGTATCAAAGAAAATCTTCTAAAAGTACTCGATTTAATAAAATAATTAAAGATTAAAAACCTCTTATCACATCTATCATGTTACAATAGAGAAGGAAGGAGGTTTTTAATGGATTACAATGGTTTTAAGTATTGTATCACCACAATATTATCTGATGATGAAGAATGGAATAATCTCTTTAGCCTTTGGTATCAGGGACTATAATTTAAATACAGATATCACAGAACATTTTCATTATCTAATATCTCATTCAGATTATCTTGTAATGGTTCAAAGACCACTGAATTATGATGATCAAGATTATGAAATCATTTCTGTATCTAATGAAGATCAACAATCCTACTTACCTGCTTTCACAAATATAAAGGAAATAACAGACTATATAGACCTTCCAGAACCACAAGAAGGCTACCAGGTAGAAATAATGGTAGCATCCTATAAACGCCTCTTAGAAGAGATATATATGCGTACAGAAGGGTTGAATGGTTTAGTGATTAATCCTTTCTCACAAAAGCTGATAGCTGATGAAAAACTATTAAATAGTATAGGACACAATACAACAACAGGTATTAATCATCAAGAAGATTTACCAAGTCTTGTACCAGCTAATTTAAAGTTTAAAAAGAACATGAAGATTTATTACTCTAATGGTAGAAATCCGCGTGTTAAAGAATTCCTAAAAGAAAGTGTAGAAGCCCTTATGGAGGATGGGGTCTTTGCTTGTCCAGTACTTGTAAATAAGAAAGATTTATATACAAATAAGACAGGAGAACTTGCAATACATACAGGTGCTGAAATTTATATCAAACCACTCATGTGTTCTCATGCTGATCCTAATAAACTCTATATTAGTTTATTTACAGGATTAGAAGATGTAAAAGAGTAGATATGACACATAATGAACCAGACATGGAAATGATTATTACATGTCAATCCTTTGAATCATACAAAGATATACTCTTTTCTAGTAATGCATTTTGTGGTATTCTCATTAATCCTTTTACAGATCATCTAGGCTTTTCTAAAGACATGCTAGATGAAATGTTTTATAATAAAAGAAACAATCAACTAGAGGAGGAAAACAAGTTGAATTACAAACCTTTTAACAATTCACAGGTATTTAATGCATCAAGATGGACTGAATCCTTGATACCTGGAAAAAGGCTCAGGCTGACAAAGAAGTCGCTTATAGAGCATTCATTAAGAATCTTACAGAATCACACTATTATGGTTATATGAACCTGCCAGAAAATGGTGAAAACATTGATTATGATCATTCATTCTTTACTATTTCACCACAAGATGGCAGCAGTAACTTTATTTCTGTCTATACTACAATTAAAGAATTAGAAAGCAGTCTTAAAAAACCGAAACATCAATGCCAGGAAGAAAAGTAGAAGCAGTAGAGGTCAACTATGCTTTCCTAACAAGAGAATTAACACTTGCGGATGGTGAACAGATTGATGGTATTGTGATTAACCCATTTAGTGATGACTATATTCTTACAAGAGAAGAATTAGTACAGATTTCAAAACGTTTATGTAATGGTTTAAATCATACAGAAGATTTAGGTAACTTCACTCCTGCAAATATCTTTATTAAAGAAATTTGGAAGATTTTCCAGAATACTGAAGATGATGATAAGAAAGCAGAAATCTTTAGTCATATGATGGAAGCATTTGATGATGCTTTATTCGCATTACCTATAATGGTAAGAAAAGAAGATTTAGTAGTAGAAGATGGTAATACATATATTGCTAGATCAGATGCAGATCTTGCGATTAGAATGTTATCAAGTGAAGATAATGGTGATCAAGCTAATATTGTTCCACTCTTTACATCACAGGAAGATATTGAAACATTAGATGGCTGGAATGCTGAAGATGAAGAAAGAAAATCTATACTAATGGCTGCTGATCTTGATACTCATCTAGGAGGACTTAATAATGGTGAAGCTTTTGATGCACTTGTTATTAATCCATTCACAGATAATATTGTACTTACAAAAGAAATCCTAACTACAATGGGATTAATAGAAGGGGAGGAGTAAAAGAATGAGTAAACCATTATTAAGCACAACACCAGTAGAAACAACAGATAAAGATCGGAAAGAAAGCTGTGGTAAATATGGAGAAGCTTCTTTTACTGCCACTAAATTAGAAGATGATTTAATGCATACATTAAAAGGCTTCTACATTCCTTACATATATTTCTGTAGACGATGATGATGAAGATTCATACTTTTTACAGACAGTATGTGATGATGACGGAGATGAATGGTATGCGATTTATACGACTGTAGAAAATGCACAGAACTCTTCTATTCTAGAAGATTCTGATTTCCCAGATCGTCATAATGTATTAGTAGAAGTAGACTATGAATTCTTATTAAATGAATTATTCAATACAGGTGATGATGAAATCTATGGTATGGTCATTGATCCAGAAACTGATGCATTTACTCTAGATAGAAACACATTAAGCCATATGGGTATTGAAGAAAATGACGGTGTAGACCATCATGAAACAATTGGTCATAGAGTACCAGGTAATATGGAGTTTTTCTTGGTTATATGATGAATATATGGAAGCACAAGGTGAAGAAGAAAAGAAAAGTTCTCTTTAGTTATGGATGATTTAGTATCACGTTCATGTCTTGCATTAATGACGATTGTGAATCAATCAGATTTAATGACATTACCAGATGGTACCTATGAATAAAAAAGGATGCACCTATGATTATTCCTTCATTATCTGCAGAGGATGATGAAGGTAATGAATTAAGCTATTTACCACTCTTTACATCTAATGAACAGATTGATAAATGGGGTATCAAAGATAATGTTGAATTAAAGGAAGGTCGGGGTATTAATCAGCGAATGTCGTCCATTTGATCAGCATATTGCTACATTCTTAGGTGCTGGAGAATACGATGCTTTATTAGTCAACCCATTTGATCGAGGCATTTATTATCAGTAAGGAATTCATCAAGGCTATAAGCGGTCATCGAGGAAAAGACGAAACACCTGCTGCATAACTTAGCATAAGGGGAGAAAACAAGGTGAAAAAAACTTTGGAATGAATTCAAAGAATTCGCATTTAAAAGGCAATGTCATTGATATGGCTGTTGGTGTTATTTTGGGGACTGCCATCACTGCTGTTGTTACATCTCTTGTACAGGATATTATCATGCCTGTATTATCAGCAATTATTAAGATTCCATCTGATATTACAGAACTTACACTTAAAGTAGATAATATTAATATCAAGTATGGATCGTTTCCTTTCTAACCTTATTAACTTCTTATTAATGGCTTTCTGTATCTTTATCTGCATTAAAGCGATTAATAAGGTAATGAGCTTCCGTAAGAAGGAAGAAGAAGCAGTCCCTGCACCAAAACCAGAAGATATTGCATTACTAGAAGAAATCAGAATCTTTTAAAAGAAAAAAAATAAGCACCTAAGTGCTTATAATGTAGAGATCTTCTAGATCATCATTAAGATAAGTCGTTCTCTTAGACTTATCTTTTTTTATTTGGTCTGTACTAAAAGTGACGGTTTCTTTTGTTTGAGTAGGTGCTGTATTTACAAGATTGACACCTAATGACCATTCTTCTAGTTCTTCCTCTAGAGTATCTGCATCCTTTGCTTTTTACTTTAATAGCCATACACTTCACCTCTTTCGAATTAATTATATACATAATGAACTCTTTTTAAAAGCGAATAATAATGTTAAAATATGGGAAAGGAGTGTACTTGTTATGATAATAGACTTAAACCAGATTCTATCTATTTTTAATATAGATTACGAAATAGTAAAAGAAAACAATAAACTAGGTGGTGCCTCTCTCCCTAAACAATTCAACCAGGAGGAGAAATAAAAAGCCAAATTCCTCTCACGTGAATTCTCTTTAATCTATGATCCAGAAAGAAAAAAGATCCTGAATGGAAAAATGTTGGACATAAGAAATATGAAATGTTGTTTAAAGAAGAAAAAACCAGGTATTCTTTATCAGAAAACAGGATTGACATCACAATCAGGTTACTTTTTGCATTAAAGTATGACGGTGTTAAATACAAGATGTATAGAGTTGGATTAGAAACAGGTTACGCATATCCTATCTATGAAGGTTCTAAACTAGTAGCCTGCATTATGGCAGATAAATCTATTTTTAATGAATTAAACCTCTATCATATTTATGCATTAAACAAGTCATATAGTTATATTTCATCTGTATTTGGCTTATATCTAGATGCTTGTATCCAGTTGAAGTATGGTCCTCTTATTACTTCACCAAGCTTTATTGCTGGAAAAGAGCCTAAGAAAGAAATATGATCCCTGCTTTTTATTGAAAAAAATAAAGGATATGGAAAACAAAGCGTAACAAAAATATTGTTGTTCTAGAAAAAGTATGCTAATATGACTGTGGGAGTCGTATTACGATTAGAATAGCTCTTGGAAAGGTCTGAAATAGGGAGTCAGATCTTTTTTTATTTATGTTCATAATTAGTTCATATACTAAGATTATAGTAATAACTGTAAAAGGGCCACTCCCTAATAATAAAAGCGTCCTGTTTACGATTCATAAATAAAACTCCCTTCTAATTGTATTAAATTGTTTTTTTAGAACCACTGGCTCTCCTCAGTGGTTTTACTTGTTTTTAAATAGAAGAAGACTATACTATACTTAGATGCCGACTTAGCTCAGTAGGTAGAGCAACGCACTCGTAACGCGTAGGTCACAGGTTCGATTCCTGCAGTCGGCACCATTATTTTATTTCACTTTAGCCCTTGCATTAAACAATATGTTCACGTATAATTAACACGCAATAATATTCGTCTAGTCGCGGAAATATATTGCGTTTAGACCAAATGGCAGTGCACTTGGTTTTTATTTGTCTCGATTGACAACGCTTACACTATAGGGTAAACTATATATAGAAAGAAGTGATCCTGGCGGTATGATCTTTTTATGTATTGTATATATATAATAAGTATGATAACCAAGGATCATTTTTATTAGGAGGATTTGTTATGAAGATTATGGTACGTGCTGATGATTTAGGTTACAGCCGAGGTGTGAATTATGGTATATATGATACAGTAAAAATGGTGTGATTAAGAATATTGGTTTCATGGTGAATATGCCTGATTCAGTAGAAGGCTATGAACTTGTAAAGGATTTAGATGTCTGTTTAGGGCAGCATACCAATGTATGTATTGGTACTCCTATTAGTGATCCAAAACTAATTCTAGTCTTGTAGATGAGAATGGACAATTCAAATCAAGTAGAACATATAGACAAAGTGAAGAAGATTTTGTAGTACTAGAAAGAAGCCATTATAGAAATAGAAGCACAATATGAAAGATTTAAAGAAATTACACATCAAGAACCTTCTTATTTTGAAGCCCATGCAGTGGCCAGTGATAATTTGTTGAAGGGAATTGAAATTGTCGCAAAAAGACACAATTTAAAGTTCAATGATATTTCTTTTGATGGGACACCTGTTGATCTGGCAGGAGAAAAAACTCTATATGCATATGGAAAGTATGAAGGAAGGCTATGATCCTTTTAAATCATTTTAAAGAGATGGTAGAACATGCACATGATGATGGCTGTGATCTCTTAGTGTGTCATCCAGGATACCTTGATGCGCAGATACTACGTACTTCTTCTCTCACTCTTGATCGTACAAAAGAAGCAGAGATGTTATGTTCAGAAGAACTCAAAGACTATCTTAAAGAACATGATATACACTTATATACATATGATGAAATAGGACACTAAAGCTGCCAATTGGCAGCTTTTACTATTCACACATAATTTTAATAATTTCCTGGTCAGTAGAAGCCATACCTTGACTTCCTAATACACCGATGTTATGGATTGTATTTTCTATACCCTTAGAAATAATACCATCTCCACCATAGAACTGCTGACCATTCATATACATATCATAACCAAGAATACCAGCTTCTACACTTACCGCAATCTTTGCAGCACAGCTTGCTTTAGCACCATCAGATAATACCAAGTAATAGCCAAGGCATTCACGATTGTATGATTCATCACTTCTTCACTTGCATCCTTTAAATAAGCAAGTCCTGCACCACATGCAGCACCTGCACTCACTGCACCACAGAAAGCAGATAAACGACCAATCTCAGTCTTTAAATGAATGGCTGTTAAGTTAGAAATCACAAGAGCACGATATAACTTCTCTTTATCTAAATGTTCTCTTTCAGCATAAATAATAACGAGGTACAGAGACAGTTAATCCCTGGTTACCACTACCAGAATTAATCACTACAGGTAGTTCACAACCATTCATTCTTGCATCACTACCAGCTGCTGCATAGGCCTTTAATAGACTTGGTAAATCTTTTCGAATCGCAATCACCTTACCCAATATTAGCCCCATAATCACCGTGCATTCCTTCTTGCGCAATGGCAGTATTACATGCAATCATCTGATCTAATAACTCTTTAATATCATCAATCTCTACTTCTTTCGCAAAAGTATAAATATCATGCATAGTAAGAGTGAGATAATCTTCATCAATAGTCTGTTTCAATGCTTCTCCACATACAATAGTTTCATTATCTTTTGTCATTTCTACAATATGTGTATGTGTTCGCAATATGTACCATTGCTTCATGTTCATCATTAGATACAGTTAAACGAATATCTAAAGAATAAGGGGATTCTAAAGGCTGTACCTTAATAGAAAGCACTCTTCATAAGTTCAGTCATCGCAATAATATCTTCTTCCTTCACATGACTAATAACCTCTAATTCTGCTTCTGCATCTCCACCTGTAATCCCAATACAGGCCGCTGTTTCAATACCTTTGTTTCCATGAGTATGAGGCACAATAACACTCTTGACATTCTTGATGATGTTACCACTGACTTCAATCAAGATCTTATTTGGCATACCACCTAATGCCTTTCTTGCGAGACTTCCTGCATACGCAATTGCGATAGGTTCTGTACATCCCATGGCAGTTACGAGTTCCTTATTTAAGATTCTTACATAAGTCTCATAAAGTTCTTTATCCATTCTTTTTCTCCTTATTAAAAGGCAATGAATCATTGCCTTATTGATCAATTCTTTTTCTATAAATGTCAAAGCTGCTTACTATCATCGCAAATAAGAATCAGTTGATACAAAGAAGATTGTATAATCGAGTAATACATGAATATAAATCATCACAATATAGCCTACAATTAAAGCAACAAGAGTAGGGTTACACTTAGTTCTTAATAAGCGATACAAACGTTTAATATTTTCAATGAAGAACAGTTGCAATCACTAATAATCCAATAATCCCAAAACACAAAACAGGATCGATAAAGATATTATGTGAATGCTGTGTAGGATGCCCATTATATTGTGCATAAATATGCCAGTATGTCATGGTCCTTCACCAAATATGAAATGTGTCTTAATGTTCTGAATAGCAACGTCCCAGATATGTTTTCTTACCCCCTAAAAGTATTTCACAATATTGCTCATACGTGGAATATATTGAGGTTTCGCAATAAAGAAACCAACACCCGCTGCACCTACAGCACAAATACCACCAAAACTCTTATAATTACGATTAAACAACAACATAATCGCAAGACCACCAGCAAGTGCAGGCCATGCAGTACGACATCCTGTTAAATATAGACAGAATAAGTTAAGTAATGTAATTAAACCAATAATCACTATTTCTTTAATATGATTCATGAATCCATGATTATGAGTATACTTCAAGAACTTATAGAAGCAAATAGCCACAAAAGAATTCAATCATCATTGCATAGTAGTTCGCATTAAAAGAACATCGCATTCGTACGATACTGTGGTGCATTAAATACAACCAAATACCATCCCCTCAAGATCAAACTGTCTTAAGATGAAGATATATTCAATAATAGCCCATACACTTGCAAATACACTTAAACCAATCACTAGGTTCAACATTGTATCAAATAGTTCTTCACTTGCATGACGTCTATATACAAGTGTCATACTATATAACATCAAATAACCTAATGATACACCAGCTCCTGGCCAGTTCTGATAAAAGACACTTGTTAAGAAAATAAGTGCTGAAAAGAAAATAATATATTTACTTCGTTTTGTTTCTTCATAACCTTTTCTTTACTTCACCCTGTTTAATCCATTTAAAGAATATAATTGCATGAATCACTACAGTAATATAGAAAGGAAGGAATATTGCGGCAATCGCAATAAGAAAATCACATTGCACAGAATCAAAACGTGACTTTAAGTTTTTAATAATATCCATGAGAACCCCTTTAATTACATTCTATATTATACACGAAAAATCAAAAAAAATATTGTTTACTCACGAAATATTGGTAGAATACTCTATGGAGGTAGAATATATGAATATGAACACTTCATTCTTCTCTCTTTTAAATCGAGGATCTCCATTCATGATTATCCTATCTATTATATTAGGAACACTACTCATGGCTTTATTCTATGAAATCTTCTTTAAGAAAGATAAAAGAGAAATTAAAGGAATTTTACCATGGTTATAAGAAAGTCAATAACTTATATTGTCGTCCTATCTTCCAGTATTCTTATGGTACAAAGTATAACCAGGCATCTATCCAGGAATTTAAAAGTAGAAAAGATTGAAAAAAGATTATGTAAAAAGGACAGGAATATCCTATTTATTTAGGGGGGAACAGAATACATTCTATTTAAAGAAGAAAAGCACTTGGTCTAACTATTTATTAATGCAGGTATCTTAACAGTCTTTTCTTTTAAAAATCAGACTGTTGACAAACTAAAGTCGAATGTGATAATATAGTTAATGCCGTAAGTGTCCACACTCCAATTAAGCAAATTTGTGGCCTTACGGTCTTTTCGTTTCCTGTCAATTAAGGCCTAAAAATGGTATAATTAAGATGCTTAATTGGAGGATATAAATATGGCAATGACTAATCGTGCAAACATTAAACGTGATGGACTTATCATGAGTACTTTAGACGACCTAGTACCACAGGGTCATTTGGTTAGAACACTGGAAGCTACGATAGACTGGAAATTCATCTATCCGTTAGTGAAATCACTTTACAGTAATTTCGGCAGACGAAATTAAATTAATAAACAGGTGGAAAATATGCCTTTTGTAACGGCATAATCTTCCACCTGTTTTTACGATCTGATTGTAGTATGATAACCATGTAAAATATTTAGAAAGGAAAATCTAAAAAAGAAACAGCCCGCTAAAGTATCCTACCCCTCTAACACTGTTCCTTTTCAATCGTCAGTTGATACTGATGATACAAGAAACATGATACAAGATTTTTCACTAAACATCAAGTCAGCCTTTAATTCTTTTGATTTCAAATTCTTTGATGAACTTTGATTTTGATACTGTTGAAAGGATTGAAACTTATTGTCTCAATAATATCAATGCTTCTACACAGCACACTCATAATAATTCTGCTTGTAAATCTTCTCAGCTGGTATATTTTAAAAATTATTCCAGACATTATGTATCTTATCATGATAGTGTCCAGGATAATATGATTACAGTTCCTGTTCTATACTGTAAAATGACAAGCACTATCATGCCGTTCTTCCAAACTCTATTATTGTTCCTTATTCATCTTTTTCTATTTTTTCATTTTAAAGGTACTCGCATTAAAATCATGTTCAGCTCTTACTGTTGAAGAAATAACAGAACGATTTTGTATATCGACTTCTACTCTCTATAGATGGATTTCTAAATATAATGCGTATTTGAGAATATTCAATACTTTGAAAAACAGATATCATATGCATTTCTTTGTACATCTTATTTATGATTTCAGTAATGTTATTCATGATATCTTTGACTTCAATCTTCGTACACTTTTTCAATATGACCGCACTTTATCCAATCATGATTCTGATTGAATTTCTTCAGTTTCAATTAAATAAGTTGGCAATGTCTTTCGTATTTTTGCTGTTCTATACTCAATTATGAGGAGGAAGATATATGAACATACAGAATACAGACAGTTATGAGTATAGAAAACTTATAGGCCAGATAAAATTTTCATTTATAGCACCTGTTGTATCACGAACTTTTATAGATGATTCAATAAGTGCCTACTTTAAACGCGTCTCTGAAACTGAAATTGACTGGCCAGATGGCACAAAAAGAAGGTTTTCTGATCAGACGATGAAATGGTGGCTCCATATATACAGAAAATATGGCTTTGAAGGTCTGATGCCTAAAGACCGTCTGGATCTTGGCAGAGTAAGAAAACTTGATGATGGCCATAAAAGATATATAGCCGATCTTATTGGTCAGTATCCCAAGATTACAGGCGTCATGATCTATGAAAAAATGATTGAAGATGGTGTCTTAAATGCAGGTGACTGTTCCGTTGATACTATACAGCGCTATATCAGAAACAGCGGCTTACGAAATGGACAGGGTGAGACTTTAGTCAAGGAAAGAAGAACCTGGGAATTCGCTCATTCATGTGATGGCTATGAGGCTGATACCTGTCATACATTTTATATTTACGATGAAGACAGCACATACAGGAAAACGTATCTGATTGCTATTATCGACAATCATTCAAGAATGATCGTTGGTGCGGAGTTCTTTTTCAATGACAATGCCGTCAATTTTCAAAAGGTATGGCATGATGCTGTTTTAAGATACGGTAGAAGTAAAGTGATCATCTTAGATAACGGCAGCAGCTACAAAAATAAAAGCACCAAGGAAATAGAGGCAAGACTCGGGACTAAAATCATTTATAATCCCCCATACCAGCCTGTCGGAAAAGCTTTGATTGAAAGGTTCTTTCATACAATGAAGATGCGTTTTATGGATGTACATAAGGGAAGCGATTATCATTCACTTTCTCAATTAAATGATGATCTTAATAAATGGATAAATGAGTATAACAGAACGATCCACTCATCATTAAAAGACGATGAGAATGACAACCATACACCTCTAGAACGCTATATGTATGATATGAAAGATGCTGAAGTATCAAGACTGTCAAATAAATCACCTATTGAATACACTTCGTGGCTTGATGATGTGTTTCTTCATGAAACCACAAGAAAGGTCAATGGTGATTCAACAGTCCTTATTGAAAATCAGCTTTTTGATGTTCCTTCTGTCTATATAGGAATAAGAGTTATTATCCGCTATAATCCAAGAACTTTTGAAGGAACATATCTTTATGATGTTTCTCAAAAGAAAAAGGTCCCCTTAAAAAGAACGGATCGAGTTGAAAACGGAAAAACAAGAAGAGAGGAGATCATTTACTGATGGAAATGACAACGTATTATGGAATGGATAAAAATCCATTTATCAAGGATGCGGTTGTATCAACACTGTTTACATCCAATGACTTTAAACAGATGACAAACAGACTGGAATTTATTATCAGATCCAGAGGAATCGGTGTCTTCTTGAGCAGTCCAGGAATGGGAAAGACAACATGTCTTAGAAAACATTGGCAGCACTCAATCCAAATCGTTATGTCGTCATCTATATATGCATGACAACTATTACAGCCATTGATTTTTACCGAATGCTTAATGATGCACTCGGTCTTGAAGAAACAACTAAAAAATCGCAGATGTTCAAACAGATACAGAATGAACTCAAAAGACTGACATCAGAAAATAAGATGGAGGTCATCATAGCGATAGATGAAGCCCAGTTCTTGAGAAAAGAGGTATTGAGAGAATTTATTATGCTTATGAACTTTGACTATGACTCAAAAGATTACTGTACACTTATATTTGTTGGACAAAATGAATTCCTGAGAACACTGCGTCTTAAAGCACTTGAACCGCTCAGACAACGTATCAATATGAATTATACCTTTACTGGCTTTAATGAGGAAGAGGTCAGGGATTACGTGGTATCAAGACTGAAATCGGTCAACTGCAGAAGTGATCTGTTCAAGGATGAATGTTACCATACGCTGTATTCTATGATGAATACATCAGTAAGAATACTTAATCAGCTTATAAATAAAAGTCTGATACTTGGCATGCATTACAACAAGGAAACAATCGACAGTGAACTGGTGATGCAGGCAAGCAAGGAACTGATGCTGGGATAGGATTATGAATTACATATATAAATGCACCAACAAAAACGGATACCATACACTAACAATTCTAGAATACAACAGCATTGTTCTAATGACCATCTAGATTCTTAAAGAATAATGCTTTACTATCTGCAAGAGGACGATCAAAAAGAACGTGTGTTTAATGAAAAATACAATGTCTCCGTATCATGCCATAACTCATAATATTTTACTATCAGAATTTCATTTAATACAACAGCTGTATATAAATCATTTTCCAAACCAGATAATAAGATATCTATGGCATTTTAATTTCTGAAGAAATAGCCATATCTTCTTTGAAGAATAAAATATATCTTACTAGCATAAGGTACTAAGTCCCATAAAGGTGCAGGTGCGAAAAATACCATGATCCAATACTAATTCTTTGTATGAGTCATACGATCATATTCAAACGTACACGAGCAATCATATCATTTGCAGAAAAATAATACCTTCTGTGCATAATCAACAGCCACTTTACCAGTCGCATTTAAAGTAATACGATTCTTTTCACGGTCAAAAATAGGAACCTGCAGTTCTTCTTCAAGTTTCTGCATGGCACGAGAAAGAGCTGGCTGAGAGATATGTAATGCTTCAGCCGCTTTTAGATAATGTTCCATATTTAGAAACAGCTAATAATTGTTCAACTTGTCCAATTTCAATCATTGAATGTTCCTCCTCACTATGCACCCACATTATAGCATAATACAAAACTGGCATTGTACTTTTCTACTTATTATTAATAAAATAGACATAGAGGTGAAGACTATGAAATATACTTTTATGGAAAACTTTAAAGACAAAAGATCCAGAATTCTATGATTTTTATTTACATTTTATTGGTGAAGAAGTAATCAATGATACTACTTTGGATGATAAGAGTAGATACTTATCTATTACTGCAGTACTTGTAGGCACAAAATCTCATGATTTATTTAAGGATATGTTAGATGATTTATTGAAATATCTCACAGCTGATGAAATTTCAGAAGTCCTTTATCAAGCTGTGGCTTATCTTGGTATTGGATGGTTTATCCATTCTTAAATATTATGAATAGACATGTGAATAAACCATTAAAGAGCGCATCTACCACAAATAGAGACAATCGTATAGAACTTGGTAATGAAAAACAATGTGAACTCTTTGGTGAACATATGAGAGGATTCCAAACAAGTGGTCTCAAGAAGAACGCCATATCAAGAGATGGCTCGCAGGTAACTGTTTTGGTGATAACTATACAAGAATAGGACTCACTGGAGCACAAAGAGAAATGATTACATTCTGTTATCTAGCAGCACTCGGCACTGAGCCACAATTAAAATCTCATATTGGTGGAAACTTCCATGTAGGTAATGATGCACATTATCTCCTTAACGTGATTTCTAACTGCATGCCTTATATTGGTTATCCACGTACTTTAAATGCGATCAGATGTATACATGAAATGGAGAAATAATCATGAATTATACTTTAGAAGATATCAAGAAACAGAGTCCTTATCCTATTGGTGAATTGAATACAGCATATGCTAAGTATTTTGTAGGTAATAGTTATATCTATCCTATTAATGATCGAGGAAGTGCTTATTTCTAATGTTACTTTTGAACCAGGATGCAGAAACAACTGGCATATCCATCATGGTGCAGGACAGATCTTATTATGTACTGCAGGAAGAGGGTATTATCAGAATGGGGAAAACCTGCTCAGAACTCAATGTAGGTGATACAGTCTATATTGCGCCAGAAATCAAACATTGGCATGGTGCAGCACCAGAAAGCTATTTTGTACATATTGCAGAAAGTGTCCCAAATAAAATGCTTCAAACCAGTGGCTTGAAGCAGTGGATGAAGAAGAATATCTAAAATTGAAATAAAACAAAACGATAGGGAAGGGAAGCCCCGATCGTTGTTTATTTCAAGAGTTATTTTGAAGGGAGTTTAGGAAATTTTAGGAATCACTCTTGGCAAAAGAAGCTTTTTTAATTATTATAGGGAGTTGCTTTTCTCTTTACAGGTACTATTATGCTTTTTATCTATGAACACATTGTGAACTCATTATTTTTCTAGGAAATATGTAATAATGAGGCACGATAAGGATTTTTATGAAAAAATCAATCATTACATTCTTATGTTTGAGGTTAATCACATTACCAGGAATAGGAAAACCTGCTCAGAACTTAATGCATGCGATACAGTTTATGTTGCGCCAGAAATCAAACATTGGCATGGTGCAGCACCAGAAAGCTATTTTGTACATATTGCAGAAAGTGTACCAAATGAAAATGCTTCAAACCAGTGGCTTGAAGCAGTGGATGGAGAAGAATATCTAAAATTGAAATAAAACAAAACGATCGAGGAAGGGATACCGATCGTTGTTTATTTCAAGAGTTATTTTGAAGGGAGTTTGGAAATTATTTTAGGGATCACTCTTGGTAAAAAGGAAGCTGTTATTATTATAGGGAGTTGCTTTCTCTTTACAGGTACTATGATGCGTTTTATCTATGAACACATTGTGAACTCATTATTTTTTTTTCTAGGAAATATGTTATAATGGTGTCCGAGGAGGATTTTTTATGAAAAAATCAATCATTACATTCTTATGTTTGATGTTGATCATATTATCGGGATGTACTTATAATACCAAATATTCAGAAAGTGATGCCCCTTAACTATTACAGGTGGTCTCAGTGATACATTGATTGTATATTATTCATTCAATGGAGAAGAACGTAAACTTGCTAAACAAGTACAGTCATATACGGAAGGGGACTTGCTTTGTTTACAGACTTCTAAGAAGTACTCTACAGACTATAAGAAGAGAATCAAAGAACATAGAAAAAGAAAGAGAAGCTTATGCGAAAGCACTTAAAGAAAATAAACATGATTATAAGAATAAACATGTATTAGATACATTACCTACTCTTAAAAAATCAGATTGATGATATTGATCAATACAAGACAGTGTATCTTATTTATCCATGCTGGGAAAAGGATGAACCTTTAATTATTGATTCATTCTGTATGGATTATGACTTATCGGGTAAAACAATTGTACCTATGTGTACAAGTGAAAAGAACTGGCGTGGCCATGTGAAATATTCCAGCAAGAAGAGTGTTGCTCACTTTAATAAGATGATACCAAATGCGAACTTTAAGCGCGCAAAGGCATTTTCTGATGTCAAAGGCGTTAAAGAGTGGCTAGAAACTATTGATATGATCTAGACTGGATACTGATTCAGTCTTTTTTTGGAGAACTATAATGAGACACATATTTTTATTTTAAACCAGTGGATGATGATTATGATCATCATCCGTTTATAGAAAACAATTAGAGAAGTGATGCAGGGTTATGATTATGATATATTTATGAGTACTTATCCCGATCACGCCAAGAAGATTATTAAACATTATAAAGAACCAACACGTTTTTTATAGTGTTGGTGGGGATGGAATGTTGAACCAGGTCATTCAGGGGACTTGTAGGTACACCTCATGAACTAGTCGTTATTCCTTATGGAACAGGAAATGACTTCTTTAAGATGATTTCTAAGAATAATGATTCTAAAGAAGTACTTAAAGCATCTTTAAAGGGTGAAACAATTCCTATTGATACAGTGTTAATGAATAATCGTTATTTTATTAATAATGCCTGTTTTGGCTGTGATAGTGTGATTGCGAATCATGTTCATGATGATGTGAAGATTCCTAAGATGTTTAAAGGACATCAATATGAGTATTCTATTCTAAGAAACTTTGTCCAATATCCATTTTATCCTATTAAGATGACAAGCCATGGAACACTATTGTATGAAGGTCCTGTTACTTTATGTGCCTGTGCGAATGCGAAATATTATGGTGGAGGTTATAAGATTGCTCCTCATGCCTCATTAGAAGATGGTCTCATGAATATTGTGATTCTTGATCAAATTAATAAAGGACTTATTCCTTTATATATTAAGAAGATAGTAAGTGAAACACTTGATCGGGACAAACATGCTCATGTCTTTACTGTAGATGAAGTGGATGTAGAATCTCAGTATCCATGTAACTTAGATGGTGAAGAAGTAAAGGCTTCTTCTTATCATCTAGAAGTAAAGAAGAACAGTTTAAATCTTGTAGTCTTTGATAATTAAAAAGAAATAAATGTTTCTATGATTGGAGATAGTTCTTCTTTTCTTGTGATAAAGGCTGCAGATGTATAGAGACCCTTGTCTTTAAGTTTAGTATAGGTTTGTGAATTTAAGTCTATATATGGTATAGCCGCTTTAGGTATAATAACCATTTGATCAGTATAGAACCCCATACTAGGGCAGTACGTATATCATCTGTAATAATAGGGATATGTGGCTGGAATTGGAGTTCATTTAAACAATAATCTACTATAAACTGACGATAACGTCTGTGAATCAAAACAGGATCATCTCGATAATCAATGAGATGGTTCTTTTTTCATTCACAAGAGTAGAAGGTCTACCGCAATCATTGGTTCAGGCTTAAATAAAATGATTTCACATTCGTAGAATCAAATGGTGTTCTGACTAACGCAATATCTATTTCATGAGCGAGCAAGGCATCCATCATCTCATAGGTTGTTCCTTCTTTCATATGAATATCTAGTTTAGGATATTTCTTTCTAAACACATCCATATGCTCATGTGTAATTAAATAACCATTCGAAGAGGTAATTCCAAAACGTAAGATCTGTGTGGCAGCTCCTTGTACTTCTTTACTTGTCTGTTCATATAAATTCAACATCTGATTACATCTACGATAAAATAAGTGCCCTGCAGGCGTTAATGTGATATGACGATGTCCTCTCTCTATCAGTATTGTATCTAATTCTTCTTCTATCGCTTTTAACTGCATAGAAAGAGGTGGCTGTGAAATATGTAATACGTGCAGCCTGTGTTATCGTCCCTTCTTCTACAATTGTCTTAAAGTATTTCATCTGTTTTAGTTCCATATGTATCTCCTATAGATTCTATATAAAATATATATTATACATATAGTATAAAACAGGATTATAATGTTGCAAGGACAGGGAGGAGGAAAAATATGTATATAATGAAATATTTAAAGCCTTATAAATGGCAGGCCATTTCAGGCTTTTATATTTAAACTTATAGAAGCATTTCTAGAATTATGTATACCAATGGCTGTAGCTCTTATTATTGATAATGGTGTTGCAGTACATAATACAAAACTATATTACAAAGATGGCTTTTTGTAGTCTTTGGTTTATCTACAGTAGGATATGCAAGTTCACTAGTGTGTCAGTACTTTGCATCTCTTACATCACAGGGTGTAGGTACACTTATGCGTAAAGATATGTATCGTGCAATCAACCGTTATGATTATCGGGATCTTGATATTATTGGTACACCTTCTTTAATCACAAGAATCACCAATGATATCAATCAGATTCAATTAGCTGTCGCCATGGTTATTCGTTTATGTTCAAGATCACCATTTTTAATCATTGGTTCTTTGGTTATGAGTTTTGTGATTAACTGGCAGGTAGCACTTATCTTTGTGATTGTCGCCCCACTTATTGCGTTTAGTATTTACTTTGTGATGAGTCATACAGCGCCTATGTATTCGCATATCCAGCATATCCTTGATGAAGTATCACTCATCACAAGAGAGAATCTTTCCGGTGTCAGAGTCATTCGTGCTTTTAACCAGCAGGATAATGAACAAAAACGTTTTGAATCAACAACCACTAAACAAAAGAAGAACAGATTATTGCAGGTAACCTCAGTGCTGTATTAAATCCAGCTACTACAATCATTGTGAATTTTTGGAATTATCGCAATCCTCTATATCTCGGGCTTTAAAATCAATGCAGGTAGTATGACACAGGGAGAAGTCATCTCACTTATTAACTATATGAACCAGATTTTACTTTCTATGTATGTCTTTGCGAATGTTATTGTGATTTTAAATAAGGCCAGTGCATCATACAAAAGATGTGCAGATGTACTAAGTCAGAAACCAGGTATTGTCAAGGAATCAATGAGGCTCCAAGTGACTATCAGAACCTTATTACTTATGATCATGTTTCGTTCTCATACTATTCAGTAATGCCTTAACTGATGTGTCATTCAATATCCTTCCAGGTCAGACAATCGGTGTCATTGGAGGTACAGGTTCGGGTAAACAACACTTATTAACCCGATCCCTCGTTTTTTTATGATGTCACTGAAGGTGAAATCCGTATCAAAGATCTTCCTATTAAGTCATACAAGTTTGAAGACTTAAGAAATATGATTGGTATTGTGCCTCAGCAGGCCACACTCTTTGGAGGTACAATCAGAGAAAATATGCAATGGGGTCATCCTCATGCTACAGATGAAGAAATCTATGAAGCATTAGAACTCTCACAATCTAAAGAATTCGTCGATAAGATGACAGAAGGCTTAGACACCTATATTGAACAGGGTGGTAAGAATGTATCTGGTGGACAAAGACAAAGACTCACTATTGCCCGTGCATTAGTCAAAAAACCAGAAATACTTATTTTTAGATGATAGCGCCAGTGCACTCGACTTTGCGACAGATGCAAAACTAAGAAAAGCCTTAAGTACGCTTAATATGACAGTTATTATTGTCTCTCAAAGAGTGAGTGCTTTAATGCATGCAGATTCTATTGTGGTATTAAGCCATGGTGAAGTCGTAGGACAGGGTACTCATGACATGCTTATGAATACATGTGATGTCTATCGGGAAATTGTTATGTCACAGATGGAAGGAGGACAGAATAATGAAGAATAAAAGCACTTTAAAAAGACTTATGGCATTCTGTCGTCCTTATCGTATCTATCTTGTAGGTGCATTATTATTTTCTACAATTAATATTATATTCACTCTTTTGACACCAATTCTTATTGGGAAAGCCATTGACCAGATGATTGGTTATCATCAGTTTTCTTCCAGGGACTCAGTCAAAAGATCTTTCTATTGCATTCTCTGTATTGATGACTGCATTATTCAACTATTTCTTAGTTAGAGCATCTAATAAGATGACTTATGAAATCACAAGAGATTTAAGAACAGAACTCTTTAACCAATACCAGATCTTACCTCTTTCTTATATCGATTCTCATACACATGGTGATATGATGAGCCGTATGATTGCCGATATTGATCAGATTTCAGATGGTTTATTACAGGGCTTTACTAATCTTTTTGGTGGTATTGCGACAATCTTAGGCACAATTGGCTTTATGTTATATGTGAATGTCAAGCTGGCTTTGATTGTGATTGTATTAACACCACTTTTCTCTCATTGTCGCAACACTTATTGCGAAATATACATTCAAGTTCTTCCAGGAACAATTATCTATTCGTGGAGAAATGAGTAGTTTTGTAGAAGAAATGGTAGGAAACCAGAAAGTTGTCAAAGCATTCCAACATGAATCAATCAATGAAGAGAAGTTTGATGAAATCAATGATCGTTTATTTAAGAGCGGTGTTAAATCACAGTTCCTAGGCACTTGCGAATCCTTCTACACGTTTTGTGAATGCGATTGTTTATGATACAGTATGTATCTATGGTGCCTTTAGTGTCATTGGTGGTGGTCTTACAGTAGGTGGTTTATCATCATTCTTGACTTATGCCAATCAGTACACAAAGCCATTTAATGATATTTCTAACGTATTTACTGAACTAGAAACAGCTTTAGCCTGTGCTGAGCGTGTCTTTAAGATTATTGATGAACCAGCTATTAAAAACCCAGAACATCCCTGAGAGACTATTGATAATCCACAAGGTGTTATTGACTTAAACAATGTGAATTTCAGTTATACACTGAAAGACCATTGATCACTGATTTTAATCTTCATGTCAATGCAGGTGAAACAATTGCGATTGTAGGACCTACAGGATGTGGTAAAACAACATTGATTAACTTATTAATGCGTTTCTATGATCCTCAAAGTGGTTCTATCTCTATTGATGGTATCAATACACAAACGATGGATCGTTCTTACTTAAGAAGTCTCTATGGTATGGTCTTGCAGGATACATGGTTATTTAAAGGTACTATTAGAGATAATATTGCGTATGGCTCAAATAATGCGACAGATGAAGAAATCATCGAAGCTGCGAAAAAAAGCCCATGCTCATAAATTCATTATTCAGTTAAAAGGTGGCTATGATGCGATGCTCGCAGAAGAAGGCAGTAACTTATCACAAGGACAAAGACAGCTTTTATCTATCGCAAGAATTATGCTCGCAAATCCACCTATGTTGATTCTTGATGAAGCCACTTCATCTATTGATACACGTACAGAAAGACAAATTCAGGATGCTTTTGATACAATGATGATTGGTAGAACAACCTTTATTGTAGCCCATCGTCTTTCTACTATTCAAAAGCAGATCAGATTATTGTGATGAATGATGGACATATCATTGAACAGGGTAAACATGAAGAACTATTAAAGAAGAATGGTTTCTATCATAACCTTTACTATAGTCAGTTTGAAAACCAGAGTAAACAAAAAAGATTCCTCACGGAATCCTTTTTTATTAGCTTCTTCCTGTTACTGCTTTTCTTAAAAGCTGTTTATCAACCCAACGTGTCGAGAATCTAAAGTTCTTTTGTGCGAATACAAATGTGATTTCATTATTTGTATTGAAGTTGATTTTCTTCATCTTACGATAATCGATAAAGAAGACGACCTACAAGCATATTTTTTCTACCAACTAATACAAGGTTCGCAATCTGCATTGAATAGATGATTGAATAAATAGCCCATACACTTAAAGCGTTTGAAATGTAGTTCATTTTGTGAGTATTGTATGTTGAAATCATAAAAGCGATACAACCAAATAATACTACAAAATAAAGTACTGTAAGACCAATATAAAAAGCCTTACCTGCAGGACTCATACAGAATTTTAATGAATGATCTCTTTTCTTAGATTTAATAATAGTTACAACTACATTTACAATCATATATGTAAAGTAGAGACCAACGAGTCCAACAAAAATGCAAGTATAATTAAAACCCCGATCCATTCTGTTCTCTCCTTTATTCTTCTTATAATTATACATTGAACTGTTCAATTTGGCTATACCCTATTTGTATGGACAAATGAAAAAGAAGAAGTATAATACATAAAAAAGGGGGAAAATGAAAATGTATACACTTCATTACACAATACAGAACGATCAATGCGACTATACAGGTCGTTTAAGAGATGAAAATATTTTTGTCTATTTCTCACGTCTAGCAACTGCAGATGGTTCTTTTGTGGGGTTTCTATAAAGAATCCATGAAAGGGAAGTATGGATATGTTGTTTCTAAACAATCACTTATATTAACTGAACCTATTTATGAAGATGATGAAATTACTCTTACTACAGATATTGGACATTATTCCAATGTGATTTTTTCCTCGATTCTACTATATAGAAAAAGAAGGTAGACGTATTGGGGAATGTCGTTCTATCTGGACTCTTATTGACCTAAAGAGACGTCGTATTACATCTCCTAAGCGTGCAGGACTCACTCTTCGATAATCCAGACTTGGTCAAAGAAGACCCAGAAACACTCTTTACGCAAGATGATAGACAATTAGTAAGTACTTATACTGTACCTTATAGTGATATAGATACAAATAGACATTTAAACAATACCCATTATTTACGTATCGCTTCTAACTTGATTCAGTAGAAGCCTATGAAAATCATTTCATGGATTCTATTTCTATTAACTATAAAAAAAGAAATACTCGCTCATCAGACAATTGAACTCTATCTCACTCATAGTGATGATACGTATATCATTGAAGGAGATGTAGAAGGAGAAAACTGCTTTATTGTGAAAATCCATATGAAGGAGTATACAAAATGAAAAAGAACTTCCTATCATGATTTTTCATAAAGACAATCAAGACTACTACGGTGGAGACCAGGATTGGTTTTCAGATGAATGGGCAAGACGTGCAGGATGTGCAAGTGTCTGTGCTGCAGATATGGCCTGCTTCTATGAACATAAGCTAGATATCTCTTATCCGGATTTTCTAGAACTGATGACAAAGATGTTTTAAACTCAATACTCCAGGTATTATGGGTTTCCCTTATTTCTATAAGTTTGCGAAGAACTTTAAGAAGTATATGAAACATATTGGGTTAGATGTAGAACCTATTTATCAGAAGATTACTGAATCTCCGAACAGGGTGTACATTTGTGAAAACAGCTATTGATCAGGGTCATCCTATTGGTATGTTGATCTTAACTCATGAAGCACAGATATTAGAAGAAGAAACATGGCATTGGATGTGTATTACTGGTTATGAAGAAACAGCCTCTGATACATCTATTATCTTCTCATCATGTGGTGAACGTGTATGTGTGGGTGCTTCTACACTCTTCAATAAGAGTCATAAGAATATTGTGAAACTTGTAACGTTTGATTAAAAAGGATGAAGACTCATCCTTTTTTGCGATGTAATGATGATATAATAAAAGCAGATAATATTGTAACTTTGTAGACCAAGAAAATTGAGGGGAGGATTCATAATGAGTAAAGAAACAGAAATTACTTTCATGCAGACTAGGTTAATCCGACTTGCTTCAGAAGAGTGGCAATTACCTGTTGAACAGGTTATTCATATATTTAAAAATATGATGTTCTTGGATATATTGAAATAGGCTATGGAATATTTCATTGTGAGAACGATGAAGCTGTTCTTGATGATATCACTGATTTCTTAAAAAAGAAAGGGGATAGATATGAATGCTTGAATTAAAAGATGGATTTATGCTCTATCATGGTAGTTATTGTGAAGTAAGAAAACCTAATCTTAATAAATGTGCAAAAAAAAAAGACTTTGGGCAAGGGTTCTATTTGACATCATCAAAGGACCAAGCAGAAAGTTTTTTTGAGAACTTCTATAAATAAAGCACTTACAGCTGGAGAAATTGAAAATGGGCAAGGATATGGTTATATTTCTGTTTTCAAATTCAAGTCTTCTAGAGAACTTAAGATACATATTTTTGAGAATGTGAACATAGAATGGCTACATTGTATAGCTGCTCACAGAAAGAAAAAGGAGTTCACTGAAATTGAAACATGATATGGAAAAATTTGATGTGATTGCAGGAAAGATTGCAGATGATGCTACGAATGCGACTTTGACAGCTTACCTTGGTGAAGCATTTTGGACCTGTTGGTAATAAAGAGGCAGATGAGTTCTGTATTAAACAGCTGTTGCCTAATAAATTAAAAAAGATCAATATTGTTTTAAGACAGAAGAAGCTCTAGAATGTTTGGAATTTGTGAGAGAGTGAAAAAATATGGCTGAAGTAAAAACTTTCAAAGGAAAAGAATGGATTATACCATAGATGCTTCTAACTTATTGCGATGGTGGTAGAAGAAATTGCAGAAGAAACAGGTAAAGATAGAAAAGATATATTAATCGATTTCTTGTCCTCTAAAACGGGTAAATTCCTCTACGATGAAACTACAAAACTCTGGTGGAGTGGACCTTCATACATCGCTGAAATGTATATGCAGGAAGTGAATAAACAATAATGAAAAAGGAATGTTGCCATCTCCTTTTAAAATTCCATAGGACTATATAAATTAATCTCAAGATGAGTGATTGGTTCTTCAAACTTGATATAGGCTGCATGAAGTGCTAAACGTGGATAATCAGAGCCTTCATTATAAAGGGAATCGCCTAGAATAGGATGACCAATAGAAGCCATATGAACACGGATGCGATGTTTTCTACCAGTCTCTAGACGACATCTTACAAGTGCATGATCTTCCCTTATTTTCTAGACACTGGTAATAAGTCACAGCAGGAATACCGATAGAGTGAACACGCATCTTAGAAGGACTATGCCTATCCTTACCTAGGTTCTGTTCAATCTTATATTCCTTACCCTCTTTGATATGACCCTCTACATAAGCCAGATATTCTCTTTGTATCTCTTTAATAGACAATGCATGATCTAGATAAGCCTGTATCAAATGACACTTACAGAATACGACTAAACCGCTTGTATCATTATCTAAACGATGAATATAACGAACAGAATATCATATCCCTGTGTCATATAATAAGCACTCACTCGATTAGATAAGCTGTCTGTCTTATGAGGATCATCTGGATAAACCGCAATCCCAATAGGCTTATTCACAACAAGAATCAGATCATCCTCATATACAATATCTATATCTGAAAGTCAGGTGCATATGTTCCATCATCGTGTTCATAAGCAAGAACATCTAATACATCATTTGTATGAAGTATAGGATTCATATTAAATACATGATTGATTTTATAGTCTTTATTCTGTTTTAATAAATGAATTGTTTTGCGTGATAAATGCAGATCTGCCCACAAATCAGATAAAGGACGATTTTCATATTCTTCATCAATGGTGATAAGAAGATGCTGTCCTTGTTTCTTTTATTCTCATGGACGATATACAGTGACTTTGACATCAATAGTGACATCAATAAGTTTCTAATGTATCAAGAACATCACGCTTTTCTTTCTTGATATGATAATAATGTGGTGTCATCTTTTAAAAGATTTAATGCATCTTCACGATTCTTAATAGAAATAGTCTTTTAAAATCATGACTTTCTAATACATTAAATGGAAGACGGATATACTTATCAGACTTAGTCTTTACTTCATCATAAATCAAATGTTTAATTTCGATTAAGCGATCTCTATTGGCAGTCACATGGATAATATAACCATCCTCTTTAATACATCTAGCAAGTTCTTCCCGATTGACTACAGTGAACATTGCGGTAATAACATCCATAGAATGATCAAGTACTGGAATATTTTTAGAATTACCTACAATCCAGTGAATAGACTTATCATACTGTGTAGCCATTCTTACAGCTAACTTAGAAATATCTAAACCACAATAAGTATTCTCATCACCAAGAATCTGTTTCATACGATATGTATAATAGCCTTCACCACAACCTGATCTAGGATATTTAAAGGACCTTCCTTCTTCTTGATTTCATTCACTACTTCAAAAAGAATAGGATCATAATAACCCTTATCAAGATAAGTTTTTTCTCGCAATCAATGATTCTTTAGAATCACCTGGATTATTAGATGCCTTATCGATTTAAAAGTAGATTCATATACCCTTGACGGGCAATATCATAACAATGGTTATTAATGCATTTACATGTTTTACCTTCAATTTCTAAAGGTTCATGACATTTAGACATGCAAGTATACTCATTTTTATTTACCTCGTTTCTATTGCTTATTCGCAATGATATAATAGCATACTTTACTTGAAAGTTGTAAAATTAATATGAAAGAGAGGAATAACATGAACATAAAAAAGCTTTTTCTAACAGTCTTCTTTCACTTCTCTATAAAAGCCGCTTTCTAAAATCACCATAGGAGACTTACTAGAGGATACTGAACTCAAGACAGACATTCTATAATCATTTTCTAGATAAGAATGATCTTTTATTGCCTATGTATATGATACAGTGATTGTGAATCAGTTCAATGAAGAAATGTCCATTGATTTCAAGTCAGCACTCACTCAGACATTAAACAGCTTTAAAGAAATATGAAACATTTATTGAGCAAGCTTGTTTAATAGATGGACAGAATTCTAAAAGAACATATGCTTCACCACTGTATAGAATTTGATTTAAAGTGGCATGAATGCTGTATAGGAGAACCATTATCAAAAGAACTTAAATTTATGACACTCTACCATACCAATGCCTCTCATAGTATGGTGCTTCAATGGATTCTAGAAGGAATGAAAGAACCTGTTGATGAACTTGTAGACAACATCAATCATATGCGTTACTTAGGTTTAAAAGAATTATTAGGAAACCATTGTCCTTATAGATAAAATAATGATTTTGTCTATTTGTAGATAGAAGTAATTTTTGTCATTCGCTATTTATTCTTGTATATATTATGATAGTTCAGGAGGACGAATACTATGAAATATACATTAATAGGCTCTTTAAAAGTTTCACAGATATGTTTAGGATGTATGGGATTTGGAGATGCTTCACAAGGTATGCATTCCTGGACATTACCTTATGAAGACTCAAAAAAATCATTTTCCATGCTTTAGAATGGGTATCAATTTCTTTTGATACAGCGATGGCTTATCAGTCGAGGCACAAGTGAAGAATACTTAGGACGTGCTATTAAAGAATATGGACATCGTGAAGATGTTATTATTGCGACTAAGTATACCCCTAAGAGTGATGATTCTATTGACTCTAGAACATATCTTAGAGAATGTCTTAATAACAGTCTAAGAAGATTACAGACTGATTATATTGATCTCTATATCATGCATATGTGGGATTATAGAACACCTATTGAAGACACATTAGAAATACTTAATGACTTCATTAAAGAAGGAAAAATTAAAGAAATAGGTATTTCTAACTGTTTTGCTTATCAACTTGCAATGGCCAATACTATTGCGAAAGAAAGAGGCTTACAAGGCTTTGTAAGTGTACAGGGGCACTATAATCTGATCTTTTAGAGAAGAAGAAAAGAGAAATGAAGCGTTATTGTGATGAACAAGGTATTGCGATGACACCATATAGTGCACTTGCATCGGGACGTCTCGCAAAACATCCTGGAGAAACATCACAAAGACTTGAAAAAGACACATTTGCGTTAGGTAAATATGATGCATCAAGTGATTTAGATTTAAAAATCATTCAACGTGTAGAAGAACTTGCATCAAAGCATCATGTTTCTATGAGTGAAGTATCATTATCCTGGCTGATGTCTAAAGTAGCATCACCCGTTGTAGGGGCGACTAAACTTAAACATGTTGATACAGCTGTACTTGCGACAGAGTTTGAATTAAGCGAAGAAGAAAAACAATATCTAGAAGAACCATACCAGCCACATCCACTGTAGGTGTCATGGCAACGAATACTAAATAGTCACATTATTTGTGACTATTTTTGTGTTCTATAGTATAATAAATGAGATGAAGGAGGAGGTATTTATGGGACTATTTTCTAGAAAATCAAAGGTGGATTATGACCTTGTATTTAGAGAACAATATAAATCATTAAATCGTATTCATCAGCAGGCTCGTGATGAATTAGATTACAAAGTAAAAAGAATCATTAATGGAGGTTGTAGTAGAAAAATATCGTGAACTACTAGAACTCATTGATAAAGGGGCTAAACAAGATTCGAAACACTTTGAAGCATTAAAGAAGAATGCGGAAGATGAATTACAAACTATTAAGAATATTAATGAAGATGCATAGAGGAGAAAATATGAAGTTATATAAAAAAGGTGATGACTCCTCTTTATACATTGGGTGTCTTTCCTACAATAGAATTATTAGAACATAAACCAGATATTGTGAAAAGAGTGGTTGTACACTCTTCAATAGAAGAAAACAGAGGATATCCTAAAATCAAGGAATTATGTGCATTACATCATATTCTATTGATGTGCATGATGCGACAATTAATAAGCTTTCACCAAAGTCTAATTGTTATGCAATCGGGGGTTTTAAAAAAAAACATTCTATGAACCTTTACAGAAGGGAAATCATATTGTATTAGTGAATCCTATGGATATGGGTAATATGGGTACAATTATGCGTACAATGTTAGGGGTTTGGTTATCGTGACTTAGCTATAATTCGTCCAGCAGTCGATATCTTTAATCCTCATGTTGTCCGCTCTTCTATGGGTGCATTATTTTCTTTACGTATTCATTATTATGAAAGTATTGATGAGTATCTTAAAGAGTTTGGGTGATCATCAATGTTATCCATTTATGTTGAAGGGGGCTAAGAATATTCATCAGGTGAAACCTGTGGCACCTCATTCACCGATCTTTTGGAAATGAATCATCGTGACTCGATGATATTTATATGACATATGGACAAAGTGTCTTTATTCCTCATACGAATGCGATTGATTCACTTAACTTAGCACAGTCTGTCGGTATTGGTTTATTCCACTTCTCACAGGATGCATTTAATAAACAGGAGGTGTTACGATGAAATATGATTTTGATACAGTGTATGATAGATACAATACAAACTGTGCAAAATATGATTCTGGTCATACAGATGATCCCTGATATGATCCCTATGTGGGTGGCAGATATGGATTTCAAGACATTACCAGATATTCCAGAAGCACTCTCTAAACGTGTGTCAGATGGTATTTATGGTTATAGTACAATCCCAGAAGAATACTTAGAAAGTGTTGTAGGATGGATGAAACGTAGACATGATTTCCATGTTGAAAAGACTGGATTGTCCCTACACCGGGTGTTGTCACTGCCTTTCATCTTGCAGTAGAAGCTTATACTAAAAAAAAAGAGGAGAGTGTATTGTTCTTACACCAGTTTATTATCCATTCTATCGTGCTATTAAAAACAATGGTAGGCGTATGGTAAGAATGCCTCTTGATCTAAAAAAGATAACCAATATACACTTGATTACAAAGCATTTGAAACTAAGATTATAGAAGAAAACGTCAAAATGATGATCTTCTGTAATCCACATAATCCAGTGGGTAAAGTATGGACTAAAGAAGAATTAAAAACAATTGAGATATCTGTAAAAACATAACGTTTTTGTAGTATCGGATGAAATCCATATGGACTTTGTTTATGCGCCTCATAAGCATATCGCATTCTATGAAGTGATCCTAATATAAGAACTTTTCAATTGTATTAACTGCAGCATCTAAGACATTCAACTTAGCTGCACTACAGACTTCTGCAGCTATTATTGCGGATGAAAAGCTAAGAAACCAATTTAAGAAAGTGAAGATGAGTCATTCTATTTCTGATCCCACAATACTAGGATTTATTGCGACAACAGTCGCTTATACTAAGGGGGGATGAATGGGTGAATCAAATTCTAGATTATATTAAAGGAATATGGATTATCTTGATCACTTCCTTAAAAACTGAATGTTCTGGTGTATCTTTTAATCGATCCACAAGGCTTATATCTTGCCTGGGTGGATATGAGAACACTTGGTATGAGTAATGAAGAACAGGAAGACTTCATGTTAAATAAAGCACATCTTTTGGTTAGATGAAGGTTATGTGTTTGGTGAAGAAGGATCGAGGTTTTGAAAGATTTAACTTAGCATGTCCTAGAAGTACTTTAGAAAAAGCTTGTTTACAGTTAAAGAAGGCATTGGATGAAAGATCTGCATAGTTTAAGACTTGAGGGATATATCGATGATCTTCCATTAGATTGTGCTTGTGAATATACGAATCGACAATTAAAGAAGTTTCTTCATACAGATATTGCCTATCAACAAACACTAGCAATACGCTTATTAAATAAGCGTATTGGCTATCAAAAAGACTATCAGAAGCAGTTGAAAGAGATATGCTTGATGATAATCCTGCTTATTATACAAAGCAGGAAATAGAAGGCTTTAAGCCTCCTAAATGAAAAAGAAAATAAAGTAAAATAAAAAACGTTTACATCTTTTAATTTTTTCCTAGTAATAGACAAGAAAAAAAGTATTATGGAAATATAAAAAGAAAAGGAGAGATAATATTATGGGTTGGACAGTTCAACATCAATAACCTTGAATGGACAAAGTCTATTCTTTTAGAAGCACAGGAATTAAATGCACCAGTAATCTTAGGTGTATCTGAAGGTGCTGCAAAATATATGACAGGTTTCACAACTGTAGCTGCTATGGTTAAAAGCAATGGTAGAATCTTTAAATATCACTGTACCAGTAGCATTACACTTAGACCACGGTTCATATGAAGGTGCTAAGGCTGCATTAGCAGCTGGATTCACTTCAATCATGTTCGATGGTTCTCATTATTCAATCGAAGAAAACATCGCTAAAAAGACTAAGGAATTATGTTGAATTATGCCATGCTAAAGGTGGTATCTATCGAAGCTGAAGTAGGTTCAATCGGTGGAGAAGAAGATGGTGTTATTGGTATGCTGCTAGAAAGCATTAGGATGCGGGGTAAAGGTTATGATCCAGAAGGCTAGAAACTGTTGACAAACTAAATGTTAACAGTAAAATCGAATAGTATGTGATAATATAGTTAATGCCGTAAGTGTCCACACTCCAATTAAGCAAATTTGTGGCCTTACGGTCTTTTCGTTTCCTGTCAATTAAGGCCTAAAAATGGTATAATTAAGATGCTTAATTGGAGGATATAAATATGGCAATGACTAATCGTGCAAACATTAAACGTGATGGACTTATCATGAGTACTTTAGACGACCTAGTACCACAGGGTCATTTGGTTAGAACACTGGAAGCTACGATAGACTGGAAATTCATCTATCCGTTAGTGAAATCACTTTTACAGTAATTTCGGCAGACGTTCTATTGACCCTGTGGTACTTTTTAAAATGATTTTTATCAATTATACATTCGGCATCAATTCTATGAGAAAGACCTGTGAAGAGATCAAGGTCAATATAGCTTATAGATGGTTTTTAGGTATCAGCATTTATGAAGATGTTCCAAACTATTCTACATGGTCTAAGAACTATCAGAGAGATACAAGGATAGTGAAGTCTTTGACCAGATTTTTAATCATATCATCAAGCACGGCATTGATAACGGCTTTATTGATACCACTACTGTCTTTGGCGATGGCACACATAGAAAAGCTAATGCGAATTCTAGAAAAGCTACAGATAGGGAAGTAGAGATTGTAGCTAAGGCATATGAAAAAGAATTACTTGAAGAAATCAATGAAGAAAGAGCAGAAAATGGCAAGAAGCCATTTGAATCATTAGACAAGAAAGAATATGCATTTGATGAAGAGACTGGAAAAGAAATTGAATTAAAGAAAACAAAGCATGTCAAAGAAAGCACTACAGACCCAGAATGCGGTCTGTTCCATAAGGGTGAGAAGCAGAAGTGCTTTGCCTATTCACATATGACAATATGTGACAGATACGGCTATGTTCTCTTTAATAGGGTGGCACCAGGAAACATGCATGACAGTGCAATATTCTCGGAAATATATAATGAACTTATCCAGAAATATGAAGCCATCAAAAACGTATGTCTAGATGCAGGATTCAATACATCACCAATCTGTCACCAGATACTAACAAGTGGTAGAGTGCCATTTCTTCCATATAAGAGACCAATGACTAAAAAGGGATTCTTTAAAAAGCGTGAGTATGTATATGATGAATATTTAGATGTCTATATCTGTCCTAATGAAAAAGATCTTCACTATAAAACAACCAACAGAGAAGGATACAGAGTCTATGAAAGCAATCCAAAGGACTGTGAAGGATGTCCTTTCCTATCAAAATGTACACACTCAAAGAAACATGTAAAAACGATTACAAGACATGTATGGGAATCTGATAGAGAAGAAGCAGATTATATAAGACAGACCGATGAATGGAAAATCGTCTATCCACAAAGAAAAAGAAACAATTGAACGTGTGTTTGCAGATGCCAAGGAAAACCATGGCATGCGATTCACGCGTTTAAAAGGGCTAGTGAAAAATCAGCACGAATCGCTGATCATTTTCAGCTGCCATAATCTCAAGAAACTGGGATTGTGCAAGCAAAGAATGGGGCTAATATAACCCCAATATGCTTGCGTTTTTTTATATTTAGAGTGATATATGAATATTTCAAGCAAACAAAAATGAAAATACCAATTTGGGATAGCCCAATTGATATTTTCATCTACAACTATCTGTTACATCAACGTTCAATTTCTATTATTCTTGACTTACCCTTTAACCCCTAGTATACTAGGTATATGTAAAAGGAGGAATAGATTATGATGATATCAACTAAAGGACGTTATGCTTTACGTGTCATGATTGATTTAGCACAGCATGATCGTTCTAAATATATACCATTAAAAAGAAATAGCTGCAAGACAGGATATCTCTGAAAAGTATCTAGAAATTATTATTAAATCTTTATCTAAAGAACACTTTGTAGAAGGTTTAAGAGGTAAAGGTGGGGGATACCGTTTAACACATGCCCAGAAGACTATAGTGTTGCTTCTATTCTTAAGATTACTGGAAGGAACATTAGCTCCTGTATCATGTTTAGCAGATGAATGTAATACATGTGAAAGAGCATCTTATTGTAATACATTACCTATGTGGACTGGTTTATATAATGTGATTACAGACTATTTAGAAGGCGTTTCTTTAAGTGATTTTAGTACCAGCCTCATCAAATGGTGATGATTATGTCATATAATCATAAATAGAATCAATAAAATTTAGAAAATACGAAATATTCACAAAAAATAATATAAATATAGTTGACTAGTAGGTTTATCACTGCTATATAATCCTATTAACCTATCAATAAAATAGGGTTAAGGAGGAAACATACATGTCTAATAAAAACTATCATTTCGAAACTTACTTTGCATTACACGTAGGACAGGAAGAAGCTGATCCAGTAACTGACGCTCGTGCAGTACCTATCTATCAGACTTCATCTTACGTTTTTTCATAACTCAGATCATGCAGCAGCTAGATTCGCATTAAAGGATGCTGGTAATATCTATGGTCGTCTAACAAACCCAACTGAAATGTATTTGAAAAAATTGCGGCTTTAGAAGGTGGTGTAGCCGCCTTAGCAGTAGGTTCTGGTGCAGCTGCAGTGACATATGCAGTACAAAAACTTAGTGGCTGCAGGTGACCATATCGTATCTGCAGAAAACATCTATGGTGGAACATTCAACCTATTCAAACATACATTTACTGATTATGGTATTACTACTACATTCGTAGATGCATTAAATCCACAGGCATTTGAAGATGCTATTCGAGGAAAACACAAAACTTGTTTATATTGAAACTTTAGGTAACCCTAATTCAGATGTTGTAGACATCGAAGCAATCGCTAAGATTGCACATAAACATGGTTTACCATTAGTTATTGATAACACATTTGGTACACCTTATTTAATTAGACCAATTGAATATGGTGCTGACGTTGTTATTCATTCAGCAACCAAGTTCATTGGTGGTCATGGTACTACTATTGGTGGTGTCATTGTTGATGCAGGTAAGTTTGACTGGGCTGCACATGCAGATAAATTCCCACAGCTTGTTGAACCAAACCCATCTTATCATGGTGTAAGCTTTTGCGAAAGATGTAGGAGCCGCTGCTTATATTACAAGAATTAGAGCTATTTTATTAAGAGACATGGGTGCTACTCTTTCACCAATTCATGCTTGGATCTTCTTACAGGGTCTAGAAACACTTTCATTACGTGTAGAAAGACAGGTAGAAAAATACATTAAAGGTTGTAGAATACTTAAATAACCATCCACAGGTTGAATCTGTATCACATCCTTCAGTATCTACGCATCCATCTCAGCAGGCATTATATAATAAGTATTTCCCTAACGGTGGTGGATCAATCTTTACATTCAACATCAAGGGTGATGCAAGAAAAAGCAAAAGATTTCATTGATAACTTACAGTTATTCTCATTACTTGCAAATGCTTTTGCAGATGTGAAATCTTTTAGTTATTCATCCAGCTTCTACTACATGCAGAAATGAATGAAGAATTCAAAACAGGTAGGTATCCAGCAGAATTTATTCGATTATCTATTGGTACTGAACATATTGATGATATTATTGCAGACTTGGGGACAAAGCTTTTGCAGTAAAATAACAAATCAGAGAAAGTTAACATGAGTAAGGTATACACTAGTGCTGACCAAAGAATGCCATACACCATTATTAGAATTAACATTTAGAAAAAAGAAATATAACTTAGAAAAAGGTCATCGCAAAGGTTGAATACTTCAATCCCCGCAGGAAGTGTTAAAGATAGAATTGCGAAGAATATGCTTGATGAAGCAGAAAAAAGCAGGAAAAATCAATAAAGATACTGTATTGATTGAACCTGTTACCGTGTAATACAGGTATTGGTTTAGCTTCGTTGCGGCTGCAAGAGGCTATCGTATTATTATCGTAATGTTCGAAACAATGTCTGTAGAAAAGACGTACATTAATGAAAGCATATGAAAAGGAACTTGTCTTAACAGACGGAAGCAAGGGAATGAAGGGGGCTATTTCGAAAGCAAATGAACTTGCAGAAGGAATTGAAAACAGCTATATTCCAGGACAGTTCGTTAACCCAGCTAACCCACAGGCCCAATTATTTAACAACAGGACCAGAAATCTTTTGAAGACTTAGATGGTCAGGTCGATTACTTTGTTGCTGGTGTAGGTACTGGCAGTGACTGGTGTAGGACAAAGTACTTAAAAGATAAGAAACCAGACGTAAAAGTGAAGTTGCAGTAGAACTAGATTCATCTCCAGTACTATCTACTGGACAGGGAGTACATAAGATTCGTGGTATCGGTGCAGGTTTCAACGATGTATTAGATACAAAGGTATATGATGAAATCATCCGTGTAACCACGAAGATGCATTTGCGACTGGTAAAGAAGTAGGTCAGAATGAAGGCATCTTAGTAGGTATTTCTTCAAAAGGTTGTTTATGCTGCAATTGAACTTGCGAAAAAGACCAGAAAAAAAGGAAAGACAATTGCCTTTACTACTAGATACAGGTGACCGTTATCTTTCTACTCCTTTATTCCAGGATTAATAAAAAGCGTATAATGTCCTTGGTTTTTCGTCACAAATTTATAACGGTGATACAAAAGAGCTTTAGAGGTTTTAAAGGACTATACAGACACTATTGCGATGGGATTATTTAATATCCAGCAGCAGTTGATCCACGATTGTATTGCGATAGGTGGGGGTATCTCTAAACAACCTATTTTAATGACTTATATCCAGAAGTCTTTAGATGAACTCTATGAGAAGATGCCTGTGCCTATTCCACAAGTTAAGTTAGTACAATGTAAAATACAACAATGATTCTAACCTAATCGGTGCACTTGCAAACTATAAGAAAGTATACTAAAAGAGGCTCAAATGAGCCTCTTGTTTTTATTCCTGCTGATTCAGCAACTGATTTCTTTAAATCTTCGATAGCAACTCTAATTCTTCTTAAAGAAGTTTCTTCTTTACCAAGAATATGAGCAATTTCTACAGCACCACCAGGAGTAAATGCCTTATTAGATAATGCAACACGGATAGGCCACATAATACGTCCATTCTTTAATTCATGGCTCTAGCAATATCCATCATCATATTCATTAATCCTTCGTCATCATTATAATCTTCCCACTTTTCAAGTTCTGGTAAAGATAATTCTAATGCTTCTAAAGAGTTTTCAGATTAGTCTTCATCTTCTTATGTTTATAGATAGATGCATCAAATGGTAATGTTTCATTGACAAAGTCCATTAATTCTGGAATATCAGCTAATCTTTCAACACGGGCTGTAATGCTTTTAGAGATTTCTAATGTATTTCAGGGAATAGTGATGAAGTCATAGTAAGGGAGAAGCCACTTTGTGGAATTCTTCTAATGACATATTTCTTAAATAAACACCGTTCATCCATTTTAACTATCAATCAATCAAAGATAGCTGGGCTTTAGAGATATGTTCAATGTTGAACTGTTCAATTAAATCATCTAATGAAAGGATTTCTTCATCAGCTGGAGACCATCAAGTAATGCGATGTAGTTAAGGATGGCATCTTTTTAAATAACCCTGTTTAGTTAAATCCTGGTAAGAGGCATCACCATTTCTCTTAGATAACTTCGCATGTTCATCCTTCATTACTGGTGGTAAATGGATGTAAGTAGGTCTATCCATCCATATGCATCATATAGAAGGTTATATTTAGGTGTAGAAGCTAAATATTCATTACCACGTACAACATGAGTAATACCCATTAAATGGTCATCTACAACGTTCGCAAAGTTATAAGTAGGGAATCCATCACTCTTAATTAAGATAGAATCATTTAAAGTAGTACAATCTACTTCAATATGACCATAGATTTCATCATCAAAAAGTAGCCTTACCCTTATCGAGGGGGATAGTCTGTCTAATAACATAAGGAACACCTGCTGCAAGCTTTTCATCAATTTCAGCCGACAAGCATACGACAAGGATCATAATCATTGTCAGCATCTTTATCACAGAAACAATAATGAGCACCGCCTAGCTCAATAAGCTTCTTAGCATATTCATGATAAATAGGAAGTCTTTCAGACTGGATATAAGGTCCACAATCTCACTGGCTTATCTGGTCCTTCATCCCAGTTAAGACCAGTTTCAGTTAAAATATCATAAATTAACTGAGTTGCACCTTCCACTTCACGGTTCTGGTCAGTATCTTCAATTCTTAAAATAAAGTCGCCACCCGATGTTTAGCGATTAAATAACAGTATAAAGCTGTTCTTAAATTACCGATATGCATGTACCCTGTAGGGCTTGGTGCAAATCTTGTACAAATTTTGTCATTTTTTCTCTTCATCTCTAAAATATATGTATAATATATAAATTGCTGTTGGGGTATAGCCAAGCGGTAAGGCAGCAGACTCTGAATCTGCCATTTCACTGGTTCGAATCCAGTTACCCCCAGCCATTTTTTTTTGGGGTATAGCCAAGCGGTAAGGCAGCAGACTCTGAATCTGCCATTTCACTGGTTCGAATCAGTTACCCCAGCCATTTTTTATACAAATAAAACATTTTAAAAAGAAAGCCTGGCTTTCTTTTTTATTCGCATAAAAAATGGTAGTCCGTAGGGGTTCAGACCCACGAATGCTTGGATGAGAACCAAGTGTGTTGACCACTTCACCAACGGACCATGTGGTCATAGTATATCATGTTTTTTAAAAGTAAAATATTCTTTTATTAAAAAGGACATTTACTTTCTGTTTTCTTTGTGATTTTCGAAGAAATACTATATAATGAATTCGTCGAGATAAAATCCAATATTTTGACTTAAACTTGTTAACTTTTAACTTAATTGTTTTTAATATATATATAAACTTTAAATAACCTTAACGAAAGGATTGTATAAAAATGGCTGGAAGAAGTAATTGCTATTGAAGGCGGACATAAACTTAATGGCACAGTCACTATCTCAAAAAGCGAAGAATGCGACTGTAGCATTGATCCCTTCTATTGTTCTCTCAGATGAACCAGTAGAAATATATAACGTACCAGAAATCTCAGATGTTGATGCGTTAACCACATTATTAGAAGAATTGAATTGTGTTGTTGAAAGGGATAAACTGTAGGTGAAATCGGTGTAGATCCTAGAAATATGAAAAACATACCACTTGTAAGTAGTGCAGTTGATAAATTAAGAGCGTCTTATTATTTTATGGGTGCATTACTTGGTAAATATAAAAAGTAACTATTAGAATGCCTGGAGGATGTTATTTAGGACCTCGTCCTATTGATCTTCATTTAAAAAGGTTTTGAAGCATTAGGTGCCAAAATCAATTATGATGAAGAAACAGGAACATATCATTTACAGGCTGATGAACTTATTGGAACTGAAATCTATCTAGATTTTGCTTCTGTAGGTGCAACTATCAATATTATGTTAGCTGCAGTAAAGGCGAAAGGTCGTACTGTTATTGAAAATGCAGCGAAGGAACCAGAAATCATTGATGTACCAACCTTCTTACAAAGATGGGGCTAGAATCCGTGGTGCAAGTACAGATACTATTACTATTGATGGTGTAGAGCATATGCATGGTGCATATCATGAAATTATTCCGATCGTATTGAAGCAGGTACTTTCTTGATCATTGCAGCTGCAATTGGTGAAAAAAGATGGTTATTCAGAATATTATTCCACAGCATCTAGATGCACTTATTTCTAAATTAAAAGAAATGGGCATTAAGATGGAAAAGATTGGCGATAGCATTGTTGTATATGGCAATGATGGAAACTTAAAGCCTGTTGAACACAGACACAGATCTATCCAGGATTTGCGACTGACTTGCAGCAGCCTCTAACAACTCTATTAACACAGGGTAATGGACAATCAAAAAGTATCTGAAACTATTTATAAAGAAAGATTTAAGCATTGTGCGCAGCTTAATAAGATGGGAGCAGATATTGAATTAGGTGAAACGTATTGTGTGTGTAAAAGATCAAAAACACCTCTACATGGTGCAAGAGTAATGGCTACAGACTTACGCTGTGGTGCTGCTCTTGTGGTGGCTGGCTTAATGGCAGAAGGTAAAACAGAAATTACAAATGTCTACCATATTGACCGTGGTTATGATAATATAGACCACAAGCTCATTACATTAGGAGCGCACATACTACTCGTTATATGATTGACGATTAATGTTGATAGGAGGAGAAGCTATGAGTGACAAGTTAAAAGTTGGTATTTTAGGTGCGACTGGTATGGTTGGACAGAGATTCAATACTCTTTTAGATAACCATCCATGGTTTGAAGTGACTACACTTGCAGCAAGTAAGTCGAGTGCAGGAAAGACTTATGAAGAAGCAGTAAAGGCAGATGGAAGATGGATACACCTATTCTGGAAGCAGTCAAGAACATTGTCGTAAAAGATGTTGCAGATGTTGAAGACATTGCGAAAGAAGTTGATTTTGTATTCTCAGCAGTAAACATGGGTAAAGAAGAAATCAAAGCAATTGAAAAGAAGATATGCAAAAGCAGAAACACCTGTTGTTTCAAACAACAGTGCACACAGATGGACACCGATGTTCCTATGGTTATTCCAGAAATCAACCCAGAACATTATGCTGTCATCGAAGATCAGAGAAAGAGACTTGGAACTAAGAAAGGTTTTATCGCAGTAAAGCCTAAACTGTTCAATCCAGTCTTATACACCTTGTTTAGCAGCATGGAATTTGAACCAACAAAAGTTGTAGTAAGTACATACCAGGCTATTTCTGGTGCTGGGAAGACTTTCAAGGAATGGCCAGAAATGGTTTAAGGAAATATCATTCTTTAATCAGTGGGGAAGAAGAAAAGTCTGAACAGGAACCATTAAAAAGTATTTGGTCATATTGAAATGGTGAAAATCGTTAAAGCTGGAAGGACCTGTTATTAGTGCACAATGTATTCGTGTACCAGTATTAAATGGTCATACAGCAACTGTTTCTATTAGTTTCAAGAAGA
>VOFG01002105.1_pt1 | contig 46167 bp, 44 predicted proteins | sample 5384171 | NCBI WGS metagenome assembly VOFG01 (sample SAMN12384726, study PRJNA508395) | human gut metagenome | isolation source: healthy gut F | host: Homo sapiens
AGAATGCTCATTAGATGATTGTGTGATCCTAAGCGGCAACGTAAACGTTGCACCAATATTGTCACATTGGTAGCTGGACACTTGTACAAAGCGGATGCCGCATCTCCAAAGATGTTCCTCCCTACGTAATTATGTCCGGCAATCCTGTTGCCTATCATGGAGTGAATGCAGTCGTTCTGTCACAGCATCACAATACGTCGGAAAGAATCCTTCGTCATATTGCCAATGCTTACCGGTTGATCTATCAAGGTAATTTCAGTGTTCAGGATGCTGTCCAGAAGATTATCGATCAGGTTCCGATGAGTGAAGAAATCGAGAATATCGTGAATTTCGTAAAAGGTTCGGAACGTGGGATTGTGAAATAGACAAAATACACTTTTCAGAGAAAGGGTGATGTCTTTTTTACGGACATCACCCTTCTTATTTATTCAAACTCCAATGTTCCGAAAAAGTCGGGACGATGGAAGTCCGGTTTCTCAATCTTTATCGGATTCCATGACAGGAAGTGAGGGTTTGCAGTTCATCCCGCATTTATAGAAATTCGCTTTAACTTCCTTTCCATCCAGTGACTGTATCTGATGCTTGAAGAATGCAGCATAAGGGATAATCAAGGCTACTTCCCAAGTCGTATCGTCCACACGTTCTTCAGAAGGGTTCATTGCCCAGACTGGACCAACGCTGCACGAGAGCCGTCACTTCTTTCGGAGCGTGTTCCCGACCGTTACGGGCTGGTCCGGCACCGATCAGAATCGTTCCGATGCAGTTACATTCTATATTATAATAGATTCCGTCACTGGCCGGAACAGAGAAAAACTCCACACAGGAATCAGTCCATACAGATCCATTGTCTTCTCCATACTTGGCACGTACACTTTCTTCTCTGACTTTGAAGTGCAACAGAATAGAATCTTTGGTATGCGCAATCCGGAAACTTACTTTTGGCTTGTAAGGATATTCAGCCCAGTTGACACACTGAACCGGCTGAAATCTATCTTTTCCTCATCAAATAATTTAGGAAGCGAACAAGCCTCTACATTAGCAGAACTAATTTTCTTTACTTTCATATATCTTTCGTTTGGAGGATACAAATATAGTTACTTTCTCCTAATAAGGTTCCCGAAAATCAAATAAAAACAATATATTTGCCATTAGTAATACCCTAAACAACCGAATTAGTGAGAAAAACAATCCTTTTATTTCTGCTATTTTTAAGCGTAACTGCTGTCCGTACGTTAGGACAAAATATTACTTTCAGCCATTTGACCACAGATGACGGACTTTCCCAGTTTTCCGTCAACAGCCTGTACATTGACGAACGGGGCATTATATGGATAGGTACGCGCGAAGGGCTGAACCGTTATAACGGTAACGATATCAAAAGTTTCAAAGCTCAAGAAGAATGATCCGAACAGTCTGTTCAGCAATACCGTACTCCGTATCACAGGTAATAAGAACGGGAAGGTTTACCTGCTTTGCACCGACGGTGTAGCCGAATTTGACATGACCACTCAACGATTCAAAACCCTACTGCAAGGCAATGTGGACGCTATCTACTACAACGAAAAACTATATATCGGAAAAAGAGAAGAAGTATTCGTTTTCAACGAGAACACGAACAACTTCGACCTTTACTACCACCTTGCCGGGAAAGACATTAACCTATCCTGCCTCCATCTGGACGAGAAGAAAACCTGTGGATGGGAACCACCAGCAATGGTGTTTACTGCCTGTCGGACGACAAACAACTCTCTCAGCCCATCACGAAAGGAAACATAGCCAGCATCTACGAAGACTCATCCAAAGAACTGTGGATTGGCAGCTGGGAGGAAGGGCTCTACCGTATCCGCACAAACGGCACTATCGACAACTTCCGCCACGACCCGAAGAATCCGAACAGTATATGTTCCGATTTTGTCAGAAGCCTGCTGTGAAGATAATCTGGGAAATCTATGGATCGGAACTTTCCACGGCTTGAACCGCTACGACAAAAGCACAGGACAGTTCCAACTTTATACCGCCATGACAACAAACCCGACGGACTCACCCACTCTTCCATCTGGTGTATCGTGAAAGACGAACAGGGAACCCTATGGCTGGGAACTTACTTTATGGCGTCAACTACTTCAATCCGGAATATGAAATCTATACCCGCTATAAAGTGGGAGACACGGAGAAAGAAGGATTACAGTCCCATCGTCGGCAGAATGACGGAAGACAAAGACGGTAACTTATGGATCTGCACCGAAGGCGGTGGCGTGAACGTCTACAACCGGAAAACAATACTTATCGCTGGTACCGCCACGAAGAAGGCAAGAACAGTATCTCGCACAACAACGTCAAGGCAATCTATTACGACCGGACAGAGGAGATTATGTGGATCGGCACACACTTGGGAGGACTGGAACAAACTCGACCTGCGCACCAACCGCTTTACTGTTTACCGGATGAAAGCGGGCGACCCGACCACACTGCCCTCGGACATTGTACGCGACATCGTGCCCTACGAAGACAAACTGATCATCGCCACACAAAATGGAGTCTGCCTTTTCAATCCGGCAACGGCACCTGTGAACATCTTTTCAAGGATACCAAAGAAGGCAGAAATATCGGTATGGTGGCCAGCCTCTATATCGACAAGGATGAAACGCTATGGGTTTCCGCTACCGGAGAGGGCGTATATTCTACCGCTTCGACACCGGCAAGCTCACCCACTATGCACACAATCCCTCCATTCCGAACACTCTCAGCAACAACAATGTCAACAACATCATGCAAGACAGCAACGGCAACCTGTGGTTTCTCCACTTCCGGAAGTGCTCGACCGTTACCGCAAGGAGAGCAACGACTTCGAAAACTTCGACATGCAGAAAGACGGACTATCCAGCGACTGTATCCATGAAGTATTCGAATCGTCCATACAAAAGGGAGACTTGCTGCTGATTACCAATCAGGATTCTCCCAGTTTGACTATCCGCAAAAAGAAGTTTTACAACTACGGTACAGAGAACGGATTCCCGCTGACTGCCGTCAACGAAAACGCATTGTTCGTAACGCATGACGGAGAAGTATTTCTAGGCGGCATCCAAGGCATGATTTCTTTCTGGGAAAAGAAACTGCACTTTACGCCCAAGTCCCAGCATCATCCTTTCCCCGCCTGCTGGTCAACGGAAAGGAGATCACTGCCGGAGACGACACCGGCATCTTGGAACAGTCCATCGCCTATACACCGGAAATCAGCCTGAAATCAGATCAATCCATGTTCAGCATAGAATACGCCACTTCCCTTCATCCCTGCCAACAGGAATGAAATCGTCTACCGCCTTGAAGGTTTCTCCGACGAGTGGAATCACACCGACCGCAAACAGACGCTTATCACTTATACCAACCTGAATCCGGGCAAATATACGCTCGTCATCAAGTCGGACGGAGACGGTATCGAAGAAGCCCGACTACTGATCCGTGTATTACCGCCTTGGTACGAGACATGGTGGGCTTATCTGATTTACACCATTTGTACCGTCAGTCTGTTATGGTATCTCATTCAGAACTACAATTCCCCGCATCAAACTGCGTGAGTCACTGAAATATGAAAAGAAGCACATCGAAGACCTCGAAGCATTAAACCAATCAAAAGCTGCGCTTTTTACCAACATCTCCCACGAATTCCGCACTCCGCTGACGTTGATCGTAGGACAGGTAGAAACGCTGTTGCAAGTACAGACATTCACACCTAATATTTATCACAAGATATTGGGAATTTACAAAAACAGCCTCCAACTGCGTGAACTAATTACGGAACTGCTCGACTTCCGCAAGCAGGAACAAGGGCACATGAAAATCAAAGTCAGCCGACATAATCTGGTGAACTTCCTGTACGAGAATTATCTGTTATTCCTTGAATACGCCAGCAGCAAGCAAATCAATTTCAAGTTCAACAAGCAGTCGGATGATATTGAAGTATGGTACGACCAGAAGCAGATGCAGAAGGTAGTGAACAATCTGCTGTCCAACGCATTGAAGCATACGAAAGCGGAAGATACCATCTCCATCAACGTATCGCAGGAGGATAAATACGTCATTATCGAGATCAAAGACACGGGAACAGGCATTGCCGCCGCCGAGATCGACAAGATATTCGACCGTTTCTACCAGACCGAACGCCTCGACTCGCTGAATACCGGAGCCGGCACAGGCATCGGACTGGCGTTGACAAAAGGTATCATCGAACTTCATCACGGAACCATCCGTGTAGAGAGCGAACCGGGCAAGGGAAGCCGTTTTATCATTACGTTGAAATCGGGCAACCAGCACTTTACTGAGGAACAAATCATACGGGACAATGCCGACGCCAACATTCAGCAACCACCGGAAACAATCGTTCCAACCGTAGAAATACTGCCCGACTCCGGAATGGAAGGAGGAAGATAATAAACGCATCGAAGATGCGAAAATGCTGATAGTGGAAGACAACGAATCCATCAAACAAATGCTGGTAGGTATCTTCGAAACATTCTATCAGGTCACCACCGCTTCCGATGGTGTAGAGGCATTGGATATCATACAGAAAGATATGCCAAGCATCATACTGAGTGACGTTGTCATGCCACGTATGTCGGGTACGGAACTCTGTAAACAGGTCAAGACGGACTTCAACACCTGTCACATTCCGGTAGTACTACTGACGGCACGCACAGCCGTGGAACACAACATTGAAGGATTAAAAATCGGTGCGGACGATTATATCACCAAGCCGTTCAACACCAATCTCCTGATCTCCCGTTGCAACAATCTGGTGAACTCACGGCGGTTGCTACAGGAGAAATTCAGCAAACAGCCACAGGCTTTTGCCCAGATGCTTGCCACCAACCCGATGGATAAAGAAATGCTGGATCGTGCCATGGCCATCATCGAACAGCACTTGGATAATACGGACTTTAACGTCAACATCTTCGCCCGTGAAATGGGGATGGCACGTACCAATCTGTTCACGAAGCTGAAAGCCGTCACCGGTCAGACACCGAACGACTTTATATTAAGTATCCGTCTCAAGAAAGGAGCCGTCATGCTGCGGAACAATCCGGAGCTGAACATTACGGAGATTTCCGACCGCATCGGTTTCTCTTCTTCCCGCTATTTCAGTAAATGCTTTAAGGAGATTTATCACGTCAGTCCGCTTGCCTACCGCAAGGGTGAAGAAAAAAGAGGAAGAAGGGAACGAAGAAACGGATCAATAACCCACAAACAGGTAAGCAAGTAGCATTTGTAACAGGAGAGCCTATGCCAAAGTAGTTCCCTCCTGTTGGCACACTTGTGCCACGCTGCTGGCACGACCGTGCCATCGCGGTGGCACAGCTGTGCCAACAGCGTGGCACAAGATCCGGGCTACGATGTCAGGAAAAAGGCATCCGTAGCCCCGAAACATTTAACCCTTTAGAATGGACTATTTTGTATCACACCTGTACATTCCTGCTCACTCATTTCCGCCAATCCTCTTATCTTTGTGTTCAGTAATCACTCCATAAAAGACCAACATTATGAAGAATGTCTCACGTTTACTACCGCTATTGCCCGGTATAGCCCTGCTGACCGGATGCAATCAGAAAGTACAAAAAGACAACGGACAAAACTCACAAAAGCCTAACATTATTTATATATTCGCGGACGACCTTGGCATAGGTGACCTTAGCTGCTACGGAGCGACAAAGGTCAGTACTCCCCATATCGACCGCCTTGCCGGACAGGGCGTACAGTTCACCAACGCCTATGCAACTTCCGCCACCAGTACCCCTTCCCGCTTCGGACTCCTGACAGGCATGTACCCGTGGCGACAGGAGAACACAGGCATCGCCCCGGAAACTCGGAACTAATCATCGACACCGCCTGCGTCACCATGGCCGATATGCTGAAAGAAGCAGGTTACGCCACCGGAGTTGTCGGCAAATGGCATCTTGGACTCGGTCCGAAGGGAGGCACCGACTTCAACGGCCACATCACCCCAACGCCCAAAGTATCGGCTTCGACTACGAGTTCGTGATTCCGGCAACCGTAGACCGTGTCCCCTGTGTATTCGTCGAGAACGGACACGTGGTAGGACTCGACCCGAACGACCCGATCACAGTGAACTACGAGCATAAAGTAGGCGACTGGCCTACAGGCGAAGAGAACCCGGAACTCGTAAAACTAAAACCCAGTCAGGGACATAACAATACGATAATCAACGGCATCCCCCGCATCGGCTGGATGACCGGAGGTAAGTCCGCTCTCTGGAAAGACGAGGACATCGCCGACATCATCACCAATAAAGCAAAAAGCTTCATCGTCTCCCATAAGGAAGAACCTTTCTTCTTATATATGGGTACGCAGGACGTACACGTACCGCGCGTCCCACATCCCCGCTTCGCCGGGAAAAGCGGTCTGGGAACCCGCGGAGACGTAATCCTGCAACTCGACTGGACCATCGGAGAGATCATGAACACCCTCGACAGCCTCCAGCTGACGGACAACACCATCCTGATATTCACCAGCGACAATGGCCCCGTCATCGACGACGGCTACCAGGACCAAGCCTTTGAACGTCTCAACGGACATACCCCGATGGGTATTTACCGTGGTGGAAAGTACAGCGCTTACGAAGCCGGAACCCGCATTCCGTTCATCGTCCGCTGGCCTGCCAAAGTGAAGCCGAACAAGCAACAGGCTCTCTTCTCACAAATCGATATCTTTGCCTCACTTGCCGCTTTACTGAAACAACCGCTTCCGGAAGACGCAGCCCTGACAGTCAGGAACATCTGAACACGCTTCTGGGAAAAGACTACACCAGTCGTGAATACATCGTACAGCAAAATCTCAATAATACGCTCGCCATCGTGAAAGGACAATGGAAGTACATCGAACCGAGTGACGCCCCCGCCATCGAATACTGGACAAAAATGGAACTGGGCAATGACAGGCATCCCCAGCCTGTACGATTTATCCGCCGATCCATCGGAGAAAACAATGTAGCGAAACAGCATCCGGAAGTTGTCAGGGAGCTGTCCGAACTGCTTGAATAGGTAAAGACAAGATAACCAATGAGAATAGCAGATTTGTATTATTTTGTATCAATCTTGAATAATTCTATCCATATGAGAACAATCAATGCGTATATCTTTGCCATCGTAAATTCAACAAAATCACTTAATTTTTAATATATGAAAAACATCTATCCAACCAGACAAGAAAAAGGATGCTCTCCATTTTGGGAATGCTCCTGCTTTCTGTTCCATTTGTGCTTGCACAAGTACTTGTCAAAGGTACTGTGAAGGATAATCTAGGAGAAGGTGTTCCCGGAGCCAGTGTTCAGGTAAAAGGCACTTCGCAGGGAACGATCACCGACCTTGACGGTAAATTCACTCTTAACATCCCCCAAAAAGAACGCTACCTTGGTTATTTCCTTTATCGGCTACGTCACCGTAGAACAAAAAGGCGGACTCGCAAAACCAATGGTCATCACATTAAAAGAAGATACTAAAACACTGGACGAAGTAGTGGTTGTCGGCTATCAGGAAGTACGCCGCCGCGACCTTACGGGTTCCGTGGCGAAAGCCAACATGGCAGATGTACTTACCGCCCCCGTCGCTTCATTCGATCAGGCACTCGGCGGACGTATCGCCGGAGTAAACGTAACTTCGGGCGAAGGTATGCCGGGCGGCAACATGAGTATCGTGATCCGTGGTAACAACTCACTGACACAAGAAAACTCGCCGCTGTTCGTTATCGACGGTTTCCCGATAGAAGATTCATCGGCAGCCAGCACGCTGAACCCTTCCGATATCGAGTCGCTCGACTTCCTCAAAGATGCGTCGGCTACGGCCATTTACGGTGCGCGCGGTGCCAACGGTGTTGTCATCATCACCACCAAGAAAGGTAAGGTAGGACGGGCACAGTTGTCCTATGACGGTAGTTTCGGTGTGCAGCACGTCACCCGCACTATTCCGATGATGGATGCTTATGAGTTTGTCAAGCTACAGAATGAAATGTATCCTACCGTCGTTGCCGGCTCATACCTAATGAACTACGAAGGCAAGCAATGGACACTGGACGATTATAAAAACATACCGCAATATAACTGGCAGGACGAGATATTCAAGACTGCCTGGCAGCAGAATCATACGGTCAGACTTGCCGGTGGTACGGAAGGTGTACGCTACAATGCTTCCTTTATCTTACTTCGATCAGGACGGTACGCTGATAGAAACCGGTTACAAACGTATGCAAGGACGTATGAACACAGTAGTCCGTCGCGGCAAACTGAACATGAGCCTGACCACCAACTATTCACGCTCTATCCAGACAGGTAGTACTCCATCATCCACCTCTTTACAGTGGTATGAACAACCTTTTCTATAGCGTATGGGGATACCGTCCGGTGACTTCCCCCGACACTCCGCTCAGCTTCCTGATGGACAGTTCAACGGACAATGCCGTAGATTCAAGCAACGACTACCGTTTCAACCCGATCAAATCACAGAAGAACGAATACCGGAAGAGCTACACCAACAATCTTCAAATGAACGGATTCGCAGAATACGAAGTACTGAAAGGACTGAAACTGAAAGTTTCCGCCGGATATACTTATGATTCACGCAAGCAGGATCAGTTCAACAACTCGAATACCCGCTACGGAGGTCCTACCTCTACAGATAAAGTGAATGCTCAGGTAACCCGCCAGGAACGCCTGACATGGCTGAACGAAAACACCCTGACTTATCAGACTAACATCAAAAAGAAACACTTCCTCAATGTATTGGGAGGTATCACGTTCCAGAACTCGGACTATGAGATTTATTCATTCCGCACAACGCACATCCCCAACGAATCACTCGGTATGGCAGGCATGAGCGAAGGACAGGCAGGTACTACCACTTCGGCAAAGTCTTCATGGGCGATGTTATCATACCTCGGACGTGTGACTTACAACTATATGTCTAAATATTACGCTACCGTTTCTTTCCGTGCCGACGGTTCTTCCAAGTTCAACAAGGACAACCGTTACGGATACTTCCCTTCCGGTTCTCTCGCATGGAGCCTTCTCGGAAGAAGAATTTATGAAGCCGTTGAAAAGTGTACTGTCCAGCGGTAAGGTTCGTTTGAGCCTGGGGACTCACGGGTAACAACCGTATCGGCGAATATGATTATTATGCGCTGCTGGCGGTATTGAAATCAAGAGTCGGCTCGTATACATCGACAAACTCCTCCCAAGCGGTGTTTATCCGTTCGACAATGATGCGACGAATGCAGGTGTTGTTCCTACTTCTCTGCCCAACAAGGATTTGAAATGGGAAACAACCGAACAATGGAACGCAGGTCTCGACCTCGGATTCTTCGACGAACGCATCGGTATAACGATGGATATTTACCGGAAGACCACCCGCGACCTGTTGCTGGACGCTTCCCCTGCCTTTTTCTTCGGGTTATTACAGCGCTACCAAGAATATCGGTAAAGTACGTAACGATGGTCTGGAACTTAGTCTGAACACCGTCAACTTCCAGACACGCGCCTTCAAGTGGACGACTAACTTCAACATTTCATTCAATAAGAATAAAGTACTGGCATTGTCGGAGAATCAGACAGCCTTGCTGACTGCCGCGCAATTCGACCAGAACTACAACGGTCAGTCCAGCTACATCGCCAAAGTCGGTCTGCCGATGGGACTGATGTATGGTTATGTCTATGAAGGTACATACAAGTACGACGACTTCAACAAATCGGGTAACTCATACAGCCTGAAACCGGGAGTGCCCCACTACTCTACTGAGACCAACACTCAGCCGGGTATGCCCAAATATGCCGACCTTAACGGAGACGGAGTAGTTGACTCCAACGACCGTACGATTATCGGACGCGGACTTCCGATACATACAGGTGGTTTCACCAACAACTTTGAATATAAAGGCATCGATCTGAGCATCTTCTTCCAGTGGTCATACGGCAACGATATCATGAATGCCAACCGCCTGTTCTTTGAAAGCTCCAACAACCGTTCACGCGAATTGAACCAGTTCGCCAGCTATGCCAACCGCTGGACACCGGAAAATCCGACCAGTGACATCCCTGCGGCTACCAACTCCTCTTCCAACCGTGTGATCTCTTCACGCATCATCGAAGACGGTTCGTACCTGCGTCTGAAGAACGTAACAGTAGGCTATACCTTCCCCGCCAAGCTGGTGAAGAAATGGAAGATAGACAAAGCACGTGTTTACGTTGCCGCACAAAACCTGTGGACATGTACCGGTTATTCCGGTTATGATCCGGAAGTATCTGTACGCAACAGTGCGCTCACTCCCCGGTCTGGACTACTCTTCCTATCCGAGAGCATACTCTATCGAGCTTCGGTGTAAGCCTGGGATTCTAAACGGATAATGATAGTAACAGTTAGAAAAAAGAATTCGATTATGAAAGCATTAAAATAACAATCATAGCTCTATTGGCAGGTTTCAGCATGGTATCCTGTGACTTTCTGGACAAAGAACCTACCAAACTGACGCCGGAGAACTACTTCAACACCCCCCGCTGAAGCCAACTCCTTCCTGACAGGCATCTACGCCATACTGTCGCAACCTACTTTCTACGGCGGTGACTATATGTACCTCGTAGCCGGTGACGACTTATCCCACTACGGAGGCAGCGGACGCGGTCCCGCATCTACCGGACTGATCTGCAACAACGCCACCACCAGTGACAACGCCGTGACTGCCTTCTGGTATGACCTCTATTCAGGCATCAACCGTGCCAATATGTTCCTCGAAAACATCGACAAAGTAAACGGTTTCGATGCAGGCGTCAAAGAACAGTACATCGCCGAAGCCCGCTTCCTGCGTGCATTCTATTATTTCAATCTGGTAGAGTGCTGGGGAGATGTTCCTTTCAAAACAGTTTCAACCCAAAGCGTTACCAACCTGAATATCCCGCGTACGGACAAGCAGGAAATCTATGACTTCATCATCTCCGAAATGGCAGATGCCGCCGAGACTGGTCTGAAATCGGCCTCCGATCTTGCTTACAAGCCGGGGACGTATCTCCCAGTCTACCGCATGGGGCATACTGGCACGTGTATATCTGTTCCGTGCAGGCGAGCATTACCGTGAAGGTCGCAATGCCACACAGGCCGAAAAGAAAGACTATTTCGAAAGAGCCTTCTATGCCCAGAAAGTAATGACTGCCGGTCACAAACTGGCTGCCAACTACTGGGACCCTTTCATCGATATGTGTTCCGACAAGTATAACACCACTGCCAACGAAAGCATCTGGGAAGCCGAATTTGCCGGCAACAACACTTCGGATACACAAGCCGAAGGCCGTATCGGTAACATCATCGGACTGGCCGGTCCGGATCTGTCCTCCAAAAGCGATGTGACAGGAGCCAAAGACCCCGGATATGGCTATGCCTTTATCTACAGCACTCCGAAACTGTACAACCTTTATGTGAACAACGGTGATACCAAACGTTTCAACTGGAGTATCGCTCCGTTTGAATACAAAGAAGCCGGAGGCAAGAATACAGGCGTTACCCACCGTGAATTTGAGCAGGGCAAACTTGCTGAAGTAATGTCTCAATACGGTCAGCAACGCGGAACTTACCAGTACGCAGATGACACAGAAAAGACCACAGCCACCAAGAACTTCAGCCGTATGTGCGGCAAATACCGTCGTGAATACGAAGCGGATAAAAAAGACAAGAACTATACAGCTATCAACTTCCCGATCCTGCGCTATGCTGACGTACTGCTGATGATCGCAGAAGCGGAAAAACGAAGCGAATAACGGTCCTACCACTCTGGCTTACCAATGTATGAAGGAAGTAAGAGAACGTGCCGGATTGAACGAGCTTCCCGACATGACGCAGGAAGAATTCCGCCAGACCGTGAAAGACGAACGTGCTATGGAACTTTGTTTCGAATACACCCGTCGTTTCGACCTGATCCGCTGGGGTGAGTATGTGAAGAATATGAGAGCATTGGTAACCGAAGCACAATCCGGCAACAACTGGACGCAGGGACCTACCAACGTATATACCTACTTCAACATCTCCAGCACATACAACTACTTCCCGATTCCGGATGCGGAAATGAGTGTAAACAAAGATATCACACAGAACAACCCGGGTTGGTAATCACAATATTCATCGATAAAAGCATCATAGATTATGAAAACATATAAACTCATAGCCATCTGTATAGCAAGCCTCTTCTTCGGGGCTTGCAGCGACGGGCTGGACGAAGCGGTAGGTCTGCACGTAAAAGTAGCGACCAACGAGAATGTAAGCTTCGACGGACAGATCATTACTGCCAAAAAAGGTACTCCGATAGAGTTCATCCTTTCGGGCGATCCGGACTTCCTGACATTCTTCAGTGGCGAAGCGGGCAGCAAATACGAATATCGCGAACGCGAAACGATTGATCCTTCACAGATCAAGTCGTCTATGCTGAACTTCTCTATCTGGTTCCAGTACGGTAACCCGAGCACGACATTGGAGAAACACGTATATATCTCCGACGAATTCACCGGATTATACAAGGATAATTTCGAAGTTTCTGACTCTTTGCTTGTAGAGCAATTTGAGAAAGACGGTAAATGGAAAGAACTGGTTCCGCAGTCCGCATTCCCGACAGCGGCGGTAGGCAATGCCGATCTCGCCACTCCATACAGCTTTGATATGAAAGAATACATGGGCAAACGGATTGCAATCGCTATCTGCTACCGTGGCATTGACAATACAGTGGCACAATCCAAGATGTACTTTTGAGCGGATGCGCATCAATAATGTGATGACGAGCGGACAGGAAGCAGAATATTCTGCCGGTTCTTTCGGCTTTACTCCGATCAATATGAAGAACAAATGGAATCTGAAGGATCAGACCAGCATGACCAAAGACCGTGAATACGGGACAGTTACCAATAACGTATCCGGTATCTGGAACCTGACAGGTGTAGGCGGCGGCTCCTTTCTTCATCCATAGTACCAATGCCAACGATCCGCTGAAATACAGCTGGCTGGTTTCCGATCTGATTACCGTTAACTCTTGCAGCCCCGATCAGGGAACGAAAGTAAAGGATATTACCCAGCGTCTGGATAAGTACACATATACCTACAATCAAATTGGTATCTACAACGTGACATTCCTCGCTCGTAATGCCAATATCGATCATTCCTCCACGACTACTTACCACATGGTGGTAAACGTAGTGGAATAACAGTAAACGAATAAAATAATAACTAATACATTATATCTATGAATTACTTTAAATCAATCATGTTAACCGCATTTGCGCTGTTTGCATTGGCAGCGTGCGATACAGACGACTTGAGAGACGATGTTGACAATCTGAAAGACCGCGTAGAGTCTTTGGAAGCACAAGTCAGTCTATTGAACGATAACATGACAGCTATCAAGCGACTGCTTGAAGGTGGTCAGACTATCACAGAAGTGACGAATACAGACGGTACATATAAACTGAAACTGAGTAACGGAGAAACCATCTCACTGACACAAGGCTCGAAGGGAGAAGTTGCTTATCCTGAGATTACTGTCAATGACGAGGGTCAATGGGTAGTGAACGGTGAGGTATTGATGCAGAATGGCATACCTGTTCAGGCTGTGGGCACTCCCGGTAAGGATGGTATAGCTCCCAAGTTCCGGATTACGGACGAGGGAAGTTTCTGGCAGGTAAGTTATGATAACGGAACCAGCTGGGAAGACGTACTCGACACAGACGGTCAAAAGGTATCCGCAGTCAGCGATGGTTCCGGAGGAAGCAGTGCAGACTCTTTTCTTTGAGGAAGTATACGTAGATTCAACCGGGGAATTCTTCGTTGTCAAACTGAAAGGACAGACGGAAGCCATCTCTATCCCTATCGTAAAAGACTTGCTTTGCGAAATCACCGAACCGGAAACCGGAATGAAGAACGGATACTGGGAAATAGGCTATGGCAAGACTGCCACTACGACTGTAAAAGTAAAAAGGTGAAAAACATTATCGTTACTGCTCCTGCCGGATGGGTGGCTACTGTGAGCGAAGCGGATGAAATGACCAATGTAGCTACATTGAGCACACCCCGGCAAACGCAATGAGTACACGTGCAACGGCGGATAACGGTTCCGACGTAACAGTGCAGGTTAATAAGGGTGCCAGTTGGGCGGTTGCCAAGATTCAGGTGAAGGCAATTCAAGTAGTTGACAGCTACTATGCTTTATATAATAGCGGAGCCACATTTACGGTAAATGGAATTGAAGTAAATAATACTAAATTCGAGAATGCAACATACATTGATACTGATCAGACAATCACTACTCCAGGCATCTATTTTATCAAAGGAGGGGTCACTGTCAACTATAACAGTACCGTTAATGCTGCTAATTTGCTTTTCATCGGAGATGATTCACAAAACATCAGTACAGTGGCAATTACAGGAAATTATATCAGACTCAGACAAAATACCGAGACTGGACATTTCTTGTGTAAAAACATTGTATTTAAAGCAGCCGAGGGATTCACTAATTATCTGTTTACTGTTTATGCAGACGAGTCATTTGCTAATGTAGCTTTTTGATCAATGTCAGATTGTACTTAATGGCAAACCTGTAAGTGCTATTACTAACGACAAAGGAGCATTGCCAATTTCAGCATGGAAAATAGTACCATCAAGATAACAGCTGTTACACAACAGTTTATTATCAATACCAGCAGTAATAAGAATCAGGATTATGGCAATGTCATCTTTAGAAACAACACATTCTATTGTCCGTCAGGTAAAGTAAATCAATTGGTTTTATTCAATGGTTCAGCTTCAGGTATAGCCAGTCTGACCATAGAAAACAATACATTTATAAACTTGGAAACAAATACCGGTGGCTACGTAAACATAGGCAATCTGGCGAAAAACCTCTATTAAAAATAATATCTTCTGGACAAATACAGACGGAACAGGTAATGTAGTCATCATTCGTCCTCAGATAACATCCCCAACAGGAGATATTTGCGCAGATAACCTCCTTTACAAAACTATGACTTATAATTGGCAAATGTTCTATGGAGGTAAACTACCGTTTGAAGGAGCAGAAGAACTGAAAGCATTAACATCCAATCCGTTCGACGGCGGCACCTTCGACCTCGCCAACGGTATCTTCGTTCCGAATGCAGAATATGCCGAATACGGTGCAACCAACTAATATCGACTAACGTATGAAAAAGTAATATCAATCATATGTATCACCCTCCTCGTCGCACTTTACTCGTGCGACGAACGGATGATCTGCGCTCCGACATTGACAACCTGAAAGAACGGGTAGCCAATCTGGAAGCGAGCATAGAACAGATGAACTCGGACATCAGCAACTATCAGCAGATGGTTGAAGGTAAGATTCTGGTGGTGGGATATAGCAAGGATGAACAGGATAACTATACCATCGAACTGAGTAACGGCGAAACTGTAACCATATACAGCGGCAAAGTAGACATGAACGATATGCCTTTGTTCAGCGTCAACGCGTCAGGTCACTGGGCATATACCATCAACGACATGACCACCGAACTGCTCGTTAACGACAAACCGGTAAGCGCCATCCCCGAAGCGGGAACAGCAGGCGTCACCCCGAAACTGAAGGTAGATGCAAACGGTTTCTGGCTGATCTCTATCGACAACGGAAGCACCTGGAACAAATTGGGCAACAACCAGATTGCCGACGGAACGCAAGCCGTTGCCAACGCAAGTTCCCTGTTCAGCAACGTAACCATCGACGAAGCGACCGGACAGATCACCTTTACCATCCGTGCCGACAACAGCCAAGTAAAAGTCCCCATCTACGGAAAAGACTTCTACCTGACAATCAAGTATGAAGGCACAGCCACTTTCGGTCTGGGACAAAAGCAGGAATTCCTTGTAGAACAAGCCAACGTGGAAACAGCCACCATCGAAAACCAGACATGGGGCGTGAAACTGACGGAAAACAAACTGATCGTCACCGCCCCCCAAAACAAACGTGCAAGGGAAAGAATACGAAGAACAGATTTACATCAAGATATTCTCGAAAGAAGGTTACTGCCGGGTAGTGAAACTTCCGGTAAAACTGCTGACCACGGAGATAGATGCCAACTCGGCTTTAGCTTGGCAACGCTTCAGGCAGGGAGAGGACAATGTGCTGCCCGACTATTCGTATGCCGGATATAATCATGGAGAAAGTGCGCCGCAAGGCGCATTTTCTTTAGGATACCAAGTGATCAACGTAAAAGAGCGCATGACCGCCAAGAACATGACCGCCCGTGAAGCGCTGATCAGCATCCTGCAAGAGAAAGGCATGACAAGAGTAAACGGAACCAACAAGCTGAACGCCAACGCGAAGATTGTAATCTATTTCCCCGCAGGCGACTACATTCTTCACAACGACGACGATAACACCCGCGACGAAAGCAAGCAGAAGGATGCCGTTGATTCGAAAAACAACAATGTCAGCAGTGGCATTGAAATCTATGGCGGTAACTTTGTGATCAAAGGCGACGGTCCCGACAAGACCCGTCTGATCATGGAAACGCCTAATCTGCCGACAAGTATCAGCAACCTCAGTTCATCACCTATACTGTTGGCAATCAAGCACACCAACGGTCCGAACAATGCCGGTAACTCCCCCAAGCTCGCTTCCGTAACCGAGAATGCCAAGCGCGGAGACTTTACCGTGAAAGTCAGTGGAACCACCGGAATCTCCTCCGGACAGTGGGTACAGTTGCGCTTGCGCAGCGGAGACAGGGAACTGGTAAAGAAGGAAATCGGTCCGATTGCCCTCAACGAGAACTGGGCGATAGCGAAAGCCCCTATCTCCATCAACCAAAGCTCCGACGACCTGTATGGCGTCAAAATCACCGAGTTTCATCAGGTGAAATCCGCCTCAAACGGCAAGATCACTTTCTACGAACCGATCATGCACGACATCGACATCAAATATAACGATACGGAAGGGTGGGAAATCCGTACGTACAAATATCTGGAGAATGTCGGTGTGGAAGACCTGAGCTTCGTAGGAAACGCATTGGACGGCTACGCCCATCACGGAGAAGGACACGCCGAACAGGCTAAAGTAGGCTGGCAATACGACGGAGCCTATAAACCGCTGCTGCTGCAACGTGTAGTCAATTCATGGGTACGCAACGTCCACTTCGAGAGTGTCAGCGAAGCGCTTACTTTTGCCGAATCTGCCAACAAGCTCGGCATACGATATCCGTATCAGTGGAAAACGCGGACATTCAGCCGTACGTTCGCAAAGGTTCTTCACGCGTCTTTATCGGCAAAGTCCGCGATGAAAGTGCAGGAAATGACGTATACGGCAAGAGTTGCCAAGGGCAGTTCCACGGTTGCGGCGTATCGAAGCCAAGTGTAGGAACCGTATTATGGAACGTAACCTGGGGCAATGACGCCTGTTTCGAATCCCACGCCACACAGCCCCGTGCCACGCTGATAGACAATTGCAGCGGCGGACTTGTATACTACCGCGCAGGAGGCGACGAAAATGAAGTCCCCAATCACCTGGGCGACCTCACCCTGTGGAATCTGAATGTGACCGGAACGGATTCTCACGCTTCTAACTTCGCATGGTGGAGCGACAGCGATACATGGTGGAAGATTTTCCCGCCTATCGTAGTCGGTACACATGGTATGAACGTGAAATTCTCCGGTAAAGAGCAGCAACAAGTCACATATGAAGAAAGTACCGGTATGAAGGTATCCCCGAATCTTTGTACGAGGCACAATTGCGGGAACGTCTGGGCTATGTACCCGGATGGCTCAACGCACTTAAATAACAACCAATCACCCGCACGATTTTTCTAACCTTCAGTTAAAAACGTATATGAAAATCAGACTTTAATCAATTTAACACCCAAAAGAGAGGGGCCGGGAGGTTCCTCTCTTTTACTTTTCCGTATATCTACAGGAAATAAGAAGTTTTTTAAGTACTTTTGTAAATCAATAATATACGCAGTATGAAAGCAGACCACCCTGAAGATATAGAAGATATAAAGGAACTCATAGCCCAAACTGAAAATGAACAAGTGGAATTTAAAGAAACCACCGGACAATTGGAACGTGGCATGGAAACGCTTTGTGCTTTTCTTAACGGAGAAGGCGGAACGGTCTTATTCGGCATTACAGACAAAGGCAAGATAATCGGGCAAGAGGTTGCCGATGTAACCAAAAAGGAGCATTGCGGAGGCTATCAACAGATTAGAGCCAACAGCAAACGTACACGTCTTTTATATTCCCTTCCAGACAGTAGTAAGAAAATAATAGCACTCCATGTTGAAAATTCAAGAGACAACCGCCCATTTTGCTATAAAAAGTCGTCCTTATTATCGTGTAGAAAGTGTAACATCCGCCATGCCACAAGCAGTGTATAATCAATTGCTGATAATTCGCGACGAGGCAAAATATCGTTGGGAACTGTTTGAAAACCCTAAACTCTCTTTGCAGGATATGGATGAAAATGAAATTCTGAAAACGGTCAGACTCGGAATAGAATGTGGTCGTTTGCCAGAGAATACAGGAAACAACCTCTCCATTATTTTAGAAAAATTTGGGTTACTGGTGAATGGCGTATTAAACAATGCTGCCGCTGTACTGTTTGCCAACAGGGAACTGATAGAATATCCGCAATGTCTTTTAAGGCTGGCGCGTTTCAAAGGAACAGATAAAATGGTCTTTATGGATAATCAGCGCGTACAAGGTAATCTGTTCCAATTGCTTGATTCAGCAATGACCTTTATATTCAAGCACCTTTCTTTGTCAGGCACAACCGAAGCTTTGGAGCGGGAAGAACATTTGACGATTCCTTATAAAGCTATACGAGAAGGGATTATCAATTCACTTTGCCATAGACAATTCCGGACTCCAGGCGGCTCTGTAGGAATAGCTATTTATGATGACCGTGTGGAAATTGAAAATCCTGGAACATTCCCTCATGGCTGGGATATGGAAAGGATGAAATCTGAACATTGTTCAGAACCTCGGAATCCTTTAATTGCCAATGTCCTCTATAAGCGCAAGTTATTGGAAAACTGGGGACGTGGTATCAGGCTTAATGACAGAAGAATGTCGAAAAGCCAATTTACCGGAACCGGAATTTAAGTTGGCCAATGGTTTTGTAATACTTGTTTTCCGATACGGGACAAATAACCACACAAGCACCATGCAAGTACCACATAAGCACCACATAAGTACCATACAAGTTCAGTCCCTATTGAATATAATGGAATATAACACCTATTCCGTTAAGGAAATGATGGAGCTTTTAGAATTGAAAAACCGTAGCTATTTTTCAAAAGAATACTTAAAGCCTGCTGTTGAAACAGGAGTTATAGAGCCAATTTTCCTGACCAGCCTAAAAGCCCGAAACAGAAGTATCGGCTGACAGAAAAGGAAAAGCTTTATTAGAGAAAAGATAACGAATAACGAATAGCAAATTAAAAGATATGCAAGATACACTACCCATCCATTTTGCTCCGCTGCAAGGTTACACCGGAAGCAATTTACCGCAATGCACATGACGCCTTCTTCGGCGGTGTAGACACCTATTATACTCCGTTCGTACGATTGAAAAAAGGGAACTTCCGGCGCAGAGATGTCCGGGGAATCGAACCTGAGAACAATGGGGTGCCCCACCTGATTCCTCAGTTGATAGCCTCATCGGCAGAGAAAGCAGAAGTGATTTTATCCCTTTTCATCGAAAAAGGATATCAGGAAGTGGATATAAACCTAGGCTGTCCGTTCGCTTCTGGCGAAACGTCATAACGGCTCCGGCATACTTCCTTATCCCGAAGAGGTGAAAGCATTGCTCAGCATTGTCACCCGATATCCGCAGATCGCTTCTCCGTCAAAATGAGACTGGGATGGGAACAGCCGGATGAATGCCTGGCACTCGCCCCCATACTGAATGACCTGCCTCTGCGCCAGATCACCATGCACCCCGTCTGGGCAAACAAGGTTACAAAGGAGAAGTTGACTTGCAAGGATTCTCAGCCTTTCCGGGAGGTCTGTCAGGCTTCCGCTTGTTTACAATGGAGACATTCATAATTTGGAAGATATTCAACGCATCAGCACACAATTCCCTCACTGGCGTGGGGAATCATGATAGGACGCGGACTACTGGCAAATCCGGCTTTAGCACTGGAATACAAAGAAAACCGTACGCTCGCGCCCGATGAAATGAGGATAGACTGAAATCCATGCACAAAAGCGTGTACAACAATTACGACGTACTATTGGAAGGAGGAGAGGGACAGCTACTGACTAAAATGAAGACCTTTTGGGAATACCTGTCGCCCCAAACCGACAGAAAAGTACTGCAAGCGATTCATAAAAGTACGAATATCAGCAAATATTATCAGGCTGTCAGTGCCTTTTTTAATCAACGGTAGATTGAGAATCAGTTATTTTATGTAATTTTGCGCCCGTTTATTAACAAGCACATTATGAAAAAATACATTCTATTATCTCTCTGCTTGATGACACTATCAAGTAGTTTCGCACAATTAAAGGATTTTAAATTCAAATTCTACGGACAGATTCGCACGGACTTCTACTATAACAGCCATGCCAACGAGGAAACTGTAGACGGATTGTTCTACATGTATCCCAAAGATGAAGTGCTCGACGGCAATGGTGAAGACCTGAACGCTATATCGAACAGTAATTTCTATACATTATACTCCCGTTTGGGACTGGATGTGGCAGGCCCGAAGTTGGGAACAGCCAAGACATCCGCCAAAGTGGAAGTGGACTTCCGCTTGGGTCGGGAACTTCTTACTCCACCATTCGTCTGCGCCATGCATACTTTAACCTGGACTGGGGAAAGTCGGCTGTACTGGTAGGTCAGACATGGCATCCGTTGTTCGGTGATGTTTCTCCTCAGATTCTTAATCTTTCCGTAGGAGCACCGTTCCAGCCGTTCAGCCGTGCACCGCAGATTCGTTATCGCTTCAACAATAAACACCTTCAGTTGACCGGAGCGTTGGTATGGCAGTCTCAGTATCTGTCACAAGGACCTGCCGGTAAAAGTCAGGAATACATAAAGAAGAGCAATATCCCTGAGATTTATGTCGGAGCAGATTACAAAAACGGAGGATTTTCTGGCGGGTGCCGGCATCGAAATGATTTCATTAAAGCCACGTACTCAATCTTCATGGGAAGAAAAGACGTTTGATCCGACCACCAATAGTACTATATCAATCCCACATACGTACAAAGTAGACGAACGTATCACTACCCTCTCTTATGAGGCTCATGTAAAATATACCAATAAAAATTGTTCATCGGCGCCAAGAGCGTATTAGGTTCCAACCTGACACAAGCATCCGGTTTGGGAGGATTTGGAATTAAGCACATAGACAACAAGACAAAAGAGCAGGAATACACTCCGATACGCTTCTCCAGTTCCTGGCTGAATGTGGTCTACGGACAGAAATGGAAACCGGGAATCTTTGTAGGATACGCCAAAAAACTTAGGAACAAGCGACGAATTAGTCTCTGAAAAACTCTATGGAACAGGAACCAACCTCGATAAACTGGTAACTGCCGGAGCCTGAACTTACCTACAACGTTCCTCACTGGAAGTTCGGAGTTGAATATACATTGAGTTCGGCATGGTACGGCAAGCTGGACAAATCGGATGGTAAAATCATAGACACCCACCCGTCAGCAACAACCGTATTGTAGCAGTCGCTATGTTCATGTTCTAATTTGCAGAAGGTCATTCAACAGAATTTAAGTTCCTACATCATTTTAAGGCCGACTAAAAAGTCGGTGGTATCTTAAATCTCCTCCTTCGGGAAGGAGGAGTACCGCAGGGGAGGTGGTAGGTGAATACACGATTCTTTCATTCATAATCAATTAGAGACAACCTTATTTTACCTACCACCCCTGTTTTTCAGCCACCCTCCTTCCCGAAGGGAGGGGAATTAATGATACTATTGACTTATTTGTCAGTCGCAATTTGTTTCAAAAAAGTTTCAGACGCTTGAAACAATCAGGAGAAATACTCGATTAGGATGATTTGACCGCCCGATCCGATGAACTCAACCGTATCAGTTGTTTCAATTAATCTGTTCTTTTTTAGGAAGCATTAAATCATTTATTAGTCAATAATGGATGATCTCTCAGTCATTAATAGCTGATTTCTCAATTATTAATGGCTGAGAGATCAAACGTTAACAGTTGAGAAATCAGCTATTAACATCCTGTAAGTCAAAAAGATAACATTGTAGAAATGAGACAGATCAGGATGAGACAGAGTGAGAGCAAACCGTTTGCCCTCATACCTGCCACCACAGTTGCTACCAAACCGAAAACCACGATGAATAAAGGGATACAGACTTTTGTTAGAGCATGAGAGCAAAACGGCTATCAAATCACTGTGGAGAACCTAAGCGATATGTAGGCTCCTCAGCTTTCATTGCTGCTATTACAGCAGATTCCTTGGCGTAAATGCTCTGGGGGATCTGATTATTCAGATAGCATACCACAGAACAAAAGATTATTTCTCCAGTTCTACCTCATAGCTGGTCCATCCTTACAGAGGAAGTTTGGAGTACCGTTTGTTTTTTATCCTCCGGATACCACTTTGCAGAAAAGGAGTCTCCGCTACCTTCCACCTGCCTTCAGAGTCACCGTCACAGGAATCTCACCGCTTTCATTGTCAATCCACGGGCGGGAATAGATGCTGCGTTCCATACGTTTTCCGTCTTTATCGAAAAAGTCTTCATCACTCGGACCACGATACAATGCCAGATCCGGTTGAGCTACAGTCAATAATACTTTATCAGCAGATTCCTTACGGACCATCACTAAGCAGGACGTATCCGTACGCGCTGCAACAATCCACCGGGAAGCAGTGACTGGGGAGTTTCAAAAAAGCACATAAGAAGTTATCCTGTCCGAAGGCGATTCAAGGATATGTGCATTCCGGTCTTGCTGTAATACGCTGTAGGCAGGTTTTTTTTTGCAAAGGCAGTCATCGTCTTCCGGTCGGTTCCCGGCAGAATGGCATATTCGTAACTTCCCTTTCGGTGCTTTCCATGGTCGATAATCAATGATACCCAGTCTCCTTTTTTCTTTGCCTGTATCCTGCATACGGGAGTATTGCGGAAAGTTTTTTCTCGAATCTTGCAGGAACCGGCACATAATATCCGGTGCCCAGATGATCCATCCATACTTTTCCTTCACGCATTATTCTTCCAATAGTCATGTGCCGCTTTATCTGTCACCGCCAGTTGGAAGATGGTCGTCTCCGTTGGATAATCCGTGTTTGTATTCTCGATATCCGAGCCTCAGACAAACGATCATTCCATCGATGAAATGGTAGGATTTTCGCGCACGATGCGTTCCGTTATACTTATCGTGTTCGTGCAGTTTCATTCCGAAGTTGCCATTCATCTTTCCTTCTGACAGGGCCGCCGGCAAAGGTCCATCCGAATAAAGCATCTCTTCCATTCCGGAGAATGTATCTACATTCAGCACGTTGGCTTTGAGCAGGTCCAGCGGGAGATGGATGAAGTCACTCCCGGAATGCGGTTCCAGTCGAAACCTTCCTGCTGCCATCCGCTGGTGGCGGGAGTCACTGTCTGTCCCGGAGGTGCTGTCAGTATCTGGAGACTTCCATGTGCCAGATAACGTCCATAGAGGTTGTGTCCCAGATAATGTTCGGCTGCCCAAAGGTAGCGTGAATGTCCGCGTGCCACAGCCGACCAGTTTTCACGCCGTTGCACAGATACACAGCCATAGCCTAGTGAGAGATTACCCTGCGGATCAGTTCGGCACGAAAACCGTTTTCCACCAGTCGTTTGGCAATCTTACGCTCCTGAGCGTTCGAAACTTTCGGCATATATTCCGGTGCCTGTTCCGCAGAAGAGGAATCGGAAGATACGAGACGCAGGTAGGCGGATGCCATCTCTTTATCAAAATCGCCCTTTCCATCGGGAGTTCCGGCAATTGCCATCATCGCATAGTGCATGGGAACTAATTTCCCCCTGTCCATCGGGATGGCGCCCGGACATAGACAAGGGAAAGTTCAGTTTATTGCAGTAGAAACGCATGGCAAGCAGGACATCTTTGACCGTCCGGTGTGCCAATTCGGAAACGGCAAGGCTTGTCCGACTGAAAAGATAAATCATATTCGTTGCCCCGTCCAGTCCTCCAACGGCATAGGCAGGTAGTTATTACGGTGATGGAAAGCTCCTCCGTCCACTTTGAAAGAACCGGCCAGTCCCGGTGCAGGACGGCAGCCGTAGTCAATCCATCGGGAGAAGGATTTCAAGTATTGCAAAACTTCTCCGGCGTGTCTTCCATCATCAGAATGCTTGCGATACGCCCGGTGGTTTGTGTATTGAAAGAATCCATATCGATGCCGTTGCCTTCCGGTTTTGGGATATACCTCGTTGGTGATAGCATACCAACGCAACGTACGCTCCGCTTCAAGCAGTTTTCCTTCTTCCCGCAATACATCTTTCATCAGGAAATAAGCCGGATAAAGTCCGCGCACGCTATATCCGTAATGATGAATATTGCCCCAGCAACTACCATAAAGCCACTCCCTGATCGGTGATATGGTCGTACATCGCAAGGAATTTCCGTTTCATTTCCTCGCGGACCGGTGATCCTGCCTCACTGTTATTATGGCTACGGCAATCCGTTTCATCAAGTCAAAATAGGCACGCATCTCTATCCCCATCTTGGTCAGCATATCCTTGTCCCAGTCCGGAATCATCCGTTCGTAGGCTTCGGAAGCGCGCACCATGAAAATGGGCACTCGGACACTTGCCCGTCCTTATAGGTTATCTGATAGAGGTCGTGTATTTCTTACGGATGGTTTCGGCTTCTTTCTCCGTCACCTTCCCTTTGGTATAGATCATGTCACGAAAACGCTTTTCCAGCAGTTTCATTTCCTGCCGCTGCCTGTCGCTTACAGGGGAGTCAGTTCGATGTCCGGTTTCAGGAGGGAGTGTTTGTAGAGTACCAGCCAGTGATTGGTAGTGCCGGCATTGACAAAGGGGACTTGCAGATCGGCTGTCTGCTGACGGGCGTCTACCTTCGTCGCAGTGATCAGATGATCGATGAAAAAGGCGTCCTTTTGCATTGGGAGCCACGATGCGGAGGCTCGTTCATTCCCTCTTCCGGCGTGCCTTGCATATCGCGTTCATAGCAGACCCATGCCGCACGCCAGCCTTTGAAATTGATGCCGAAAGGGAAAGAAGCGCACTTACGGCCGTCTTTCAGAAATTCAAACTCGATAGCAGCGTCCTGAGGCTGCTCATTGTATATCCATACGATGAAAGCGGAAAGATACAGGTCTTTCCCTGTCGGGTCCTTCTTTTCAAACTTCAGGTCTTTCCGGAGTTCCAGTTTCCCGTTCGGTTCGAAGGTCCATTCAACGAATGTTTTCCGTCTTTATAATGTGCACCGGATATGCCCAACTGAGACTGAACACCGGTTATACAGGCAGGTAACTGCGGTTCTTCAAAAGAGAACATCCGCTCGTCCGTAACTATCTGCGCATTGAGGAATGCCGGACAGAGAAAAGACAATATCAGCATTGTCACTGACAGAGTAAAAAGATTGCTTTATCATAGAATATATCGTTTTAGGTCCGATGGTAAATCGGTTTATCATTAGCCGGTATTTTACAGAGAGAGATCACTTGTTCTTCTCCCGAATGCAAAAGAAACCCCTCTTTGTTGGAAAAGAGGGGTTCAAATCGTACAAAATAGTTCAAATTATGTGCTATCTCTTATAAATAATGACCGATATGCTCTCTCTGCCGGTCCTGCCCTTAAGGGTGAAGTTCTTTAAAAGCCGCATTCTCTTCCTGCACGTGCTGAATGGTTTGTTTCAGCTCTTGCAATCGGCAAATCATATCCATACCAGCCGGTATAACAGTCTACTACATACCATTTTCCATCGGGCAGCAATTCGAACTCCACACGTAAGTCGATCTCCGATTCTTCGTATCCCGCCTCAAATACCTTATGCGCCGGTTCGTTCAGCGTAAACTTAGATACATAAACACCGCCCTCTTCCTGAGTGATACGTTCTTCTTTCAGCGTTTCACTGTCCAGCAGCGGCCACTTTTCCTTCGTAAAGGGAACGTTTTTCTCAGTTTCCCCGTCATCCGCCAATAAAGTAACCGGCGTTTTCAACGGAAACTTGACACGGTATACTGAAACGCCGCACTGGAAGTAAACTTATCCAGAAACGACTTGAAATCTTCTCCTGTCTGTGCTGCTTCACTTTCTACTTTCGCCCTGGAGCTATTGCCACAGGAAATAAATGAAATACCTGCCAGCAATGACATGACCATCAAACAACATGCAAACTTCTTAGCTCTCATAACACGATATAAATTAAGAGTTTAAAATAACGCTGCAAAAGATAATGACAAGTTCAATATCTTGATACGAATCAGGGAAGAAAATAGTTAAACTACTACAAAATAATAAACTTACCACACCTCATTATTCCGGTATTAAAATACCTTTGTCATAAATCGAGTACCAGCAAATAAAACACACCATAGAGACCCCCTGTTTTTTCTCTGATAGGTCTTTTTTGCTTTTATACCCAGTGCAAGACTAATAACTTACCTTCCCAATCCAGCACTTATCGAACCAATTCCCAGATCTTTTTGAGGCTACTGGCAATTTAAAGCGAAGACAATGTGTCTGACTGGAACGGTCCGCTATCGGAGAGAATTTCGTGAAACTATTATGTCGTTTTTCCTGCCGAACAGATAAAACAAATGCGACAGCTTCTTCTTCCATTTGCCAATCAGAAGAATTACGACGGAATTCCGTCGTATCACACCTACCGTAATGGCGCCGCCACCATCTGGTACAAAGGTTTGGAAAGAACCGAGAGAACTGTATCCGCAAAAGCAGTCCCCGACCGCACAGGACGCTCCTCCCTTACATTGCCCGACCGTGTTTATCAGAAATGGGTGAAAGGATTATCCGGAAAAGTAATCTGAATTCACCGTGACGGAAAACTATATGACGGAAAAACATGGAATCTTATCGGCGATATTTTCATAATAAAGAATATCGGCTGCTCGTCAAAAGCGGAGAATCATACAAACTGCTTTACCTCAGCTTCCCCGCCGAAAACAATGAACGTGGAAGCTGTTGAACGTACAAAAAAGTTCCTCCCATCGCCTCACACCCTTGAAATATATGCTTTCGCCGGATGTTGGATCAATCAAGCAGCCGAGGACTGGCGCATCAGATTCTTCGAACTTTGCTGTCTACCAATGTCGAATTTGGGATTATGAGTCGATAAACGCAAAATCAGGTACCTTCATCTGAAAAATGGAACAGAACAACTGAAAGTACGTTTAACTCGTAAAGATGAAACATCCTGCACCCTGTCTGTCCCGGAAAAGAAAAGGCTTTGTAATATGTTCTTTGTAACGACAAATAGCCCACCGATTATCCGGTGGCTGATACCTCGCTTTCGTAGACAATGGTTATCAAACGGATAGCGTGACTCTCATCGGATACCTGCGTAACCTGCCTTCGACACGTCCTTTCGAAGTAGACGTACCGGATATGATCACCAATAATGAAGAAGAATATACAACCGAAATCGACTCACTTGGAAGGTTCACCCTCCGTTTCCTGTATTGAACAGCCACAACGTGTTCATCGATTGGGGACGTACCACTATCTGTACATCCGTAGAGCCGGGGAGAGACCTATTTCCTCTCTATGTGGACTTCGCTGACAAAAAAGAAATTAGTGATGGGAGAAAAGCACGTATCCTCAACGAACTGCTGGCCCACGAAGGACTCAGTGAATATATCGGCTACGACGAAGGAGAAAAATGGAAAATATGGAATATTTGCAAAAGACGCAGGATATCATCCGTCATAAATCAGAATATCGATGCAAAAGATGCTCAATGATCATCCGCTTCTCTCACTAAGTTCCGCTATTACAGAACAGGAAATCGCTACAACGCCGCACGTGACCTGATGCAGCGCCGCTTTTCGGTAGACCGTAACAAGCAGGAGCATCTGCAGCCGAAATTGCCAGAGTTATGGGCTCGGCACTATATCCCCGTCCGGTAGAGCCTTATACGCTTCTCAGAGATTATGGTTCTTTCCTGCGGGATTACGTCGGATACATAACGGACATTGCTCACTTCTTCAAACAGATTGACCGTGACTCCTCAAAAGATGGAAATGCTCTATCTCAAATTTGAAAAGGGACGGAAAGATTCAGCTATCACAAGAAGAAAAGACGCATTACACGCCTTCAGTAATCTCGAACAAGAAATTGAAAAATGAAAGCTGCGAATACGGCTGACCTGCCGGACAATGGCTGCCTACAACAAAAAGATGGAACCGAGCATCAAACAATACAGAGCCTCGTAGGCAGAGAGACGAAATTTTCATACGACTATATGATGGGAAACTTGTCGTTAATTCCATCAATCAAAATTTCATATCATTGACTCCCCTGCAAATGGACGAAAAATTAAAGGAGATACTAAAGGCAATTGTTATTATGATGTTGCAGCAGACTCACAAAGAATTGCCGGACAGCCCATCAATAAATTCAAGCAGAAGTTTCTAATCCTTCAGGCTTATATTAAAACCAACAAGGGATATATTAGTAACATCCCATAAAGTTACCGAATATCCTGAAAGCCTGATGCCTAACGAACCTCTGGCAGAGATCACAGACGAGAACAATTATTCCGGCAAAATCATTGAGCCTATAAAGGAAAGTGGTTTATCTGATGTGGCACCTGGTGCGGTCCGTGCAAGGACATGATGCAATATGCAGGAAGCGCCAAGAAACTGTTTGAGGAAAAGATTTGATATTCTTTTATATCTCTGCAACCATTCCTCAGACAAATCGTGAAAACATTATCATGGTCATGGATGACCGGGCAAAATTGCCGTCCACTATAACTGCCCGATGAGCAGCAAAGGGCTATTGAGGTTCCTGCAGGTTGCTCCTTCCCCAACCCATATGTTGATAGACAAGGAAGGAAACATCGTAAACCGTGACGCCCCCAGACCCAACAGGAAAATGATCTTCTCAATGCAGTCTATAAGTTATTAGAGAAATAAACGACTCATTTCTTCGCAAATACTGTATCCGAACGGCAAAGAGACATTTCCGTTTATCACAATACTCTTTGCGGAGCCTGTATCAATGCCTGGCTATCTGCCGCCGAACCGACCGTAGCCCGGCATCTCCCCACGACCGGATAATATGATTATTCTCCGCTTTCACCCCTTCCAGAAAACGTCGGCACGATCACACACATCCGCTCATCGTTTCTATACGCACCATAAGCATATAAGAAAGGAACAACGGTATTAATCACGATCAAGTCCTGTGACTTCTCTCCCATCGATTTCTCTCTTTGCGGAGAAGGCCATTTGAATATATAATGATTATCCCAATATGCAGAAGCATGAGTAGACAGTAATTGACGCACTTCCGGCAAGGTTTCTGCCCCATCATCTGCGAAAAGAGCTTATCAACTTTCTTTGATACAAGTAGGCCAACTGTGCTAACCGGATATGGGGGAAAGTTTTCCGGACGAAGCCTCAAAAACGCCATAAAGCATTATCCATTACAGCAGACAGTTCAAATTTATGTTGTAAATAACGGAACTCATTCTGGCATCCGGGCCTGATAATCATCTGTAGCATCTTCCTCCAGCAAGCCTGCCTGCCCAAAGAAGAAAGCTTCTATCTGTGTCAAATCATCCTGATGCTTATCTACTGCCCGGAAAAGGGATCAGGTTGGCCCATGTTTCAAAAGCATCTCCATTCAGACCAAAACCAAATTACGGGCCAGGGTAATAAAAAAGCATCTTCCCAATTATTATTACAAGAGTGCAAACCGTTTGCAATCACATCAGCCTTTTGCTGAAAACGTTCTGTCTGTAATGCACTAAGCCAAGAGGAATCGTCAGTTTAGGTAAAGCGGACAAAACAGAATAACAGGGAGTGATAAATGATCACTTGCATGAAGTTCTTTAATGTTGCTTTTACATGTTCCGGACACACAAGTAACAACTGGGAAACCTGCCCGCCATTGGAAACAAAAACCCTACAAATCAGCTTGTTCAACAACATGTAAAAATGACCGAATCATAAGCTTTATCATGATCGTGTCCATGACGATACCAATCAGAAGAAGTTGTGTGTATTTCTACATTACCTACCCAAAGAGTGCCGTCTATCTTTAGTTATTTGGCATTAAAAAATCGGGACCGGCATGCGTATTTTGCAAAACCGGTATCACGACTTCTACCGGCAATCCTGAGGTTGTTTGCAATGGAGTAAGAGGGAATATTTTATGTTTCCAGACATAGTGCAAGAGTTGTTCCATGTTACAAGACGTTAATGTGTTGACAAATGTAATAAAATCTTATCTTTGCGACTATTATTTGGAATATAAGTCGCAAAACAATGAAAATAGCATTAATCGGTTATGGAAAGATGGGCAAAGAACTGGAAAAGTCGTCTTCTTAGTCATGACATCAGATAGTCTGGCATTATCGACGTCGACAATCAGGGATGATTTTGAATCTGAAGCATTCCGCCTGCGGACGTGGCTATTGAATTCACCAATCCGACAGTGGCATACAACAACTATATATCAAGACATTCAACGCCGGCGTAAAGCTCGTTTCGGGTAGTACCGCCGGATGGATGGCAAGAACATGGTGACGAAATAAAACCTTGCGAGAAAGAAGGGAAAACACTTTTCTGGTCTTCAATTTCAGTCTGGGGAGTCGTTATTTTCTCTGCTGTCAACAAATACCTGGCAAAGATAATGAATCAGTTCCCACATATGATGTGACCATGAGCGAAACACATCATATACATAAACTCGACGCACCAAGTGGTACTACACTGGCCGAAGGTATCCTTGAAAATCTGGACCGTAAAGACCATTGGTAAAAGAAGTGGGCTGTCACAGCCAACGAATTACCTATTCACTCCATTCGTGAAGGAGAGGTTTTCGGCATCCATACCATCCGCTACGAGTCAGAAGTAGACAGCATTTCCATCACGCACGATGCGCCAAGAATCGCGGCGCTTTTGTATTGGGAGAACCTGCTGCCGAATACACGGCCCAACATGAGGGATATCTGGGCATGAGTGATTTATTCATTCTTAAACGAATAAGGCTTCAAAGCCACTATCAAACGAATATAGATTATGAGACAAGCCACACTGCACACACCGGGATCAATGCACCATTGCTATTCTCCTTATCTCGCCTTCCTCATCTGGGTACGCAGTTGGTGGGGCTGATTGTCGTTCCTTTCATCTTCGATATTTATATCACCAAGAAAAAATACCCTGGTCATTCTGGAAAAAATCGAAGAATCCTACCGTTCGTAATGTTATGAAATTGGGTAGATGCCATTGTCTTTGCATTGGTTGCTGTCTACTTTGTCAATATCTACATTTTCCAAAACTATCAGATTCCTTCCTCGTCTTTGGAAAAGTCATTGCTTGGTAGGCGACTTCCTGTACGTCAGTAAGATGAGCTACGGGCCACGTGTGCCGAAACGCCGCTTTCCATGCCGTTGGCGCAACATACGTTGCCTATTTTAAATACCAAATCATATATCGAATGGCCTCAGTGGAAATATAAAAGTGCCAGGTTCGGAAAAGTGAAACTCAATGACATTGTTGTCTTCAACTTTCCTGCCGGTGATACGGTAGCGCTCAACAATCAGCAAACAGTTTCTACTCTATAGCTTACGGAAGGTGAAGGTCTGGCGCCTGTATCCCAAGCAGATAGAGATGGACAGTCTGACGCCAGCAGCAACGTGCTGTTTGATTTGTATTATAATGCCGGTCGCCAGCAGATTCTATCGAATCCGCGTGTTTACGGAGAGGTCGTTTATCGTCCGGTAGACCGCCGTGAAAAAACTATGTAAAACGCTGTGTCGGTCTGCCCGGAGATACGCTGCAGATCGTAGACGGTCAGGTCATGATTGACGGCAAGGCTATCGAGAATCCCGAAAATCTGCAGTTCAACTACTGTACAGACCACAGGCCCGTATATCACAGAAGATATGTTCTGTGAATTAGGCATCAGCAAGGCAGACCAGACATTGTATGATGATTCTTCATGGGAAGAAACCTTCAGACAGATCGGACTGGACAATCGGAATGCACACAAGGAAAGATGGCTCCCTATTTATCATCTTCCGCTGACGAAGAAAATGTACGAAACATTGTCCGGCAACAAAAGTTCATCAGCAAGATCGTCATGGAACCGGAAGAGTATGCCGGACAGATGTACTGCGCTCAACACATACCAAATGGAACCGTAACAACTACGGTCCGATCTGGATCCATAAGGTGCTACTATCACTCTGACTGAAGATAACCTGCCTATCTACGAACGTTGTGTCGCTTACGAAATAAACTGGAGATAAACCGGACGGTATTTATATCAACGGCGAGAAAACCGATAATATACCTTTAAAATGGACTGTTACTGGATGATGGGCGACAACCGCCCACAATTCTGCGGACTCCCGCTTTGGGGATTCGTTTGAAGACCATGTAGTAGGTAAACCTATCGTTGTATGGCTGTCACTGACAAAAGACGCTGGATGGTTTGATGGTAAACCCGTTGGAACCGCCTCTTCAAGTGGGTAGACAAATAAGTATACAGACGTGATAGGTGATAAGGTGATAGAAATTGATGAACATTCGTAAATTCAAATGGATATTCGCATTCGCCGGAACAATAGCCGTCGCAAGCTTCTGCTCCGGGGTTCGCTTTTTACATCCTGCCTTATCCTTCCACCGGTATGGAGAATTCACTTTTTCGGGGTGAACGTATTCTGGTCAACAAATGGAGCTACGGCCTGCGGGTTTCATGATGTCACTGTTCTCCTTATCACCGCTGGTGCGAAACGATGTCCGGCAACAAAGATGTTGTAGTCTTTAATAATCCCGCCGCCATCAGGCAACAGACTATTGACCAAAGAAAATCTGCATCAGCCGTTGTCGGTACTGGTGATGCCCTGCTTGTCGATTCCCTTTTCTCCGTATCCTCTCCCGGGAAGTGCAACTCAATCCGACAAGAAAGGCTCTACACCTATCCCGCTAAAGAGCAGTTGATCACTTCTGCTTATGTAAACCCTTTCCATCACTCAACGACGGACTGATGGGAAGTAATGATAGTACTATGTCCGCAGTTTCAGCTGCTATGAATATTACTTCTACTGGAACAAGGATCATGATCAGAATCCGATTCAGCCTTTGACGGAAAAAGAGCTTTGTGCAAAGAGCTTAAACTGCTCATCGTTCCCAAGTAAAGGGAAAGCACTACGAGTATATCCAGGAATATCACATTGCTGCGAATACCCTCGTGATGCACGTAGCTGGCAACAGGCGGGAAATAAAGAATGATAGTTGATATCGACGGAAAAACCCACACAGCATTGTTTTTACCAAAGATTACTACTGGATGGCTTCCAACAATAGTGTCAATCTGTCCGATTCACGTCTGTTCGATTCGTTCCGCAAGACCATCATCGGGAAAGCATCGTTGATCTGGTTCTCAAAGAAAAGGAACGGGAATCTTTTGACGGATACCGATGGAATCGCTTCTTTCAGTCTGTAAAATAATCACATGCATAGTTTTCAACATAACATCTGTACATAAATAATGAGAATAGCTTATTTATCTTCGCCTACCTTTGCTCCAGTAGAATATTATACCAAACTATTGGAATATGATAAAATATATGTCGAACAACACGATCATTATATAAAGCTAAAACCTTATCGCAACCGTTGTACGATTGCCGGACCTGACGGCGAACTGGCACTTCCATTCCAACTGTCAAACCGGATACGCTGAAATGTCCAATGAAGGATATACGTATTTCCGATCACGGTAACTGGCGCCATCTGCATTGCCACGAACGCCTCTGCCAACAGTACTCCTTACTTTGAATATTACAAAGACGACTTCCGCCCCTTTTCTACGAAAAGAAATACGAGTTTTTAGCCGATTTCAATTTTCTCCTAATCACAGTATTATTGACCTGCTTTTCAATATGGGACCAGAGAGTTTGTTGGTATTAACAAGCAACATTATAATAGCCAGACAAAAGACATCAAACGTCCTGACACTACGTATCTTATCATATATCCCGGTAAGGTTAACAGGCGACGCGCCTGATTAATATCTTTGTCCGCTTCCTGTTTTCGTTCCACGTACGTAAACCGTTGGGACTGCGTGCAGCCGTGATCCCATCGGTTCACGCAATACGAACCTCGCTGATTACAGACGAAACGAAGAAACGTAACGACCGTAAATACATTAATTCAATGTTGAAAATAGCTTAATAAACGTAAGCACAAACTATTAAATGAACCGGCTTACCTGAACTAGGGAAGGCAAGAATCTCTTTTATGAAGGTGACAATAGAAAAGCGATTTTCTCTATTATCACTATTGTCACCACCTATTATCGCCCCCTTATCACGCTAGATTCAGCACATTAAGCCTGGAAAGTGACAAGTAACAATAAGAATAACGTTTTTTAACTCTGTAGAAAGAGACAAATTATAATCACCAGGTCTGTATTTCCTTCAACAGATTACTCTTCATTCAGTCGATTCAGTAAATATCGACATTCTCAAGATGTAAATGATTGACTCCGTACATCTGTTTATATTGCCAACTTCAATGCAGTAGTATCGATAATACAATCTATAAGAGCTATTATATTGGCACTTTGCATACGATTGGTATTTGCCCTGTATATTCATCATATGCATACCAAATCCTTTAATCACATCTTTTACACTAATTTTCTTAAATGATGAACTGCCTGAAGGCTGCTACATTACCAAAAGAACATTCTTCTAAATCTTCCAGTCTTTGCCGATCCGAGTGTTCACCAAATAACTGGCTGGATTTATAAAACGATTGAGCGTAAGATAAAAGGTCATCATTTCATGATCCTGAAAAAATGGCATGCATGAATTGTGTTTGCGTCCCCTGACAAACAATCTGCTGGTTGTTTAAAACCTCCTTCATAAGAATTTAAAATTAAATGGTGAATAAAATTAAGTTCAACGGGGCTAAACAGAAGGTGGTTTAGATAATAAAAAGCAGTTCCGCCTGTCCCATTGCTCTTTTCTCGTTCACACAAGGCAGCAGGTGCATTAACACTCTACATGGGGGTGCGAAACCGCCCATATAGAATGAACGGACAGGCATAAAAATGCCTGCCACAATTACAAGGCAGGTTTCCCAGCCTTCATGTGATTTTGAAAAGAGCACTACAAAAGATAGGACATAAATCAGAATAGGAAAAAGAAATTCATTCTAAAATTGCATATACCACAGTAAAAGATTTCTTATCGCTGATATATAACTGTACAACCTCCTGACCTTCACGTTCACCTGTATTCTTCACAGTTACAGTAAAGTTGATCTCATCATTAACAGATATTATCTTCTTGTCAGCAATAGGCTGCTATAAACAAATGTCGTATAAGACAATCCATACCCGAAAGGGAACAATGGTTTCACCTTCTTCTGTTTGTCCGTCCAACGATAACCTACAAAATGCCTTCGATAGATTTCATATCCCCTACTTGTTTACTACGGTGCCAGTTCTTCATTACACGGATATTCTCCCAGTTTATGAGCAACATCTTCCAAGTTTTGCAGGGAAAGTGAAAGGTAGTCTACCGGAAGGATTGACATCACCCATCAATATAGCTGCAATGGAACTGTCCCTGCTTCCGAACCCAAAAACCAACCTTGAACAATAGAAGGCACTTCATTCACCCAAGGCATAGCCACTGCATTGCCGGAGATATTGACAACAATCAGGATTTTTATTCACCTTTGCCAGTTCGCTTATCACTCTATCCTGCGCGTAAGGCAAACCTAAAGAAGCACGGTCGAATCTTCACAATCCTGATGATTGCTCTTGTTCAAGTCCACCGAAGAAGATAACATAGTCGGCATCTTTAGCCACCTTGCAAAGCCTCAGCGAGCAGTTCATCTTCCGAACGGTTGTCCTTTAAATCCTGACCGGTTTTCACACCGTTATACTCTCCTGTCGGATCGCCTACATACCCACGGGCATATACCACTTCCGCTTTTGAGCCCACACGGCTTTTCAGTCCATCCAACGGAGAAATCTCATATTTCACTTTCAAAGAAGAACTACCACCGCCCACAGTCATCATCTTTATCGCATTTTCACCGATCACTGCTATTTTCTTCGCTTTATTCAAATCAATAGGCAATACGTTACCGTTGTTCTGCAACAAGACAATTCCTTCTTCAGCTATCTCACGTCCGGCTTGTCCGTGTTCGGGGAACCTAAAAGCCGAACGGTTTGTGCGGATCCATTGAAGTACGGAATATCAGACGAAGGACATTGCTAACCTTTTCGTCCAGTTCCTTTGTTCCTACTTTGCCCTCTTTTTATCAGTTTCAGGTAAGGGAAAGCAAGGTAATAATTATCATACGCATTTCTCGTTCCGGCAGACAGTCCGTTCGTCCATGAACCAAACTCCAAGTCCATGCCGTTATGAATAGCCTGTTCGGTGTTGTGCACACCACCCCAGTCGGACACTACAACGCCATCAAAACCCCATTCATCACGAAGAATATCTCGAAGCAGGCGCTTGTTGTGACAGGCGTGCTGTCCCTGATAAAGATTATAAGAGCCCATAATCGACCATGTTCCACCTTCCTGAACAGCTGCTTTAAAAGCAGGCAGGTATATCTCATAAAGAGCACGATCACTAATTGTACATTGGTGGTATGACGGTTGAACTCCTGATTGTTCAAGGCATAATGCTTCACACAGGCAGCTACCCCGTTCTCTTGTACACCTTTGATGTAAGGAACCACCATAGTGGCGGACAGATACGGGTCTTCTCCCATATACTCGAAGTTACGTCCGTTCAGGGAGTACGGTAGATATTCACACCAGGTCCCAACAAGATGTCTTTCTTGCGGTAACGCGCCTCTTCACCGATACTTTTCCCATAAAGATGCGACATTTCGGGATTCCATGTAGCAGAAAGACACGTCAATGCCGGATAGGCAATACAGGAATCGTTTGTCCATCCAGCCTGATCCCATTCATCCCACAACACTTCCGGACGGATACCATGAGGGATAGGCTTACCAGTGTCCAGATACACGGGCTTCTGCGCAAAGGCAGGCAACGCAGTTATCACAGACAAGCCAAGTAACATTGCTTTGAATTTCATGTTCATTTATGATATAAGAAATAAGTTCATACTTTATTTATATAGACTCCCAAACAGGGGATATTTCCTAGTTGCGGACGAGTTTATTAATGTTTTTTTACATTATTCCGACCAAGATGAATCCTGAAAGGGTACAATTCATCATACCCTTTCAGGATAGTTTCAATAAAAATCCGGCATTAATCTTCAGATCAATTTATTTTCTCAACCTTCAGATCAGCATTTGCATTGCCATTCGTTACATCAATGGTAAATCGATAGACAGCTCCTTCTTCAAATGCTTTATTATCCTGCATTTCCAAATTTCCGAATCTGCAAGTTTAAGCTGTTCCACTAAAATAGAGCTTGCATAATTGCCGAATTCTCCTCCCCAATCATTTTGATGGAAGAACTTAAAACTAATCACTTCCGGGTCACCACTAGTCTTCAACGTTTCCCCGGCTTTCAAGGTTAGCTGATACTTTTTAGAAGCAACTTGCGCCAGACAGAGCGCTTTACTTGGCTCCCAACCTACTTCGGAAGACGTAACAGAAGGCTTACCGATTCCTTTTCCGATAGCCCAGATTGCACCCGTTCCGTCATCTTGCAATTTGGCCGGTTTACCATCTTTCAAAGCCATTACAGAAAAATACTTCAAAACAGCATTAGCTGTCACCCGATAATCTCCGTTAATCGGCAGGAACTTCAATGCACCATCACTTTGTTTCTCAAAGAAGTCAGGATCGATCCACCATTCATTCAAATTATCAATGCCTGTAACAGTTATCATTTGTCCTTGTGTAAACGCCTGATCCGACTTATATATATCAGTATTCTGTCACCTCCATCTTATCATTACCAAAGAAAATATCCGGTGCAGGTAAATCTACCTTCCCTACTTTCTCCACTGTCAACACAGCCTTGGTATTGCCTTTCGTCACATCAACTGTAAACCTGTAAATACCTCCTCTTTCGAACTTCTGACCTTCTTCCAGTCCCAAGTTTCCGTCCGATGAGATTTTAACCAATTCACTCGTTGTAGAAATAGCATCACCCTTAAACTCGCCATTGTCCCATTTATTGATATGGAAGAACTTAAAGTTAATATCATCCACTTTCATGGTAACGCCAGCTATAAATGTCAGTTGATACTTCTTCGCAGTAAGCTGTGGCATACACAGACCGTTTTCGGAGTCCACCCTACTTCAGAAAGTGCCACCGACGGTTTACCGATTCCTGTTCCAATAGCCCAGATAGCACCTGTTCCATCATCCTGCAACTTGGCAGCCTCACCATTCTTCAAAGCAATGACAGAGAAATACTTCATTTTACCATTGGCTGTTATTTGGTAACTTCCGTCAATCGGCAGGAATTTCAATGTTCCATCTTCCTGCTTTTCAAAATAATCCTGGTCTATCCACCAATTATCATAATCAGCCACCCCTTCAAACGCTAGAATGTCATTCTTCTTCAAAGTCAACTTGATTGCATAGATATCATTCTCTACCAATTCCATATCTTCACCGTTCACCTTTAACTTGGCAAATGGTTCTGCCTCGTAAGTCAACGTATTAAACTTGATAGCATAATTTCCCGGTTCCGTATTAGAAGATGAGATAGCATTAGTAGAACCGGCTTCAATCGTTCCATTCTCCCAGCCGAAAGTCAATTCGTTCCCATTCTCTCCCACTTTCGGAGTCTTGATATACGCTTTCATCTTTTTGCGAGAAGTCTCCTGTCACACTATACTTGTACATGGATTGACGTTCCATCCGGTACTCTTTTCCTTCCTCATCCACTAATGTCAGGTAGGGGAAGTCCGGTCGTGCCAGAGCGAGTTCTTTCGTCATTTCTGTGGTAGTAAAATGAATGTTCTGAAGAATATATTTCAAAGTTGCCGTTCCATTAGGAATATTAGCATAATAAGGAACAAAGATTTTACCAGTATAGTCATTTCCGCTTGTCTTTGTACGGATAACCGTTTCAGATACTTGTTCTTCTCCATAAAAAGCTGTGCTTTCAACGTAGAAAGAGGCACATCCACATCCGAAGCTTTAATCGTAAACGGAAGACTGTCACCAAAAGAGCATCTGCATTCTCCGCTTTGATTTCCATACTCGGACTACCGGGCAAGAATTCGTCATCACTGCAGGAATTCATGGATAATATTCCTGCCATAGCTAATATGATATAAATGTTTTTTTTCATTGTCTTGATCGTTTTAAGGTTCTTATTCCGACTTTGCCCAACGATAGGAAGTCACAGATTTGCCCGGAACATCATAAGCAAAATGGCGCTTGCCGTCACTAAAGGTTATTCTCTTGGTCTTTTCATTGTTATTCATCAGTACAAAAGCGTATGTTCCATCCGGATTCTCGAAAGCAGAATACATGATATTGCTATCAGCGTACCGCTCCCGGTTTCACCACACTTGAAAGATGGGCGATGATATAATAATGTGAGTTGCGGATAATTGTCTTATAGTCGCTATTACTGATATCCACCGTCCATAGCAAGTCTGGCAACCGCCTTCACGATTGGGAGCACGGTCATTATCAAGCATCAGATTCCACACAATAACTCCCCCTACACCAGTTGTTGATCGTACCCAATGCTACTTCTTTCATATCTTCCAACAATCGTTTCTGACAAATCACGTCCGCTATTCCATGTTCCGATAGAAGTCTCCGTGAAAAGAAGTTCCTTTTCAGGATAAGCTTTATGTATATTTAAAGCTCTTCGCGGTTCCCGCCATAGTTGTGATAAGCAGCTCCGGCCAGGTATTGGGAAGCAGTTGCGTCTTCATACATCTTACCGGGGTAGTTCTTTTCCGTTTCAATATCACTATAATCATAGTTATGATCGTATGCATAAATTTTCGTAGCCAGTCCGGCTGTTTTTAAATTTAGGTCCGAGTGCTGTTTTCACAAAGTCCCTCTGTTCTTCCCAACTCATATAAAGCGAAGCGGAATTACCACGGTTCAACGGTTCGTTCTGGGGAGTTACAGCATAAATATCAATGCCTTCGGCGTTGAAGGCTTGTACCCATTTCACAAAATAAGTGGCATAGTCCTGATAATAGGCCGGATTCAGCTGACCGTTTGTCCATGAATCCAGCGGAGTAAGGTCTGTGAGACTCTTTACTTTCATCCATTTTGGACAAGTCCAGGGGGCGGCAATGACTTTAATAGAAGGGTTGATGCTCAGAATCTCTTTCAGAATCGGGAGGATATAATCTTTCTCTTCACTCTGCAAAGCAAAATGCTCAATACCTTTTGTATCGCAACAAGTATATTCACTCAATGAAAAGTCCGAGCAGCCGATGGAGATACGGATATAGCTAAATCCGAAGCCTTTGTCGTCAGAGAATGTTTCCGTAAGGAAGGCGTGACGATCTTCCGGTTTCATTTGCAGAAGATTAAAACAAGTGGCACCTGTGATAGCAGCTCCGAAGCCGTCCATCGTCTGATATTGTTCAGTCGGATTCAATGTGATTGAAGTAGGTGCCAGATTATCTTTCGAGCTGAAATTAACGGCATCACGGGTCAAATCGCGAGTCAGGCTGCTAGTGGTTGCATAAATAGTCACATCTCCGGTCGGAACAGGTGTAACCGGTTTCTCCGCATCGTCACTGTTGCTGCATGCAGCTAATATAGTGAAGCATCCTAAAAAAGGTCAGTGCTATATTTCTCATGTTTATCATAATCTTAAGTTTCTAATATTTTTAGTTGAATTAATAACCCGGTTTCTGTTGAATCTTATCATTCGCGTCAATTACCGACTGCGGAATTGGCAAACGATAAGAGTTCTTATCAAAGGCGTAAACCTGCGCTTTGCGTCCTGAATCCTTAGCATACACTGCATTCATCACCTCTTCTACCTTGTCCAGACGAACCAGATCAAACCATCGTTGTCCCTCAAAAGCCAGTTCTAACCGACGTTCTTTAAGCAAAGCATTCAGCATGGCATTTTTGTTTGAACGGACAGAGGTGGGAAGTGCTCCCAATTTGGCACGGTCGCGAACTTTATCTATTATATCAGCGGCTCCTTCCAAATCCGGCGTATCCTGCATAATCAGCGCTTCTGCTTTCAGCAACAACACATCAGCATAACGATATTTTATGATACTACTATTGGCCGAACGGCATTTATACATGAACGGATAATTATCCGACGGATAATAATTGCTCCAATTACAATCGTAATAGACTATTGATTCTTTGAAACGGACTTCATCCCCTTCCTGTTTGAAAGCACTAATCAGGTCACGTGACGGAGTCACCCATTTCGCCCACGTGAAATTGTTATTCCAGTTTACAAGGTCACGCCCGAACATCCATGTACACCAGTTACCTGCTCCGGATGTAAATTGTGCTTCAAGAATCGATTCTTTTGTATTACGCATCTTTGCATCTGTTCCCGCAGCATTCATTCCAAACAAATCACTGAAATCATCTACCAAATCAAAACCGTCTGCTTTCACCTCATCACAATATTGGATAACTTTCGTATAATCACGCAAAGGTTTCTCGGCATATATTTTAGCCAATAAGGTACGAGCTACAGATTTAGAAAACAACGTCTTATTCCCCGGCGTATTGTCCGGAGCATACAATACTGCATCCAACAAATCCTTTTCAATCTGCTGATAAGCTTCAAGTTCCGTATTTTGTTTGGGGAAATATTGCGGATATACCTCATCAATGTTTTCTGAAGTAATATCATCCGCCACAGTTGTAATAACCGGGAAGTCTCCCCAAAGACGCACCATATCGAACATGATCATAGCACGGAATATCATTGCTTCCGCCTTATACTGCGCACGTTCGGCAGTAGTCAAAGAGTTATCGGTCACCAAGTCAATATTACAAATGAGTTTATTGGCACGGGCCACATCCTCCAAATAACGGTTCCAGTCACGTTCGAGCACAGAGTTGGAACCTTCGATGGAATTGTTCTCAAACGGGACAACTTCCGCCCGGTAGTACCGGCATAAGCATTATCCGAATGGGAGTCTGAAATCAAAAGTAAATCCACATACCAATGTTCCTGACGGTCACGCATTTGATTATAAAGCGTTGTCAGATGACTTTCAACTGCAGCTTTATCCTTGAATACGATTTTTGTACCATCACTTGTCACTCCTTCCGTCACATCCGAATAGGTGTCTAATGGCTCATAATTCAGCGAGCAGGAAGAAAGTCCCAATAGCAAGCCGGAGGTTAATCCGTAAAATATAGTTCTTAGTTTCATAATCTTTCCTTTCATTAGAATTCAACATTAATACCAAACACGTATGATCTGCAATGCGGGTAAGTTCCCCAGTCGATACCCTGCACCGTACCGCTATTACCCCATTGGTTCACTTCCGTATCCATACCGGAGTAACTGGTCCACGTCAACAGGTTGGTAGCTGTAAAATAAGGTTGCAGACGGGTAATTCCCCATTTCTTCAACAGTTTACCTTTAACGTTGTAGGACAAGGAAACATCCTTCAATCTTAAATAACTGCCATCTTCTACAAAATAGGTAGAATTGAGTAATTTGAAATTAGCCTTAGGCACGTCTGTTATCTGTCCGGGTCTTTTCCAACGATTCAGTACACGGGCCGACTGATTCTTACCATCATACATACCTTCCGTTTCGATACGTGAAGCATTATAAATATCGTTTCCATAAGAACCTTGGATAAAGATACTCAAATTAAAGCCTTTCCATGAAAAGGTATTAGTCATACCATAGGTGAAATCGGATTCGGATCACCGATATAGGTACGGTCGGAAGATGATATTTTACCGTCATTGTTCAAATCACGATACATCAATTCACCGGTTTCAGGATCTACCCCATCACTTATATAACCGTAGAAACCTCCCCAAAGCACGGCCCGGCTCATTACGTACCACATAGTCATTCACCACATCCGCAGTTTTAGCATCGTAATAAACTTTCTGTAATTCCAGCTTTGTCAATTTATTCCGGTTAAAAGAGATATTGTAGTCTGTATCCCATGTAAATGCTCCTCCACGAAGATTTTTCGAACTAATAGAAAGCTCAAAACCCTTATTTACCATTTCACCCTCGTTACGGGCAATAGACGTAGCGGCTGCGGCACCGGCAGGTAATGACATATTCATCAACATGTTTTTGGTCTTCTTATAATAATAGTCGGCATTAAACGTCAACCGTCCGTTCAATAGGGTCAGATCCAGACCTATATTAGTCTGTGTTGTGGTTTCCCATGTTAAATCAGATGTACGCAAGTTGGCCTGGCTAATGGTAGGAACAGCATTTGCATAATCAGTAGAATCACCTTCGCCGCCTTTCTTAAACCATTCGATACGACCGATATTGTAACGCTGCAAATATGCATAGTCACCAATGCCCGACTGGTTACCGGTTTGTCCCCAGCCACCGCGCAATTTTAAATCGTCAATCCATGTAAGGTTCTCCATGAACTTTTCCGAAGAAATACGCCAGGCTGCAGAGAATGAAGGAAATACGCCCCAACGATGATCGGGATGCAACTTAGAAGAACCGTCGGCACGAAGATTAGCTGTTACCAGGTATTTACTGTCGAAGTTATAAGCTACACGTCCGAAAAATGACATAATTCCCCATTGAGAAGCACCTGTACCTGTATTATCCCAAGATATTTTATTGGCAGCATTCAGCGTTTGAATCTGATCGCTACGATAGTGTGAACCGTTTATCCAACTATTTGAATAGTCTGAATCCGTCCACGATGACCCTGCCATTACCTCCAGACCATGTCTCTTGAAGTTCTTATTGTAAGTAAATACATTGTCGAATGTCAATACCGTATTCATATTCCGGTTGTCGGAGGCTTCACCATACTGGTTACGTCCCCAAGCAGTAGAAATCGGATCAAGAAAAGTAGTATTTACAGCATTGCGACGGTCAAGTGTTAGAGTTGATTTAAACTTCAGTTCCGGAAATGGAGTCAGCAATATATTACCCGATGCCAACAAGCGGTTTTCTTTGTCTTTGTTATTTTTCGCGCGGGCCATATTTTCTAATGGATTGGTGATATTTCCAACTCCATAGAAGTTATTGTAATACTGGTTCGGATTTAAAGCATCCCAGATCGGTGCATATGTCGGCGTATTGATAACAGCCAGAATAACACCACCCCGATTCGAGCCTGTACCCATAGCGCCCCCTCCGTTACTGGTATAGTCCGAGTAGGAGATATTAGCACTAACTGTCAACCAGCTACGAATCTGATTTTCAAGATTCACCCGGAAATTATAACGCTTGTAATAAGAGATGTCTAACACTCCCTGTTCTTTGAGGCAACCCGCAGAAAGATAGTATTTCATCTTTTCATTACCGTTAGATACTGCTACCTGATAGTTTTGCATCTTTCCGGTCGTATACGTTTCGTCAAACCAGTCGGTGCGATCGGGTAATCCGTCCGGCAAAGACACTAGTCCGATTTCATCCTGCAATTCTTTTATATTGTGCTGCATTCAGGGATTCTACTTTATCGGCCACTTTGTTCAAACCGAACTGGGCTGTCAAAGAAACTTTGGCATTACCGGCTGCACCGGCCTTCGTAGTAATTAGAATGACTCCATTAGCGGCACGCGAACCGTATATAGATGCGGAAGAAGCATCTTTCAAGATCTGCATACTCTCAATATCATTCGGAGAAAGGAACTTGATATTGTCTACCGGCACTCCGTCTACTACATATAGCGGATCGTTACTTCCATTCATTGAAGTAGTACCACGCACACGGATAGACATCTCGCCTCCCGGCGTACCGTTAGGCTGAATCACCGAGACACCAGCTGCCTTACCTTGAATGGCCTGTCCGGCCGAAACAATGGGCCGCATATCCAAATCCTTGGTAGATACGCAAGAGATAGCGGTGGTCACATCTTTCCGTTTCACCGAACCATAACCGATGACCACCACTTCATCAAGCACTTCATTATCTTCCTGAAGTGTGATCTTCATCTGTTGGGCTGCCTTTACCTCCTGCGACTTATAACCCACATAAGAGAATATCAAAATGGCGTTTTTGCTTAACGTTTAATGTGAAGTTGCCATCTAAATCGGTAATTGCTCCGTTAGACGTACCTTTCTCTTGTACACTAACACCGATTAGCGGTTCTTTTTGAGCATCCAGGACCTGACCGGATGCAGTAATTTGCTGTGCGGATGCACTCAAAGATAAAAACATTGCCAAGATAGCAAAGAAAATCTTGCGACTCCCCGAAAAGGATTTTTCGCCTGTTTTTTTTCATGCGTACTAAGTTTTAAAGTTAATAATAAGACGCTCGTCAGCAATGGGCTACTCTCATTACTTTCGAAGCACAGGTCAAAAGTATAAAAGAAATTAAAGTGAGCTAACAAGAAGGGGCAATAAGTGGATCATACAAAACGATAATCCACTTATTTTCACCCATTACATTCAAACGTATACCTAAAAAGTGGTTGATTTACAGTCCGAATTAGCGAATTTTTCGCACTAAATCGTCAAAATCTCTCTCGATCCACGGGCTTTATTCCTTACTTTCGCCCGATAATTATAAATTGTATTCACCGAATAACGAAGAAACTCCGCAATTTGTGAACTGTCTTCAATACCCAGACGTATCAAAGCAAAGATGCGCAGTTCAGTATTCAATAACTCGCCTTTCTTCGGTAAAATCTGTTCATTTTCCTGTAATAAGTCATTGAATTTTCCCACAAAGTTAGGAAGAGATGCAAAAAGGCTGTATCAAAGTTAGCATACAATTCTTCCAGTTCTTCATCAAGAGCATCCTGGGAACGCGTTATCTTTAATAATTCCGCAATTTGTCCGGCAGACACTTTCTTATTCACCATCCGC
>VOFG01002149.1_pt1 | contig 46157 bp, 58 predicted proteins | sample 5384171 | NCBI WGS metagenome assembly VOFG01 (sample SAMN12384726, study PRJNA508395) | human gut metagenome | isolation source: healthy gut F | host: Homo sapiens
TCCCGATCCTGACCATGCCGGAGGACGACAAGACGCACCCCATCCCCGACCTGACCGGCTATATCACCGAGGGCCAGATCATCCTGAGCCGCGATCTATACCGCAAGGGCGTCATTCCCCTCCCGTGGACGTGCTGCCGAGCCTGTCCCGACTCAAGGACAAGGGCATCGGCCCCGGCAAGACGCGCGAGGATCACGCGGGCACCATGAACCAGCTCTTTGCGGCGTATTCCGCCGGCAAGGACGCGAAGGAGCTTGCAACGATCCTTGGCGAAAGCGCCCTCTCCCCCACTGACCGGCTGTACGCGAAGTTTGCCGAGGAATTTGAGCAGCGCTACGTCAGTCAGGGCTACGAAGAAAACCGTTCCATTGAGGAAACGCTGAACATCGGCTGGGAGCTGCTGTCCATCCTGCCCGAAACGGAGCTCAAGCGCATCAAGCCCGAGTTCATCGAAGAAGTACCTGCCCAAAAAGCAGGCGTAAGGCGGTGCGCTCATGGCCAGTAAAACGATCAATCCGACCCGGATGGAGCTTACGCGGCTCAAGGGCCGCCTGCGCACGGCCGTGCGCGGCCACCGGCTGCTCAAGGACAAGCGCGACGAGCTGATGCGCCAGTTCTTCCTCATCGTGCGGGAGAACAAGGCGCTGCGCGCCAAGGTCGAGGCCGGCATCGAGGAGGCCAACCGCGCCATGACCGTCGCGTCGAGCGTGATGTCCCCTGAGATGCTCCAGCAGGCGCTTTTGTACCCGAAGCAGTCGGCGACGTTGGACATGACGTTCCAGAACATCATGTCCGTCTCCGTCCCGGTCTACGAGTTCCACACCAAAAACGAGGACGCCGCGTCCATTTACCCCTACGGCTTCGCGCAGACGTCCGGCGAGCTGGACGATGCGCTGGGCGCGCTGGCCTCCGTATTTCAGGATATGCTTGCGCTGGCGCAGGCCGAAAAGAAGACGCAGCTGCTCGCCTCCGAGATCGAGAAGACCCGCCGCCGCGTCAATGCGCTGGAATATGTCATGATCCCGGAAATGGAGAAAAACATCAAGTATATCTCCATGAAGCTCGAGGAAAACGACCGCGCTACCAAGGTCCGCCTGATGAAGGTCAAGGACATGGTGCTCAAGGACGCGCACGAATTCGAAGATTAAAACCGGAACGCCGTCCCCTGTCACAACGGGGGACGGCGTAAAATTTTGCTGAAAACGGACGGAACGCGCACGCACCGAAGGCTGTCTCACCGGACATCCTTTTCTCTGCGGGCCAGATGGGCGTAGTAGAGCAGGCACAGCAGGACCTGCACGACGGTCGAGCAGGGCGTTGCGAGGCCGATGTAGAACAGGCGCACATTCAGCAGGCGGGACATGGCGAACGACACGGGGATGCGGACGCCGAACGCGCCCAGAATGCCCTGCGCCATGACAAAGACAGTCTTGCCGAGGCCGGAGAAATAGCCCACAAAGCAGAACAGGAACGAGGTCAGCAGACAGTCAATGGCGTAGGCTTTGAGATAAGTGACATTGTCCGATGAACAGGAGCTACTTTAATGGATGCTGCGGAAAAAGTCAAGCCCGCCCTGCCATTGGCAGGGCGGGCAGTTTCGTTTGGGGAAGGTAAATTACTTGGCTTCCTCGGCAACGTAAGCGGAGGGAGCAGCGGGAACGCCGCGCTTCCACTCGATCAGGTTCACAACATAGAACGTGATGGCAGAAACAAGGCTGCCGAAGACGACCGGCATCATGAACCACAGCGTGCCGCCGTTGGACAGAAGCTGCCAGACGGCGAAGGCGATGGTGCCGGTGAAGATGGAGATCATGCCGGAGTTCTTCGTTGCTTTCGGAACGGCAAGGCCGAGGCCGTAGGCCGCAAACGGACCTGCGCAGCGGATGCCGAATGCGAAGGTGTTCATGGCGACGAGGGAAACGCCGAACATGGAGATACCCATGGCGATGAGCGCCGCGACAACGTTGCAGGCACGGGTATAGAAGATGGTCTGCTTGTCGTTCAGCTTCTTCTTTCCGCCGAAGCCGGGATAGATGTCGTTGATGATCATCGTGGACATACACAGCAGGTTGGAGTCTGCCGAGGACATGGTCGCGCAGATGATAGCGGCGGAAATAAGACCAGTGACGATGCCGGGCGCATAAGTACCGGTGACAATCATCATGGCGTTGGAGCCGTTCTCGGCAAGGCCGGGCAGCTGATCCTTCAGCGCGAAAGCGGCAAGGCCGAGGAGAGTCGGGAAGACTGCCATAGCAGCCATGAGGATGGCGCAGAGGAAGGAAGCGCGAACCGCGGTCTTCTCGTCCTTGCAGGTCTCGAAGCGGGAGACCATCTCGGGGCCGCAGAGGAAGGTGCAGAAGTAGTTGAAGAAGTAGCCGATGATGGAGGCCCAGCCGATCTGGGTCATGTTCAGCTTTTCTCCGGGCAGAGCAGCGGAGATCGCAGCCCAGCCGCCGGCATGCTTCAGGACGATCGGCGTTGCAATGGCAAGACCGACGAGAATGATGCCGAACTGGATAAGGTCGGAAACCTGATCCGCGATCATGCCGCCGAAAGTCGTGTAGAAGATGGTGACGAAGCCGGCCAGCAGCAGGCAGACGTTCAGAGGGATCGTCGGGATCAGCGCGTTGATAACAGCACCGGAAGCACCGATTTGAGAGGAGGTCAGGCAGAACAGCGACAGGACGCTGAGGACTGCCGTGAAGTTGCTGGAGAGTTTGCCGAAGCGGCGGCCGACGACCTCGGGGATCGTAACAGCCATGGTCTTGCGGATCTTGGGTGCAAAGTAGGCCAGCGGGATCATGGCCAGAGACGCGGCCAAGACGTACCAGATCGCGCTGACGCCCCATGCGCCGAACGCTTTCTGAGAGGCCGGTGGTGCTGCCGCCGCCGATGTTGTTGGCAGACAGCGAGAACGCGACCATGAACAGGCCCATTCTGCGGCCAGCAACGAGATAGTCCGCGCTGCCCTTGATGTTGATCTTGCCGACGACGTAGCCGATGATCATCATGCCGACCATGTACGCAAGGACAATAACCAATGCGCCAGTTTGGATTTCCATAGAGTTCCTCCTTGATTTCTCTTTCTTGAACGACTTATTCACAATTCGTTCATATTGCGTATTTTATCCGACGATGCCGCACTTTGTAAATTGACAATTCGCACAAGGAAAAACGCCTGTTTTCTGGCAATATAGACAAGGTACAAAAATGCTCAAAAAGTTTTGATATCTTCTTGAATCTGGATATTTGATTCTCCCGCGCTGCGTCGCGGAAGACGCCGAGCAGCTTTTCCGCATATGGCCCGAGCGCGTCATACAGGCAGCCGGTATGCTCCAACAGGAGCGTGCACGGCGGCAGTTCCGTCAGCACGTCGTACAGCGCGTCGAGATTGCGCCCGTAAAACGCGGGCAGCGCGAACACGCGCGCAAAGCAGTCGTGCGCGGCTGCGCGGGAGGTCAGCTCCCGGCAGTCGATGCGGTATGTCAGTTCCATATGACGGTGCCTCCGTCCACGGTCAGCTCCGTAAACGACGCGTAGTGGTCGGACGTGTAAAAGTACAGTCCGTCGTTCGAGAAGATCAGGCGCTCCGCCCCGCGGGAATCCGCGCCGAGCGTGTTGATATCGCATTCGGTATAGGTTCTTCCTGTTTCCTCCGGTAGAAGCTCCTCGCGGTTGCCGAAGAGGTCGCCGCCGATGGCGGCTCCGGCCTGATACGCTTCCACGCTGCCGCCCTCCCAGCCGAGCGCACGGGCTTCCTCCTTGGTCATGTAGTTGTCCGGCAGATGGCCGTAGGTATCGAGATACAGAACGACGTGCTCCGCGTCGTAATAATACCCGTGCTCGCCGACCGTGTCGGCGGTCTGTGTGACCTCCGGGTCCTCGGCGGTCACAAACTGCTCGCCCGATTCGGGCGCTTCCGTCTCCTCGGACAGCGCAGCGTCCGCCAGCTCCTGCAGCGTCGTAACGCTGGATTCCACGATCTGCACCGTGTCGCGCACCGTGCAGCCGCCGGGCACCAGCAGCGTCAGCGCCAGAAGCAGCGCCAAAATCCGTTTTTTCATGGTCAGTCTCCTTTCAGCTCCCGCGCAATGGCCCGCATCAGCGCCTCCGGCAGCTTTTCCACGCGCCGGTCGTAGGTCACAAAGCCGTTGACCTCGTCCTCCACGTCGCTCAGCTGCGTGTAAACGTCGGCGGCAAGGCCGGACTTGCACGCGGGGACGATCTGCGTTTCATAGAGCGTTTTGACCGCCTCACCCAGCGCCTCAGGCGTCTGGTAGCCCCTATAGCCGAAGTTCTTCGCGTTCCAGGTGTGCCCCGCGACCGGCAGATTGTACCCGCCGAACTCCGACAGGACGACCGCGCGGCCCTTTTTGTCAGGCTTAAAGCGGTACGGCTTGAAGTACACGTGCAGGCTCTTCACGTCGCTCACGCCCTGATCATGCCAGCCGCTGGCGTGGTCGATCAGCCGCGTGGGGTCGAGCCTGCGGAGCAGGCGAACCGCATTCTTCGCGTCAAACTGCCCCCAGCCCTCGTTGAACGGCACCCACAGGACAATGCACGGGCAGTTCTGCAGCTGCGCGACCAGTTCCTCCAGCTCGCGGGTGTAGCTGTCGCGCCCCTCCGCGTCCGTGCGGGCAAAAAGCCGGTAATGGCTGTCCTTGAGATGAACGCCGGTGATGAGCGGTGCGGAGATGGTCAGCAGATTGTACTGTCCGCCGCCGGAGGGCATATCCTGCCAGACCAGCATGCCCAGCCGGTCGCAGTGATAATACCAGCGCATAGGCTCAATTTTGATGTGCTTGCGCAGCATATTGAAGCCCAGCCGCTTCATGAGCGTAATATCATAGATCAGCGCCTCGTCCGACGGCGCGGTGTACAATCCGTCCGGCCAGTAGCCCTGATCGAGCACGCCATGGTGGAAATACGGCTGCCCGTTTAAGAGCAGGCACGGATGGCCCGCCGCGTCCTTCCCGGTGCCGACGGTGCGCATGGCGAAGTAGCTTCTAACAGTATCGTCTCCCAGCGTGATGGTCACGTCATAGAGGTTCGGCGCCTCCGGCGACCACAGGTGCAGCTGCTCCGGCGGCAGAACGGCGCTGCCGCAGCCGTCCTCGTCCGTTTCTCCGCTCCCGACGGGCGTTCCCTGATAGGAAATTTCGATTCGAGCGCCCTTCGGCGCGGGCGCGGCGAGCCTCCAACGGACGCGTCCCTCCGGCAGCTCCGGCGTGAACAGGAGCGCCTGCACATAGTTCTCCGGCACGTGCTCGGCCCAGACGGTCTGCCAGATGCCGCTCTGCGGCGTGTACCAGATGCCGCCGCGCTTCGTCTTCTGCTTGCCGCGCGAGAGGGGTACAGCGTCCGTATCGTCGCGCACGGCGACAGTCAGGATGTTTTCGCCATCCCGCAGAAGCTTTGTCATATCCAATGTAAAGGCCGTATAGCCGCCCGTGTGCGTCCCGGCAAGCAGGCCGTTGACGTACACCCATACCCGCTGGTCAGCGGCTCCGATGTGCAGCAGCATCCGCCCGCCGTCCTGCTTTGCAAACGGCAGCGTCCGCCGGTACCAGAGCACCTGACCGGGCTTCAGAATTCGGCCCACCCCGGACAGCGGCGCTTCCGGCGAAAACGGCACGAGGATCTCCCCGTCCCACGCGCCGGGGCAGGCGTCGGAGGCCGTGATGGCGTAGTCCCAGAGGCCGTTAAGCTTGTAATAGCTTTCCCGCACGAGCTGCGGGCGGGGATATTCCTGCAAAACAGCGTTCTTGTCCAGCGCTTCGCCCCAAGGTGTCAGCATTTTGTCCCCTCCTTCTTTTTAAGCGCCAGCACCGGCGGCAGAATCAGCAGCAGCACAATGGCAGCCGCCAGAAAAATGGACGGCGTCGGCACGGTTTTTACCACGCCGAGGTCAACATAGGTCGAATCGCTGCCGCGAATGACCGCCGCGCCGATAGCCGGGCCGAAGATCATCGGCAGCAGCACGCCGAAGATCATGCGGATGCCCTGGAAATGTCCGGCTTTGCCGGCAGGCGTATGGTCGCGGATGACGCCGGACAAAATCGCCGTGACCAGCATATAGCCGGACATCATGACGCAGCCCGTCAGAATCACGGCCAGCATCGAGCGCGCGAAAAACATGCCAAGCAGTCCTGCGAACATGACCCCCGCCGCCGGAAGCACGCACCGCAGCTCGCCGAGCCGGTCGATCACGCGGCCGGAGAGCACACTCACGACCGACGCGAAGATCAGCACAATGCCCAGCACAAGGGCATAGCCGTCAAAATGCAGATAGTTCTGCATATAGATGATGAGATACGGGAAAAAGACCTGCACGGCCACGGAAAACAGGCAGAACGCCGCGAAGGACAGATAGAGCGCCGGGTTTCCCCGCACGACCGACGGGCGAAGCCCGTAGACAAGGTTTTTTAAACCATTGTCCCGTCTCGGCTCCAGCTTCGGCTCCGGGATCAGGAAGACGGACACAACTCCCGTCAGAACAACGAGTCCGCCGAAGATCGCGAAGAATTTCTGCCATGCCCGCGCTGCGTCATGCCGTCGAACAGGCCAAAAATGACGAGCATGGAAATGAGCGGCAGAATGGCCAGCACGGATTCGGCCTTGCCCCGCGCCGCGTTCGGCACGGTGTCGGTGATCCACGCGTTGAACGCCGCGTCGTTGGCCGTCGAGCCGAAAAACGTCATGACGCAGTCGAGCACGACGATCATCACCGCCGCGGCAGCCGCCGCAGAGGCCGCCGGAAACAGCTTCGCCGCGTTTTCGACTGTCACGAGGCCGAACGCCGCCGTAGAAAGGCCCCAGAGCAGATAGCCGCCGCAGATAAACAGCTTGCGCTTTCCCACGCGGTCAGACAGCGCGCCCATCAGCAGCGTCGTCAGCGTGGCGGCAGCCGCGCTCCAGCCGACCATGGCGGAGATATAGCTGGGGTCGGTGGAGATGGTATTATAAAGGTAGACATTAAAATACATATTTTCGATCGTCCAGGCAAACTGGCCGACCATGCCGACAAGAATGAGCGTCAGCCAGACCCGCGGGGACAGCTTTTTCATATCCGCTATCCTCCCGTTATTCAGCTTCTGCGCTGCCGCAGTATTTCGTATAGAGCGCAATATGGTCCTCAATACAGAACTCGCCTGTCCACGCGTTCGCCGTCACGCAGATCACGCTTCTGCCGTCCGGGGTGGTTCCTGCGCTGGCACAGCAGTTCATGGCCTCGGCGGTATAACCTGTCTTGGCGGCTGTGATTTCCGCGCCGTTCAGGGCATATTCGTGGTGGACGCGGTAGAGGAATTTGTTCGTCATGGCAAGCCCGTCCGGGTGCTGCTCCGTTTCGCTGGCCCGGTAATTTTCCGCGCTCAGTATTTCGGTGCACGTCTCGTTTTCCAGCGCTGCCTGCAAGATCAGGGCGATCTCGCGCACCGTGGAATAGTGGTTCTCGTCGTGCAGGCCGCTGGTGTTCATAAAATGCGTGTTTGCAAGCCCCAGCGCCGCGGCCTTTTCGTTCATCATGGCGACGAACGCTTCCTCGCTTCCGGCCACGGCCTGTGCCAGCGCCTCCGTCGCCTCCGCGCCGGAGGGGACGACCGCGCCGTACAGCAGATCGCGCATCGTGACCGTCTCGCCGTTCACATAGCCCGCCATCGACGCGCCCGCAAGATACAGCGGATCGATAATGGCCTGCGTCATGGTGAATGTCGCGTCGAGATCCGGCAGATTCTCCGCCGCCACCAGCAGCGTCATGACCTTCGTCATGGATGCGGGGTAAATTTTTTCGTCCATGCCCTTTTCGGCCAGCACCGTCCCGCTCTGCACGTCGACCAGCACGGCGGAAGACGAATACAGCTCCAGATCGAGCGTTCTGGTCTGCTCTGTTGCCTGTGCCAGCGCCAGGCCAGGCTGCTCCGGTTCGGGTTCTGGCTCAGGCTCAGGCTCCGGTTCGGGTTCGGGCAGCGGTTCCGGTTCAGGCTCCTGCACCGGCTCCTCCGGGACGGCGGCCTCCGGCTCAGAGGGCGTATCCGTCTCGCCGCTCGTGACCGGCGTATCGAGATAGGGCTTTACGATCTGCCGGTGCGCGTAATAGACTGCGCCGCCCAGCAGTGCCGCGCACACAAGAAGCGTCAGCACGACGCGGAGCACCCGGCGGCGCTTTGCGCGCCTGCGGTCGCGCAGGCGTTCGAACGCGGGTGCGTTTTCAGGGTCAAACTGCTGGTGTGATTCATGGTTCATAGGAAGCTCTCCTGTCTGGAATTCGCGATATATCTTATTCTACCACATCTGCGCTCTGCCGGAAAGAGGCAATGTCATCAGCGCAAGCCCGTGTCCCGCCAATTTTATGTGCGTGCTGTCAAGGAAAAACACTTGACAGCCGGGATAAAATCTTGTATAGTATACCGGAACGATTGATCTGGGGGTCTTGCCATGCGGTCTGATGCGCTCACCATGACGCTGCTGTACGACTATTATGGCGAGCTGCTGACCGAAAAGCAGCGGGGCCTGTTCGATCTCTACTATAATCAGGACTATTCTCTCAGCGAGATCGCATCCGCTGCCGGGATCAGCCGACAGGGCGTCCACGATACGCTTGCCCGCGCCGAGGAGCTGCTGGAGGGCTATGAAGCTGCGCTCGGCTGCATCGCGCGCGACCGGCGGCTGGAATCCGCACTGGATACGATCACACAGAACGCGCAGGCGCTTGCTTCTGTTCCGGGGGCTGCGCCGCAGGCCGGCGCGATCCTGCGCGCCGTGCAGGAGATAAAGGAGTAACACATGGCATTTGAAGGCTTAACCGAAAAGCTCTCGAACGCGTTCAAAAAGCTGCGCGGCAAGGGCCGCCTGTCCGAGGCCGACGTCAAGGAATCCATGCGCGAGATCCGTCTGGCGCTGCTGGAGGCCGACGTCAACTACAAGGTCGTCAAGGACTTCATCAAAAAGACCACCGGGCGCTGCGTCGGCACTGACGTGCTCGAGAGCCTCACGCCCGCGCAGATGATCGTCAAGATCGTCAACGAAGAGCTGACCGCCCTCATGGGCAGCGAGAACCAGAAGATCAAGATCGCTTCCCAGCCGCCGACCGTCGTGATGCTGGTCGGCCTGCAGGGCGCGGGCAAGACGACCAACGGCGCAAAGCTCGCGGGCTTATTTAAAAAGCAGAACAAAAATCCGCTGCTCGCGGCCTGCGACATTTACCGCCCGGCCGCCATCAAGCAGCTGCAGGTCGTCGGCGGACAGCTCGGCATTCCCGTTTTCGAAATGGGCCAGACAAACCCGGTCGATATCGCAAAGGCAGCCGTCGCTCACGCCGTACGGCATGGCAACGACATGGTCTTCCTCGACACCGCAGGCCGTCTGCACGTTGACGAAGCGCTCATGGACGAGCTCAAGGCCGTCAAGGCCGCAGTCAACCCGGACGAAATTCTGCTCGTGGTCGACGCAATGACCGGTCAGGACGCCGTCAGCGCAGCCAAGACCTTCGACGAATACCTCGATATCACCGGCGTCATGCTCTCCAAGCTCGATGGCGACGCAAGAGGCGGCGCGGCGCTTTCCATCAAGGCCGTGACCGGCAAGCCCATCAAATTCATCGGCACCGGCGAAAAGCTTGATCAGATCGAGCCGTTCCACCCCGGCCGCATGGCCTCGCGCATCCTCGGCATGGGCGACATGCTCACGCTGATCGAAAAGGCCGAGGCCGCGTTCGACGAAAAGAAGGCCGCCGAGCTCGAGCAGAAGCTCAAGAGCAATAAATTCACCCTTTCCGATTTCTACGATCAGCTCTCGCAGCTGAAAAATATGGGCTCGCTCGACGAGATCGCGGCCATGATGCCCGGCATGAACGCCGGAGCGCTCAAGGGCGCGCAGGTCGATGAAAAGGCCATGGCCCGCACCGCCGCCATCATCCAGTCCATGACACCTTATGAGCGCGAGAACCCCTCTGTGCTCAACTCCAGCCGCAAGCGCCGCATCGCGCTCGGCGCGGGCGTGAAGGTCGAGGACATCAACAAGCTGCTCAAGCAGTTTGACATGATGAATCAGATGATGAAGCAGTTCTCCGGCCCCGGCGCCTCGCGCAAGATGAAGCGCATGGGCAAGCTCGGCGGCATGGGCGGCCTCGGCGGCTTCCCCGGCCTGTAAGCATCCTGTCAACACATCGTTTCAGCCGTAACAGATTTGGCTTTACGAAATAAGAAAACTTGATTTATTTTTGGAGGAACAATCATGGTTAAGATCAGACTGAGAAGAATGGGCGCCAAGAAGGAGCCGTATTACCGCATCGTTGTCGCCGATTCCCGCTTCCCGCGCGACGGCCGCTGCATCGAAGAGATCGGCACCTACGACCCGAAGAACGAGGCCAACGCCATCACCATCGACGCCGACAAGGCCAAGCAGTGGATCAAGAACGGCGCACAGCCCAGCGACACCGTCCGCGGTCTTCTCAAGAAGGCAAACGTCCTGTAAGTCTGGGGTACCGGCATGAAGGATCTTTTGCTGTATATGGCAAAAAGTCTGGTCGATAATCCCGACAGCGTTACGGTCACTGAGGTCGAAGGCGAGACGACCGTGCTTGAGCTTCGCGTCGCGCCGGAGGACATGGGCAAGCTCATCGGCCGCCAGGGCCGCATCGCCAAGGAGATCCGCACGATCATCAAGTCCGTTGCCCAGCGCACCGGCCAGAAGGTCAGCGTCGAGATCGTCGACTGAACGAATGCAATCAAAACCGGGCCGTCCCTCTGCGGACGGCCCGGTTTTTGCGCGTGCCCCGGTGCAGGCTGCGCCTGTTTTATGCAAAGAACCAGGGAAACCCGGCTGCAATTGGCAGGGTTCCTGTTCCGCCCGGCGGAAGCAGAATTTTTTGTGAAAAGCCGCAGCAGATCTGTATCCGCTTGCTCATTTGGCTGCAGGGTCGATGCGTTACCCATCCAGCTTCCGCATATCGAAGGACAGCGTATAGCTTCCGGTCGTATTTCGCGGAAGCTCCAGTGAGCCGTCTTCGGCAAGGCCGGTGAAGCCGGTCATGGTGAGCGAATAGTCGATTCGATAGCCTGCAGCCTGCGTGTGAAGTTCCTGTAACGGGTCGTCCAGAAGCTGCTGCGCGGCAGCGGCAAGCGCTTCGTCGGCGGAAGCAGCGGTTCGGGCACCGTCGAAGGCCAGCATGGTCAGATAGAGTTCCCGGAACGGCAGACCATAGACCGGACTGGTGCAGGCTTCCGCGCCCATGTGCAGGGAAATGTCGATCAAGCTGCCGTCCTTTGTCGTGTAGCTGAGATTCGGAACGCTTTTCGTGTGATGAATGACCTGAAAGCCGAGCTGCGTTGTGGGCGCCCATGTGCCGTCGTCATACAGTTCCCGGCTCAGGAGGCCCTCTGTGCTGTGAATATAGTCGTAGTTTTCCGCAAACTTCCGCACGGTCAGGTCGCCGGTATGCGTCGGCTGGCAGGTCTTGAGGCCCACAAGTACTGTTGCAGCCAGCGGCGCCAGAACCGCTGCGGCCCACGCTGCACCGCGCCACGCTTTCCATGGCGCAGCCCGCAGTTCGCTGCCGTCCTCCCATTCGAGCGGCTGTTCGGCCTGCTCGGCCTTCCAGCTGGTGTAGAGACGGACAATGCTGTAGACCGGGATAAAGCAGCCGTACCCGTACCACAGGGCACGCCATGTGCGCCTCCATGCGGCGGCAAGCGGCAGCCTCTGTCCATTTTCGTCCGTCACGCGCAGACCCATGAGCCATTTTCCGGGCGTTGTGCCGAACAGGTGCAGAAGCAGCGGTTCGAGCACAAGCATTGTAACCATGCCGAGTATGCTCAGCCAGATAGAAGTCAGCCTCGCCTTGGGGTCCACGCCTGCGGCCTGCAGCACCAGATACCACGGTAGCAAGCACAGCAGAAGATCAAAGCTGCGCGCGATATACCGGCGCACCGGAGCATGGACATACGGCTTCACGTCCTGCCGCAGCGCGGTCTGGGACGCGGCAAGGAGTTCTCCGAGATAGCCCGCCGCGTCGAGCGTGGAAAACTCCGCATGCGCCTGCCGCAGTCCTGCGGCGACGCGCCCGGCGGCGTCCAGATTCTCCTGCTCGGCGTGCAGCTCCTCCAGCCGCGCATCGAGCGCGTCGCCCAGCATGAGCGTTCCCGCCGCAAGCGATTTGATCGTGTCAATGCGCAGGCCGAGCGCCCGCAGCAGCTTCACGCGCAGCAGCACCTCTGCATCGGCCTGCGAATATTCCCGGTAGCCGTTCTCCGCCCGCTTGGGCGCGATCAACCCCTCCGATTCATAATACCGGATGTTGGCCCGCGGCAGTCCAGACAGTGTTTCGATCTCCTTGATCGTCATATGCATCCCTCCTGCCCTCAGCGTACAGTATCAAGCAGGTTTACAGTCAAGCTTTTTGATTTTTCGTTTTTTTTGATTTTTTTCGTAGATTCCGCAGAATATCCCCGCTGCGGCGATCAGTATGAGCGCAGGTGCTGCAAGCCAGCCGCGCTTTCCGGTTTCCGGCGCTTCCCGGCCCCTGGCTGAGGCTTCGGTTCCGGCTGCGCTGCGGCATAGGTCACGCGGAAGACTGTCCCCTCTTTCTGCACCTCCGCATCGAGACAGCCAGAAACAATCTGCTCCGCAAGCGCCCAGTAATGCGCCGTCGGCAGACTGCTCCATGTATAATGCCAGTCCTGTTCTTCGGATAAAAGAACCGGGCGGCCATAGGCTTTCCCGTCGCACATCAGCTGGACGGGCAGCGATCCCGGCCGCTGCTCCGGCGTCTTTTCATCGTCCCAGGCGATCTGGACGGAATAATCCGCCTTTTCCGGACTGCGGGTCAGCTCCGGCTCTGCCGCGCACTCCGCGGGGCAGACGATCAGCATAGGCGACGGCGTATAGATCTGCCGGTTCACGCAGACGCTCTGCCCGCTCAGCAGATACAGGCCGGGCCGCAGCGCGTCAAGGACCGCCGCACCTTCTTCGTCTGTCTCTGCAGAATCGTCCGGCAGGCAGGCTTCCTCCATCAAGGCCACCTTTTCCAGCACGCGCGCGAGCGCGGCCCATGCGTTCGTCCCGCCGCTCTGCGTTTCCAGCCGCGACCGATACGCTTTGAAGCGCGGCTCAAGGCTCCACGTCCCGTCGCTGGAACGGTCTGCAACCCGATACACGTCAAACCGCATTCCGGCAAGCGGCAGCTGCCCTTCAAACACGGCCCGCACCGTAATAGGCTCTGCCGGTTCCGCTGCCAGAGCAGCCGTCTGAACCGGCACGCATAGGAAAATGGCCAGCCACGCCGGCCGAAGCAGAAACCGTCTCATCGCGCGCCCTCCTTTTTCTCCATCATACCATATCCCAAAATATTTGCAAACCGGAATCTGGACTTGCCGGTCGGACATAGGCTTTCTGTGGAGGTGAAAGCCTATGCTTTCCGCAGCAGTCTGGCTGATGCTCAGCAGTATGCTCACATCGCTGCGCATCTCCGGCGGTGGCTCGTTCCCGAAGCCGCTGACTGCCGAAGAAGAACGCATGTACTTACAGCGCAGCGCCGCAGGCGATCTGGAAGCCCGCAACATCCTGATTGAACGTAATCTCCGCCTGGTGGCACACATTATGAACAAGGGTTGAAGCAATCGGATGTTTTCCGGTGCGAAAAAATGACCCGCTGCGGGTCACCGAATTTCAGAAAAATTTCAAGCTCGACACGTTCGCGCGTGCTTCCCTTTTTGACGATAATGTGATCTAAGATTGTTGTGACGAGCGCCGCATCCACGCCGTTTTCAAAGGACAACTTCTGTTCCAGTGCAGTCCGAACCGCCTGCATCTGTGCTTCCGTGGCTTTGCTCTTTTCTTCTTCCTGCCTGATCTCGGCAAGCTGCAATTCCAGCCGCTGCATCTGGTCGTTGAAGCCGTCATTTCGCTTTTTGAACTCCGCCATATTGATCGCACCGGCAATGCTCATTTCAAGCAGCCGGTCTTTTTTTCTGTTCCAGCGATTGCAGCTCTTCTTCGATGCGGACACTTTCGCGTCGGAAGTCGCGCTCGTTCGGTACAGCCTCGATCACCTTCATAACTGCGTTTATGACTGCTTCTTTATCCTGTACAAGCCCTTCAAAAATCCGCGCCATGATCTGGTTCAGATCCGTCGTCCAGAGCTGTGGCGAGGAGCAGCCTGCGCGGCCGCGGTCGCGGTAAACCCTGCATTGCCAAACCTCCTGGCTGCCGGCCTGCGTTTTATAGAGCTGCCGGTGATAGCCCTTGCCGTGTTCCTCGCAGATGATTTTACCGCTGTATGGATAGCGGTTGTGAAAATCCGCGCCGCTGGCGTGTGCCTGCATCTGTTTGCTTCGTGCTTTGTAGAGAGCGTTTGCCCTGTCCCAGAGTTCTTCTGAGACAATCGCCGGTACGGACGGGTCCGGGTACATGACCCACTCGCTTTCATCGAGAAATACCTTTCGTTTACTACGGTAGTCAACAGTTTCGCTCTTACTGCCGCAGTACCAGCCCTTGTATTTGGGATTGCAGAGGATGTGTCGAATGGTCAGCACGTTGAATGCATTACCCTGTCTGCTGGTAAAACCCTCGTCGAACAGGATCTGCGAAATGCGGCGAATGCCGAGCTGTTGGTTTGCATACAGATCAAAGATACGCCGAACCACCTGTGCCTCCGCTTCGTTGACCGTCAGCACGCAGCCGCTTTTGTCGTAGCCCCAGAGCCGATCGTTTCCCAGCACATGACCGTTTTTGATTGCCTGCCGGAATCCGAATTTCAGACGTTCCGAGAGCTTCCGTACCTCGTCCTGTGCCACGCCTGCCATCACGACCAGACGAAACTCGCTGTCAGGATCAAGCGTATTGATATTATCGTTCTGGAACAGAACGCCAACGTCATGCTCCAGAAGCTCCTGCGTGTACTGGATGCTGTCCAGCGTAGAACGCGAGAAGCGGGATATCTCCTTCGTGATAATAAAATCGAAACGCCCGTCTTTAGCGTCCTGTATCATCCGAAGGAAGCTATCCCGCTTCTTTGTGCTGGTGCCGCTGATGCCCTCGTCGATATAACCCGGTACATAGCTCCAGCTTCGTTTGGACTGAATCAGCTCTGTGTAATACTGCACCTGATTTTCCAGACTGTTCAGCTGCTCGTCTCTGTCTGTGGAAACGCGCGCGTAAAACGTCACTCGCAGCGGCAGATCGAAGATTGTCCGCCCGTTTCGCATTTCATTGCGGATTTTTACAATGTTCATGCTCTGAACCTCCTGTCAAGCACACAGGATACCGAAAGAAGCTGGGAAAGTCTATCGACGAATGTACCAAATCAGCTGCGCCCAAATAGGTCGTTTTAGAGATCAGACCCAGCGTACAGACTTCTTCTAATAAAACGGATAAAAGCTCTCGCTGCGCATTTTCCATTTTAATCACCTCGGTTCAGCGTATGAAGGAATGTCTTCCATGATTCCAAATCAAAGCATCGGAAAACGCAGATTTATGCCGTGCTTTCCGATGCTTTGATCCACGGGGCGGCTCCGTTTGCGCAGAGCCGCCCCTGCTTTTGAAATTTTGATGCTTGCTCCTGTTCGACGCTTCTTCCCGGAGCCAAGGCAGCTACTGAACGGCAGCTGGCGCCGCGCACGGGCTTTGCACCCTCCGAGGATCTCTCCGAGCTGCCCCCATTACGTTCCGTTGTGGCTGGGCAGGAGTACCATTGTCCGCGGATGAGATCACGGCAAAACAGCTTGCCAAAGCTGCTTTTGGATGGATGGGTACCGCTCGTCACCTTATTGGGCCGTCTTTATACAGAAGCAAAGTCTTCTGCACAGGTGGTCTTCGCGCATCCTCCGCATCGCTGTTCCATTTCTGGCTCATCCGCTTGATGTCATTCAGTCGCTGGATATGAACTTTTCAAGCTGCATGAGGGGGCTTAAAAAGATCCCCTCATGTGGTAGGCAGCGAGAACGCCTTTTTAGAACCATTTTTGAAAAATTATCGAAAAAAATTTTTGATAGCCTGAAGTTGCTTGCCGACACCGCGCTGAGAAAGCCCTAATTCTGTTGCAATCTCTGCTTGTGTTTTCTGCTCAATACAGTATTTGGTCAACAGCTCCTTTTCCTGAATGGAAAGCCCTTTCAGCCTTCTCGTCAGTCTGGGATCAGATAACTCATCGAGCCATGCGTACCTTGAACTCTCAGCGTAGTTATCAAGGCAGCTGATTGCTGTCAGGAATTTTTTGAAAAGCGGTGATTTATCGCCTTGGCTGTTGTTGCCGTTGTCATATTGGGCTACTCTGAATTCCTGCGTGTGAATAGCGTAAATCCGTTCTTTTTGAAATTTTCCCAATCGTAGTCGTGCAAGATGTTGATCTTTTCATTTGACATGCCAGCCTTTTCATATTCGACACGCAGCTGAGTCCATTCTCTTTCAAACTTTGCCTTTTCGATTGCATAATTGAATCCCATTACGGATTCCTCCAATCTTTTGAAATTTTGAGAAAACCAAAATTTCAAAAGCGGAGGCGCGCGGATGGGGTAACAAAAATCCGCCAGCGCGCTTCGGCTGCAATTTGCAGCGTATGCACACTGACGGACGCTAAAAATATTCACCAGTAGTTCCACTCGATGCCGTACAACTGCCGCTCGTTTGAAAGCGGCCTTGCGGCACGAGTGGAATCTACTGGTGTTCTGGGCTGCTGGTCACCATTTGAGGCGCAGCCCGCGCCTCTTTTCAGGGGAAAATAGCATAAAACGCTCCATCCCGGCAGGAATGGAGCGTTTTAGTCGCACGGATCGCCCTCCAGCACTGCCGTTTTTTTATATGCGGCGCTGGAGGTATTTCCTTATTTCGTCCTCTGATAGTGAACAAAATTCGACACCATTAGAGCATTTCTGAAACGGCGGGTATTCTGTACAATACTCGTGTCGGAGGTGAACTACTGGTGTCGATTTATAATACTCCATTAGAGGAGCGCTTCGGTGAAAAATTGGAAGAATTGCGCGAGGGAAAGAATATGACGCGCGAACAGCTTGCGGATCAGGTTGGGCTTACCGCAAGGCATATCGCCGCATTGGAACGAGGTGAGCGGCGGCCGACGCTCAATACAATGGAAAAGCTGCTGCGGACGCTGGGCGCACCGACCGAGTGGCTCGTCTATCCGGAGTTTGAAGAGCAAAATGCCCGCTTACGCGAGATATCTCATTTGGCTGCAACATTTTCGGACGAGCAGCAGGAATTCCTGCTCGGCATTATGCGCCTGATGCGGAAACAGAAATTTGAGGGTTAAAAATAGCGGTGTTCGCTGGAACACCGCTATTTCTTTCTCTGTAAATATTCTTCTACTGCGCGCAGCACCTCATCCGTCAGCATCCGCTCAGAAGCAGATACTATGAAGTTCTCTGTATGCTCACCGGACAGCACATCTGTAAACAACGTATCCGCAGAGCACTGGAGTGCTGCCACAATTCTTGCACAGAGAGCAGCACTTGGCTTAGCCTGCCCTAATTCGATTTTCGATATGTACTTCTGGCTGCAAGCAACGCGCTCAGCAAGTTCATCCTGCGACATTGCTTTTTGCTTTCGCAGATAATGTATGTTTTGACCGAAGCGGCGATAGAACGCTGCTGCTTCCTCATCAGTGAATTGTTTCCATGACATAATTATACTATTTCCGGCATTCTAAAAAACACATCGTCTTGTGTGATTTTTCAGAACTATTTGATTTTCCTGCTTCAAGCGTGCCAAGAAATGTGTTCGACACATTTTGGGGCACGTTTGAATGATGTGCGCAACGTCAGCAGAATGCATTCTTCACACCAATCGCATATCAGCATACACATCTTTGCTGCCGGATCAGTTTGTATCCGCGCACAGAGGCCCGCCACTGCATACCGCGTGACAACACGCCGTTCGCGCCGCCGATGGCGCAATCCGAGTCGAAGATGATCTTCTGGCCGATGGTATTCATATATGTGCATTCTTATGGTGCATTCTTATTTAAATATATCCGAAACAGGTCTGTTTTTGCGTTTTTATCTAAATATTCTGAATTAAATTACATTGCCAAGATTGGCATTCTTTTTAGCCTGCGCTGCGCGGCGCAGAACTGAGACCGGCTCGCCTTCAAGGTAAAGAACGTACATCTGCATGATCAAGTCCGTCAGTGCGTGACTGTCCGACAGACCGGAAACGTCTCTGAGCACCTGCTTCGCAGCGTCATACGACTGCTCTGTTCCCGCTTCGTTCAGATAGCGGTAGACTGCGCCTGCCGCGCCGACGGCGATATACGCAGGCGTTACGCCCATCTCCATGCACAGCAGGCTCGAACCGATCAGTCGGTCGGCTGCGCCGAGCTTCCGTGCGGGGTCGCCGCCGACGCGCTTGCAGGTGTCCTTCAGCGCCGCATTGCGAAAACGGCCCAGCAGGTCGGTGATGTGGAGCATCAGCGGCTCCAGCTCGACGCCGTATTTCTGCGACAGTGCCATTGCGCTCTCCAGCATCGCGTTTTCCACGATGCTCAGAATCTCGGGATCATCAATGGCCTGATAGATATATTTCCGGCCAACGTAACCGCCGAGGTACGCACAGGTCGCGTGACCCATGTTGTGGATGAACAGCTTGCGCTTGATATAGAAGTCAAACGGCTCAAACGGAACATCTCCGGAACCTCGCCCTTGAACGCCGCCAGATCGACCGGCAGGAAGCCGTAGCGCTCGACGCAGACGCGCATCGGGTCGCCGTCCTTCATTTCTTCCGTCTGCACCGGCACCATGCGTCCGATGGATGCTTCGACCAGACCGACGCGCGCATCAAACAGTGTCTTTTCTTCCTCGGAGAGTTGCTCCTTGAGCATCCCTTCGAGGATTTTATTTGCGTCGTTCAGATTCTCGCAGATGATGATGTTGAGCGGTGCGTCCGTCCGCGCCCAGCGCTTGCGCAGGCCCGCGACAATGTTCGAACGATGAATTTGAGGATTCTCGCGCCCACAGCCGTCGCCATGATGTCGCAATTGGCAATGGCCTCGGAGGCCGCTTCCTGATCGTTGCCGTTGACCGCTGTGACGTGCTCGATCATGACGTCCTCGTGCCCTTCGCTCAACACATAGCGGACGGGATACTGATGCTTTTCCTGCAACGCCTTGACGACCGGCTCCGCCACGTCGATGAACGTCACCTCGTAGCCAGACTGGCTGAGTGTCGCACCGATAAAGCCGCGGCCAATGTTGCCGCCGCCGTACATAACTGCCTGTTTCATATGTATTTTTGTTATCCTCTCCCGTAAAGGTCGTATAATCGGAGCACTTCGTCCTTTGTTTTCACGCCGTCGGACGCGCTGACCTCGCTGAGCGAAGCCGCCGCACAGCATGCACCAAGTTTGAGCTCTTCCGGCAGCGGCAGATCCGTCTCGGCTGCGTACAGGGCACCCGCGCAGAACGCGTCGCCCGCGCCAACGGTACCCTTGATATAGCCTTGCGGGAGCTTCAGGCTCTCGGATTCATAGTAATTACTGTGCTCATCCATGCCGCAGCCAAGCTCCGGGCAGTGAATGACGGCCCACTTGGAAACCCCCAGCGCATGAAGTCTTTGCAGCGCGGCCTTCATGTTTTCCACATGCAGTGCGCCCATCTCATCACGCAGCAAAACGCCGGTTGTCTGCTGTGCTTCCAGTTCGTTGATGATGCAGTAATCCGTGTACCGGAGCGCCGGAGTGACCAGCCGCGCAAAGCGCTCACCCGCTTCGGAGACCACGTCGATGGAGGTCTTCATCCCGGCCTGCTGTACCCGATGCAGGAGCCGCGCCATCTTCGTGCCGTATTCCACGTCCGGCTCGTCCAGATGCGGAAGCAAAAGGATATAGCCGATGTGGAAAATGTCGACGTTCAGCTTGTCCCAGTCGATATCGTCCTCTCCGTAATGGGCGTTGCCGCCTGCGTACTGGAAGAAGGTGCGCTCCTTTGTGCGGTTATTCGACATGACGGCTGTGAACGACGTATCGCCGCTGCGCCGGACCATGGAAAGGTCGATATTCTTGTATTTTCCCCATCTCCCGCAGGACGAAATCGCCCTCCGCGTCATGTCCGGCAAAGCCGGAGGCCACGAGCGGAAGCTGAGGGTCGAGCCTCGCAAGGTCGGAAATGGTGTTGCAGACAGAGCCGCCGGTAGAACGGGTGATACCCTCCGTGATATGCGTCAATTCATTCTGCTTCGGCCATGTTTCAATGGGGTAGGTAATATCCACGATCATATTGCCCGCGCAGCATATGCCTTTTCGTTTCATAGTTGCTCCTGTTTTACTCAGAAATCATAATTGTCCAGACATTTTCGTATTCCGCTCCCTGTGCAAGGTGAATCAGATCACTTTTGCAGCTCAGTTCCACCACCACATCCTGACGCGACGGGAGTGACGCCCACGGCTCAATGCAGACATACGGCGCATCCGTGTGCGGCATATGCCAGATGCCGAGATACGGCATCTGCGGATAGGTCACGGTGACGGAGCGACTCGTTTTTGCAGAGCAGAGCATCACGCGACGCGCTATGTTCTTGAGCACAATGGCATCATCGTCAAACAAATCATGCCGCAGCCGGATAGTCGTGCCGTTTTCTAGTGGATAGCGGGTATCGTGACCATTCAGGAAGCAGGCTTCCGTAAAGCCGACGCGATCCGGTTGGCAGGAGTGTGAAAAGCGCAGCTCGTAGTCCTCAAACGCCGTACCTTCTGCCAGTGGAACCCGGAAGCCCGGATGCCCGCCGATGCCGAACGGCAGTTCTTTTTCATCCTCATTGCGGACGGTATAGGTCACAGCCACCGTCCAGCCGCGCAGCGCATAGCACACCCGGAAAGTGAAGCGGAATGGATACTGACGCAGCGTTTCCTGTGTCTGCCGCAGGCAGAGCGCAACGGAATCGTCAGATTGTTCTTCGATAGAGAAAACAGAATCCTTTGCAAAGCCGTGAATGTCCATCGAATAGCGTTCGCCGTAGAGCGTATAGCAGCCATCCGTCAGGCGCGCAACATACGGGAACAGCACGGGTGCGCGGTCGCGCCAGTATTTCTCGTCGCCGTTCCAGAGAAACTGTGTGCCCTGTCTGGAGCACAGCTCCATCATCTGCGCGCCGAGCGGATCGACGCGCAGGGTCAGGTTTTCATTTTGCAGTTCAAGCATGGCTCAGTCCTTCGCCGCCGGATACTCGTTGCAAAGCAGACGGTACGGCGCTTCATCTTCTTCGATCTTCGGGAAACGGCCGACGGGCGGGTTGAAGCGGTTATCCGTATTATCGTCGTTGCACTGGCTGACCTCGCCAAGCAGGATGGGGCCGGTGCCCTCTTCCACGGCAAAGTCGTGGTACATCCCCTACGTGACCCAGAGGCTCTCACCCGGGCGCAGGCGGATCTGCGTGCCGGCGGGAACCGTGCGCTTGAGACCGTCGCAGTGGACTTCCACGTCGGACTCGTAGTCGATCTCCTCGTTCGTCAGGCTGTTGTATACGCGGATGAGGCAGTTGCCGCCGCCGCGGTTGATGATGTCCTCAGTTTTGAACCAGTGGAAGTGATTCGCGGCCATTTGGCCTTCCTTCAGATACAGCAGCTTTTCCGCATAGACCTTCGGATATTTTTCCGGCTGCGTGCGGCAGCCGTTGCGGATGGTGATGAGGGAGAACCCGAATTTGTCAAAATCGCCGAGGCCGAAATCCGTGATGTCCCAGCCGAGCATGCAGTCGCGGATCTCATCATATTCGTGGCCCTTGGTCTTCCATTCGTCCGGCGTAAAGTGGCAGAACGGCGGCAGATAGCACTTGTATTTCGCGCACATGGCCTCCAGCTCCTTGAGCGCTTTGTTGATCTCAGATCGTTTCATATGCAATTCCTTTCTCAAAGGGGCGAAACCCGCGCGGATTTCGCCCCTTTACACGTTATGGTTTCACACGAACAGCCGTCAGCGCATACGCAGGAATGCTGCTTTGCGCCGCTGTCGGTTCTTCCAGCGGCGTAAGTTGCGTTTGCGTACCGCTGCAAAGAACCGCAGCGTCTGCCGGAGCATTCGTCTCATTCAGCAGTCGGAGCACGACACCATTCTCATCTTCTGCGGGCTTGAGCGCCGTGACTGCTGCGCCGGAGACCTGCAGGAAGCTGCCGGTCTGACCAAGCGGACCTGTGTGCAGCGAATTGAATACGGATACAGCGGATGCGTGAAACAATCCGCCAGCTCGCGGAGGCAGGCGCTGTCTGCCGATGGCGCTGCGCCGAGACCGATCTCGAACTGATGAACGCCCTGCTCCGGGTAACGGTCTGGGATCGTCGAGCTGCGAAGCAGGTCGAGGGTCAGCGCGTTTTCCCACGCACGGACGCCGTATTTGCAGTCGCTTGTCAGCAGCAGCGCGCTGCCGCTTTCCGGCACGGGCGCACAGTAGCGGATAACGGGGATATCGTGCGCAAGCTCCAGCCGGTCGAGCACACCGCCCGGCACGTCGCAGCGGATGGCCTGCGGCCGGTAGCTGTAGGGAATATGAAGCTGCAGCTGCGGCACGAGGCCGTCCGCGCCGATCTCCCGAAAATCGCAATCTGCCGAGAAGCGAAGTACAGAACTCTGACCTGCAAGGCTCACACGAAGCCGCAAAAGCGACCGGCGGAATTTCAACTCATAGGTAACGGACTGCACCTCGCCGGTCAAGACTGCGGATTTGACCGTGACAGCCTCCTTTTCGTTCAGATCGCACACACGGGCATAGTCGCCGACAACCCAAGAGGACATCCAGTCCTCCATTTCGTCGACAAGCCGGAAGCCCGCGCCACCGGAAAGCAGCTCGCGTCCATTCTTTTTTGTCATACAGGGAGGTGAGTTTGCAGGTCGCCGGGGCCAGCACTGCGCGCAGTGCGCCGTTTTCCAGCACATAACCAGCGTCCGCACGTGAAAGCTCACGAGGTTCCGGATCATGATAGCTTGTGCGCGGCTGCTCTGCCTGCAGAATGTAATAGTTTGCGAAACCGAACGGCGGCACATGTACAGAAAAGGCCAGCTTGTCAAACTGGTGCCGCCAGTACTCCTGCCGCGGCTGGAGACTGGAAAACGGAACCTCAGCACCAGAGGCATCGCGGATGACGGTGTCGTCCAACGAAAGCGGCCAGTCCCAAACGGTCAATTCGACTGTCTCCGTACGGGCATACGCGGTTGTATTGAAGATCGTGTATGCGCGGACAGTCCCGCTGCCGCGTTGCACTGAGGTGAAGGTGAAGCCGGTGCCGTCATACTCGCGCTCCATGCGGGAGGATTTGACCGTTCCATACCCAACGCCGCCGCCCTCGGACGGGGACGCCGCGTCCGGGCTGCCGCCGAAGCGGAGCGTATCAACCAGAAGACCGATGGCGCGCATGGCGCGGTTCGCGTTGCCGATGGCGTAGGAGCCTGCCTCCTGCGCCGCGCCGAGGGCAAATTCCCGCGACTCGCGGGTACAAGAGCCGGGAAGAATGTCATGGAACTGATTGAACAGCACTCTTTTCCATGCTTTCCGGAAGCCCTCCGGGTTCTGGGCAGCAGCCGCCCGCCAGAATTGCCATAGAGCTGAGTGCTTCGGCGTCATAGAGGTGATCTTCAGAATGCCGGTTGGCTTGTTTAAGCCGGGACTGCGAGGTATAGCAGCCGGGGAAGATGAAATTAAGTTCCTTTTCCACGACGGGCAGCTGCTCCCCTGACAGTCTCCAGCTCATGGAAGAACGCGTGCATGGTGCTGAACCGAATCTCCGGTGTCAAGGGCCATGCAGCCATATCAAGAATGCGTTCCAGATCGCGCCGGGTCGGACCGCCGCCGTGGTCGCCCACACCGTAGACCTTGAGCGCGGTATGCAGACCGTTTTTCTTGCACCACGCGGGCAGGAAGCGCGTCATTTCGTATTCGATTGCGCCGTGATACCAGCCGGGCTCACACAGAGCCAGAACCTCATTGCCGGACGGCGCGCGCCAGCGGAAGGCGCGCTTGCAGTCATATCCGCGGCAGTAATAGAAATACTTCACGCCCCCGGCGCACAGCAGCGTCGGGATATGTGCACTGTGTCCGAAGGTGTCCGGCTCAAAGTCCAGATTGAGCGAAGCTGGATCGATCCCCAGCAGGGGGGGACAGATACTGCTTGGTATAGAGCAGGTGCCGCACGATGGACTCGGTGCTGCTCATGTTTTGGTCTTCCTCGACCCAGGTAGCCGCCGTGACCTCCCAGCGGCCCTCCGCGATGCGGCGGCGGATCTCCGGCAGAAGATCGGGACAATATTCCTCGATGATAGCGTAGGCCGACGCCTGCGACTGCGAAAACACGAAATCCGGGTATTCCTCCATGAGGTTCAGCATCGTCTGGAAGGTATCGATAACGATGCCGGTTGTTTCGTCCGTGCCCCACATCCAGTTCATGTCGATGTGCGCATGCGCTGCGCACAGAAGCGTATAGTGCTTGGCAAGCGGTGAATAGTGTGCAAGCGCCGCTTCACAGGACTGCACAGCAGAGTTTGTGATTGCTCCGTCCGTATCGAGCCGTGTTTGCAATTCAGCGATTGCAGCCAGTACATCCGCCGGGATATCTTGCCCTTGCGCGGCAAAGATCTCCGTCAGATAGGTAAGCTCTGAAAGAATTCTGCGCGCGGGATACCCGGTTCCGGCTCGCGTCTGAAGATCGGCCAGTGCTCGGATCATAGATCTCTCCAATCAATGTCGATGCTTCTGCGTTCGGCGGACGAGCGGTACATATGGCTCAGAAGCGTATCGACGTTGTAGCCGTCGAGCCAGCTTGGCCGTTCCTGCTTTCCGGCCTCCAGCCACTCGTTGAACTGCTTGAGTTCGAGGTCAAACGGGTTGTCCGGCGCAAAGCGGTATTCCGTGCTGGGCTCCGTCTCGTTGTCATAGTGGACGAGCAGAACGCCGTTGTTTTCCGGATGATCCCACATGACGGTGTACAGCTCCAGTCGGCCGTTCGTACCGGTGATCTGGATGCCCTCGTCCCACGAATTGCGCTCATAGCCGATGCGCTTGAGCGGATGCGCGTAGGTCTCAAACTGCACGGTCTTATCGTCGGCGTATTCAAAGATTGCGGTGGCCTTGCGGTCAAATTTTTGTCTGCGGGTAATAGTTGAGATTGGCATAAACGCTCTGCGGACGGCCAAAGAGATTGAGGATCATGTCGAGCACATGACTGCCTGCGCAATTCGTGACCGCGCCGCCGTAGCCGTTCAAGATCGCATCCAGGTTCCAGCCGTGATCGGGCGTATAGAAATTTCCCCACGCCTGATACGAACGGGCGGAAGCGGCAAAGACCTTGCCGATTTTCGGCAGCAGCTTCGCCAGCTTCTTTTCCGCGCTGAAAAAGCGCTTCATATAGCAGACGTAGAACGGCGTTCCCGCCTTCTGCACGGCCTTGGCAACCTCGTAGGAATCCTCCTGGCAGGTCGTCATGGTCTTTTCACAGATGACCGCCTTGCCTGCGGCAATTGCCGCCAGCGCGATCTCCTTATGGACGACGCCGGCGCAGACGATGCTCACAACGTCCACATCGTCCGCCGTGACCAGCTCGTGATAATCCTTTACCGCGCGTGCGCCGAATTCGGCTGCGCGCTTCTGCGCGGCCTCCAGATTGATATCCGCCACGCAGGTGATGGCAGCGCCCATCTCCTTGAGCGCATGAAAATGAAAGCGGGAAATGCCGCCGCAGCCGACAATACCGTAACGAAGCATAAAAGCCCTCCTTATTTGTTGTACATGACGCACTTGACGCCATGCTCACGATCCTTTGCAAATGCCTGAACAGCCTGCTGCAGCCCGTCCAGCGTGCAGCGATGGGAGATCAGCGCCGCCGTATCGACCGCGCCGCTCTCAATGAGGCGCAGGCATTCCGGGAAATAGAGTGCCGGAGACGCATTGGAGGCCCGCAGCTGGAGCTTCATTTCATGGACATAGCAGGTATCGATCGACACCATGCGATCCTCGCCGTAGGCGATTGCGAGAACGAAACGATACCGCCGCGATTGCAGATCTTCAGTGCGGTGGGAATAACAGACGGATGTGCCGTGACCAGCACATGGTCAACGCCGCCAGCGGGGAACGGGTACTGTTCCACCTTATCAGGCTCGATGACCTCGATTCCCCACTTCTGCGCAAGCTCGATCTTGGCTTTGGACGCCGGAAGCTCGGTCGCGTAGACATGACGCGCGCCGGAGAGCTTGGCCATGCGTGCGGCCATCAGGCCGATGGGCCCGAGACCCATGACGAGCACGTCCTGCGTCAGATGAATGTCCGCCGTTTTGACCAGATCCAGCGCGACGCCCATCGGCTCGATCAGGACGACCTGATCGTCGGTCAGCGCATCAGGAACCTTGACGCAGCATTCGCACGGCGCGATCATATCCTCGGCAAAGCCCATATTGTCCTCGCCCTTGATCCAGAAGTTCGGGCCGCGGTTATTGAGGTCAACGCGGCCGTTGCGCGCGGCGTCGCTGAAACGGTCATAGGTGCCGCTTTCCAATACGACGCGGTCGCCGACCTTCACGTTTTCGACCAGACGGCCGACCTCGGTGATGACACCGACGACCTCGTGACCAAACTGCTGCAGCTCGGTTGCTGCATAGCGCATCAGGATCAGATCATGGCCGCACACGCCGCAGGCGTGGATATCCAGCCGCACCTCAGTGTCCGTCAGCGCGCGGCGCGGCGCTTCCTTTACCACGATCTCAAACGGTGCTTTTACATAGGCTGCTTTCATAGAGATTCCTCCTCCGGTCAATCTGCAAATAATTCTCTGGTTTTTCTGCGATGGCCTGTGCCAGCCGCAGGTGACTTCCCTCTGGTGATATGGACGCCGTCAGCTCCGGCCTCCGCGTAGTCCTCCGCTGCGAGGAAGCTGCATCCGCACTGCTCCGCGACGGCGCTGTAATACTTCTGGAACAACAGGCTCTGTTCGTGCGCATACGGGCAGTCAAAGACCTGATCCATATCCGGGAGCAGCTGTGCACGGATGAGCGGCGGGGAGATGAGCAGGATCTTCGGGCAGTCGACATGGCGGTCAAGCGCCCAGTGCCGGATCAGCCAGATCAGGCGCTGCGCACCGGCAGCAGCATAATAGGCGTTTTTCTTCGCGCCATTTCCAATATCATTTGTACCCAACATCAAAACGACCAGATCCAGCGGCTGGTGGGATTCCAGACATGGGTACAGATAGACTCTGCCATTGACGTAGTGGTCGACACCGGTATCATATACTGTTGTCCGCCCGCCGCAGCCCTCTTCGATCACGTCATACGCTGTGCCGAGCAGCGTCCCCAGCACACGCGGATACCGCGTCTGCTCGTCAAACCGCTTCCCCGTTTCCGGGTCACAGCCCCATGTGATGGAATCGCCGTAGCATAAGAGTCTTTTCATCACAGTTCCTCCTGTCTGCACATGAGTTTCCCTTTCTTTATTCTAAATGTGCAAAAAAGTACCCGCAATTTCAAAAAATTGCAGGTACTATGCACAATTTATACTTCGTCATGCGATTCACAACTGGCTATCGGCAACTGCCCAAGAACAAATTTTGTCAATAGTTCATAGCTTTCAGTCGTATCAAATCCATGATCTCCGCCGGGAATCTCATAGTACTGCACATCGCATCCGGCTTTGTGGAGGATCTCCGCAAAGCTGCGGCTCTGTGCGACGGGGACACATGGATCGGCGGAACCGTGCAGAACCAAAAACGGCGGTTCCATGCCGGAGACTAACCGTGCGGGAGATGCTCGGCGGGTCTTCTCTGTATCGCCTCCGAGCAGGGCAGATAAATCGCATCTAAGGACAGGAATCTGATCGGGATCCAAATTAGTCGGGCCGAATTCATCGACGACTGCCTGTACCGCAGAACTGTATTCCAGATACGATCCTCATCATATTCCGGTTGCCCATTCGTTACGCCAAGCATTGCGGCCAGATGTCCGCCGGCGCTGCTCCCGCCCACAAGAATTTTGTCCGCGCAATACCCGTACTGTGCAGCGTGGGCTCTAGCCCAGCGAACGGCAGTTTTGCAGTCGATGAGCTGTGCGGGGAACATTGCATCCTGTGAAAAACGGTAATCAATGGACAAAACCGCGTAACCACGCCAACAAAAGCGCTCAAAATCGTTATAGATGCGCTTTTCGCCGCCGCACCAACCGCCACCATGGATCCAGATCAGCAGTGGAGGCTTAGAGGTCCGTCCGTCCGGAACGATCAGATCGAAGGTCTTTTGATTCCTCCCGGAAATGTGACCGGGATATCCAGATAAAACTGCATATTGCTTTCTCCTGTTATGGATTACGTGTGCGGGACTGTCCCGGACGTTCTCCTGTTATTTTTTTATAAATCGTAGAAAAGTAGGATACATTTACAAATCCAACCTGCTCCGCAACCTCAGCCAGCTTCAGAGAAGTCGTATTCAGCAGCTCCTTTGCATGGCGGATGCGGATCTCATTGAGATAGTCGGAGAAAAACACGCCGGTCTCAAGGTTGAAAGTCCGCCCAAGATAGGCAGAATTGACGGCCAGCTTGTCAGCAAGCGTTTTCAGAGAAAGATTGCTGTCATTATAATGCTGGTGTACATACTGCACCACAGCCTGTACCTTTGGGGAATAGCCGCTCGTGTCCACATACTGCACCCGGTCACAGAGCCTCTGCATCATCTCCTGCATTTCATGCTCAAGCGCATGGATCGATGTGCAGGCCTGGATCGCGGCATAACCGGAAGCACGAAGCTGCTCCAGCTCGGTCGCCGGAATGCAGCATTTGTGTGCAGCTTGAAGCGCGCAGGTCACAAGCTCGATTAAATGATATTTGACCATGACGAGGCTGGTCACATGGTTTTCTTTCAGCGTTTTGCGGAAAAAGCGCCGGATCATTTGCTTCAGCGTTTCCTGTTCATTCTGCAGCAGCATATTGGTCATCAGCTCAGGCTCGAACGTCAGGCCAACCGTCTGCTGCATGGAAACGACGGTGTCCGGCTCGATCTGTGCGTCACCCCAGATGCACTTGATATCCAGCATCCGAAGCGCGTTCTGATACGACGCGGGCAGCTCCTTGAAGGAAGCTGCATCTGTGCCAAGGACGGCTGCGCTGGAGATCCCGATCTCACGCTGGATCGTATCGGCGCATTCTTGGAGAAAGCGGAGCATTTGCTCACGCTGAAACGCCAGTTCTGGGTTTTTTTATGATGAGGACGATATTGTCCGCGGCATCCGCCGCAGGATACACCGTCAGATATCGGTTCATCCGCTCCCTGCAGATATCCATGCAACGGAATGTGATCCAGCGCAGCGAAACATCCTGATTATCAAAAACGGTCTGACAATCCCAACAAGCATATGGTTACAGCGAAGCGTTATACCAAGCAGTCGGCACTTTTCGCGCAGTTCACGTACCTCAATCTGGTTGCATAGCATGCGGTTGAGCGTATGGTTCATCAGTGCCTGAAGACTTTGCTCAAACTGCTGCTTTTTCTGCGCTTCCTCGTCCAATGCGGAAGCCACATCGATCACAGCCGCCTTCAATTCCTCCGGGTCGACCGGCTTCAGCAAATAGTTTTTCGCGCCGAGCCGCATGGCTGTACGGACATAATCGAATTGATCGAAGCCGCTGAGCATAATGAATTTAGGACAGCTTGTAAGTTCTTTTGCTTGTGCGAGAAGCTGCAGGCCGTCCATCTGCGGCATTCGGATGTCGACGATCGCGATATCCGGGCGGACGCGTTCAATCAGAATCTTCGCGCTGACACCATTGTCTGCTTCTCCGACGAGCTCGATCCCGTAATCCTCCCATGGGATCAAACCTTCTAGTCCTCTGCGGATCTGCGGTTCGTCGTCAACAAGGATCATTCGGTACATACGCTCACTCCTCTCTGCTTGCTCATGTGGTCAGTCGAGATGAAACACCTCCTGTGAATCTTCCCACTGTCCGGTAGAAGGGATCTGCATAGAGCTGCAAATAGCGCACCAGCGCCGCATCGCGTCACAGCCTGCCAGGCACTGCATATCACGTTCAAAATCATCGCCAGTGTATTCCATGTACTGCATCAGCCTGCCGTCGACGTAAAAAATCGAGTAGTTTTCAAGATGCGCCGCCCGGATCGCCGCCGCAGTCTCGGGCCAGATCTGATCGTGCAGTGCGCGGTATTCATTTAAACACTCTGGGCGAAGCCCAATCTGCTGTAAGATTCGTTTCATGTGCTTCCTCCTGATGTGGGCTGCATATCCTGTTCGGCCATGTGCTCCATGACCTTTTTTTCGCAAGCGGGCAGCGTAACGGTCACAACGGTTCCCGCATGCAGCTGGCTCTGCACCGTAACGCCGTAGCTGTCCCCGAACAGCATCCGGATCCGGGTGTGGACATTCCGGATCCCAATGCCGAAATCGGGATATTCCCGCGTCCCTGCAATATGCTGCTGCAGGCGGCTGAGCGTATCAGTGTCCATGCCGCTGCCGTTATCGGCGACCTGAAGCGTGAGCGTCTGCTGATGAACGGACGCTGTCAGTGTGATCGTGCCCTGCAGTCCATTCTCCTTCAGTCCATGCAGGAGTGCGTTCTCAATAATCGGCTGAAGCGTAAACTTGGGCACGCCAAGATATAACGTGTCGTCCGGAATTTGAAATTCGCTGTCAAAGCTGTTTTCATAGCGAAGCTTCTGCAGATCCAGATACGCCTCGTTGTAATCGAGCTCATCCTCCAGATAGACGATCCGCTTGTCCAGCTGGATCATCCAGTGGAACATCTGGCCGAGCTGCATCAGCATCTCGGAAACGTCCAGATTTCCCTCCTCGACAGCTCGCATTCGGATGCTCTCTATTGTATTATAGAGAAAATGCGGATTGATCTGCGCCTGCAGCGCGTTAAGCTCCGCCGTTTTCCGTGCGACCTCTGCCTGATACTGCATTTTGATCTGCTGATCGAGCCGCTGACACATCTCGTTGAACTGCGTAGCGAGCATGGCCAACTCGTCATGGTGGCGAATGGAAATCGGAGTTTGAGCGAACGTGGAGGTATAGCTCTGCATTGCCGCGGAAAGATCGTCGAGACGCCGGCGATAGCGGTAATTGCAAAGAAGGATGATCGTCACGATCAGCAGCATGGCCGGCAGCAGGATCCGGATCAGAAGCCGAATCATGTTCATCGTTGCCGAATGGAGCGCGTCGAGCGGCATAATGCTGACAAGCTGGATCCCGGAGGTACTGATCGTGCGGGTCGTGACCTCGGCGTTTTCCTCCAGAGCAGGGTCAAAGCTGGTTCCGAGGAGCTCGTGCGAAGTGGAAAAGAAGATCGTATTTTCCCGGTTGAGCGCATACACATCGCCGCCGGACAGCGTGCCCAGCTTTCTGTAGGCATCGGAAAAGACCGACAGAGGGTAATTGATCAGCATGACGCCGACAAGATCTTCCTGAAATATGCCGTCCGGATTAAAGATTTTGATCGCAAACGTAACGAGTTCCGTATCTCCGGGACGAGATAGTCCTGCACGGAGGAATATGTAACGCGGATGCGCTGGTCGGTATGGATCAGCTCCTGTATCACGGGGAGCGTATCATCCGCAAACGAAATCCGCATGCACGCCGCGCCGCGGGCGGAAGTAAAGAAGACATTGGAGCTTTTGATCGGAATGATGACTGCGTCCAGAATGTCTTCGTCCGCATAGCGTACAGCCGTCAGATAGCTGTTGAAAAAAGCGGATGTCCTCCAAAGAGAAAATTCTTCGCCGCTGCGCTGAAAACTTACGATCCGCTCCGCGACATGCTCTTGCGTGTGCAGGAGCTTGGACTGATTGAAGACAGAGGCGTATTTATTGGTAAAAAGCGTTGCGAGCTGATTCACAGCCTCTTCATTCAGAACCTTATCCTTTTGAATGCCGGGATAGACCAGACTGTTGGTCAGGAGGATGCAGACCAGAACCAGAACGGCTACGACGACCACTGTGATGTATAGATTTGTGCGTGCGAATAATCCCAATCGGAAGCCGAATGGTTTGGGTGCTTTGCGTTTGTTCATGGACGCTCCTTTTCATCGGCCGGCATGGCGCGGCAGGATAAAACCTTGTCACTATTATACACAGAAATTGTTTTTATGGAAGCAAAGATATTGATTTTGAACAAAATCTACAATTCTCAAAGTTGTCAACCGCTGCTTTTGCAGTCTACAATAGAGACACAGGGGCGCTGCGGCGCGCCAAATGAAAAAGGAGGAACTACGAATGAAAAACTCATCGCACTGCTTCTTGCAGCTCTGCTGATCATCGGCATGACTGCCTGCAGCACAAAGCAGACTCCCACCGAAGAAACAAAAACCGAGCCGGCAGCAGCCGAATCTGCGTCGACCGCAGAGAAATCTGCACAGCAGCCCACAGAAGAAGCGCCCGTCACGATCACCTGGGGCCTTTACGAAACGGACAACCTGACCGCCGAGCTATGGGACTCTGTGATCGCGGCATTGAAGAAGCAGATAACCCCGGCATCAAGGTCGAGAAAATCGTTGCGACCGGCGACGACCGCACCATGTTCTGGAAAACGCTTGCCGCCAGCGGCAGCTTCCCGGATATTGTAATGGAAGCAAACTATATTGCCTCGTCCGCACCTGAAATGTTTGCCGAAGTCCCTGCCGATACGCTGAGCTTCTTTGGAGAGGGGGCGCCCTGCACCTATGGCGGCAAGAATATCACAATTCCATATTCCAAGCAGCTCCGTATGCAGGTTTATTATAACATTGCCGATTATAACGAGCTGGGGCTCAGTGAACCGGAAACTTATGATGCGTTTGTCGAAAACTGCGCGGCGCTGAAGGCCGCAGGCAAAACTCCGCTGCTCTGCGGCGGCACCGGCGATGTCTGGGCGACCGGCCAGCCGTGGTGGATCTCCGTCACCAACCAGCAGATCGTCGCTTCGGATCCCGATTTCGTCGCCAAGATCAATAGCGGCGAAAAAACATGGCTTGATCCCGTGGTGCTGGATTCCATGAGCACATGGAAAGAACTGATCGACGCCGGATATTATCATCCCGGCTGCATGTCCTGGAGCTATGCGCAGGCCGCTGCGGAATTCCAGAACGGCGGCGCAACGATGATGATCGACGGCTCCTGGGCCGCGGCAGGCTTTGACGCCGCTGGGGACGATCGCTTCGGCGTGTTTGTTCTGCCGATCCCGGGCGGTCTGGAAGGTTACTGCTGCCCGATCTCTTACTGGGGCGTTTCTGCGACCAGCGAACAGCCGGAGGCTGCATGGTCGTTTATCAACTGGTTCTTCTCCACGCCAGAGGCCTATAGCTCTGTGCTGAAGGCGGATGGTCTGAACTCTGTTACGAAGAACGCCGTTACATACGAGCTCGGCCCGGTCGCAACAAAAATGGTGCAGAACCTCGACGGCATGACGCTCTATCCGGAAATTCAGTCCCTGTCCGGCGATGAGATCATCGACGCGCAGATCGTAAACGAAACCTGCAAGGCCATGCAGCTCATTTTCACCGGCACCGACGTGACGGAGGCCATGCAGACCGTGCAGGATCTGCAGGATATGATCAACATGAGCAACAACTGATTCCCGCTGCATAAACATCCGTTTGTCATCTTACCTTGCGCAGCGTTGCCTGTACAGCAGGCAACGCTGTCTTTAAAAGAGGAGACGCACATGAAACAAATGAAAGTAAAAGCAGGGTTTGCCGCTCCCGCATTTTTTATCTATACCCTGCTGCTGGTCGTCCCGATCATCATTGCCTTTGGCCTGAGCTTTGTAAACTGGAACGGCATAGGGGAAATGAAGTATATTGGGCTGAAAAACTATATGATGGTCTTCAAAGACAAGTCGATCCGAAATGCCGTATTCAACACACTGGTCATTACGTTGGCGCAGACGCTGGTCTGCAACGTGCTTGACTGTTTCTGGCCGTTCTTTTAAACAAGACCGGGAAAAAGACCGCTGTATTCCGTACAATTTACTTTCTCCCGAATGTGCTCAGCGGCGTTGCGATCGCGTTTGTCTGGAAAGCGATCTTTTCGTATAACGGCGTTCTGAATACCATTCTTTCCGCAGTCGGTCTGGATCATCTGGTTACGGCCTTCATGTCCACGCACACGAGCGCGCTGGTATGTATCATCATCGTCGGCATTTGGAGCTCTCTCGGCTACTACATGATGATTTATATTTCCGCGCTGCAATCCGTACCGCAGGAGCTGTACGAAGCGGCCATCGTAGACGGCGCTTCTGCATGGAATAAATTCCGCTATATCACGCTGCCTCTGATCACGTCCGGTACGATGGTCAGCGTCCTGATGAGTATCATCAACGGCCTGCGCGCATATGACGTCGTAAAGATCATGACGGACGGCGGCCCCGGAAAAATGACAGAAACGATCGTGTACAACATTGTACGCTATGGCTTCAGCGGAAACATGATGGGGTATTCCTCCGCAATTTCTGTCGTTTTGTTTACGGTGATCGCACTGATCTCCATTCTTCTCATCAAAGCATTCAACAAACGGGAGGTATCTTAATGCAGTCCGTTAAAACGAAAAAGCGTGGTTTGGGTGCGGTTCAAACTGTTTTTCTGTGCGTGGTCGCAGTTTTCTTCCTTGTTCCGCTCTATCTGACAATAACAAATGCGTTTAAGGAGAGCAGCGCCGTCATGCATGCGCCCATGAGCCTGCCGATCCCGCCGGTATTTGATGGCATCAAGCGGATCCTCAGCAACAAGAGCAATAATATTTTTGCAATGTACCGAAATTCCGCGATCCTGATGCTGTTTGCTGTCCCGATCAACATTGTGGTCAGCTCGCTTGCTTCTTACTATATCGCCCGAAACAAAACAAGGGCTTCGCGTTTTTAAGCATCTACTTCCTGGCCGGGCTCATGGTTCCATACGTTATCGTTTATATCCCGCTGTCGATCCTGATCCGGCTTCTTGGCCTGAGCTTCAGTCTGCCGGTTCTGATCTTTGTATTTGTATCCGGCGGTATTTCCTTCGCAACGTTCATGTACACAAATTTTATCAAGTCCGTTCCGCTGGAGCTGGAAGAGGCAGCGGCACTGGACGGCGCGGGGAAGCTGTTCACATTCTGGAAGATCCTGTTTCCCCTGCTGAAAACCCTGCACGGCAACGGTCGTGATCTTCAATGGTCTGAGCGTCTGGAATGATTTTATGACGCCCCTGCTGCTCGGCCAGGTGAAAACAATTACGGTTGGCATATACACTGCGATCGGCCCGCATTCGACGGATTGGTCGCTGGTGTTCGGATATCTGCTGTTTGCAATGCTGCCTGTTATCATTCTGTTCCTGCTTATGCAGAAACAGTTTATTGCCGGCCTGACGGCCGGTGCGGCAAAAGGATAAATTTCTGACTTACACATTAAGGAGGACCCGATTTTATGAAACTTGCACAGCGCATTCATTTGCGGCAGATCGAAACAGACGCGGCGTATGCCGAGCTGACCGCCTTTCTGGATCGGCACCGCCCCTGCTTCGACGAGCTGACGATTTTTGACGGATCTCTGCCACCACGGAGCGATCCCGATGAACGAGCTCCGGGAAAACGCCGCGATCTTAAAAAAGCGGATCGCCGATCTGCATACGCGGGGCTTTCAGAGCGTCGGCATCAACGTCCACTGCACACTGGGACATATCGACGAGGGCTATACGGTCTATGGGCAGCCGTTTGCGCCGATCGTCGGTTACCGGGGCGACAAATCCTGTCCTGTTTCTGCCCGGAGCATGAAGACCGGAAACAGTTCCTGCGTGAAAAGTACGCGATGTATGCAAAAAACCGGGGCAGATTTTCTTTGGGTAGACGACGATGTGAAATTTTTCTGGAACGGTGTGAAGTTCGGCTGCTTCTGCACGAAATGCATGGAGCGATTCAACCGGAAGATGGGGACGGATTATACGCGCCAGTCCCTCGTTGACGCCATGGAGCAGCCGGAAAATATTGCGCTGCGCGCGGCCTGGGTACAGGATGTCAGCGGCCGGATGTGCGATCTGTTCTCCCTGGTCGAGCAGGCCGTCCATGCGGTCGACCCGAAGATCCGGCTTGGGTTTATGACGCAGCATCAGGGCTGGAGCACATATAACGGAATGGACTATTCTGCCTGGTTTCAGGCGCTTCACGCCTGCATGGGACGACCGGGGAGGGATACTATGATGATAAAGTCCCGACCGGTGTTGTCACAAAAGCGCTCTCCTGCGCCAGACAGGCCTCTGAATACCCGGCCTGCATCACAGACGTTCAATATGAGCTGGAGGACTTCCCCAATTATTCCCCGCTGCAAAAATCCGTCCGTATCAATCTGGACGAGCTGACGCTGGCCATCGCACAGGGTATGAACGGTCTGGTGCTCAACACGTTTTCCATGGGCGAGGTCGTAAGTGTGCGGGAGCTGGACGGCATGTACGATGCAATTCTGCGCCAGCGCGCAAACTGGGATGAGATGGAGCTGTTCGCACGCGGCATGCACGGCACTGGCTTCTATCCGGCAATTTCTGCAAAATACGACCAGCGCCGCCCCTGCACAACGGGCAAAGCTTCTTCACGACCTACGATGAAGCGCAGAACCACAATGTCATGCAGACCTATACACTCAGCCATATCGGCCTGCCGCTGACAATGGACAAGCAGAACTGCTATGGCGCTGTGTTCGCCGGTGATCTTCCGGATGGCTTTACCGACGAAGAGCTGCTGGGATTCCTGAAAAAATCCGTGCTGATGGATGCCGAAGCGGCAATGGCCTTTACACGTAGGGGCCTGGGCCGTTACATCGGCGTCAGCGTCGGCGAGGAGGTCACGGACGGAATTGAAGAATACTTTGCGGAGCACCCGGTCAACAAGGGCATTGTCGGCCACTGCCGGGATGTGCGCCCGGCGTTCTACGGCAAGGGCGGCAGGCTTCTTCGTGCGCTGAATGATGCGGTACAGCCGATCAGCTATCTGCGGACACTGAAGGCCGAGCCGCTTGGAATCGGAGCGAGTCTGTATGAAAACGAGCTCGGCGGCAGAATCTGCGTGTTTGGCTATGCAGCGTTCCATAAGATTGATTCTTATGCCCGCCTGCGTCAGATGCGAAATGTTGCGGCATGGATGGCAAGGAAGCAGCTCACTGTCATGACTGCAACAACGTTGGTTGCGCAGTTCGTTCGGACAGACGGAGTCCGAACGATGGCTACGGTTTTAAATATGTCGCTGGACGTCATGCAGCCGTCCGAATACGGCATTCTCGGCGCAGCAACTGCGCGCTGCTTACACAACGGCCAAGAGACCATTTTAACTGCACGGGTAGAAAACGGCATGGGCATATTTATGATGCCGGAACTCCTGCCTTTTGAAACTGTAACTCTGCTAGCGACACCGTAAACACAATAAATATAGTACAATGTACTGCCGTATAAGTGGGCCACCACTGTATGGCAGTATTTTTCAACCCGCGGATGGGAAAATATGAATTTCAAGTGCACGCTATCGGGATTAGATAGGAGGAATGGCCGTACTCAAATCAGCAGCCCATTTTTGTCGCTATTTTGTCGCACTTTTTTCGCAGATTCGCTCTGCTTTGACTCTTGTAAAGTCGTGCTGCTCTGTAATAGTCTTATCATGGAAAAATACTTGTTTTCCAGAAGATCTTTCTTGCGTTGAAGTAAAGGGCAATGCCACCGTGCGAACTATCCACGCTGTTGTAGATACCTGCTTGAACTGGCTCCGTTCGACGGAAAACGTGTTTTACACAGTTCGTCGCTTATTCCGACAGAGAAATAACACATAGCGCGAACTGTAAGATATAGCATACATATAAGTGGCGCTTTAGTTTTTTTCTATCTGTATTTTCTCAGCTAGAGTTGGCCCTTCAAGCCGCGCCGTAGTGTCACGGCGCTGGTGACAGCAAATGCGCGGACGTTCCCCTGGCGGGGATCGTCCGCGCTGCTATTTGCCGCTGTCCATATTTATAATGTATAAGTTTGATGTGCAGCTTCCGTTTTCACGATGCCGTCGCTGGCGCTGGACGCGCAGGTCGCGGGCTATGGTTTTCAGGCCCGGCCAGCAGCTCCCGCCGCCTGCACGGTCACGGAGGTACATATAGACTGTCCGCGCCCGGTGCGGCAGGTCGGGATCGGCGTAGATGGAGCCGAAGAAACTCATTTCTCGGCATAGCTGCTCATATAGTCATCCGCTTTCGGTACTGCGGGTGGGCGCATCTGTGTCATGGATTTTCTTTTAATGTTCATCAGCAGTTCCTCCTTCCCCGCGTAGTAAACCTCGCGCTGGGCGCGCTCTGGCGTTTGATATGGTTCTTCAAACTTGATGCCCCATTTGAAATATAATTGCAGCTTCGTGCGCATCGGGTGTGTGCCGGTTTTCATGACAACAAAATCGCCCTTCGGGAGACTTTTCAGTTCGTCCGGTGATAGAAGCGCGCGCTCTGCCATCTGCAAGCTCTGGCTGTTGCTGTCCTTCCCCTTACTGATGGAGCCGGTAAGGACTGTCCGGCTTCCGAGGGCTTTGGACAGCGTCTCCGCTGTCTGACTGTTCGGCGCAAAGCCGCCGAAGATCGTATCCTGACAGTTATCGGCTATGATCTCCGCGCCCTCCTTGCCGTAATTCTTTTCGAGCTGCGCGAGACTCTGATGATCGGCACGAGCGTCAGCTTGCGGCTTCGGCCTGCGGAAAAGAGCGGCAGAACGTCAAAGGGCGGCATCGTGCCGAATTCGTCGCAGTAAAATACCACGCGCTTTTTTCAGTTTTCCTTCGTTCGCGTCCGCAATGGAAAACAGCTCACGCGACAGGTTCTGGATCATGAGGCCCGCCATGAAGTGTTTTGTCGGGTCTTCCTCCGGGATGATTAGGAAAATCGCACACTTCTCGGAGGCGAAGTGCTCCGCATCGATTGGGCTGTCATAGCAGAGCACCTGCTCCTGCTCGGAATCAATGAACGAATTTAATCTGGACAGCACCGTGGACATGACAGATGCCATGCCTTGTTCGGAGGAACCGGTTGCTGCGGTCGCCATCCAGCCTGCCTTATGCGTATCCGGCAGGCTGTCTATCAGAACCTGAAATCCATTCTTCTTTCCCATGGGAGCCATCAGTTCCTTTACCAGTTTGAATACGGACATGATATGCCGCTTGTCATGGCCTGCGCTGTCCGGCGGAATGAACTCCGACAGTGTCATGATCACGGTTGCCAGTACGCCCTCTGCTGCGTCATAGAAGTACGAGTTCTGCCCGCGATCCTGCTCGTCGCCGCCCGGATTGACGATGGTCTTGGCGAGGATCTTCGCGTACTTTTCCGCATTCGCCCGCGCCTTCAGGTTGTCCGGATGCTCTCGCGCAATGTCCATGTATCGGTTGACCAGCGTCATCAGATTGTTTCCATCCGAGCGCGTCGGGTTTCGAAGATCGACCACTGATACGCGATAGCCATAGTACTTCTGCGCGATTCTTCCGCAGTTGCGCGCGAGGTCACCTTTGGTATCCAAAATTAGGAAGCTCATGCCGCAGGCGCAAGCATACTCGATGTTGGGATACAGAAAGAACGCTGTCTTGCCGACACCGGATGCGCCGATCATGAGGCAATGCACATCGTCGCGGTCCACCAACGCTTCCAGTCGCTTGCCGCGCTGCACACTGCCGAGGACCAGCCCCTGCACGGTCGGGCGTCTCTTCCCGGCGCGCCATGATGCAACATCAAAGGGAACCGTGACGTAGGCTTTTCGGATCTCCTGATCCGTCGCCCAGCGCGCTGTGCCATACTGACCGTCGCCAACCGTTTTGGATTTGATGTTGTTCAGCGAGTAGTTGTTTGTTAGAAGCGAAAGCAGAAGAATGAATAACGCGCCTATTACGCCGACGGCAACCAACGGGGTCATAGACTCAGGCATGGGGCTAAATCCTCCTTTTGGGCGTGGAGAAGATCCTCGTTCCAATCCTTCAGTTCCGGCACGAGCCGCTCCGTCATAACGCCGCGTTCGCGTAACTGTTCTGCCATCCGTTCACTGGCTTTATTTCCGGCATCGTCGTTGTCCAAACACAGATAGACGATCTGCGTGTCGGGCTTCAGCATTTGCATCACCGGAATTGGCGATGTGCCGCAGCAGGCGACGTAGCTATGTTCCTGCCACTGGCGCGGGTTCATGGAAATGTACGAGAGCATATCAATAGGCGCTTCAAAAACATAAAGGCTCCCATCGGTTCCGGCATGATGAAAACTGTAGCGCGGGTCGCTGGATTCGACATTCAGGCGAAAGGCTTTGCCGAAGCTGTTCGTGCTGCGCAGATGGGCGTGGCGCATACAGCCGCCTTCATCCGTGCCAATGAACACAGCGTTGTGATGTGCCGCATCCTCATAGAGCAGTTTCTGGCGCGCAAAAAATGAGACCACGTCGGCATCCAGCCCGCGCGTTTTGAGAAGATACGCAAATACGCGGTGCATATTTGCATTTGGAACAGGTGGCGCAAAGGGCTTTTGCTCAGTCGGCTCCTGTTTTTTTGCTTGCGGATAAAACGGCTCCATGCTCTCACCGAGCAGCATGGACATGGCTTCGACGTAGTTTTTACCGTAATATTTTTGAACAAAGCTGACCGCGCGGCCGCCCTCGTTCGAGGCATGGTCAAACCACTCGCAGCCGCGCACCGTGACGCTGTGGTCGCTGGCAAGCCGTTTTTCACGGCCGGATTTGATGAGTTTTTCGCCTTGTCGAAGGAGGAATTCTTCGAGGTCAACGGTCGCGGCACGCGTTCTCTCTGCTCCGAGGTAAATTCTATGTATTGTGCCAAAATGCACCTCCTGTTATTGTAATGTTGACCGTAATTTTGTTCGTGGTCATCCTGCTTATGCCCCATCGCCAGTCGTTTCTGCATGAGCTTTTTGCGGCGCTTTGGAATCGACGCGGATGCCCATCGGATTTCGGCGGCGCGGCATTCTCGCGGAAGATTTGTCCCATCTGGTGGAACAGGCGAACGGTTGAATTCAGAAGATATTCGTTGGAAGCCGTGCAGGGTGAGAAAGCGTGGATGAAGTATTCTCATCTGTAAGCGTCGGATTTGTAGAAGTGTCCGTAGAAGTTATTCTCCGCAGATGGTTCTTCATCTTGCAAAAGATTCCTGCTCCATCTGCTGCCGCAGACGCTCCGCCTCCTGAATGATGGCGTTCTTGATCGCGTGGAATTCTTTCTGCTGCGAGAGCGGATTATGCTGCCGAGGCCGGTTTTTGTAGTAGCCCTCCAGCGTGTCGCGCAGACCATTCCAGACGGAATAATATGCTGCCACCTCCGGCAGCGTTTCGAGTTCATCCACGATGGAATCCACCATATCCTTGAGCGGTTTCTTTAGATAGGCATACTGCTTTTTTTCCGCTGACCGTGCGCAGTTCCAACGCAAGCTCCAACAGTTTTTCTTGGACAGATGCGGGCGGATCAGAGACAGATTCCATTCGATCAACCAGATCGTGCATGACCGCCCGCGCAGCTTCTGTCACGTCCTTGTAAGCCGCATCCTTCTGAATATAGAGATTTTCCAGTTCTGCCTGAAAGATACTGTTTGTCATCGCAGAGCGCAATTTCACAACAGCATCTCGCTTCAAAACAGTCTCCTGCTCTGTCCAGACCATCATGTGAATATGCGGATGCGTATCTGCATCGTGGTAGGCTGCGTACCAGTGCAGTGCCGACGCTGGAATATGAAACGCTTCCGCAAACTTATTCTGTTGGCTGACGAGCAACTTGCGCCATGCTGCGGCATTGTTGTAGCCAAGCCGCTCTGCGTCCTCGCGGTGCAGGGAGTAGATGATTGTCCAGACGTTTCCGTTGTGCGCGGTCAAGTCGTGCATCGCCGCAGTCAAATTCGTATTTTCCTCCCGACCGAACAGGCCGTGCGCGCCATGCTTTTCTGCGCCGGGGCGCGTTGCAATGTACTTGAGATAGCCGTTTTCGGATTGAAGATTCTGCATATGTGAATCCAATGCCGCAGAAATGAGCGCCGACGCAGTGTGCAGCGTCGGCGCTTGCTTGTAGTCCTCATACTCGAAGGAATCCCGCACATCTGGGAAGTCCTTGAGCAGCTTTGCGACCATCTCTTTCTGCTTGTCGGTTGCTGGTCCCTTGCCGGTCAAGACTTCGACGCCCTCGCGCGTGGCGATATACTTCATGTATCCGCCTGCGCTTTTACGGCTGATGAAGCCGGTTTTTTGAACCAGCCGCGCCATCTGTTACAGTCGACTTTGCTGCCGAAGCACCTCTGGGAACGAGATCTGGCCGTTCGTCCGCAGCACCTCCTGATAGCTTTTTCCCGCGCATCTGCTGGTACGTCTGCGCGTCAATATCCGTGTCCGAAGCAAGGATATGATTACAGACATTCTGCTCGACCGCCTGCTTGAGAAGCAGCTTGCCGATGCGGTCACCGAACATACTGAGGATGGCTTCGAGCGTTTCTCCAAGGATTTTCGGCAGGAAGTCTCCGGCGTATTCACTTTGCAGATAGCTACAGTAGAACTGAATTGCTTTTTGTCAATGAAGTCATTTTGCGTTGTGCAACCGTCCAGCTTGTAGTGGTACTGCACCTTGCTCCACGTCGCGTCATCCAGCCAAACGGAATGACGGCGTTTTTTCCTCCGTTTTTATGGCGTTCACTCCCTCCAAAAACAAAAAGCGCCAAAATAGTGCCTGCAACTGCGGCACAATCTTGGCTTTTTCCGAAAATCAGCGCCAATCCACTTTTCACTCTCGCAGAAAAGCGCCGTTTTTATCGCCCAAAACTGCCCGCACTGCGGGCAGAAGTGGACGCTCTGGCGCAGAAAAGCGTCAGGCCTTTTCTCCTGCTATAATTCGTCCATAGGCAAATCTCGGATAAAAATGCAAACATTCCGCATAATCGACGAAAACCCTTCCCACGAAAATGCGGCTTCCAAGCTCGTTCCGGCGGCAGTCCGATTCTTTGTCCTTGCGAAATTTGTTCGCTCTAAGCAGCATTCGGCGCTGCTGTATGAGACCGCAGTTCTTCTTTTTCCTCGCCGTTATCAACGCGCAGAGGCGCGATGATATAATATCCTCATGCAGACAGAGGTTCTCTTCTTTTCTCCTTGCGGCGCTCGTCCGCTCTAGGCAGCGTGGGACCTCTCTCTTATGAGTTTTCATTTATGAGCCGGATGCGGGATTCTCCGCTGATATCGAAGCAGGGTATGACTCATAAGACCATGAGGACTGTCTGTAAATCTACGTTGAGGTGAATGCTATGTTCATTGTCGGTATCGATGTCGCCAAGCGCAGCCATGAGGTCTGTATGATCACATCGGACGGTCAGACCGTCCAGCGCCCATTCTCTATCCGCAACAACTGCACCGGGTACAATCTCATGCTGGAGAAAATCAGAAAACACACGAACATCAAAAGCCAGATCGTATTTGCGATGGAGTCCACCGCACATTACTGGCTGGCGCTCTTTACGCGGCTGCGCAAGGACGGCTACCACGTCATTCTGCTCAACCCGATCCAAACCAGCGCCATGCGGGATATGTTCATCCGCAAGATCAAAACAGATGCAAAAGATTCCTTCATCATCGCCGAGCTGATCCGCTTCGGGCGCTATGCCGAAAGCAATGTTGCACAGGATCGTCTGCTGGCGCTGAAGGAGCTGTGCCGGAACCGCTTCTATCTGGTCGACATGGCCGGCGACCTCAAGCGAAAACTGATCGCTCTGATCGACCGTGTTTTTCCGGAATACGAGGCGCAGTTCGATACGATTTTCTGCAAGTCCTCCGTGGCAGTTCTGAAAAAGTATCCGACACCGCAAAAGCTTTCCAACGCACATCTGGATAAGCTGACGGAGCTGCTCTGGAACAGCAGCAATGGTCACTTCGGCGAGTGGAAGGCGCGCGAACTCAAAGAGCTTGCACGAAACAGCTTCGGCGTTGAAGACTGCGACGGCGCGTATTCCACGCTGATCCTCCTGATGCTCGACCAGATCCAGTCGCTCTCTGGGAAGGCAGACGCTCTGGAAAAAGAAATATCTCGACTGTTTCAGAGCTTTGATACGACGGTCACGACGATTCCCGGCGTTGGACCGATCATTGGAGCCGTCATTCTCAGCGAAGTCGGAGATATCTCCGTTTTTCTTCTGCCGACACGCTCGCAGCCTCTATTGGCGCCGATCCGTCTGTCAACCAGTCCGGCGAGTTCCAGGCTGCGCACGCGCATATGTCCAAACGGGCTCTCCGTATCTGCGCAGATGCATCTGGATGGCGTCTCAGGTCGCTGTACAGCGCGATCCCATGTTCCACGCATATTACGAGAAGAAAGCCGCAGAAGGGCTCAAATACATGACGATCATCGGCCATGTGACGAGGAAAATGACCGCCGTGGTATTTGCCATTCTGCGTGACCATAAGGTCTACGAGCCGATTCTGTCGACCGCCGCATAGAAGCTTCACACCCATATCCGCCTGCTCACGCCCCGTGAGCCTGCATTGTCGCGCCCATTTCCAACCGCGACGAATGCGCAACGTCCGGTTTTCTGGTGTTTGGCGGGTACGCGCTCGACTGTGCCCGGAAAGCCGCACAAATCGCCGGCACAGGCGCGACGGCGCGGAACGCGCTGCCGGTCACAGCTGCATCTCCTGCGTGGGCGCATCCTGCTCCTGCAAAATCTCCTGACAGAGCTGATTCAGCGGCTTATGTTCCCGCTGCATACAGTAGGCTTCCATTTTGCCGCGCAGCACTTCTTTCTCTGCCGCATTCAGGTGATAGGTAAGAGATTGATCATCGATTCCGCTGCCATAAAGCGTGATCTCCAGCTCATCGCAGACCTGCTGGTGCTGCATATCGTAGTTGGCATAGATATTCAGCGCATGGTCGTTTTCACCGGTCTCCACGAATGTGCCAAACACTTCATCGACGTTGAAACACGGAACGACATAAAAATTCAGTGTCCGGTCATCCATCGCCTCGATGCTATCCTCGAAATAAAAATTCCGCGCGGTGAGCTTGCTCGGTGTGGTCAGTTCCTGACCCTCCAACCAATCGAGAAAGATGCGCCAGCGGTCATTCTCGGAAATCTCAGCCTCCTGATATGCCTGCCCTGCTGCATCCGCCACATCCTGCATCGCGTAGACCTTCCAGCCGTCCATGATATTGAGCGCAGAAAACGTCCGCGCATCGAAGTCCAGCTCAAACAGTCCGCTGATTTCGCCGGTGTTCTCCTTTCGGCGCTTCGCCAGTGTATCGAAAGCCTCTCGGCTGATTTCCTTGCAGCCGTCCGTTGCTTCAAAGAAGCTCCGTGCAGGCAAGCGCTGTCCCTGTTGGAGATAATCATGGAGCCGTCTGGCAAGCTGCAAGAACTCTGTGCCGGATTCGTTTTGCAGATAGACTTCCGCGCAGTCCTCCGTGATGTGAAAGCCCGCCGTGCTCATTCCTGCGCCTCCGATTTCTTTTGCGGTTTGCGCACCGGATCGTCCTGCGTACAGTCGCTGATGTACTCCTGCACAGCGGCAGGGACGACCTTTTCGTAGAGTCGCTGGGCCGCCTTTTGCAGCTCCGCTTCCAGCGTCGAATCGCGCTTGGCAATGTATCGCCGAAGGGCACGGAGCTTTTCTTCCTCAAACGTGATTTGAATATTTGCCTGTTTCATAAACTTCTCCATTCTGCAAAAAGCAGGCACACGGTTTTTACCATGTGCCTGCTGTGCGTATTTGTTTTATACTGTCCAATGCTGTGCGCCGGTGAGCTGGTCGAGGATCAGCGAACCGACTGTGACCGCATCCTCAATCGTCAGGTAATGCGGCGCGCTCTCATCCAGCAGCAGCCGCCCGGACGCCGGAAATTCCTCGTCCGCGAACCAGACCTTCAGCCATACGGGATAGCGCGGCGCGAAATCGAACCGCGCGCAGAAATCCGCGTTGGACGGCAGGAGCTCCGCGCCGAGCAATCTGCATCGCCGCTCCAGTTCCTCTGGCGGCAGGATGCCGAGGTCGCGCCGGATGATCAGCTCCGCGTTACGATCAAGACCGCCGCCGCGTACCAGACCGTCCTTGTATTGAGAAAATGTGATCGTCCGGCCGGTCAGCGGCGCACCATCCGCCAGATCCAGATAGTGCAGCAGTGTCAGCGCATGCCACTTGGAAAGCGGCGGCTGAATCGTGCAGTCCGATAGTCGGACAGTCACGGTCTGCCCAAGCGTTTTCAGAGAAATCGAACCGTCTGCATACTGCG
>VOFG01002140.1_pt1 | contig 46052 bp, 65 predicted proteins | sample 5384171 | NCBI WGS metagenome assembly VOFG01 (sample SAMN12384726, study PRJNA508395) | human gut metagenome | isolation source: healthy gut F | host: Homo sapiens
TAAACCTCAGCCATGTCATTGCCATGATTGAATTTATTGTCTCCTGAAACGAACTTATAAGTCCATCCATTGTTATTACCAGTGAAATTCGGATTTGACAGTAAACCAGTCACGTTATCTGTCAGACCGTCTTTCAAACCTTGCCGGACACCATCTTTCCATAAACGATCCGCACGCGGTTGAATACTATCAATCTCGGCAGGATCAAAAGAACGCCCCGAATAAGCTGTTTCCAAATCTGTCAGGAACTGGTCATAATCAGGCATATCCAAATCCACATAGACTGAATTCTCCCACTCTTCATTCAATGTATTAATTTTTTCATTGAGAGTCTTGTAGGCATTCACATCCATCTTCAATGTATCCATTCCGGCCTGCAACGAAGTCAGCATCACCCCTAAAGCCTTATCATCCATATCAGGATTAGCAACGGCTTCTTTGGCTGTCTTGAGCAATTCATCGAATTTAGCCTCACCTGCTTTCGAATAAGTTGCTGTTGCATACTCTTCCTTCAGTTTTTCCGCATCTGTGATAACTTTCTGCAATTCTTCAGCCATACCGCCTTCGGCCATGCCTAAATATTCCAGTTTAAAATTATCCACACCGACCCAATTACAATTCGTGTTCACAGTCTTAAATCCCACCTTGATCGTACCACCAAGCGTAAAGAATTCCAATTCAACATTACGCGGAGAGGGCGCCTCAGCCACCACACCTTCTGTACCTCTGATTCCTCCAAACTCTAATGTATGAGCTTCAGCACGATACTCAATACCTTCATTTTCGGCAAAAAGATAGACTCCATTAGGTACTGTGTTTTGCCAGTCACCCTGCCAATACCCCCAATGTATTGGCTGTCAAACGATATTTACCTGTAGGCATGTTTTTCCAACGTCTGGGAAATATCCATTGATTGTTGGACAAATTTCCATTATTACCTGATGAGACCCATTTCTCAGAGAATGATCCATTTTATATCGGTTGTCTGCCGTTTCGTAAGTAGTTCCTGCTTGATGACCAATACTTCCAACAACATCCCAACCGTTGTTACCATTATCAAACGAACTATTTTCTATCATAGTAGTAAAATCAACAGGCTGGCTTGGAGTTGCCGCCGAGCTTTTCCAATTTACCACCTCTTGCTTTAATTCAGGAACTGCCGCTGCTATTTCTTCGGCCGTAGCTGTAGTACTATTATACAACGCTTCATATTGAGCTACTTGAGTATAACCGTCTGCAGCAGCTTCATCCAATGCGACCTGCAATTTCTTTTTTGGCCATATAGACCTCATACACATCCGATTCTACAAATCTCCAATCGAATTCAGCTTTCTCATATCCTTGGGAACCAGGGATAATCAAAGGATTCACTCCATGATCATTTTCATTCACTCCGATGAAAGAATTGGCATAATCACTCTTCGCACCATAAATAGGATCTTCATCTGCTATTTTAATACGATAAGTCCCATTGTCCTGTTTCATGATTTTCCACAGAATATGCCCCTGAGCATTGTGGTCCACACAAATACATGAACCATCCAACAAATAGAGTTCATGAAAGTTCTTATCGGAATGACCTTCCATCATAGACATACGCCAACCGTATGCAGCATTATAGTCGGAAGCAGACGGATCATGGCGGCTCAACTCATAATCCTGCCCCCATGTCAATGTCACAGCTAAACCGTCCTCAGCCACAACCAATTCAGAACCCCAATTATTTTTCCAATTGCCATCGTTCATAAATTTTTGGGTAGCCACATGATAGATGTAGTACACCCTCCCCCATTTTCGCTTTGCTCCAAATCTGGATCGACAAAAGCTAAAGTCGGATCAGGATATTTTTCCGAAGCCCACAAAGGCAAAGTAGACGAAGTTGCACCACAGAGTGCCATCACTGCAAGTAAACTGTTTTTCATGTTCCTTGAAAATTAAGTTAATACTAATATAATGTTTCGCTTTTAATAGGATTTTTATGGGCGTAAAGGTACAATAAGTATTCAATAAAAAGAATAATCCGAAAGAAAAAAAATCAAAATCAGCCGTTTTTAACGCAAACAAGCTATTCTTTACCCCAATGGCAAGCCTTTCTGCTTGACAAAACATCCATAAAATATAAGGGAAGACGCTTGCAAGTACGAGAATAAGTACTTATCTTTGTGCAAACGATAAAAACATAAGGTTATGAGGACTGCAAATTATTCTGAACTGAGGAACAACCTGAAACATTACCTTGACGGGGTAATCAATGACAGCGAGCCGCTGTTGGTACACCGTCCGGGCAATGAGAGCGTGGTTGTCATGTCTTTGGACGAATACAACTCCATCAAAGAGACCGAATATATCATGAAATCCCCGGCCATGATGGACGCCATCAGGAAAGGAGCGAAAGAAATCGAAAGTGGAAATTGCTTTTCGCAACATGAAGGGGAAAGCATGTCGGACTTTCTAAACCGGATGGCATGTACAGAGTAATACTTTCGGCACAGGCAAAAAAAAGTACCAATATTTCATACGAAGCGGAAATAAAGTTGCCGTAAATAAGATTTTTGTCACTGCTTGAAGACATCGCCGAACATCCATACATCGGCATAGGCAAACCTGAACCACTGAAATATGAATTGGCCGGATACTGGTCGCGCCGCATCAATTCGGAGCACCGTATCGTTTATTCGGTCGACGAAGAGGTGGTGAGGGTGTATGTGCTTTCCATGAGATACCATTACGCCGGGAAATAGGGGCCGCGCCTGGCGGACAGTCCCCCTTCTTTGCGGAAAGCAACAAAAAAGTCTGCGCCAAATGATTTTCCGTTCTCAGCCAAACGATTTTTCATCTTCAGCCGAATGATTTTCTTTCCTCTGCCAAATAATTTATAGTCCTCTGATGACAGGAGTCCACTCTCAGCCCATGGATTCCAGATGAGAAAGGAACACGCTTTTCACCTTGCGCTTTTCCCACGCCCTACAAAGAGAAAAAAGAGAAATGGGTTCGCATCCTTCATACACGCTGCAAAACAGACACTTACGGTGAAAGGGCATTCCAAAAGCCTTCACCATAGCTCCACAACAAAAGTCAGCTTTCACCATAATACATTGTCTCACATAATATTACGGTGAAGGATGACATTCATTCATCACAAAAACGGCTACCGCTGCCGATAGATACGGAAAAGGGAGGACGAAATCACTTCGTCCTCCCTTCCAATCTAATCTATGAACCTATTTTTATTGATATATCATAACGGTGGTTTAACGCACCATTACTTTCACTGCCTTCGTCGTGCCGTCGCTCATCTTATCCTGACGGATGTAGATGCCGCGCTGCTTCGGTTCGGCTACACGTACACCGTTGATAGTGTACCATGCGGAACTTACCACCGTTGCCTTACCGTCAGTTACGACTTCGTCAATATTTGTATCCAAAGCATCGTCAATGTCGTCCGGCTTGTTGGCATCACCGTCCCCGTAGTACAACAGCTTGAAGTTGTCGAAACAAGTCCAGTCGTTCGTAATCTTGCCTGTCTTACGTACGCCTAATACCGGTTCTTCGCCCCTTCTACACGGAAACTGAAGTCGCCCTCGTATTTACCTTTCTTCAAAAACTATTTTCGCCCCACTCACACCATTAATAATAAAATGATATAACATACCTTCATCTTCTGGGGTCAACAACGTATCTGCCACGGCCTTGTCGTCTGTCGTGTATTTATATTCGCTTAAGTTCTCAAAGATGGAAATCAGTTTTTGTTCCACTTGGATTCATTGCCGTCCAAATAGACTTGCGCGTTCAGAGGCTCCACACCTTCACGACGAGACAAAGCCGCAGGAGTAATATCTCCCGCACGGTAGAAGCCATTGTAAACCAAACGGTAGTAACCGGCAGGCATGTTGTAGAGCTCTGGTGGATTCCAGCAGTATCATTAAAGATTTCATAATTCAATCCACTCGTAGCCGCACCACCGGTAGCCGTCCAACCATCCGATGATGAAGCATCTTCCCATACCTGCGTAGTTTCGTTAAAAGTACGCGTTTGGAAACCCGGGTGATAATCAGACCTGTGGCGTCCACCGGCGCATCCTTAGACGCGGTAGAGAAATCAATGACCCCACTCACCATCTTGGTATAAGCCTTGTTAATCTTGGCATTATAGTCGTCGATTTCTTCCATGGAAGCAAAGATGCCCCTCACCGCTTAGATTTCAAAACTACCTTTTCAAGTTCCGCAAACCGTCCGTATCAACATAAGCATCATAACTTTCTTTCACCTACAGAAGTCAACTTGTCATTATGGTTGTCGTTTCTCTTCTCCAACGCGGTAGCCGCATCAATGGCTTCCTGACCGGCCTTGATAGCCGCATTCAAGCCTGCCACTTGCTCATTGTACACTTCCAACGTCAAACCTTCAGACACAGCCTTGTTTGCCGATTCGATGGCTGCATTCAGGCCGTCCTTGGCTTCTTGTGTAGTGAGAACCTCTTTATTCACCATGTCCGTAGCTGTTGCTATCAAAGCATTGATAGAAGTCTCGGCGCCGGTCATGTCTTCAGCTCCCAAATACTCTACTTCAAACTTATCAAAACCGTCCATGTACCGGTCCAATCGACAGAAGCCGTAGCTGTTTTTGATACCCAGCCGAAGCTTACCATCCTCGCCCACGTAGCAAATTACCTCGTTGATATACCGATCCGGGAACTTCGTAAACGTTTCGCTACCGCCGGTTTGAGACGAACCAACCACTTATCCTTGTATTGCGGGTCGTCCGTAAAGGTGATTTGTTCGTAACGCTCGGCCGTACCCTTTTCTTCTTCCGTCAAAGGATAGTCCATCACGTGATGAAGCTTTCACTGATGCATCGTTGGCGAACAGTGACCCCAAGATGTCATTCGCGGTATCACCTTCCCTGTCCCCAAGACTGCTGCCAAGAGTTGGAATTGTTCGAACTCGGGGAATAGAAGCCCTGCATCGTAATCTTGTAAGAGCCTGAAGGCAAGCCATTCAGTTCTTGGGACATTTCACCGTCGCCTCCCTTTAGCATTCCAAAGTTCGGCCACCCCTGTATTATCATGTTTCAAGTCACCTTTTCCCGTCAATGTCCATCCATTAGTACCATTCGAGAAATGCATGTTGGTGAACAAGCCCGTCACTGTACGCAAGCCATCTTCCGACTGCAAAGACTCCAACACGGCCTGTTTCAGAATCCGGTCTGCACGTGGCTGGATGCTGTCCACTTCGTTGGGATTGAACGTGCGTTGCGCAAGCCCGTCAGCTAATAAATCCAAATAATCCTCATACAAAGGCAGTCCCACTTCCTCGTACTCAGTCCCAGCATAAGCTTCTTCCAATTCTGCAGATTTTTGTGCCAAAGTCTTATATGCAGAAATATCCATAGCTAAGGAGTCCATGCGAAGCTGAACCGTAGTAATGAATCCCATCAAGGTCTCGTCATCCAACTGTTCATTGGCCACCGCATCCTTGGCTGCCTTTTATGGTCTCTTCGTATTTTTGCTGGCCGGACACACTGAAACGTTCATTAGCCCCTGTATATTCCGCATATTTGGCTTCCGCATCCTTTATGTTTTGCTCCAACATACTACGAACCGTAGCGGCATCGGCCTTTCCCAAATATTGCAAGGTAAAGTTATCTACGGCTGTCCAGTTAGAGTTTGCGTTTTCTACGACCATTCCAATCGTAGCCGTCCCGCCGATAACAGAAAACTCTAATGTATAGGGAGCAAAATAGCCGTTCGAGTGATTCGGTCCTCAATAGCCGGCACATCCGCTTCTTTACGAACCTCACCGGCCATCGTCTTAGCCATCAGGAAACGTCCTTTGGGACCAGTCACATCGCCTTGTGCCAATACATTGGTCATGATATAAGCTCCCTAAACGATACTTGCCATCCGGCAAGTCCTTCAGTTCCTGAGTAATGGACCAATTCGGTTGGTTACCTTCTGCAGACGGAATCCAATACTCAAAGAAGTTTTCACACTCCTTGCCGTCACTGGCTATCATCTTATCACCCGCCTTACGAGTGAAATTACCGCTCGACCCCTCTCTCTTAGTCACCCATCCATCCGTACTTTCGTTAAATGAAGGTTGGGAAATCAGTTCTGTCACCTCTATCGGTTTGCCAGACGTAGCCGAACTGTATTTAAATTCCAAGATGTCCAATTTCAAGTCCTCTACAGCTTGCTCTACTTCTTCCGCTGTAGCATCCGTTCTATTATAGAGTGCCGCATAATCGGCAATTTTATCGAAACCTGCACATCGGCGGCATCCAACTGCTCCTGTAACTTTTTCTTAGCCTTATATACGTTATAAGCCTCCGGTGTCACGAACTTCCAGTCCAGTTGTCCGTTCTCAAATCCGGCCATATTCGTATCGAGCACAGGATTCACACCCGTTTCACCCTCGTTCACGCCCATATAAAGCATTCTTATACAATCCACCGCTGGCATTCACACCGAACTTGGTGTCTTCATCCAAAATCTTGATACGGTAATTGCCATCATCTTGTTTCGCGATTTTCCATAAAATATGCCCTGCTTATTATGATCCACACAAATAACCATGGAAGCCCCTCGCGGATGAAAAGTTCATGATAACCACCATTCGTTGGCCCGTTCATCATACTCATGCGCCATCCTTAGCTGTCGTTCGATCCGGATCGCCCTCGGGACGACGGACTAATTCGTAATCTTCACCGTAACTCAAAGTTATCTCTTGCCCCTCATCGCCCACGACAAGTTCTGTTCCCCAAGTATCCTTATAATTTCCATTCACCATGAACTTTTGGGTAGCTACGTGATAGATATAATACACGCCACCGCCCGTTTCGTCTTGGGTCAAATTAGGATCAACGAAAGACAAGGTCGGATCCGGCCAATTCTCGGATGCCCACAAAGGCATTGTAGATGAAGTCGCGCCGCAAAGCGCCATCAAAGCAAGTAATCTGTTTTTCATGCTTCTTGAAAATTAAGTTAATATAATGTATTAGTCCTTCTATTAGGATTTATTATGGCAGCAAAATTACAAGAAGTATTTTATTAAAAAAATAATTCAAGAAGAAAAAAGCAGAAAAGCTCCATTTTTTAACAGTTTTGTGTCCCCACACAGCCCAAAACTGTGTAGGGACACAAATAAAAGTCTTATGATAAACTATCTCACCATAACCTTCACGGCCTTTACCGTTCCGTCGCTCAGTTTGTCCCGACGGATATAAATTCCGCGCTGCTTCGGTTCGGCTACACGCACACCGTTGATGGTGTACCATTCGGAAGCAACCACTGTAGCCGTTTCACCACCGACAAATACCTCATCAATATTGTCCACGAAATCGTCCGGTCTATTGGTTTCTCCATCACCCAGATATTCAAGGGAGAAGTCGTCGATGCAAAAACCCAATCGTTGACCAATCCGTCATCCTTGCGCACACCGACAACCACAGATTCGCCTTCTTTCACATAGAAAGGTTTATCCACTTCATAATACCCCCATGTCATGGCAGCACGTGCCCCTAAACGTTTATCTGCCACACAGTGGTATGTACGATCGGAACCGGGGAACAGTGAATCGGGTAGCAACGCATCGTCAGGCGAGCAAGCCATCGTGTACACATTCGAACAAGCTGGCAAAGTGGTGTTGCAAAGTCTTCCGTTTCCGTTTGGACATACAAGGAAGTTAATAGCTTTTCCGTTCCATCACGATGAGCTATTGCCGCCCCTATAAGGTCACCATACCGGTAGAATCCATAAACTTTGACACGATAATAACCTTGTTTCATACAATACAAGCCCTGATGAATATCAGCCTGAAGGTTATTGAAGAACTCGAATACGGAGTCGTTGGCCGCAGCCCCGTCCGGGTTGTTGGAAACCTCTACCTCCCAACCGTCGTAATTGAACACCACGTTCCCTTCTTCATCTTCTTGCTGGAACGACGGATTCTCCAACAGCTCGGTCACATCTAAAGGTTCGTCCTTGGAAGCTGCAGAGAAGTCGATGGCACTCTGTTTCATCTTGCCGTAAGCATTGTTCATATCTGCAATGTATTGCTCAATCTGCCCCACACTCTCGAATGAACCGCCGTCGATGAAATCCATAACTTCATAAACAATATTCAAAAGCGCGTCTACATCATCCTGGTCATACGAATCGTAAACCCCATCATTATATTCCTGATCATACCGGGTCACTTGACGGTCTATTTTATTCAAAAGTTCGATGGATGTATGGCCTTGTTCTATAGCGGCTGACAACGAGGCCATGGTTTCTTTGAACAACTGACCGGAAATCTCACCTTTATAACTTCTTCCGCTTCCAAAACAGAAGTCTGTAAAAGTTCCTGCACGTCCAACGGTATCAGGCTCCCGTCAGCTCCCACCTGTCTGGCTTCATCTATTTTAGCCTGTAAGGCTGCCACTGCACCTTCCTGATTGTCCAATCCCAAATAAAGCACCTGGAAGTTATCCATCGTCACCCATGATTCATTGATGGTCACACCGGCCAACTTCACTCCCACACGGAGCTTGCCGTCCTCGCCTACATAGCAACTGACGGTATTGAGATAATTCTCCGCATTTTCTTTAAAAAAGGCTTGGGATGAAGCTTTATCGGTGGGGAGCCATTTGCCATTCAGGTTATCATCGGCCGTACCGGCCACCTGCTCCCAACCTCCTTCTGTCATTTTGTCGTTACGCGGGAAATCGGCGATATGATGGTAAGGCAGAGGCTTCATTCCCGAATACGGAAGCCTTCACCTTATTCGACTTCGTCTCCTTCAAGCCCCAAGCCCCATGCCATACGGACGTGGTCGGAGAACTCGGGCTATAGAAGCCTTGCATGGTGATTTTATAGAACCCTTGGGCAAACCGGTCATAGTCCTGATAAACTTCCCAATCCGGCCATTCAGACTTCGGTCATTTCCGTACCTTCGTTCTTAAAGTCGCCGTTTCCCGTCTTGGTCCATCCGTCATTGCTCTTTGCAAAAGCTCGGGTTGACTAACAGCCCTGTCACATTGTCAGTAGCCCCACTCTCCATCATGTCGGCCACATCTTGCTTAAACAGTTTTCGGCGTATGCCTCGGCCCGTCTATCTCCGCCGGGCCATCAACCATCGTCATAGGCCCGGTAGAGTTTGTCCAAGTAATCCTCATAAGAAGGCAAGCCTACCTCACTGTAAGGACTGTCGGTAAAGTTTGTTTTCCAACGCCGGAATCACCACGTCGTTCAGTTTTTATAAGTAGCAATATCCACTGCCAAGGAATCTTTCGGGCATTCACCATCCGGATTGCGGCAGCCCAATCGTCATCTGTCAGTCCGGCATTGCCAGCAAACGCTTCTCGGCATAGGCCAAGACTTCTTCATACTTCGCCTTGCCCGACGCCGAGAAGTGCGCATTGGCTCCCTATCTGTTCCTGCAAATAAGCCTCTGCACTTTTTACCGTGCGAGCCAATTCGGCAGCCAATCCTCCTTCGCTACCCATATATTCCGAGTTTCACATTGTCTATACCAAACCAGTTGCAATTGGTGTTTTCGGTCATAAAACCAAGCGTCAAATCACCGCCGCGGGAATAAAACTCCAATACGACCTTACGCGGTGTCGGCACGTCGGCACCACCCGGCGTACCATTCTTTATGCCATAAAAATTTCACCGTATGCGCCTCAGCTCTGAACTTCTCGTCATATTTCGACGCATCGGCAAAGAGATATAACCCTCGGGGGGGATATCGTTCAAATTACTTTGATTGTAACCAGAGTCACTGCCGACAAACGGTAACGGCCGGAGGGCATGTTTCGAACTTCTGATAAAGATGTATGGCACTGGTCCCTCCAGGTTTTGTCCACTTCTCACAAAACTGCTCCATGACCACAGATTCATCGTCCGGGTCCTGATATTTGTCATTCTTCTGGTGTCTAACGTAGGAGAACCGCCATCCTCAATCCAACCGCTGTTGTCTGCATCAAACGAAGGATTGGCCAGCAAATCGGTAAATTTGGGCTGTTCTTCCGAGGCTCCGGTCCCCAACCGGTCGGTCACAGCCTGTTGCAATTCATCCGCAGCACTCTCCAACTCCTCAGCCGTGGCGTCTGTTTTTTCGTAAAGCGCCACATAGTTTGCCACATCCGTATAACCGTTCTCGTCTGCAAACTCCAACTGGGCCTGCAAAGCCTTTTTAGCCTGATATACAAAATAAGCTTCGGGCGTAACAAAAAGCCCAATCGGTCTCTACTTTCTCGAAACCGCCCTGATCCTTATCGGCAAAAGGATACACCACCGTGCTGCCGGGATTTACCCCCCACACGCCGTTCACCGTCATCTCATTCCCGGAAACCGTCCCGAAATCGGGATCCTGATCCACAATCTTTATCGCATAATAACCATTTTCCTGCTTTTTGATTTGCCACAGAGTATGGCCGTCCGAACCGCAATCCACGTATGCGCTCCCGGTACCGGTCACATAAATCTCATGGAAACGGTTGCCGTTGGACGGCCGTTCAGCATGTTGAAAATCCAACCTTTACCCGGCACCTTCGGTTCCTGTACCAATAACGGAGGACGTTCTTCCCCGTAAGCCATGGTTATTTCTGACCGATGGAATCTACGCTCAATTGCGTACCGGAAGCATTACCGGCAGCAATAAACTTTCGGGTAGCCACATGATAGATATAATACTTTTCCCCTCCTGTCCCGTCGGTTGCGAGATTGGGTTCCACCGTCACAATCGTGGGGTCGTCATACTCGGCGGCCCACAGAGGCATCGTTGAAGAAGTAGCGCAGCACAATGCCATAGCTGCAAGGATTCGGTTCTTCATTTTTCTACGTTTTTAAAGATTAATGTATAGTCTTTCTTTGAGTCTTTATGCAGATTACGAACGAAGGACTGAAAAAGCACAAAGAAAAGGGACTTTTTTCGTTTTACCTTTAAAAGAACTATCTTTGCCTGCAAAAACAATTTAATTTGACGAATATGATTATAGCCGTAGACTTCGACGGAACTATCGTGGAACACCGTTATCCTGAAATCGGACGTGAGATTCCTTTTGCTGTAGAAACATTGAAAAAGCTCATCGAAGACCGCCACCAACTCATCTTATGGAGCGTACGGGAAGGGCGCTTGCTGGATGAGGCCGTGGAATGGTGCCGCCAGAGAGGAGTAGAGTTTTATGCCGTAAACAAAGACTTTCCGGAAGAGGAGACCGACAAAACCGTCATTACAGCCGCAAGTTGAAAGCCGACCTGTTCATCGACGACCGTAACGTGGGCGGACTTCCGGATTGGGGTACCATCTACCGGATGATTAAGGAAAAGAAAAGTATGGCGCAACTGTTACAGGAAGAATGGGAAGAAGACCAGCCCGTAACACAAAGAAGAAAAGAGATGGTGGTTCTGACCACCATCTCTTTTCTTTCCATGCCCTATATATATAAAGGTATCAATCCTTATCATCGAAATGGTCCTCACGGAGGTAACGACTGCTTCCGTGCCGGGACCTCTACTTACCAGTGTGCGTCTCCTTACCGTAGCCTCCGTAATTACCATAACCGCCATAGCTACCGTAAGAACCGTAGCGGCCGTAACGGCCATAATTACCGTAACCGTAGTAATAACCATACTTGCGCTGTTGCAAGTCCACCCCGTTAAGCACGAGGTTCATCTTCGGCAATTTTCCTTCCTGATGAATCGTATTCACGATATTAAAATTACGTTTGAGCGAATAATCACACCGGCACACAATAAGAGTGGCATCGGCCAGACGCCCTAATAATAAGGTATCGCTCACCAGACCGACAGGCGGAGTATCGACAATCACCATGTCATACCATTCACGGAAACGTGCAAAAGCATCGTCCAAACGCTCCGAAGTAATCAGTTCACCGGGATTAGGCGGAATCAAACCCGCAGGCAATACATCCAGATTGGCATGCATGCCGGAATTGAATACCTGTTCACGCAAAAATTCGTCCGAACTGTCTTCCCCGGCCAAATAAGTCGTCAACCCATGATGTCCTGTGACCAGACCGAACAACTTGGCCAATCGCGGCTTACGGATATCCAATCCGACCACCAAGACTTTACGCCCCATCAAAGCCATACTCATGGCCAGATTGGTTGACACGAAAGTTTTTTTCCTTCACCGGGTATCACCGACGTACATAAGAGCACCTTTTCGCTCTTCTTCATGACAAAGCCCAAATTGGTACGCAGACTACGGAACGTTTCTTCCATTATATCGTTGGTATTCTCCCGTACGACAATCGCCCGTTTTCCGTCTTTCAATTCTCCGGCTACGAAAATATCGCTCAAGACCGCCAAGTCGGTCAGCTTTTCAATATCATTACGCCCTTCGATGCGATAGCGCAACAAGTTCAGCACGTATATCAATCCGGCCGGAATGGCTACCCCCATCACCAAGGCGATAAGCGCTACCAGCTTCTTTTTTCGGTGAAATAGGACGAATAGTGCTTTCCGGAGCATCGATAACCTGAGCCTTGTCCACGGTGGAAGCCAAAGAAATGGCGTTCTCCTCACGCTTCTGCAACAAAATCTGATAAAGTGCCGCCTTCACAGACTGCTGACGGCCTATATCGGAAAGCACGCGCTCCTGCGTCGGTGCATTGGAAAGTCGTCCGACGAACAAATCATACTGTTCGTCCACATTGCGTTTCTGTACCCGCAAATTGTCATACACAGTAGAAAGAGAATGACGTATGCCTGGATAAAGGGAAGCAATGGCATTCGTAGCCGAGACCACTACGGGCGAAGATTCCGGTGCCGTTTTCAACAAGCGTTTACGGTCTACCACCTTAGCATTATACTCTGCGATAATGCTATTCAGCCCCTGGTCGGTCAGTCCGAGATTCGCCGGAATGACCTCCATATAATTGGTCGGATTTTCAACATATTCCTTTAACGATTTCACCAGAAGCATCTGTGTCTGCAACTCAATCTGCTGCGTCTGATAATTCTCTATACCTTTATAAGCAGCCTCGGCATCCGACATCAAATCTACCAACTGGTTCCTTTTTTGTACATTTCCAAATCCGACTCGGTCGTACCCAGTTCCGCATCGATAATCTTGATACGTTTGTTGACAAAGGCTTCCGTCTTGAGAGCCACCTCATTCTTCACCTCGTTGGCATCTTCATTATACACGCGAATCAACTCGTTCATATAATCTTCCGCCCGCTGACGTTGCGTATCGTTCTTCGTGATACGGGCTATCGTCGTCATCTTGCTGATAGGTTCAATGGAAGTAGCCTCCAGAAAAGCCTCCGCCATAATCGTCGGACGATAAATGTAAATCCGCATGGCACGGTCGTCGAACACACAGGTCGGATCGGGATTAGGCCGCAAAGACACCCATCCGGACAAGGTCTTCACCCTCACCGGAAGCGTCTTGACATCGGCTTCAAAACGTTCTTCCAACGCCTCGCCTTCTATATGATATCCCCCCCCTGCAAGGGTTTGATTTCCAAAAACACCGGCATGGACAGCGTATCCAAGTCCACCGAAGACATATCGGCCAAAATGGGAGACGTACAGTAAAGCTCCTCATCACGCACCGTACCGTCGAACGCATAACGGACATAAAGCTTCAGGTTGGTCACGGCTCTCCGAGCCAACGTCTTGCTGCTCAAGATTTCCACTTCATTGTCGAAACCATTACTGTTCGTCAGGATTCCCAATTGCGAAAAAGTCGGCCAAGGCACTCCCTTGCATCCTGCTTTTATAGGGATCTTCTTCCTTAATCAAAACCTCAGCTCCAGTTGAATAAACCGGAGCCTTATACCTTAAATATAAAAAAGCAATAAAAAGACAACCGACAATGGATATGGCAAACCAATGCCAATGCAAAATGACCGCATCCAATATCTCACGATAATTAAAATCGGAACCTTGTTCTTCTACAGCATCGTTTGTTTGAAAAGTTTTGTTGGGCATACTATTCCTAATTATTCTCTGATTATTTTCATTCAAGCCACAAAATTAGAAATCTTTGACATACATTCCAAATAAATAAACGAAATAGTTCTTTATTTCGGGCTTTTTAGTTTTCAATTAATTTAAGAACAATATATTATTGTAGGATTCCCTAAAAATATATACATTCGCAGTCACGTAACCAACCTTTCGAAGAGATAATATATGAAAATTAAGAATCTGGAAGAATCCGGCATTGTAAAATCCGCCATCATCTGCAATGATATCATATTGCTGATGGTCAGTTATTGGTTTGCCTTTGCGTTGACCCACAGTTTCGCATTGGCTTTCAACTTTCCATACGCCCTGAAAACGGAATTGCTCATCGGTGCTCTGACGATATTCCCTACCTTTTATATAGCTCCGCCCGTATTCCTGAAACGTATGGTTTACGGCAACGACATTCTGGGACGTTCGGTTTATACCGTATGTCTGCAAACACTGTTCATGATAGCAGCTATCAGTCTGATACGGCGGATGAACGTGGCCGGCGAAGAACTGCTCATGGGGGCCTCTTTTTTCTTCTGCCTGCTGTATGCGGAGCGAACTATCGTGCACAATATCCTGAAACACAGCCGTTCGAAAGGGCATAACCAACGCTACGTCATATTGGTGGGACATCCGTGGAACTTAGAGGATATTTACCATACGCTGAACGACCATAGTCTTGGATTCAAGATTTTAGGCATCTTCACCCGTAAAGAACTGCCGGAAGACATGCAACTGAAAAATCTGGGAGACCGGAGGATGGTGATGAGTTACTTGCGTCAACACCAGGAGGTGACAGACTTATACATGGTGCCCGACACAGACTATACGGCAGAAACGGACGAGATATTCCGTTATTGTGAAGACCACATGATTCGTTTCTACGCCCTGCCCGTATTCATGGAGTTCCTGACCAAACGCATGGAATTGTCGCATTTAGGCAGTACCATGCTACTGAGCGTACGAAACGAGCCGCTGCAAGACCCGGTGAACCGCGGGGTCAAACGACTTTTCGATATTTTGACATCCGGGCTATTTCTGCTCACCGTATTTCCGATTGTGTACCTCATTGCAGGTATCATCATCAAAATACAAAGTCCGGGGCCGATTCTCTTTAAACAAAAAGCGGAACGGACTGGACGGAAAAGAGTTCTATTGCCTGAAGTTCAGAAGCATGCACATCAACAAAGACAGCGACCGCATACAAGCCACCAAGAACGACCCGCGCAAATTCAAATTCGGCAACCTGATGCGTAAAACCAACATCGACGAGTTGCCGCAATTCATCAACGTGTTCAAAGGCGACATGAGCCTCGTAGGGCCGCGCCCGCACATGCTGCTCCATACGCAGGAATACTCGCGCCTGATTCGCCGTTACATGGTGCGTCATCTGGTGAAACCCGGCATCACGGGATGGGCGCAGGTGCAGGGCTTCCGCGGCGAGACGAAGACGCTGGACCAGATGGAGAACCGCGTGAAGGCCGACATCTGGTACGTGGAAAACTGGAGTTTCGGGCTCGACCTCCGCATCATGTGGCGCACGCTCCTGAACATGCTGAGGCACAATGAAGAAAATGCTTATTAATCACATATACATATAATATTATGAAAGGTATCGTATTGGCCGGCGGGTCGGGCACACGTCTCTACCCCATCACAAAAGGCGTAAGCAAACAAATGCTTCCCATTTTCGACAAACCGATGATTTATTATCCCGTATCGGTCTTGATGCTGGCCGGCATCCGCGACATATTGATCATATCCACGCCTCACGACCTTTCGGGATTCCGTCGGCTGTTGGGAGACGGTAGCGACTTCGGCGTACGCTTCGAGTATGCAGAACAGCCCTCTCCCGACGGATTGGCTCAGGCTTTCCTCATCGGACGCGAATTCATCGGAAACGATAGCGTCTGTCTGGTATTGGGTGACAATATTTTCCATGGAGCCGGATTCACCGGCATGCTGCGCGAAGCTGTGGCTCATGCCGAACGAGAGGAAAAAGCTACCGTATTCGGTTATTGGGTGAACGACCCGGAACGCTATGGCGTGGCCGAATTCGACAAGGCCGGCAACTGTCTGAGCATAGAGGAAAAACCGGCTTTGCCGAAGAGCAACTACGCCGTGGTGGGCTTGTATTTCTATCCCAACAGTGTAGTGGACGTAGCGGCGCACATCAAACCGTCGGCCCGAGGTGAACTGGAAATCACCACGGTGAACCAAGTTTACCTGAATGAAAGGAAACTGAAAGTAAAAACCCTCGGGAGGGATTCGCCTGGTTGGATACCGGCACGCACGACAGCCTCTCCGAAGCCTCTACTTTCATCGAAGTCATCGAGAAGCGGCAAGGGCTGAAAGTGGCCTGTCTGGAAGGTATCGCCTACCGTCAGGGTTGGATCAGCGCGGAGAAATTGCGTGAAGTGGCGCAGCCTATGCTGAAGAACCAATACGGACAATACCTCATGCGCCTGAGTGAGGAGGTTTTCGAGCAGGAATAAACTGATTTCTCTTTTTCATTTTGACCGGCGGGAATGCAAGGGTGGCTCAATCCCCCACCGACATTGCATTCCCGCCGTTTTTTGTCCCTAACCTATACATGGCAGAGTCAGAAAACTGCGTTTTCGCTTGTCTCTGCGCTCACCTTTCACTATCTTTGTTACACGAAGATAGGATGCGGCTCGGCATAGCCAAGCCAGAAAACTGCGTTTTCGCTTGTCTCTGCGCTCACCTTTCACTATCTTTGTACCCTGAATTTAACCGAATAAGAGAAAATACAATGGGTATAATAGCAAAATTATTGGGCAAAGCACCCCAAGAAGAGACCGCACGAGTGGGAGGAATGGAGGACTTCATGACCCTCATCCGTGTATATTACCAAGCCGTAATGGCCATGCAAATGGGAATCAGCAATCTGGCCGTACTACCGGACCTGCGCATCTTTAAACAAACGCTGCATGTCCCCACAGTAAACAACAAGCTGGGCATCGGCGAGAGGAAACGTTGCCGCACCATGCTGATGGACGTCTACGGGATGGAAGATAACTTTTTCAAAGAAATAGATGCCAGCATCAAACGCAACTGCCGCAATGTGAACGACATCAAGAACTATCTGCTCATGTTCCAGGGATTCAGCCAAGACCTGATGATGCTCATGGGTAACCTGATGCAATGGAAGTTCCGCATGCCTTCGATGTTCCACAAGGCACTGCGGGGGTATGACAGCCAAAACCATACACCGGATCATGACCAAAAACGACTGGCGCGACGACAACGTACGGCGCACTTGCGTCAACATCCGTCAATATCAAATGCGTTTAGGCTACAGCGAAGCGTGGATGACCGAATATGTCCACCGTATCGTCCTTTTTGGCCAAGAAAGAGCCTAAACCCAAAGACGTGGACGAGAAAAAATAAAAAAACGCTTGGGACGTTAAACGTTTTTTCTTAATTTTGTAACGAGAAGGCAAAAATGACAGCAGAAGAAGATGCATTATTACGGACATTAGAGGCTCGTGTCACTCAGGTGACGCTGGAATACAAAGCCTTGAAAGACCGTTATGCCGCGTTGTCGCGCACCATGGAAGAAAAAGATGCCACCATCGCCGCGCTACATTCGCAAATCGACCGCCTGCAAACAGATTATGCCAACTTGAAAACGGCCAAGATGATCGACATCAGTAGCGAAGACATGAAAAACGCTAAGTCGAGATTATCAAAGTTAGTGCGTGAAGTAGACAAGTGTATCGCACTTTTAAATGTGTAAAACATCATGGAAGTAAGCGAGGACTTTACCATAACCCTGAGATTGGGGCAGCAACCTCTGTCCATCACCATACGGCGGGAAGACGAGGAAGCCTATCGGGCAGCCGAAAAGCTGATCAACCAAAGATACAACAGCTACGCAGCCCAGTATCCGGATCAGGGCAATGAAATTTATTTGTGCATGGCGGCGTTGAGCATTGCGCTCTCGGTGAAAAAAAACGAATTCCGCAACGATACACAGCCATTCGTTGACAGCATGAAACGCATGTTGACACTTTGGATGAAACCTTAGGGACGAAAGCACAATAAAAAAACATTCATTCTACAGGAAAAACCACACGCACTGTTTCTCTTTCTCCGCACCATGCGGACGGGGTGAGCGGTGCGTGATTTTTATATTATTCATTATAAACAAAAAAGATATGGTATTTATAATCTCCGTAGCTTGCCTCATCGTCGGATGTATAGCGGGATTCGCTTTATTCCGCTATGTGGCAACGGGTAAATATCGGCAAATTATCGAAGAAGCGAGCAAAGAAGCCGAAGTCATCAAAGAGAAAAACTGCTCGAAGTGAAAGAAAAGTTCCTGAACAAGAAGTCGGAACTGGAAAAGGAAGTGCAGCAACGCAACCAACAAATACAGCAGCACGAAAACCGCCTGAAACAACGCGAACTGAGCCTGAACCAACGTCAGGACGACCTGAACCGTAAAAAAGGCGAAATAGAAACCGACCGTAAACGGCTGGAAACCAACAGCAGGGATTGGCGCGTCGCGAAGAAGAGTTGAAGGAACTGGAAGCCAAAGAACGCGAAAAAACTGGAAGCCATCAGCGGGCTGAGTGCCGACGAAGCACGCGAACGCTTGGTAGAATCCCTGAAAGACGAAGCCAAGACCAACGCGGCAAGCTACATCAATGAAATCATGGATGAGGCCAAATTGACAGCCAACAAGGAAGCCAAACGCATTGTCCAAAGCATACAGCGCGTAGCAACGGAAACGGCCATTGAAAACAGCGTGACCGTATTCCATATCGACAACGACGAAGTAAAAGGACGTATCATCGGCCGTGAAGGACGCAACATCCGTGCATTGGAGGCTGCCACGGGCGTGGAAATCGTCGTGGACGACACTCCTCGAAGCCATTGTCATTTCGGCATTCGACCCCGGTACGTCGGGAAATCTGCCGCCTGGCCCTGCATCAGCTCGTACCGACGGACGTATCCATCCAGCACGTATCGAAGAAGTGGTAGCCAAAGTGACCAAGCAAGTGGAAGAAGAAATCATCGAAACGGGAAAACGTACGGCCATCGACTTGGGTATTCACGGCCTGCATCCGGAACTGGTACGCATCGATGGGTAAGATGAAATACCGCAGCAGCTACGGACAGAACCTGTTGCAGCATGCCCGTGAAACAGCTAATCTCTGTGCCGTAATGGCTTCGGAGCTGGGACTGAATCCGAAAAAGCCAAGCGTGCCGGTCTGTTGCACGACATCGGTAAGGTGCCCGACGAGGAACCGGAATTGCCGCACGCCATCTACGGTGCCAAATTGGCCGAGAAATATAAAGAGAAACCGGATATCTGCAACGCTATCGGGGCTCACCATGACGAAATGGAAATGACTTCATGGCTCGCTCCCCATCGTACAAGTGTGCGACGCCATCAGTGGAGCGCGTCCGGGAGCACGTCGCGAAATCGTGGAAGCCTACATCAAGCGACTGAACGATTTGGAAAATATAGCCATGAGCTATCCGGGCGTAACGAAGACCTACGCCATCCAAGCCGGCCGTGAGTTACGCGTCATTGTAGGTGCCGGACAAGATAGACGATAAGCAGACGGAAAGCCTGAGCGGAGAGATAGCCAAGAAAATCCAAGATGAAATGACCTACCCGGGACAGGTGAAAATCACGGTCATCCGCGAAACCCGCTCGGTAAGTTATGCGAAATAAGAGAATATCTCATGAACATGATGCCTTTCCTTTCACCACGAGGGAAAGGCATATTTATTCAAAGCCGGACATGGAAAAATATATAAAGGCCATAAGCCAATGGATTGACGGAATCCCTTATGAAAAGGCTTTTTGGAACAATGTGTATCGTTGGAAACAGACTTTCAACGGAATGATGCAATGGTCAAACTATGGCGGAATCATCGATTTGGAATGTTTTGACGCAAACCGTTTCCTCTCGTCCTGTACTTCCTGCAAACCTAAAGTTTTGGATGTGGGATGCGGATTAAGCTATGCTACCGGTAACTATATAGAGATTAACGGTACTAAAACGGAACTCGACCTCCATTACGTAGACCCATTGGCGGATGTGTTCAATGACATTAAGAAAAGACACCACCGTAACCTGCCGGACATAGAATTCGGCATGGTGGAATGCTTGTCGGATTCCTTTCCCCCGTCACGACGCAGACCTGATCATCATCCAAAATGCACTCGACCATTCTGCCATGCCCATAAAAGGCATACAGGAAGCCTTCTCCACACTAAAGACTGGGGGCATATTATATCTCAACCATCATCCTAACGAAGCTGAAACGGAACAATATAAAGGTTTTCACCAGTTTAACATTGACGAAGAGAATGGCAAACTCGTCATCTGGAACAAAACGGAAAGGTCTATCATTCAAGGTTTACTTGGTGCACACGCAGACATAACCGTAACCCGCCACGAAAACGGACATATAATAGCCATAATAAAAAAACTATCCGAAATACCATCGGAAGAATATCTTTCAGGTCATGACCGCGTGCAAATATGCCACGCACTCATGGAAGTGGCCGGTAAATTAAAAATAAGCTATACTTTGAAATCTTCTTTAAAATATACTTTTTATAATTCCGTACACCATTGTACAAGCCCTACCTTGGGAGGTGAAGATGAAAATAAAGAAACTTATCAAACAGGCATGAATTTAAAAGGATGCAAAACAAAAACATCAAATGGGTCAATACCGCCCGTACACTCTGCATGATTTCTGCTCCATAGTGAAATCAAAGGGGAATAGCTTCTACTTTATTGGTGAGCTTGATTGCCCTCTCACACCTATTCCCTCAGACACAAAATGATTGGAATACCTTGGATAAACCTGATTATCTAACGATATTTTCTCTACCTTACCGACTCACGGAAAAGTCATTCCCTGTACTTAGCACAGAAGCACATCGCTACATGAAACAAACAGAAAGCCATTACGTCCAGTATTACAATCCACGTATCGGAAACTCCCAAACATAAAGGGCTGCATTCAAACCGCAAAAGAAAAGAAACAGTCCCATTATGACAGCCCATGCCTGATGCATGGAAAAACCGGCAGCCATCACCAAATGGTGGATATGACTCTTGTCTGCCTCAAAAATGGGCTTGCCCCGATATAAACGGAACAGCGCCACCCGTATGACATCGAACGTCGGCACAATCAACAAGTGTAGGAAACCAACAAGGCATAGCCACGATAAGGCAACACCGCAGGATTGTTCGTCGCATATTTAATAGATAAATACGCAATAGCATATCCCAAAAACAAACTTCGGAATCTCCCATAAAGGTCTTTGTCCCTTCTCCGCTTTTTCCCCACATATTAAAATAGAAAAAGGCCACCAATGAACCCAACAACCCTGATGCCACCAAAGCATAAACAAAAGTACGTTTCATCTGCAAATACAGGAAGATATAGGCCCCAAGAATGCAAATGCATAAACCGGATGCCAAACCGTCAATCCCATCAATCAAGTTTATGGAATTTACGACCAACAAAATGACAAATACCGTGAAAGGATAACTAAACCACACGGGCAATTCATGCAAGCCGAACAAACCATAAAAGTTATTGATGAGCAATCCGCAAAACGGCATCAGCAAGGCAGCCACCAACTGTACCGCAAACTTATGATTGGGTTTCATCCCTACCAAATCATCCACCGTGCCTATTATATATATAAGAAAAGCCCCGACTGCCATCGCCAACGACGACACCTTTAAAGTCAGTACCCCTTGCCACCACGAAGAAGACAGGATCAAAACCGAAACCAACGCCACCAACATGGAAGGCATAAAAAGCAAACCGCCTAAGCGCGGAATAGCACAATGATGTACCTTCCTCCCCCAGGCAAGTCATAATATCCTCTCTTACGGCAAAAAATCCAAAAGAAAAGGCATTATCCCAAACGTTATTCCCATTGCAACCAAAGCTGCAGATATTATACTACATATTCCTCCGCTCATTTTACGTATTCATTAACCTTATTTTGAAACGTGAAAGAATGGTTTTTTATTGTAAACAACCGGGTAGAAATCGCAAAAACAGACAAACTTGTCACACCTTTGCAATCCCCTACTTTTTCTGAAAATAGGCTTCATGCTTCAACATAATACATAAACATTTAGCTTTAAGTATATTAGTACCCCTGAAGGTTGAAGCAACCAACTTTCAGCCGCTCTCAGGTGACGGACAGCAGTCCTTATAAGCCAAACGATTTTCCGTTGTGCTCTGACCGCCTGCCCGATTATCATCCCTTCCGCGATTATTTCGACCGCCTACCGCCGTGGGAAGGAGAAGACCGTCTCGACGCACTGGCACGGCGCGTGTCGGACAGTGCGCTGTGGGTACGCAGATTCCGCCGGTGGATGGTAACCGTGGCAGCTCAGTGGATGGGGATGGGGGACGGCCATGCCAACAGTATGGCTCCGGTATTGGTGAGCGGGCGGCAAGGATTGGGAAAATCCACATTCTGCCGCAACCTTCTGCCACCCGAACTGTCCGCCTATTACACCGACAGCGTGGACGTGGCGAATACCGTCCGCATGGAACAGCTTTTAGTGGAAATGGGACTCATCAACTTAGACGAGTTCGACCGTATCCCCGTCCGCCGCCATCCGGCCTTGAAGAACGTGATGCAGCTCACCGACCTGCACGTGCGCAAGGCTTACCGGCGCGACACACTACGTCTGCCGCGCATCGCCTCCTTCATCGTCACGTCCAACAGCCACGAACTGCTCTCCGGCCCTTCGGGCAGCCGCCGTTTCCTCTGCGTGGAGGTGGAGCGACCCATCGACAGCACGGACATCGAACATGCCCAAATCTACGCCCAACTGAAAGCCATGCTCCTCGGCGGTGAACGTCATGGATTCACGGCGGAAGAAGAGGCGGAAATCCAGCGTGCCAACGTGGCCTTCTACCGTACTTGTCCGGCGGAAGAGGCTTTTGCCCGCCACTTCCGTGCCGCCCGTCCGGACGAAGAGGCCCTGTCCGTCTCCCTTCCCGAGCTCATCGCCCTGTTGCGCAAGCGTCAGCCGGGCACGCTTACGAGCATCGGCATGCAGGAGTTCAGCCGCGCCCTCGTGGCCGCAGGCGTGGAACGACGGCACACGGAAAAGGGTAACCGTTACCAGATTGTACCGTTGAAGACTTCCAATTCTTACAATCAGCATTTTTGCAAAAAGAGTTAAATGAAAGCCTCAAAAATTAGGCAATACAAACATTTATGTACATAATGACCTAATTACTTCCAACATTCTTCCCGCCAAAACATTCCGGTCAAAGTCTGCAGCCATATTACGTCCACCTTGTTTGCACGACATATAAACAGAAGGATCTAACAGGCGCAAAAGCTTGGCCTCAAAATCATCAAAGTTCTCGGGTTCGTAACACAAACCTGCATGATAGGATTCCACCATTGCCTTAGCCTCACCTTCGACACCCATCAGAATAGGAATACCCATACTTGCATTTTCAAAAATCTTAGAGGGGATGACCGTCTCAAACAGAGGGGATTTCTTAAGATTGATAAGACAAACATCCAATATCGAAATATAACGAGGCACTTCGTCTTTTGGTATAGATTCTAACATGGTCACGTTCCCTACCCCCAATTCGTCTTTAAACTTTAACAGGCTCTCTTTCATGGCACCATCACCGATGAACAAGAAATGCAAACCGGCATTTCCCTCCATCTTTTTTGCACAACGAAGTATGAAGTCCAATTTATGAGCCATACCATGCGTACCGATATAGCCAATAATAGTCTTGCCATTCAAGCCCAGACGGTTCAAAAGTTCTTCATCTTTCTTCCTTGGAACAAACAATGCCCTATCGACACCATTCTTGACCACTTCGATTTTATTTTCCACAATGCCACGTCGCGCCAACGTACGCTTAAACGAATCTGTCACCACAACGATTTTGCGGGCCGAGCGGTAACATCTCATCTCTTGCCATTCAAAATAGCGGATAATCCAACTATCCCGCATGGCATCCACCGTCTTGATACTTTCAGGCCACAAATCACGCACTTCCATAATCCACGGCTTGCGTTTCCACCAAGCCAATGCCCTCCCGGAAAGTGCCGTAAAAACTGCGGTGATGTGGCTCACAACCACATCTGTTTTGACAAACAGCCCGGCAATGAAAGAAGAGACGGAATAGCTTATATAATCCAACGTCCGTTTGGCAATCCCTTATTAGGCACAATGTAGCTCCACACCCTGATGACTTTACACCCTCCATCACCTCTTTTCTGGTACAATGTATTCCGATAGCCCGAATATACCACGCCTTGGGGAAATTCGGGACACATGTTACCACCGTAACGTCTGCGCCTGCCTTCACCCATGCCTTGCAATGGTCAAAAGTCCTGATGCCGGAGCATTGACTTCCGGTGGAAAATTATCAGTTAAAAAAAAGTATTCTCATTTCTTTCTGAATATTCCACAAAAGTCCAGTATCACCTTTATCGTCCTCCAGGACAAAAGTCAGCATTTGAAACTTTAGTGAACAATATATTTAGTGACAATATATTTAGCCGGACTTCACTCACGCAAATCATCAAATGTCGGGTTTGAACGCCAATCCCATCATTGCCACTACCGGCTTACGTTTGTGGCTGATTTCAAATTCAAGAATAGCATTAATCGTTTTCTCGGCACACCAAAAAAGATTTATAATTATTCACCTCCCTTGCCGTGGAAATCATTTTAGATTCTGCAGGAAACTCCGTAGCGATAAAATAAGGGTCAATTGCAATGCAATGCCCCCCACACCACACCCCGGTTGCAGGATGTTTACACGCGGGTGCTTATTTGCCAGTTTGATAAGTTCCCACACATTGATGTCCGCCTTGTCACAAATGATGGACAGTTCGTTGGCAAAGGCTATCTGAGAATCACGGCTCGAATTCTCTGTTAGTTTACATAGTTCCGCTGTCTTGCAATTGGTAGGATGCAATTCGCCTTGCACAAAATCCGATAAAAATCCGATGCTATTTTAACGGAGGCCTCATCCATTCCTCCTATCACGCGATCGTTGTGCACCAATTCGTAAATCACGTTACCCGGCAACACACGTTCCGGACAATAGGCTATCCTGATTTTACCTTTCAGTTCCGGTCGCTCGTCAAAAATAATCTTTGCCATCTTATCCGTCGTACCTACAGGAGAAGTGGATTCTATCACAAATAAATTCCTTCCTCTAGAAACGGAATGACTGTACGGGTCGCCGCCTCGACATAAGAAATATCCGGCCTCATGGTTTCCGCAGAAAGGAGTAGGAACGACAATAAAAAATGCGTCGCTATGTTCCGGCTTCAAGGCTGCATGAAACACACCGTCACGCACAACCTCTTTCAGCATATCCTCCAAACCCGGTTCGATAAAATGCAAACATCCGTTGTTGGTTTTGTCTACCACTTCTGGATTAATGTCAACCCCTATCACCTGAATGCCATGTTTGGCAGCGATAATCGCAGTGGGCAATCCAATATAGCCCAGCCCCATAAAACAAGCTTTCATCTACAATAATTTTATGTATATTAAACGAATAAGCCACATGCACACCTTATTCAGGCTGGGAGTGTCTATTTTATCTGAAATATAGTCAATGATTCTTCCACAAGCTTTTTCCATCACCATAAGGATTCACGGCCTTACTCATCTCTCCATAGGCTTCAGTATCATCCAACAAGTGGGAAACCTGTCCCACAATAGTATTATAGTCTGTCCCGACAAGTTTCACCGTACCGGCATCCAAGGCTTCGGGACGTTCGGTTGTGTCGCGCATCACTAATACCGGTTTACCCAATCCCGGTGCTTCTTCTTGTATGCCACCACTATCCGTAAGCACGATAAATGATTTCTCCATCAGGAAAATGAACATCAGATATTCCAAAGGCTCAATAAAAAAACATATTTCCTTAAATGAGTCAGGTCCTCTCCGAAAACCTCATGTATAGGACGACGCACATTGGGGTTGAGATGCATCGGATAAACGAAGTCCACCTCCGGGTATTTTTGTGAAAGATCCTTCAGGGCACGACATATATTATGGAATCCCCCTCCAAAGTTTTCACGGCGATGGCCGGTAACGAGCACTAACCTGCGATTCCCATTAAGACGTTCCACATCGTAACCGGCCCGCTCCAAATCCGCAGCCAACCGTTTCCCCAACTCGGCATCTACGGCTATTTTCCCAACTACCCAATGCAAGGCATCTATCACAGTATTCCCCGTCACTACGATACGATCGCCGTCTACATTTTCTTTGAGCAAATTTACACGACTCAACGGAGTCGGTGAAAAATGGTAGGTGGCAATCCGTCCTGTTATCAACCGATTCATTTCCTCCGGCCACGGACTATATATATCGTAAGTACGCAAACCAGCCTCAACATGACACACTGGAATCTGCTGGTAAAAAGCAGCAAGAGCGGCTGCCATACTGGTCGTCGTATCACCGTGCACGAAAAGATAGTCCGGACGGCACACCTTTGAGTACGTCCTCATACCTAACAGCACACGCGAAGTGACATCGTAAAGGTCCTGCCCCTGCTTCATGATATTCAAATCGAAGTCAGGCTTGATTCCAAACAAATCCAATACCTGATCCAACATTTTCACGATGCTGGCCAGTCACGCACAGGATGGTTTTGAAATCATCCTTTTTTTCTTGAAACGCTTTCACAAGCGGAGCCATCTTAATAGCTTCCGGACGCGTCACGAACACGAGCATTATTGTTTTCATTTTACTTTCATTGATTTCTGTTTTATTATGAAGTCGACATGCTTATATGCCCCTTTGAAAATACAACGTATCCACGACAAATTTCTTGTGTTTTAGTTGCAAATATTGCAACACTTTTCTCATCTGGAGCACAAATTTACCATATTTCTTATTAAACTCTATTTGCTTTCAAACTAAATAAATCATCTACCTCAATTTTTTCACTATTTTGGCAGGCACTCCGGCTACAACACAATATGGAGGGATATCCTTGGTAACAACGGCATTACATGCTATAATCACACCTTTTCCAATGTGTACACCCGGCATAATTGAAGCCTTTTCTCCAATCCAAACATTGTCTTCTATTGTTATGCCGCCCTTACTATTTAAAGGCCTAAGAATTGGCGGCACATCCAACATCCCCCTCCTCGAGTACCCCGTGGGAGTTGTCTGTTATCAAAAATCCTCTTACCTGTCAGTACATTATTTCCCAAACGTATAGAAGTAACCGCAGTTATATGCGCCCCTTCTCCTATTGAACAGTTGTCTCCAAAAAACAATTTCCGGACAAAACTTTTGACCTTTGATAAGAGTCCCATGCCGTAAGTTCTACACCAGCACCGATCGTACACCTGTTCCCTATTGATATATATTGCCCCCTCGCAAAGAGAAAAGAAAAAGGTATAACACCCGAGTTTTTCCCAAAATGCTTAAAATCCCGAGCTATCCATGAAGTATATAGAAACACCGTTATACGTCTCCAAAACAAAGACATACGCGAATAAGGGAACAAGAACGATAGAGCATATACAAACCTCACGTATACAAAACCGTATAGTTTCAAAAAAATTTCATTAATGCCATTCTGTTTATTCTGTATATTCTGTTTATAAAGCCTTCCACGACCTCACCATGCAGTGACGACAAACGTATTCACAGTCATGTGCCACCGCTTTTCATCAAACGACCTCGCTTTCTTACCCGGCCTAGCCAAGCAAGCATCGCATTTTCGCCCCCTTTCTTGCTTCTCCACCCCCATATTCCTTTAAACCGTTTTTTAAGACGAACAAGCAATTTCTTGCCAAAGCACAGAAACGTGTCGCAAAAAAACAACCCATCATAATGTGGGAATCCCCATTACATATAACAATGTATAAGCTTTGGCAAGGCGTGCATTGTCACGTAAACGTTCCCATACAGAAAGTCCTTTCGTGAAGCAGAACCATTGCGTAACCTGCGATAATAAACTGCATCCGAAGATGATGTGCGTATCACCTTCACGTTCTTGCTTAACTTAGCCATAAACAATGCATCTTCCCCCACGTTCAAAAGAACAATCAAACCGTTCTTTTCCAATAATGCTTCTTCTAATCAGCTTGCAACAAGAAGAAGACATAAAGCTTCGAGCAGAAAAAGCGTCACATGAAGCCGTTTGGAATTTCTCACAAAGCTCTTGTCAAGTAATCATCCCTATACTCATCAAGAACCTCATCATAATTGGCAACATTGGCCTCCACAATATGCGCATCATCTTTTCCTATACCCAATAACTCCTCAAAATAATTTTCAGATACCCAATCATCGTCATCTATAAAACTCACCCATTCACCCTTAGCCACAGACAGTCCCATATTCCTTGCTTTAGAAACCCCGGAACATCCGTGTGTAACACCTTATACTGCAAATTACCACAATTATAAAAGAAACCTTTTGATATCACCCACATAAGGCTCATTACAACCATTTACAACCACAACTAGCTCAATACGTTCCTTAGATATTGTCTGCCTACATATACTATTTAAACAAGACCAAATATAATTGCCTGGTTTGTACGTAGGAATAATAATTGAAACTTCCGTTTTTCTCATGACATTCTTTTTATGAATTATAGAAACAATGGTGTATGGCATCAAGAAAACCATGACCGAATTGCAAATCCGGCTCGACATAATTCCCCTCGCCCCATTCGTTCCATGACTTCAGGAACAAAATCTGATGTTCTTCCGTTTTGCCCTTCAGCAATTCCAAAGCTTGACGAATATGCCTCTCAAAAGCTGCGGGAGTGGCATTCACATATACTCCGTCATAAGAAGCCACACGAGGCGTACGATCCCACTGCGGAAGAATGGTAGGATAGACATTATCCCATACATCTTCCGGTGCGAAATAATTGCATACGGTACGTGCATAGTCATATTTTATACTCCCCGCAGGCATGCCCACACGACGCAGAATGGTCTTAACCAAATTCTTCCATTTTCCCTCATACATCATTTCTCCCCGGCGTTTGCCGAAAGAATTGACAGCATCGAACCCCATGTTCAACAAGGACCGGAAAATTTCCGCACTACTCTTCATATTGGGTAGCACGCGCCGACGTGTCCCGTCCTCCATTTGTTTAAAAGTCAATGTAGAAGGGTCATCCTACAAAATGAAAACCCGGAAGCCCATTTTCACGAGCCAGTTTGCGCCACGTCTCCATAAAACGTTCCACATGAGGCATGTCGTAAGGGTTATAGAGCACAAACAGGAGCTTACCGTCTACCGTCATGTATCGTCTGTCTTTAAAAGCCGCCAGTAAGGAATTGAAATGGGCAATGTCATCTTCCACACCGGGATATTGCTGCTCAATCAGAACAGAATCCTTTTGAATGGCCGACTTGCGTTCCCATGTCTTATTGCTCCATGTATGGTTTGCCCAACAAAGACAGAAAGGGAAATCAGGCCTGCCACATGCCACCACCTCATTGAAAGGACGCTCCAAAAGCTGCCGACCACGGCCAAACCAATAGTGATAATAACAAAACCCCTCTATACCGGACTCCTTCGCCAAAGAAGCTTGAAGTTCCCTCACTTCTGGCAAGCGCAAATCATAGAAGCCCAAATCAGCCGGAATCCGAGGCTGAAGATGCCCCGAAAGAGGGGTTTGGCTTTAGCCACATTTGTCCATTCCGTGAAGCCAGCCCCCACCATTTGTCATTCTCCGGTATTGGATGGAACTGTGGAAGATATAATGCTATTATCCTTGGTTTCATACTACAACAATTAATAAAACTTAATACCAAATATATAAGAAAAGGTATATGCCATATACACGAGTGCTATCAAAATTACAACTAAAAAGCCCTACATACCGTGGCCTAATGGTATAATAGATATTGCCAAATAATATTATAGTGACGATCCTTAAAAGATAACTCATCCGGTTTGCAAGCACCGGCAAAAAAAGAAAAAGCAGTAAATGCAACTATACTCAATGTAAATATCTTCATCATAAGTGACAAATATTTATTGTACTCCTTTATCGTATCATAAAAAGTACATTATATACACATATAGGGAGATCGTAAAAGATGCAATGGACTAAATACATTTAAACTGGCCTCCACAATATCTGAAGTTTTCTCATAATTGGTAATCTTATTCTCTATATAAGCTATGGGTATGTCTACCATCAAATTGCTCCCCGCAAAATAGGCAATATATGAACATGGTATTAACAAAGTCCAAAACATACGTTCCCTAATGGACATTTCTTTATTACCGAAAAAAAACGAGAGGGATAAGTGCCAATGCAGATACATGGAAAACAGCACCAAGACCTATCAAAACAAGGGCTTTTATCCTTTTCTTCTCAGCTATAGGCCGAATAGCAAGTAAAACAGACCGGACATCACTCCCGTGCGAATCTGAGTCACCTCATGCAATTCAAATATAAAAGTTAGGTATAACATTACCGGCACGAACCAAAAATCTGACATTTTTCTGAAGGCAACAAATTTCAGCGTGACCCCGAGCAGGGCATAAAAAAAGGAAAACAATATGCACATCTGGCACCAAAGCACCCAACACTGCCGAAATAAAGAAATAAGAATATTCCATAGCCCCCGTATATTCTCATCATAACAATGGTGAAACGCGTATTCATAATTATCAGAATCCGGATCCACACCAACTTCTCTAAAGCCGGCCAATAAAATCAACAGCACGGCTAATAGAGCATAAAGGTTTTTCTTATCTCTTACAGGAAGCCTTTCTTCTAAGAAACATAAAACAGCCGTAAACGAAAATATGATAAAATTATCAGCCCCATAATTCTATCAACGTCTTAGAAACTTTCTAAAGATTTCATTTACCATTGACCTTTCATAGAAGTCATACCGACAAAGTATGCCAAGCACAATGTCACCAATGGGGATGCCAATAACATCAAGCCCAAGCGTAAAACACCCGGCTCCATAGTTACATAAATTATTAAAGAGACTCCCCTCCACCACCTGCAACCAATACACATGGCAACAGAATAGAAGAAAAATACGATGCTAGAGAAAATGTTCCTTGCATACGCTTCAAACAAATGACACGTGCCACATGTGCCACACCACACAACACTATCATGGAAATAAAAAGCAACATAGGCAGGCATCCCCATTCTAAAAGCACCCATGTAACAGGCAAACAAAAAGTATCATAATGCTTTCTGCGACCAAATGATAAGTACGAATCCGGCCAGAAGCCTGTATAAGGATTGTGATAGGATTGTGAAGGGATAACAGCACAGCATATACTATAAACAAAGACGAAAAGACCGACATTTCCGTAAAAGCCTTACTTATCCATAAACCAATATCATTGGCATCTCAAATACGAGAGGTATGGCAATACAAGAAAGCAAATAGATTATAAATTTGTTGTTCGCAAAAAAGAGCGACCGTAAATATTCAAAATTCCCTGCTGCATAAGATTTTATCATTTGTGGCCGGAAAGGAAGTGCCACAGTATTGGACAAAAAGTAAACGCATTATAAATATTCACAGCTACCCCAAATGCAGCATTAGCAAGAGGGCCAAAAAAACATTCAACAAAATATTATTACCCTGAATCATCCCTGACACCTGCAAATGAACCATACATTGTCCACCCGGAAAATGAAAGCAAGTCTTTATAAATTCCATGGTTCCGTACCATATAATACCTACACTCAGAATATTTCGAGCAAGCCACCACATAGCACAACCACGTACAAAGCGAAACAACAGAAAGCCCAACTGCATAGGTTGTTAGTCCACTGAAACAAACTTTGCCAATAAACAAAGCGACCACGAATTTCAACACACAGTCTAAACATGACACCCCCCGCATAAATCCCAAAATTTTCATGAGCAAACAAAGCTGCTGTATAAGGAATCTGCAAATAACTGAAAGAAAACGTAACCATAGCCAAGTGAAATATCAGCTCGGCTTCTTCCATACGTTCAACCGGTATCTGCAATTTCTCACGAATAAAAAACAGCCCTATTGTTTCAAGCAATACAATAATTACAACCAAAGAAAACACGATAATATTTACACTGGCTGAAAAAATTTCACGCAAACGCCCCCATGCCCCTTCCCCATAGCGTAAGAATAAAACCTTTGCACAGAAATTGCTAGTACAGGAAAAACACAAGAACATGTCATAACCCCCCACCACGGCATTGAAAATACCATAATCTTCACCACCCAGCCCCTTAATTACAAACCTTACGGAATAAAGATTGATAATCGTTACTATCAGCATACGTACAAACAACACCAACGCATTAGAAGTAATACGTTTAGGTTGTCTCTGCATCGAATACTTTGAATCACTTGAAACGATCATCTCAAAATCAATCTTTTAACAAATAATCCCTGATTGCATAAAGAGAAAGGATAAAAATAGTCAACAACATCATTCCCAACACAAATAGCATCCGTTTCGGCCCGTCCGGCTTCAGCGGGACAGTGGCACACTGCAAGTTCGTAAACGCTGGAGTCCTTTCTTGCACTTTTGCCTTTGCAGCCTGAAGTTGGGTATTCAGGGCACTATACGTGTTATACTTCAGTTGCATTTCATTTTCCAACACCGTTTGCTTTAGTTCTGTTTCCTTGCGCACGATGTTAAGGTTGGCATCCGAATAAGCACCGTACCGCGCTAACGCGTCTTCATAATCCAACTTTGCTTTCCGGCTCAAGTTTTCATAATACTCCATATCTATACGAGCCTTATTCGTCCGATACCGCGTAATGAACTCCTGTAAACGGGCAGTTACGGTATCTGCCATGGACGCACAGACCAAAGGATCCTGGTCTTGCACCACGATAGAAATCACATTCGTTTTCTTATCAATCGAACATTGCACGTTACCTTTTATGAAATCCACCACCTTTTTCTGTTCCTCCGACAGCCTGAAAGCATCTATTTTCCCGCCTTCCCCGGACGTTTTTCTTCGTCTGCAAACAACTCAGAAAAAAAGCCTTCAGTTGCCCTCTAATCCAATTAAAAGGAACAGACCAAATGCTTTGCTTCTGATGCTGATATATATAAGTATAGTAATCCGTAGACAATTCTCCGTCCTCCGTGGTTATTTTAACAGGGAACAAACTAACCACAAAATCCGTAGAGGCCATCAAATCCGGGTACAGCAACGGGGATATAGCATCAGTCGACATTCCGGAACTTAAATTTACCCCAAAAAGAAGAAGCTAAAGAACTTAACATTCCGCCCGAAACAGGATTCTCTGTTTCAGGAGCCAACATCACGCTACAAACATAATAGCGAGGAATAAAAACGATATAAATACATGACACAAGAAAAACTACTGGCAAAACTTTGGCAAAAAGCTTTCTTTTATGCCAAATCTTCGCTATTATCTTACGGACATCGATAACGTTCTCATCCTTCATATTCTCTTTCATGCCCTCTTCCTTATTTAAATATATTCACTAACGTAGCAATCATCGTAGCAATCGAAGCCGTTGAGGTCCCGATAGTCATCATCTCCGCAGTACTCATTTTTGTCTTTCGAGGTTTAGAAGGCACTACTATCTCACAACCAGGCTGAATAGACTTAGCAGAACGACGACCAAGCTGCTCCACCGCACCATTCATATAAACCGCATAGACACGGGACTTGTGTGCACGGTCCGCATAGCCGCCGGCACGCTTGATGTAATACTTCAAAGACTTACCCTTCTCATAGTTTATGGAAATCGGATACATCACATCACCACTGATTTTTACCGTATTGGAGAACTGTGGAATTTGCAACTCATCTCCTTCACGCAAAAGAACGTCGTCCACACTTCCGGGATTTTCATCGCCTTTTCAAGATTGATGGCCACGGGATAAGTATCTCCCAAATCCAATTTCAGATTCTGGATGGAATCAGCCCGTGCCATGTCAAATGTCTTCCGAGCGCATACTCTCCTCATATAATTGGATCTGTGCAGCCTTCATGGCTACCTCCCGTTGTTTTTTCTCTTCATCCGTCAATTTACGTTGCAACCGCGCACCTTTTGCATAAGCCAAAGAAGACAGACCTCCGGCCGCTTTCACCAAGTCGCTCAAACGATAGTTTTTGTTATCCATCGCATAACTACCGGAAAAGTTCACCTCTCCGCTTATCTTTACATTGCGCTGTTCCGAATAAGCCGGACTTTTACGCACAAATACCTCATCGTACGGCTGGAGATGAAAGTCTTGGCCGTCACCCATCACCAAACCGTCACGAAGAGAAAAGCTATAGGTCTCAGACAGTTTCTCATCATCGGTCACCGCATCCGGATTCTTAATTCGGCGGAACACATCGACTTTTGCCGTGGAAGCCGCTTCCGTAAGCCCCCCCGGCCTGAAGCACAAGATCTTCTATCGTCGTATTGTCCGCATACTGGTATACTCCGGGGAAGTTAACCTCGCCGTCAATGGTCAACGTACGCCCCCTTTCATATCCAACGAACTCGGGATAAATAAAATATCATTCTTACGCAAAGGGATATCGGCCACCGTCCCGTCCATAATACCTTCCACATCCACAGACAAAGCTTCCATCGTCAGGTCTTCCTTTTTTGACGGTGCATTACAGCCCGTTTAAGGAAAGCATCTTCACGCAACCCGTCGGCCGCTTTAATCAACTGACGTACTGTCCTGATACTCCCGTCCATCTGATATTGTCCGGGATGAAACACGGCTCCGCGTATTTCTGCCATATTGGAAAAACGGGGAATAATCGAATCGACATACAAAGAATCTCCGTCTTTCAACAAGAAGCCATTCATCTCGAACTCACCCACCGTGTACACGGAATACTACGTCCGCTTTTACGTATCAGCCGCACATTATCCGTATAAGCGTCCCCGGCAAATCCTCCGGCATAATCCAAAATACGGGAAACGCTTTCGTCTTTTTCATTTCATAAAACATAGGACGCTTCACCTTACCTCGTATATTCACCAAGCATTCGTACGGCCCTACCACAATCACATCGTTATCCGCCAAACGGATATCGCCCTTTGTATTTCCGTTCAGGATGTAATCATAAACGTCGATGGTTGAAACCACACGTCCCTGACGGAATACTTTTATATCGCGAAGTGTTCCTATCTCGCTAATTCCCCCGGCCGCATATAAGGCATTGAAAGCCGACGAAAGCGCACTCAATGTGTAAGTTCCGGGCACCACCACCTCACCCATCACTTGCACCTGTATCGAACGAGTTTTCTCCGACAGTCAGGGTAATATTCGAATTAGAATAAAAACGTCCTAACTGCTTTTTTACATAGTCATTGGCTTCCTTCACAGTCATTCCGGCTAATGTCAAAGGCCCGACTCCTCTATTGTCACCGTTCCGTCGGGCGACACCGTCCCCTCGAAAGTAGTCTGTGAAGCCCCCAGACGTCTATAATTACAGCATCACCGGCTCCCAGGCGATAGTTTGCCGGAGTCGGTATATTCATGCTCGGTTCGAAAGTCAACATTTCATTATTGAAGATATTGCGCCCGAACACCTGACGGTCGTCTTCCTTGAAATAATTACGATAATAAATCAACGAGTCTATATCCATAAACCCTATCTCTTCGTTGAGTTGTTCATTCTTCAACGTTTTATCCTCCCCGTCCTTTATTTCACGTTGCGAACGAATCATATAACCATTCCGTTTCTGGCGTTCATCCAGTGTCTTTTTCTTTGTTGGTCCTCAAACGAGAAGTACCGCTTTTAGCTTGCGTCGTCCCCGTCAAATCAAGGCTCCGGGCTGATTTTGTTCTGCTTCATATTTGTTCCGGATACGCCGCAACTGGTCTACCGTCACACCCTTTTTGAAGCAATTGGGAAACAATATACTGTTGGTCTTTCCCCTTCTCTTGCTGTTCCATGACATAACGTACGACCTGATCGTCCGACATGGACTGGGAAAAAATAAATTGAAACCAAAACACGCCAAACATGCCAGCAATATTCTCCTTGCCATATACATCAGAATTTCTTTCCTTTCAAAATAAAACTTATCGTAGTAAAATGATTTTCACATCCAACCATAACGAACGTTGCTGCAAATATTCCAAATCCATCTGCAAGCGAATCAGCATTTTCTGCATTGTATCCGTATAACCATTATACAAGGTAGCCTTAGACGTAAGCCCGGGACGCATCAGAAACAAATAATCATAATCCGGATTTTCTTTTCTTATCAAATCAATGAAATAACGGCGCTCCGGACGCGGCCCTACAAAAGACATTTCGCCGACCAAGACATTCCACAACTGCGGCAATTCATCCAAATGATGCTCACGCAGAAACTTCCCCCACGCGTCAACCGGTCGTCTTCTTTTTCCGCCAAACGAGGCTGACCGTCTCTTTCCGAGTCCATTCTCATCGTTCTGAATTTCAAAATGGAAAAAGGTCTCCCTTTATACCCTATCCGTTCCTGTCTGAATATCACAGAATTTGTCCCTTCACATTTCAGCAAGATATACACCAACAAAAAAACGGGAGACAGTACGAGCATCCCCAACAAGGCACACACGACGTCGCACCACCGCTTCACCGTCCGCGCCTCAGCATTCATGCCATCACAAATCTCCATATTGACAGACACTTGATTCATTTTTCAACCTTGAACTATTCGAATTATCTAAAATATAAAACTCTATAAGAGTGAAATTATTGCAAAATAACGATATTTTTTTTTCTCTCACAAATAAAGGCATGACCGTGTATAAAAATAAAGAATAGAATCAAAATAACACTCTGTTTATACCTTTATTCAAAAAAGAAAGCCTTATCTTTGCATTTCAAACATCCGGGGTTGACATGGATTTGACAGCAGGATGGAATGGTACGTAAGCACGCAGAGAGTCGGTGATTTCCTCTATAATCTCAGTTACCAAGAATTTATCTGGCGAAAACAACTACGCTCTCGCTGCGTGATCGAAGTATAGTAGATTACCTTTATTTCGGCACCAGGTGCTGAAACGAGACATCACTCGGAAGCTGTGGCTCCGAAGCATTCCGGAAAAGTGGTGCAGTTAAATCGGAGATAGTCGTCCGCGGCCTTGCACGGACGGTGAAATCTTAAAGGATAAGGCGTAAATGGGTGGCTCGGGTCTTGTTTCGCACGAAAACCGAAGGCCGGGATAAGCGTGTAGAAAGCGTATGGTTTCCCTGTTTGGACGAGGGTTCGATTCCCTCCAGCTCCACAAATTTGAAAGCAGCCCGTCATGCAATATGCGTGTCGGGCTGCTTCTGTATTAATCACTCGATATGAAAGAATTAGCTTTAAAGTACGGATGCAATCCGAATCAGAAACCCTCGCGTATTTATATGACCGAAGGCGAACTGCCGATTGAAGTGCTCAACGGCCGTCCGGGTACATCAACTTCTTGGATGCCCCTCAACGGTTGGCAACTGGTCAGGAACTGAAAGAAGCCACCGGCATGCCTGCCGCCATCTTTCAAACACGTGTCTCCCGCCGGGGCTGCCATCGGCCTCCCGTTGAGCGACACATTGAAAAAATATACTTTGTGGATGACGTGCAGATTCCTCTCTCCCCGTTGCCTGTGCATACGCCCGTGCACGCGGTGCCGACCGTATGTCGAGCTACGGCGACTTTATCGCACTGAGCGACACTTGCGATGCCGCCACCGCCACCCTCATCAAACGCGAAGTCAGCGACGGGGTGATTGCTCCGGACTACACGGAAGAGGCGCTCCAAATCCTGCGTGAAAAACGCAAAGGTACTTACAACGTCATCAAGATAGACCCTGACTATGTTCCCGAAGCGATAGAACGCAAACAGGTGTTCGGCATCACATTCGAGCAAGGACGCAATGAAATCAAATTGAACGACCCGGCTTTGTTCGAAAACATCCCCACGGCCAGCAAGACGTTTACCGACGAGGCCAAACGCGACTTGATGATCGCCCTCATCACCCTGAAGTACACGCAAAGCAACTCCGTATGCTACGTGAAGGGAGGACAGGCCATCGGTATCGGAGCCGGACAACAAAGCCGTATCCACTGTACGCGTCTGGCGGGCAACAAAGCCGACATCTGGTGGTTGCGCCAACATCCGAAGGTGATGAACCTGCCGTTCGTGGAGAAAATCCGCCGTGCAGACCGAGACAATACCATCGACATTTATATCAGCGACGACTATATGGACGTGTTGGCTGACGGAGAATGGCAGAAATTCTTCTCTGAAAAGCCGGAACCGCTCACACGCGAGGAAAAACAAGCATGGATTGCACAAAACACCGGAGTGGCCTTAGGGTCGGACGCATTCTTCCCCTTCGGCGACAACATCGAACGGGCACACAAAAGCGGCGTGCAGTTCGTGGCACAAGCCGGTGGCAGCGTGCGCGACGACCATGTAATCGAGACTTGCGACAAGTATGGCATCACGATGGCTTTCACCGGCGTCCGCCTGTTCCACCATTAATCCTACGGCACACTTATGGCGAACTTCGGAGGAGACGACATCGACAAGGTTATCACGGGAGGCATCGTGTTTTCAGGGGGTGCTAAAAAGGCTTCCGGAAGCTCGAACGCCAACGTGAAAACCAAAGCCAAAAAAGCTTATATCACGGGAGCGCACGGTTCCGGGTCGGCCAAAATAAGCTGAAATCCGCCGCCGCAGAGCCAACCGGCATAAAAAAGTAATACAACACATACACGGCACAGGCGAAAAAGACACAGTTTCAGAACCACACCTTTTGCGCCTGTGCCATTTTTTAATGGCCTACAGCTATTTTGAAGACCTTTCCTTTGTTTGTCTTCACAATATAAATACCCTTACGAGACAAAGCGAAATCAACCCAACCTGTGGAAGTACAGGCAGTGCTACATAACTTGCCCGAACAATCATAGACGTTAACTATCTCGCCTTTGGACAAACCAACAATATGCAACACACCATTACTTATCCAGAAACTTATGAGAGGAACCTTTTCATTTTTAATGTCCGTCCTGTCTGCCACAACCACTTGACATGTGGATTTAAAGTAAACCCTATTTCATTCTTTACGATTACCGTGAGAAATGCTTCGCCCGGATTAATAGCCCGCACAATCCCTCTGGGAGAGACCGTCATGACATGTTCATCGCTGCTCTCCCATTCCACACTGCATAAGCAGCATTCTCCGGAACAGTCGAAAAATGGAGTAATTCTGTCTGTCGGGTTCCATCATAACATTTCCTTCTGAAATTGAAACGCCTTCCAAATATTTTATGCCAGGCTTTAATTCTATTGGCACATCCGAAGAACCGACATCACAAGGCAAGCCAAATCCCCACCCCCAAATGCTACCGTCCTTTTTAGTGCGTAACATCCGTCTCTGTTCGCCCATATCGTCTCCACATCGCCTATGTCTGGAGAGTGGAATGATTCATAATAATCCCTATAAGTAGACTTATGCCCTAAAGCCTAATTGACCTCCACCATTTTCTCCACGCACCCAAACCGTACCATCATTTTTAAGCACATAAACTGTCATGCCTGCTATTTGTACGTCTTTCACATCCTGCAAGGCCAAAACAGGGAGTTCTTCAAGCAAATACGATGTAGTAGCCGCAGCATACCCCCGATTGGTACAAATCTCCATTCGTTTTCAAAGCCAACGATTCATAAGCTCCGGTATAACATTTTTCCACATCTGAAAAGGATTTTCACCGGCCCGACATATTCCGTCGAGGACGAAATACCTGCCCCAATACATGGATTGTTTTCGCCAAAGCTCCACAGCGTCTTGTCGCTTTTTAATGTAAAGGTTATGCCTTTGCCCACTACATGCATAAACGACATTGTCATCTATCAGTGTGGGAACGTTAGTGTTCGCATACCGTCCCTATGGCATGCCAAATCCCCACGCAAAAAGCTTTTTGCCTTTTGTTACCGCGATAGTGTGGAGTTGCCCAAGGTCAAACATTTCGACATCGGAAAGGACGCCTACCGGAGAAGCTGCGACACCAGACATCGTTCCACCATCGCCAATTTTCCCAAAAAAGCTTTATCCCCCCATAAATAACATGCCTCCATTACCCAAAGCTCCTTTGTGTTTGGCACTATTCTTAAAATACTTCGCATTTCCCAATATCATAGCCGGTTGCGGAACATCTTTCGTCGTTCCATTTCCAATAGGGTTTTCCGATGTATCCAACCATCCCCACCCCCAAAGTGTATTTCCATCATCAATATAATAATATTGCTGGGACGGATAATCCCCGGACCTGTAAAACATGTGATACGGGGTAAACAACTTGATTTGACATCCTCCAACACCAAGTGTTCCCCAATAGATTCGTCTGAGGTATTCAGATTGGGAAAGTCTTTATGCCAAACGTAAAGATTCCCATTGTCCATCAGCCTGAAATAACTATCCAAATAGGCATATTCTTCCTTACCGGTTGATGTCACACTGAATTGATACAAAATATCGCCATTGGGTTCTCCCACACTGTTCGTGACGGCATAAGAAGGTATCCGGATTTCATACTGCCCTATTTCCAATAGGCTATCCGGAACAATCGACAGTTCATTTCCGTCAATCACATATTCAAAACCGATTTCTTTTGCCTGTTGACCGGTTAGACATTGTAATACGTTCCGTATTCCCCTCTTTTATTACCTCGTTAAACGTAACAACCGGTATGACATCCGGCTTCACCTCATCCATACCTTGGCCTGGACTATAAGACTCCGTTTTAAGCGATGTAACATCATAAGACGCTGTAAAAGCTCGCTTAATCCATAATCCTTATGGTACGCCAACGCATTCACCAATAAGGGACGGTCCACACAAATCGGTTCCGCGTATAAATTCGGATTCTCCATCGGATAACTGCCATCTGTCGTATAATATATCACAGCATCTTGTATCTCCACTGCCAGTTCCACGAGCACACCTTTTTCTACTATGCCGCCCACTGGATTTGTCTTTGATTTCAAGATTACCGTTTCTTACTTTCACGATACTGTAGCTTCAGCCAGACCACCATTTATGCTAACTGTAATTATCGTGACACCCGTTGACACGCCTGTAACCTTTACCGTTATTGTCCACACTCGCCACTTCGGGGTTTTCCGTAGTCCATGTTATTTGCAATTCATCATCCTCGGGAGTAACCGTGGGCAAGAACTGATAAGTACCGCCCGACTCCAAAGACACCTCAGTCGGGATGGTTACGGTTACAGGACTGACGTATGCCTCAGACACATGAAACCACACATGAAGCTTTGTTTGAACCTAAATCTGAACTGGCATAAACGGTGGTAGAACCTTCCTTTTTTCCTAAAACCGTCCCTGTCTGGGAGAAACATCTATTATTGACGGGTCATAACCAGAGAACTGCATTGCCGGAACCTTGTATGTAGCCCAATCGAATGTCCACGACAAAGCCTTGGATTTCCCTATGCCGATATTCATATTCGTAGGGGAAAGCGTAAACGTATTGTCTGCACAATCATACTCCCATGTGACCTTTCTGTTATATTTCGATGTCCCCACATAATCAATCATAAGAACAAGTTATGATACAAGTTCCACCAAAATACCTATCCGCCGTAACATTACGGTAGAAACCACTCCCCGACAAAGAAACCGTCGGGTTATTCACAGACCATTGCGGATTAAAGTAGCCTGCCGACGCATCTACGTCCAAACGCACGACCTTCCCCGGCCATAACGTTCCGTTTTTTTATATGCTTTGCATATTTGTACATTCAGGCATATCGCCATTACGATTAAAATCAGTTTGTTCATTTGAATCGGATTAAAAAAAGGCGTGAAACCATTCCCTACTTGCCTACTTCGTGGTTACCGCCAAGTGACCATTCTCACAACAAGCAAAGGGAATAGTCCACGCCATACAGCGTGAACCTCCAGTCTGCTTGTTCCCGTGAGAAATAATTGGCGGTAATTTCGAAGTAGAGAACAAGAGCTAAAAGCTCAATATTTATATCATGTCCATTATCAAGTATGCAAACGGAACGCCATCAGTTGTTTTCACTCGAGACACGCCTGTGGCATGCCCCTTCTCTTTCACAACACAGAGGTACACCCACTATTCGTCGCATCCCCCTGCCAGCGTCTCGATATTTATTTCCTTGGCCGTCCCTCCTTTCTTCTTGGTGAATATAACTTGGTCTTTTTTATAACTTATCCTCTTCGGCACAAAACGTACACGAAGCCTTTATACTTTCACAAAAGTAAAAGAAACATTTCATATTCCCAAAGAACCCAACAAAAAAATCAGCCCGGATCCTCAAGCCCATTGTCAAAATGTCAATCCAAGCCTTACGAGGTTTCGTTATTCGTGCCCCAAACCGGATATGTACCGGAATATGCGATTCTCGCACAGCAAAGAAATATCTGATTGACGTCCGTTTGGGCTTAAGGCCGACATACGGACAATGGAAAGGCACAGCCTGCGCAGGCGAAAAGGAGGTGTAAGCCACAGGCTGATATACGTGACAATCTAACATCCGAATTTTATATCGGAAAATCTATCAAATAGATAAAAACAAGGGGTAAGAGCATGTCTTTAACCTGTTTTTCAGCCCAAAATCCGAACGATGCACAGAGATTTGCCGCACAACATGAAGACAAAAAAAATGTTTTTCAGCCGAATGAAAATCATTCGGCTGAAATTGAACTGTATTTTTACCTAAAAAAGATAAAAAATCATGCTTGAAATATAAAAAATATGTTCCAAAAAATGTTTGAAAGCTCCAAAAGGGGGATAAACGCGCCCTAAATTACATGCAAAACCCCGCTTCAACTATCATTTTGATAGATAAAACCTCAAAAAGGAGTATCGCACACCTTATTTTCCACCTTCCCAAAGGAAGGACGACTGCCGTTATATCTTCGTACAGAGATGGTTCCGTTCGATTTACGAGTAAAGGTGAGCTTGTCTTTCCTCAACGCATGCCGCCCGTGGTCGAAAATGTAATCACTATTGAACGGCAAGCCGTTCACCCGACTTCAAATGACAATGCTCTGTCGTGGCCCGTCCGGTACGACCCACGGTGGCTATCGCGTCGCCAGCCTTCACACGGTCTCCACGCGGACCAAGTTCTTGGCATTGTGACTGTAACAAGTCTCCAGCCCGTTGGCATGGCGTACTACCACCATGTTCCCTGTATGCGGAATACTTTCCGGAGAAGCGGACTACCCCGTCGAACACCACCCGTATCTTGTCGCGCGGCTTCGTTTTCAGGTCCGTTCCTGTATGGTTCTTGCGTGCCCCGCCATAGGGACTGATCACCTGGCACCGGGCAGCGGATAACTCCACTTCCCTATCCGGGACAAGTCTATCGTGAACGAAGAAGCCCCGTCGAACAACCCCGGTGTAGCCACACCCACATGTTGCCGTTCCATGGCCGAGAAGGGACGGTCCAAGTCCACCAGTTCCGGCACCCGGAACCAGTCGAAACGGGGCGGACGTTCGACAATCTCTCCCCTCCGGCAGAGAAGCATCGGACATAACCGGACTCGTCCAGACGAAACTGCATGGCATCGAACTTCAAACTACCATCGGGACGAGCCAGCGTGGACGGGCTCATCGGCACGCCGTTCACCATCAGGGCGAAATAAGTATAGACCACGCCATGGTTCGCACCGGCCAACGCTAGCCTGCCCAGCAGAAACATAATCGCCGGACTCCACCAACGTCTTGGCGTGATGGGCATACACCGTTTCCATACCGTTGGGATGGAGCACCACGACCGTCTTTCCTAAATCCGTCTTACGCACCAGGCGCACCACGCCCTGCATGGCCGCCCACCTCATGCTTCACCTCAGGCGACATGATGTACCACCCGACAGGGGGCTCATGACGGAAATCGGGAGGAACAACACTCCGTCCTCCACCGGAAAACTCCAACCGTCGCGTTCCATGTCGGCCGAGGTCACGGTGAAATAACCGGTGCCGTCGAACAATCCGGCAGTCGGGATATGAAGCATGCGCCGTTCCACGCGAGAATCCACCCGCTCCTTGCGGCTGCCCGTAAAAAGAATACAAAGAAAAGCAACAACAGGCGAGACACAAAATAGAAATACGCTTCACCATATATCCATATTTTTAATCAGTCCGTCAGAAAAAATACCGTTCAGGATGCGCCCCGAACGGATGCCCAAGCGGCGTGCGGAGAAGAAACGTTCGGAATGGAGGTAAGTGCACCTCGGCCAAATGAATTGCAGAGGGCACACCGCAGCCCTCCAACAAGCCCCGGTTGGCTTCACAAATCAAAGGTGCCATTTTTTCCATCCTGCCACTCCGTCTCTCGGTGGCAGGATACCACCTCCTATCTTCTCCATCAGGGAAACCGGCCATGCGGAAAGCTTCATACACCTCGTCGCCCACCTCGAAAAGCCTCAAGGATATGCCGGGACCGATGGCCGCCTCCACATCCTGCGGACGGGTGCCGTATGCATCGGCCATCGCTTGCAGGACGGCCTCCGATATGCACCGCTAGTCGCCAACCGGCGTGCACGGCGGCCACGGCATGATGCCCGGTCATATATTAATATAGGTATGCAATCGGCGGTAGACACCGACACGCAAACCTGGCGACGTCCGTCATCACGGCATCCACTCCTTCGAGCGTAGCCGCCTTGACGGCATCGGTCTGCAAAAAAAAGCCTCATCGATACGACGCACACGTGCGCCATGTACCTGATGAGGTATAATCAAACGGGATGTCTCCAAACCTAAAGACTCGCACAACAAATCACGATTGAGCCGCACCATGCGTTCGTCGTCCCCGCAATAGGCATTGGCATTGAAAGAGGCGTACGCCCTTCGCTATAACCTCCGCCGCTCCGTACTGAAAGCACAGGCACCCCTGTCCCAAATCGTATGTCAGCAATTCCGGTCCACGCATTTTCCGGAACTATTTTTGAGGTTCGTCGTCAATCCCTCTTCGTATTCAAAATCATCAAGGTCTTCTATCTCCTCCTCGTCCACGAACTGGATATCTTCATCCTCGCCCATGGCCTTCAGCTCATTCTGCAGGAAATTCAAGTCCTTGTTCTTATGCAATCCTGCTTTGGTCCGTAATGGCCTTGAAGCTTATTGCTTTCGCTGTTCAGCTCGCGCCACAACACATCTTTCAACTCGGCTATGCCCATCCCGTGACCGAAGAGATAAACACATGAGGCACGTCGGGCAGGTTCTGGAAAGCATCTGGATGAGTTCTTCGTCCAGCAAATCGCTCTTCGTACGGCCACCCTTTGCTTCTGTCGAGCATTTCGGGGCTGAACGCCAGTTCGTTCAGTACCTCCTCATATTTTCCGATGTCCTCCAGTCGCCAACCATAAACAACAGCAAAAGAATTGCGCCTCGATATGGCGCAGGAAACGCACCAACCCTTTTTCCCTCGCTGGCTCCCCTCGATGATGCGGAATATCGGCCATTACGAACGACTGGTTGTCGCGTGGTGACAATATTCAAAGCTGTTCATGTCGTGCGGATACCTGGCTATCTTGGGACGGGGACGACACGGCACTCAGCAAAGTGGATCCTCGGCGTTGAAATCCCTACCAAGCCGACATCGCCAACAGCTTCAATTCCACACTCATCATCCCCATCGGCTCCCCAGGTTGGCATACCGCGGCGCCTGGTTGGTGGCTGTACGGAAATTCCAGTTGCCCCAGACCGCCCCGGCCTCTTTCAGCAGCAGCGCGATTTGCTCAATCCCTCCTCCGTCATTACGTCGTGCGGTATTCTCCTGTCTCGGCATTAGGTCACCGTTCCGCACGGCATCAATGCCCATATACTTCTTGTCCTCACACTGGGTCCTTGCCTCGACGACTGCTTGGAAAGCCACCTGCCATGGCCGCAAAGACATGCCGGTTTGCGGTACTTCCGCAAATGGAAGCGTCGTTCAGTTGCGTTGCCGCGCGTAAACATTACCTCCACGGCCGTTGCCACCGTCCGGTCTCCGCCATTGCTCATGCATGCGCTGAACTGGGCGTCAGCAAGTACGTAACTGAACGAAGTACAATTGA
>VOFG01004222.1_pt1 | contig 46048 bp, 84 predicted proteins | sample 5384171 | NCBI WGS metagenome assembly VOFG01 (sample SAMN12384726, study PRJNA508395) | human gut metagenome | isolation source: healthy gut F | host: Homo sapiens
ACGTGGAGGATGTTCTATGATTAAGACGCTTCTACTTGAATCGGAGTTATAGGACTTGGCTTGACTCTTGCGCTTCTGCTCATCTTCACCTACATAGGGATTCGGGAGCTTATTTTCGAATTGCGGATGAAAAAGGTTATGCGTTTTCTCGATATGCCAGAGGGCAAGCAGAAGCTAGAAGATCTTTGACGCGGTTAGCCGGGAAACCGGCCTGCCGAAATGGGCGCTTTTTCTGTGGTGCCGATGAGTTTGGCAAATCATCGTTTCTGCCAAGATCACCTTGATGCTCATATCGAACAATACGAAATGGAGGATGAAAACAATGGCCGCTTGTAAAGCGTGCATGGCTGTGCTCGTCTGATTACGACGCCAGCCGGGAAATCCATCCCTGCGATGCTACCTCGCGCTATTACTACATCGAAAAGCCGCGCGTCGGCAGCAAGAAAATTGTCACCCCAAACGGGCAAGTGCTTTCGTGCGAATACACGGAAGACCCAGCCAAAGCAACCGGCGTGGCTATAAAGCCGCATTGGGCAACCTGCCCTTTCGAAGCGACAGTTCAGGAGGAAGAATGGATAAACTCACATGGTACGACAATGACGGACGGATTATGCTGCCGCCGCGGATATGAGGTTGCGTTGGTTTCCGTCTGGCTTTACGAAGCTACGGGCTGACACGGAGCAGGTGGTGAAAGCTAAAACTATTATAGAATCTGTTGCGGATGATACGTCGAAAAGCCGAGCGAATCAGAAAGTTAATGGCGGCTGATGATGAGGGGCGCGTTGTGATGCTGCCTCCCTGCAAATACGGCGATACGCTATTACTGCCTTGAAATGGAAAGATCCATTCAAAAACCATTACCCTGATAGCTTTTTACCTCCAAGATACACTCCTGCACCATAATCATATCCGCAAAAACTACCGGGGCGACGAATGGCTTTTTTGGCAAGCGAGTTTGGCAAAACCATGTTTTCAGCTTAGAAGAAGCCGAGCGGGCTTTGAGGAACAGAAAATGTCTGCCGAAAAGGTATGCCAGCCGCCTACACCTCGAACGCCAGAGCTGATTTCTGCGCCGCCCGAAAGCGGCAGAACGCCGGAAATGGACTGTCGCAAGCGATGATCGGCTGGAAACGTATGGAACAGAAACGTATGGAACGTGAAAAAGGAGGCCGTGAGGAGCAAATGAATGATACTCTTTCAGTTTGCTGCACGGCCCGTGCTGCACGAGGAAGCTTTCGGATTGACAATGTTGAACTTGGTGCGAGGATTGGCGTTTCTGGCTCAATGATCGCACAGTATGAAAGTTAATATCCAGCTGACGCGCGAAATCCAAAGCCAGTCACGATTGAACGATTCGCAGAAGCATTAAGCATTCCAGAAAGCGTCAAGGTTGCTCGGACTTCCTATGGTGAGGGTGTCCGTCTGGCAATGTCACTCCTTGCAATATTTACACTGGCGATTCCAACGAGCCTGCCCTCAAGGGAGAAATTATATGCGGGTCGACAGCTAAAGTCAACGGTTAACGCATATCTGCTGGTTGAAATTTATGAGAGAATCTGCGATGCATTTGACCGGCGAAATCTCAAACGGCTGCTTTTACAATTATGGTGCTTCGATGCATTTGACGTTCTCGCCAAAGCTCTTTTCTCTTTTTTGGCAAGTCTTTGACTGGGAGGTGACGCTATGCCGAGAACCGATGAATTGACCTGCCGATTTTGCGGTGCAGACAGTCGCTGCAAGATCGAGGAAGTATATCTGCGTTCAAGAACACCGCCCATGTTTTGCGTCAGGTGTTATAATTGCGGTAGAGCGGGTACACCGAAAGGCACAAAGAAACCGCAATCCGGGCTTGGAAAAAAGCAAAGTAACGATGGAAAGGGGCGGCACATGACTCTGGCGGAACTGAATGGGCATCTTTGATCTTGTCCAGCAGCTTCAGAAAACGGAAGAACTGCTTCAGGGCTTGTGGAATGCTGCCGTTCCCGGGCGCAGAAGCTGGATGGAATGCCGCACGCCTCCGGCGTCAATGACAAGGTCGGCGTCCTCGGCGCGGAGATTGCGGACATGGAGACGCAGCGCGACGCGCTGAAAGAACAGATCGCCAGAAGCGAGGAGACGATCGCTGTCTGGATCGCCGGAATCGAGGATAACACCACACGCCTTGTATTCCGGCTGCGTTTCATCCGAGGTATGCCGTGGAAGGTAGAAGTGTGCTTGGTGGGCGAAATTCCGAGGATGGCGTCAAGTCCATATGTTATCGCTTCCTCGGAACTTGCCCCGCCATGACACGCACTGACGCGCTGTGACGCTTGCAATCACCCCTGAGATGTGATTTCATGTAAACTGTAAAATTCCAAATCAAGCCGGGCGGCGCCTGATCGGGGGCGCTGCTCATTTTATTCGGAAGGAGGACTTGCCTCCACGATGCTCCTTGCGTGGAGGATGGCTCGGATCTGCGGCGTATCGCCAACGCTGCCGGCTGCGGGTACATCGAAAAAAAAGGAGGAAACCCTATGTTGCTCACATGAGCGGCGCGGGGTCAGCAGCAATGATCTACTTGCAAAACAACGTATTCGATGAAGCATTGGAACGGCTGCGGATGATCTTCGACGGCCACGACGATGTGATCGTCAGCATGTCCGGCGGCAAGGACAGTACAGTTCTTTTCCGCATGGCGCTTATGGTTGCGCAGGAGCGCGGGCGTCTGCCGCTCAAGGTATTCTGGCTCGATCAGGAAGCTGGTGGCAAGCGACGGTGGACTATATGCAGCACATCATGGAGCTGCCGGAAGTCACGCCGTACTGGTATCAGATTCCCTTTGAGTTCACAAACACGCTCTCCCCGGAGAAGAATTTTATCAGTGTTTGGAATCCGGAGGACAAAGCGATCTGGATTCACCCGCAGCACCCGCTCTCCATCAAGGAAAACCCCAGCAGCGAAAACCGATTCCATGAGCTTGTCAACGTCCTCCCGTCCCACTGCACCGATTCTGAGAATTGTGCCGTGCTGGTGGGAATGCGCATGACGGAAAGCCTGAACCGGCGCGTTGCTATCACGCAGCATGAAGCCCGATACAAAGGCGTGACGTGGTGCAAGAAGAAAGTTGGCAGGTGTCAGGGTGTTCTGGCCGATCTACGATTTCACTAACGATGACATCTGGACAGCCATTGCCAAGAATCACTGGTCGTACAATCGCGTCTACGATCTGCAATACCAGTGGGGCTTGGCCAAGGAGGCCATGCGCGTCTCAGCGCTCATCCACGAAACCGCCTGGCACTCGATTGAAATGCTGCAGGAGTTTGAGCCGGACACCTACAACAAGTTCATCCGTCGCGTATCTGGCGTCGGTACATTCGCCCATACCTTTGACAGCGGCGACATCATCCCGCGCCAGCTCCCGTTTGCGTTCAAGTCGTGGCAGGAATACCGCGACTATCTGCTTGTCAATATCGTGAAGCCCGAATACCACGAGCTGTTCCGAAACCGCTGGAAGAATCAGACCGGAGACGAATGGTATCGTGTCCATGTCAAAAGAGATCGTCCTGAATGATATTGATGGCACGAACAACGCAAATGCCCGCTCCCTTTCCGCATCCGGGAAAAGGCTCCCACCTATCGCAAACGCGACGCCGCCGCGCAGTTTGAGCAAATATGGGCAGCAAGAAATGATTTCAGATCAGCCCATTCATCAGGTCGAGTGGATACCCATTGAAAAGGTCCACGCAAACGACTACAACCCCAACAGTGTCGCCACGCAGGAGATGAAGCTGCTTTATCGCTCCGTCAAAGCGGACGGCTACACGCAGCCCGTCGTTACCATCTACGACGAAAAGAAAGACCGGTATGTTATCGTCGACGGCTTCCACCGATACAGCATCATGCGCAGATTCAAAGACATCTACGCTTCATGCGAGGGAAGCTGCCTGTGTTGTGCTTCACGGCAAGACCATGAATGATCTCATGGCCTCGACCGTTCGGCACAACCGCGCCAGAGGCAAGCACTCCATTAACGGTATGTCCAATATCGTCATGGAAATGCTGATGAACGGCGCGACCGACCTGCAGGTCTGCAATGAGCTTGGCTTAGAGCCGGAAGAGCTGGTGCGCCTCAAGCACATCACCGGATATGCGAAGCTCTACGAAAACAATTCATTCACACGCTGCGATCTCCGAGAATCAGGCACGTCAGCTTCAGAAGTATCGAAAGGAGGCTGGCACTGATGGAGATTGTTAATCAGATCGTGATGAAGAAGATTTCCGAGGTCAAGCCCTTCCTATGTCCGCAATCCCCGGAAAACGATAGACGGTCAACCTGCTTGTCGAGATCATTCCGAAGGTTGGCTTCAACGTGCCGCTGGTCATCGACCGCAACAGTATCATCGTCAAAGGTCATGCCCGTTATGCTGCCGCCATTCGGCTCGGCATGGAGGAAATACCCTGCGTCGTAACAGACGCCGACGAAGAAACGATCAAGCTCGACCGTCTGGCCGACAACCGCATTTTCGAATTCTCCGAGTGGATCAACGACGAGCTGCTCCACGAGATCGATATGTCCAACCTTGACTTTGACTTCGATCTCGAATCCATTGGCTTTCCCTGCTCCCAGCGACGATTTTGACGCCGATGCTCTTTTCGATGACGGGGTGGTCGGTGAATCCGAAGAGGACCGCCGTGCCAGATACCAAGCCTATCTGGATAACGCCGCAAAGGAAGAAGCACAGAATGTTGCAATCACCACGCAGGAGCAGGCAGACTGCGCCAAAGCGTCCGCTCTGAGCGTAGCCGAGAAGCCGCCCAAGTATGCCAAGGTCGTTTTGAGCATTGCGGCCACGTCATGTTCATCAAGGAGGGCGATGCCTTTTCTCCACCGAACAATCGTAGCCCCGGTAATTATTCGTAAGGGCTGGGTGGGTATGCAGCCAATCCCCTGCCAATCCGTACAGATGTGAGGCGATAAACGATGCAAGAACAAAGAAGATTCCTGTCTGGGTGCAGATCGTCAATGGAAAGACGGTGTGCATCTGCCATCGAGGGCGCAAAGGCTGCAAGAAGCCCCTGTGAAAAGGACGTGGTCACGCGCGATAAGTTTGCTGGGTGGCAGGGTATCATGCGTCGATCGATTCGGTCGCTGAAAGGTACTGTCGGGAGGGGCGGTATCTGTTGCGGCCTCGACGACCCCATTTTTCGCCTAGTTAGTTTCCTGTTTTCTGGTAATTTCGTTACGATTACCGCTGGAATGTGCGCAGGTATCGACGCAGATACCGCGCATTTTTCATACAGCGCGGGTGAGGCATACCGCGCTGACCATATGACCCATCGGGGTATACGCCCGTGCAGCTGGAGTGCTGCAGAATTCCGCTGAGCCCCTCGAAAAAAGCGTGAAAGGACTTGCTATGCTATATGGCCGGAAACGAGACTCAAGATTGATGCTGAGGCGGAAATCAGCACGACAGATTGCCGCGATCCTCGGCGTGACGGCGTGTGCAGCAGATGGCGCAGGACGGAACAATCGTTCCGGTGACGCGGCGCTTCTGCCCAGCTCGCGGCGACGCGGTTCAGCGATATATCACTTCTCTTAAACCGCAGATCAGTGAGGCCGAGCAGAAGCTGAAACAGCGAAGCGGCAGTCCGAAGCGCAGCTCGCTTCCAAAGCTCAGCTGCGAAGATGAGGCTGTCGAGAGCTGAAAGCGCAAGCTTTCGCACCGCCGGAAGATGGAGGCTTCACGGAAGATCTACTTACACCATCCGCGCCAGCTGCCAGTCGCTTCCGGGCGGTTGTCGGTTGACGTCACCGCCGCGCAAAGCCTCGGCTGAGGCTGCCGAGATCATCTCCGCGCGAAGTCCATAAGGTCATGCGCTTAGCTGGCTGCGTATCACTACGACCCTGGAGAAATACGCCGAGAAAGCGAAACGAGCGGCGCGACTGGAGCAATGCGGGCGCAGCTGGCGTGACGAAGAATGAGGCAGCGGCCGCCGTGCTGAAAAGCCGAAGCCGAACGCCAAGCTTAACGAGGCGGCGCGGCATCGCTCCGGAACAAGGCTATGCAAGGTGCTGGCTGGCATGATGCCTGATGACCTTACCGTCACCTACAGAAGCCAAACGCCGCCTCTGTTGAGAGCGCAGTCCCGGCCCGTGGCGTATGAGCGCACGCCCCATCTGCGCGAGCCGATGGACGCTTACGGGACCCAGCGTTCGGCATCGTCACGGCGGTCGCAGGTCGGCAAGTCCGAGTTTCTGAATAACTGCATCGGCTACATCATTGACGAGGACCCCGGCTCTATTCTGTTCATTCATCCCAACCATTGACGCGCAGGGTATTCCAAGCTCCGTATCGCGCCGATGCTGCGCGACAGTCCGGCTTTGCGGCAGAAGATCGCCGCGCCGAAAAGCCGCGACTTCACAATACGATTCTCCAAAGGCTCATCCGGGCATTTACGATGCGGCTCGACCGAGGCACACGCGCTGGTACTGCAAGCTCATCCGGCTATGTGGTACCTGGCGACGAACGCGACCGATGGGCAACGAGCGCCGGTACGAGGGCGATCCGTGGATTCAAGCAATGGCCTGTGGCAGACATGTCATATCGCAGAAGGCCGTCAGCATCAACTACGACGATCAAAATGCCAGCTATCGAAGCTGCCTACTACACAGGCACGATGGAGCGGTGGAACTCCAAATGCCCGCATTGCGGCGTGAGTACCATGAAACCGCTGGTCTGATATTCGCTTTGAGTACGACGAAATCATCGTCTCTCTCCAAGAAGACCCACAAGGTCAAGAAGGTACTTCACACCTGCCCCTGGTGGCTAAAATTTCCACGGAAGCGGAGATGAAACGCGCCCGGCAAAAATGGATTGCCGGAGAACTGGAAGCCTGGTCAAGGAACCTGCTCCTTTCTGGCCAACGCTTTCGTCTGGCCAGTGGCTTGGGACTCCATCGTCCTGAATATCTCAATGCGCTTGGCAGCGACGAAAAGATGCAGGTCGTTTTCAACACTCATGCTTCGGTGAGCCGTGGAAGACCGCGGCGACATTGAGATGAGGATCTTCGCTGCTTGCTCGCCGCGAGGACTACGGCAAGTGACAAAACGGCGAGCTGGTCGAGCTGCCGCCGGGCGTCCTCGTTTGACGGCTGGCGTTGATACGCAGGATGACCGCATGGCATGAGATCGTCGGGCACGGCCTTCGGCGAAACATGGGGCATTGAAAAAGGAATCGTCATAGGGCCCGGATGATGACGCCACATGGAACAAACTCCCGATGAAGTTGTGTTCGACCGTGTGATGCGTTTTGAGAACGGCGTCGGCCTGCGGGTGTCTATGTCCTTCGTGGATGAGGGCGGTCACTTCGCAGAGCGCGGCGTCAATGCAACGCCAGAATCAGCAAGAAGGTATTCTGCATCAAGGTATGCCAGACAGGATGGCCCTATATCTCGCCGCCGAAAAAGCAGAAGATCTTCGTCAATCAGATCGCTGTCGGCACCTGCTGGCAATATCAGCTTGGCGTCGATTCCGGAAAGCGAAATCATCAGGACAATCTGCGCGTACAGACGCCCGGACAGAAATATTGCCATTTCCCGAAGCGCGACGATTACGGCAGCGCGCCTATTTTGCGGGTCTGCTGTATCGCGAAAACGAAGGTTTATGATCCGAACAAGAAGCAGCCGTGGTCGTGGAAGAAGATTCCCGGACACGAGCGTAACGAGCCTGGACTGCCGCAACTACGCGCTTGCCGCATTTAAGGGCGTTGCCGAAGAATCTCGATGAGATCGACCGCCAGATCAAGGCCCGCTTCCGGTGTTCGCGTACCTGCTCCGCCTCGGCGAACATCACACCGCCGAAGCGCCGCACGGCGCAGCGCGGCAGGCAGAAATACTAGCGACGATTGGTAAGTGAGCGTGTTTTATGGCAAGCAGAATCATCATTGAGAAGCGGCTTGCGTTCCGCGAAGCGGCGCTTGAAAAGCTCTACGACGCATACACGGCGCTGGTAGACGGCGGCGTAAAATCCTACATGATCGATGACCGGGCAGCTCACCCGTTTTGATCTCCCGGCGCTGTCTGAGGAAATTAAAGCAGATGGAGAACGAGATCGATCAACTGACCTCGGAGCTGAACGGCAGCAAGCGCCGCAAGGCATTCGGCGTCATCCCCGCGATTGGTGACCTTTTCGTGAGGCCACGAAAATGATAAATACAACAATTCGCCCGAAAAGGGCTTTGCACGGACAGTCTGACGGAGTTTTCTCCTTTCGCCGCCAGACCGTCCGTTTTCTATTTCCAGGAGGCGAAAAGCATTGAGCAAGAAAAATCATCGCCGGAGCGCCGCACCGTATGCCAAGGGGTATAGCGAAGCCGGCGCGAGCGTCACCCGGCGCGCGCTCAAAGGGGTTCATCCCAGACAGCGGTTCGCCCAACGAAGACATTAACCGCAACAACGCCACGCTGCGCCAGCGATCGAGAATGCTTTATATGGCGTCGCCTGTGGCCACGAGCGCCATCACCAACCGCACAAAGGTTGTCGGCACAGGCTTGACGCTGAAAGCGACCGTCGACCGCGACCTGCTGGGGCTTTCTCCGGAGGCGGTAAAAAAGAATGGCAGCACAAAGCCGAGATGGAATTTCGGCTCTGGGGCGGTAAAAGCAGAACTGCGACGCGCTCGGCCTGAACAACTTCATGGCGCTGCAGCAGCTCGCGCTCAAATCGTGGCTCATGTCCGGAGACGTGTTTGTCCTGGTGAAGCGTTACCCGGCGACGCCGCTGAATCCATACTCCATGCGGCTGCACGTCATTGAGGCAGACCGTGTTTCCCGCCTACCGACTTCAGCGGAGGCTATACCTACGGCGGTTCATGGACGCCGTCGTTCCGGACGGGAAGCCGGCGCCGGTCACCGCGTTTTCGACGGCGTGGAGGTCGACAAAACGGCCGTGTCGTCGCCTATTACATCAGCAACACCTATCCGCACCAGATCACGACCGAGAAGCAGGAATGGACGCGCGTCCCGGCCTACGGTGAGCGCACCGCCTACCGAATATCCTGCACATCATGGACAGCGAGCGCCCCGGATCAGTACCGCGGTGTTCCGTATCTGGCGCAGGTTATTGAACTGCTGCTGCAGCTTCTCTGCCGTTACACGAATCGGAGCTGATGGCCGCGCTGGTGCAGAGCTTCTTCACGGCGTGGATTGAGACGAAACCGATCCGTCCGGTACGCCATTCAATGAAGTCGGTACAGGAGACATTGCCGGCGTTCCGACTGCTGAAGCCCGGATGGTGCTGGCGCAACAATATTTCCGACGATCCCAACGAGTACGAAATGGGGCCGGGTACGGTAACGCACCTTGCCCCCGGCGAGAAAGTTGCTTTTCGGCCGGTCCGAATATCCCGACCGCAGGGTTCGAGACGTTCGTGAAGACAATTTGTTGTCTGGTCGGCTCGGCGCTGGATGCCTTATGACGTACTCATCAAGGAATTCAACAGTCTATTCTGCAAGCCGCGGTGCGCTGCTGAGGCATACGGAAGCGTTCAAAATGCGCCGGTCTTGGTTCAGAATGACTTCTGCCAGCCGGTCTACGAGCTGTTCATGCGCCGAAGTTGTTGCGCTCGGATGCATCAATGCTCTGGGCTTCCACACAGATCCGCTCTTGCGCGAGGCGTGGTGCGGCGCTCGCTGGATTGGCCCGTTCAGGGGTTCCTCGACCTGAAGAAGCGAGGCCGAGCCGCCTGATGCTGACCAACCGCGCCATCAAGACGAACGATCAGGTTACGCGCGAAATGTCTGGCGGCGACTGGGAAGAAAAAATGTCGATCAGCTTGCGCGTGAAAGGAATTGCTCGCAGCCATCGGGAGCGGTACAGCAGCCAGCAGAAAAACACACCGCCTGCGAGCGGTGAAGAGTGAAGGAGGAATCGGGCATGAAAATGAAAAATGCGCCGGCTATTTCTGATCAGCAAAAAAGGTCTATACCATGGCCACTACGGATGAATCTGGCAGCTCGGCCGAGATCACCATGTATGGCGACATCTATGAGCAGTGCCGACAAACTGGTGGGCGAACCCATCGAGGGGCAGTACATTCTGCTCAGTGAGTTTTTGGAGGACCTCAAGCAGATTTCTTCCGCAAAACATCACAACTGCATGAACAGCTACGGCGGCGACGCCGAGCCTCAAATATGATTCATAACCGGCTGCGGAGCTTTCCCGGAGCGGCGCAAAGCTCACCTGCATTGTGGATGGCGTCGTTACGTCGGGCGGCAGCATCATCATGTGCGCCTGCGATACGGTCAAAGGTCAATCCGTCCAGCATCATTATGATTCACAAATGCTGGCAGTTTCTTTTCGGCGGCTATAACGCCGATGAGCTGCGGAACAGGCCACGCAACAGGACGCATGGGATAAGATGCAGTCCGAGGTCTACAAGAGAAAACCGGGCTTTCCGAAACGGTCATCATGCAACATGATGGCAGATACAACCTACATGACAGGTCGTGAGGCCATTGAAAAGGGCTTCGCGGATGAACTGATTGAAGATGCCGAGCCTGTCGGTATCGCCGCCAGCGCGATGGGCGCAGCCTGTTCGTGCGCGGCAAAGCAGTTTCACCTGCTCCGGGCATGTTTGCCCCGGACAACATCCTACGGTCGATTCCGAGGCAGCCCCGGTTGAGGCGAATAAAAACAAGCCGGAGAATCCCGGCGAAGAAGGAGGAAACTCTATGACTGGAAGAGCTCCGCAAAATACCGGACGAAATTGCTCAGGCTGAAGCTGCTGCACGGGCCGCTGTCGATCACACCGAAGCGGTCAATGCGGCGGTTCAGGCCGAACGGGAACGGATGCAGGAAATTGACGAAGTCGCCAGCCTGCTCGATCCTGCCGACGTGCGTGAAGCCAAGTACGGCGAAAAGCCTTGCACCGCCGCCGATCTGGTGATGGCTGACGCGAAGAAGCGCGCAAAGCAGGGCAAGAAATTCCTGTCCGACCTCAAGGACGATGCCGACGAGTCCAACGCCGAAGACGTTGGCGCAACGCCTCCCCTGCTGAGGAAGAGGAAGAAGACGATGACGCGAAGAAGACCCCGGAAGCGCGGCTGGGCCGATGCAAGGCCAAGGTTTCTGCGCTGTTCGGCAAGAAGGAGGGCTAAAAGCTATGACGAACCTGAGCAAGAAACTCGGTGAGATGAATTTCGACGGTCTGTTCACGGACGTCGTGCCTGCCGTTCAGGTACGCGGCGGCACCATTCGCAAGCAGACCACTTCTGCTGTCACACTCAAGCGCGGCACGATCCTCGCAAAATCCTACGGCACGGCTGGCGACGGCAAGCTGGTGATCCTCGGCTCCACTGCCGCGACCAATGAAACGCTGACGCCGGATTGCGTACTCTGCGACGATGTTACCGTTGGCACCGACGCCGACGAAAAGGTCGCAGTCTACACGGCTGGCTGCTTCGACCCCGACAAGGTGAGCGTCGCTGCCAGCTACAGCATCACCGAAACCGACAAAGACAATCTGCGTATGCGCGGTATCGTCTTCAAGGACGCCGCTGCTGCCGACTAAGGAGGGGAGTCAACTATGAGTGCAGAACTGAACTTCTTTGATACCTATATCCTGATGGCGATTGTTGAGGAAATCGTGCCCAAGCAGACGTTCTTCAAGGATCGCTACTTCCCCGACGAGCGATGACGACATCTTCGCTTCCGACAAGGTGCTGACCGAGTACCGCAAGGGGCGACCGCAAGATGGCGGCGTTCGTGTCTTCCCGCGCCGGTGATATTCCGTTCCGATGGAACGCCGGGGCTTTGAGATCCACGAATACCAGCCCGCGTTCATCGCGTGCCTTTCCTCGTCTGCGCCGACGCAGGACGATCTGCGCAAGCGCGGCTTCGGCGAAGCCATCTATGCCAACAGCACCCCGGCCCGAAGCGCGCCGCCCGCCTGCAGCGTGACGATCTTTCCGATATGGACATTCGCATCACCGTCGTGAAGTGGATGGCCGTCCAGACCATGATCAACAACTCCTGCACGATGCAGTCGTACATCGACGATAAGACCGAAGGTGAAAGCTGTATGTGCAGTTTTATGACACGGCGAGCGATCACGCCTGCACCGTCAGCACCAAGTGGAACGCAACTGACGAAAAGGGGTGGCGTTCTTCTCCGACGTGAAGAATATGTGCCGCAAAGCTGTCCAAGCGTGGGCTCCGGGCAGCAGACCTCGTGATCGGCTCCGACGTTTGCAGACGCGATCCTCGCTCACGGACGTCAAGTCCCTGCTCGACCGCAACAGCGGCATCATCATCGGCACGATTGATCAGCAGCTCAGCCCCTATGACGGCGTTACCTATGGGTACGCTGAACTTCGGCAGTTTCCGCCTCACGTGATTGCGTGGACGAAACCTATGTCGATGACAGCGGTGCGGAGCAGCGGTACTTCCCGCGACCTCTGCAATGGTCACAGCTCCCGACTGCGGTCACATGATGTACGGCCAGATCACGCAGATTGATTACAGCTCGACCGACTTCTCCACCCACGTTGCAAAGCGCGTCCCGAAGTTTGTTCTCGACCAGCCCAACGACAGACGCAAGCTGCGCTTGGCTGCCGTCCGCTGGCTGCGCCGAAAAACTACTGCCCGTACATCTACGCGGCAAACGTCGTGGCCTGATCGGCGCGTGAAAGGAGTACGGCATGAAAATTGAAATTATCAGCGGTTCCTACGGCTGGCGTAAGACCAAGGACGCCATGCCGAAGCTCGTTGAGCGCGGCGGCATCTGCGAGGTAGACGAAGCCGAAGCAAGGCGTCTCGTCGCGCTCGGCGTCGCAGCGATCGTCCACGAAGCAGCCGAAGCGCCTGTTGCAAGCGGCAGCACGGTCGAAAGCAGCGACACCTGCGCCCGATATGCCCAGCGAAAACAGCGCAGAGCGCGGCACGCGAGCCCACATCTCGACGCCAGGCAGCTACAGAAATGACAGTGGCACAGCGCTCAAGAGCTTGCCGCCGAGCTTAACATTAAACGAAACTCCGCAGAAAAAGATGACCTGATTGCGCAATCGTCGCCGTGCCCGTCGGCCAGGCGGGAAATCAGTGAGATGATCTTCCTGATCCGAGCGCCGCCGCGCCGGTGGTATGAGCAAATTCAAGGACATGGTCGCGCGTGACAATGCGCGGACTCATGAACTCGACGAGTTTGCAGAGAAGCGGATCGTGGTCTACGACGGCGTGACGCCCGACGGCGAGGATCGCTGGCATTCAGTTGTGCTGTCGGGCTGAGAAAGACCGCCGCCAGCCTATGACGATCATATTCAGGGGCTGTTCTCGTTTCGTCCGTGCTGCATTGCAGGATTCAGGATCTCGGCGGCAACCGGAAAAGGGACGCGCATGGAGATCAGCGTCATCCGATGACGCCACCTTCTTTCCGACGCTACGTCGCCTCGTCGGTCTGCGAGCTGGGCCGCTTCGCGTAGAACTGAGGCGTTAATTTGAATGAGCAGCTTCTACGTCAGAATGCATCGGTTGAGAGAAATTCAGAACGCAGAGCAGATGCTTGCCTGATGTGCCCGGAGCGGCATGGAACGTGCGCTGAAATCCGCGACAAAACATGCCGTATCGTTCCTGCGAACGCAAAGCACGAAAAGAAATCCGGCAGCGGTATGACATCTGGAAGAATATCCGCGCCGAACAAGTATCGCGTCAATTGCCGCTATTTCCAGCGGTGTTGAAGCGCGTGTCTCATTCACGGCAACAAAAATTCCCTCTGGCGCTATGGCGGCTCGTCTCCAAAAGACGCCGACCGTCAATCGACAAGACCATCGCAGCCATTGTCAGCGGCAATCTTCGCCAGTTTCATCCGGGCATTGCCGCAACAGGCCATCAGCTCGTTCAAAAAGACGATGGCAAAATGGATGAACGTTTAGAGCATGAAGTGAACCGAATCCTTGCAGGATGGGAGGTTAAATTTTGACACGACTAGAATTTGCAGGACGCGCTTACGAGCTTCACGAATGAGGTCATGCGCGAAATTCTTCTTCCCGTGCGGCGGCAGAAGGGCAACGAGGAAGAACCTGCCGAGCGCCCGCCGCTGGTCTACCGCCAGCGTCTGCCCGATGTCAAATCCGCGACCTCGAAAGCGCCGTACATTCTGCATCAGATCGTCACTGGTGAAGATGAGCAGAAGCCCGGCGAGCCGACGGACAGCAGCGTTGAGGTCCGCTCCCTTTTCTGCGTGCGTGTACGGCGAAGACGATCAGGAAGGTGCGCTGCGGCTGCTTACGACGGTCGAGCATTTCCGTCAAGAGCTTCTGATGCACGGCGTAATCGCCAAGCAGTTTGCGCTGGATCTTTCACAGAAGCTGTCACACTCTTACACCGACAACACCGCACCGTACTTCTGCGCGGAGCTGGTGTCGGTATGGAAAATCCCCAGTGTCAACAGGAGGCATTTGCATGGTAAAAAAGCCAAAGGCAAGGCCGGTGCGAAAAGCGCCGGTTTTTGTATGTACATCGGGCCGAGCATCGTCGGCACGATCCAGCAGGCGCGTATTCTGTAACGGTGACAAGCAGGACGCGCTCGCGCAGATCTCGGCAGCGGTTGAGAAATATCCGCTGATTGCCACGCTGGTTATTCCCGGCGATCAGGTGTCCGAGGCAAGAATCAAAGTCAAAACACCCGGTAATCTGCTCTACGTGAATTATCACAAGCTGGCAGACCGGAGAAAAGAAGGAGGAGTAAACCATTGAAGCATGGCGTATATGTGCGGGAGCAGAAAACGAGCGTTTCGACGCCCGTTGTCGCTGAATCCGGTGTGCCGTTCGTTGTCGGCGCAGCACCGGTTCACTCCGCAGAATCCCCGGCCGCGCTCTTTACCCCGGTGCTTTGCACCGACTGGGAAGACGCGGTAAAGAAGCTGGGCTATTCCGACGACTGGAAGACCTACACGATCTGGCGAAGTCGCTGTACTGCATTTCGCCGTTCCAGCGTCAGCCAATCATCTTCTGCAACGTGCTTGATCCGAGCACCAACAAGGAGGCCCGTCGCGGGCGCGAAGTCACCTTTCCGGCAGAAGCAGGCAAAGCTGCCGTTCGACGCGATCCTGTCCAGTCTCGTTGTCAAGACGGCATCTTCGTCCGAATCGCCGCTTGTCAAAAGACACGGACTATGCCGCGTACTACTCGGACGGACTCAACCTTATCGTCAGGACGATCGAGGACAGCGCAGCCAAGGACGCGACCAAACTCTTTATCCTTCAGCAAGGTCGAAGAGAGATTGACTGAAATCGGCGACGATAATGTTGCCAAAGGGCATCAAGGGCGATGGCCTCTGTCAGCAGCCGTCAACTCACGCCCGACCTCATTATCGCGGATGGTGCATACCAGCACAGTGCAGGCCGTCGCGGCGGCGAGGCCGAGGCCATCAACGGCATTCCAGCAGAGTCCATCTGCGTGTGGCTGCTCCGCCAGCGGCGCCGCTGGCAGCTATGATGCCGTCGCCGCAGAGATGCGACATGGGCCTGATCGACCCGGCTCAGATTGCAGCTTGGCCGCAGGTGAAGCTCGGCAGCAAGCAGTTCCATCTCTCCACCCAGCTCGCAGCCTGATGGCGAAGGTGGACAGCGGCAACGACGATTGTGCCGTATGAATCGCCCTCTAATAAGGCTCTCCAGTGCGACGGCGCTTGCCTGGAAGACGGCACAGACGTCACCCTCACGCTGGAGCAGGCAGACATTCTGAACGCCAACGGCATTGCACGGCGCTCAAGTTTATGAATGACTTCGTGGCGTGGGGCAACTACACCGCGCTGCTACTGGCGAAACCGCCATTCGAAGACGGACAGCCCCATGAACCGGCGCTGTGGACATCAAGATTCCGCCACGACAACTGGCTCGCAGGGGCTTGTGGGCAGCAGTATCTGCTCGGCGCCCGCGTTGAGATCCTCGACTCCGAAAATCCATGACGGATATCATGGCCGGTATCATTGAGAATCCATCTACATGACCGCCGCCAAGCCCTGCACAGGGGAATCCGACTTCCGTGCTCGAATACGACGATGCATTATAGGCGCGTTGGCGTGACGAAGGAGGACTGAACAATGGGAATGGTAGATCGAGGCAAAGTAATCAACTTTGCCTGCTACGAAGACGCCAAAGACTTTCTGTATGACTTCCGTGACGCTGCCGATGTTGATTTCATTGTTGCGACCGTCTCCGGTGCTGGCATTGCTGGCAACGTGGAGGCGCCGATCATCAGCCATATGAACGCCATGACCGCGCAGCTCAAATTCCGCACCTTCAGCGCCGAAAGCCTGAAGCTGCTGGAGCCGCGCGAACACAACATCGACCACGCGCGCCGCAGCAGGTGTACGACCCGATTGCAGGCGTTTACAAGACGCAGTCCGTCAAGCACGTCCTCGTGCTTGTTCCGAACGCTGTCGAACGGCAATATCGCCCCGGCTTCTCCCACGGACGGCTCTGGCAGCTACGCCGTGCGCCGCTGGGTGACGTACATCGATGACGCGAAGGTCATGGGGCTTGACCCGTACAACTACATCTGCGAGGTGAACGGTGTCGACTATCTTTCCGACACCCCCAGGCCCTCGGCAAATCGTAAATCTTTTGGGGCGGCGCGCGATGCGTCGCCCGTCATTTTGAAAGGACCTCGAATCATGGAAAACAAGAAGCAGAACACCGCCGCAGAAGAAAGCGGCAACATCTTCGCAGTCGCGGAGAAGCAGGACGAAGCAACCGCCAACGATGGCATCTTCACGCTGCATCTTACGCGCCCTCTGGAGCATGAGGGCAAAGAGCTATTCCGACCTCACGTTCGATTTTGACAGTCTGAGCGGCAGCGACTCTCTGGCGATTGAACGGGGCTGCAGATGCTCCGGCCATACGGTGATCGTTGCGAATTTCGACAGCGAATACCTCATCCGCGTATGTCAAAGGCGTGTACGGAACCTTGGCATTGATGCGCTGGGCAAGCTCAGTATCCGCGATTTCAACCGTCTGCGGAACACCGTAGAGGTTTTTATCGCGCAAGGTAATCGTCGGAGATGGCGGCGTATGGCTTCGCAGGCAATGCCTCGCCATGGCCCGGACGAACAACACTCCGGTAGATTTCTGGTTATCTCTACGTCTCGGCGAATTTTCGCAATGGTGAAAGCCTCTAATGCGCTGATTGCCGAGGAAATGGAGAAAAGCGAAAACAAAAACGCAAGTGAAAGTGAGGCGGAGATATTGGCATCGCGGAAAGAATATGAGATGCTATTTTGCGCTTGAAGCGCAGCAGCCGCAGTTCCGCTGACCTTTGCAAAGGCCCGCAGCGAGTTCGAGGCGACACGGCCGATAGTGCAGAATCTTTCAGCGAGCCGCGCAGAAGGACGCAAAGCCGTGGACGATTGACCGAGCGTTCTTACTGCGGCTGGTATCTCCGCTGCGCTTAAAAGAAATAAAGGAAGGCTTTGACGAGTGTGTGCAGGCGTCGGTTCAGAGTCTGCCATCACCGGCACTGGCAGATATGTCGGACGCAATTAAAGCCATGTCCACGGAGCATCCATACGACGACCGAGATTGCCGCCGTCGCTGAAGCTGCTGGCCAGCTTGGCATTCAGAAAGACGCGCTGCTCGATTTTACGCGCGTTATGACAATGCTCGGCACAGCGACGAACATGACAGCCGAAGATGCCGCAACCGCCTCGCGCGGTTCGCGAACATTACAGGCATGTCCGCAGACAATTATGATCGTCTCGGCGCCGTGATCGTTGATCTTGGCAATAACTTTGCAACGACCGAATCTGAGATCACGCAGATGGTACGCGCCTTTGCCTCTGGCGGCAGCTGGCCTGATTGACAGAGCCGCAGATCATGGCGCTCGCCGCAGCAATGTCCCTCCGTCGGCATCGAGGCCGAAGCTGGCGGTACGACCATGACGCAGACGCTCAACGCCATCGCTGGGCTGTTGCAACCGGCGAGGATTCCTTACAGAGCTTCGCAGATGTCGCGAGGAATGTCTGCGGATTCGTTCGCGGAAATGTGGAATACGGACGCGCTGGGCGCTCTGACAGCATTTTATCCGCGGGCTTGGCAATCTGGACGAACAGGGCGAAAGCGCTGTTCTGGTGCTGAAGACCCGGCCTTACCGGCATTCGCCAGAGTAATATGCTCAAATCCCTGCCTGGCAGCAGACCAGATGGACAGCGCCGTACAGACGGCAAATACCGCGTGGATGAATATCGCTCTGACGAACGAAGCCAACAAGCGATGCCGCCACCACGCAATCCAAGCTGATATGCAGAACGCCTGGGCAACAACCCCTGGCGTTGCCGTAGCGATGCTTTTACCCCTGGCGCTGCGCGATGCCTACGACGCCGGTACGGACGTGCTGAACGTCCTCGGCGAGTTTGCAGGAGAATCCTGCGCTCGTCAAGGTGGTGCGGCAACATTCACGGGCAAAATGGCGGTGCACGAAATGCATTGACGGCATACGCCGCAATCTCCAAAGTCATTAAGCGCTCGGACATTGCCACAACATTCGGTGGAATGGCCGGGCTGATCATGTTGGGTGTGACCGCCGCGGCCGCGCTGGCTGGCGGAATCGTGGCAATGGCTGATGCAGCCGAAGACCGTGCGGCTCCGTCCGTGCAGGGAATTGACAGAAGCTGCGCGTGACATGAACGAGGCGCTTACCGACGCAAAGTCTGGCTTCGATGATTCTGTCGGCAGCACAATGGCACGGCCACAGTTGCGGAGCAGTATATCTGACCGGCTGAAAGAGCTGGATTCTGTTGGTGAAAAACGACTGCCCAGCAGCAGGAATGTCACACGGAATCCTCCATGAAGCTGGTTGAGACCGTCCGGAGTGTATCCAGCTATATTGACCTTGAAAACGACTCCATCGACGGCGGCACGGCTGCGCTCAGCAAATACTACGGACGCATGGGTAAGAAAAATGCCCGCGCACAGGCATGCACCAAAACGAGCTTTCCGAGATCTATGCGAAGCATGCCGATGTTGAAATCGAGCGGGCAAAGCGCCGGGCAGAGCTGACTGATGCAGAGGAAGCGCGCATGAGCTGCCAGGGTTACGACGCGCTTGGTTAAGCAAATGCGCTTTTTACGCCGAAGCGGAAAAAGGCTGATGTCTGTTACGAAGAAACCGGTTCTCCGTGATGCCGAGTACTTTTGCGATTGCAAATCGTCGCTGTAAATGATGTAGGCTGGCAGACGCCAACATTGGTGCGGATTGAGGCCGTTGCAAACCTGGAAGCGATTGAGGAAGACACAATGCCCTGTGCGGCGGTGGTTGCGTAACGGACGGATAAGAGCCTCAAAGCAATGGATGATCTGAGAGCAACTGAAAATCTTCGCTTGGCAGACGGAGCTGACCGAGATCGGCGTGCGAAACGTGCGTGAGGTTCTCCGCGTGTGCATCAGAAGCTCTGGATGCTGCTGCAGAGCGTTCAGGGCCAATATGCACTTCGCGTGCAGACAGCATCGTTGCGACTTCTGCGTCCGGCATCAATAGTAATCTCCTGCTGGCCAGATCACGCATTGGCAGACCTAAAACGATATCTGGCCAGCCTGCGTGACAGGGCTGGTGATATTGAGGGCCTGACCGAAATGATCGGTTCTTTCGCAGACGGCAGCTCCGACAGCGTGAATGCGGTTGCCGGCATGGCTGCGGCCAGCGATGAAGGTGAGCCGCGATGGTCGAAAGCTGGAATAAGCTGCGCGAGGAACAGAATAAAGCCGCCGAGGACATCGCTGCAGACTTCGCACCGGCTTCTCTGGAAACTATGGACGCGATCAGTGGAACCTCGAAGCCACCGTGACGACATGGATCTTGGCACGAAGCTGCGGAAGCCGGTGCGTGCGACCATTCAGGGCTTCATTGATGGTGCAACCGGAATGCTGCCGACAGTGCAATCGGCGTATTCCCAGCTCGGATACGCCGCCCTCGCTGCTCTCAGCCGAAACAGTGCAGAACAATACATTCTGTGCTTCGAGGCAAATCGCATGAGCGGGTTCCCGATATGCCAGCGGCACGAACCTCTGCCGAGACGGTCTTGCCCTCGTCGGCGAAAGGCCCGGAGTTTGTGATGATGCACGGCGGCGAAGCGGTCTTGAACGCAGCCGACACACTGGCGCCATCGAAGCTATGACTTCCGCTTCCGGACAGCTCCGTTCCAGTGCAGGTCAACGCAATCGAGAGGCGATGTCAACGTGGCGTTATGGGCCTTGAAACCTATAATGGCGATTTGCGCACAGGTACGCGCGGTGATTCGAAGACAATATCAACGCGCAGCAGGGGCGTACAGATGAGCGAATCTACGACTGTGCGGGGCGATATGTGGATATGATCGCCTACAAGGAGATGGGCAGCGTCGACTGCCCGCGACGATCCTGACGCCAATGGCTCGCTGCTCAGATTTTCTCATACCCCGCAGGCATCCATGCTGACAATCCTGGATGTGGTGGAGCGCCGCGCATCCACGCTGCCGCCGTGGAAGCAGGTGCAGCGATGAGCAGCCGAAATCTCGCGAGACGCACAAAAAGCCGAGGTTTCCTTTGGCGGCATCGACATCACAAAATCCATTCAGCCGTATCTTTTGTCGATCTCCTATACGGACAACGAAGAAGACGAAACGGACGATCTGCAAATCAAAATCCAAGACCGCGACGATCTCTGGCTCACGCAGTGGCTCGATGAGATCTCTGAAAGCTGTCCTGGCATCGCCTCTGGCGGCAGCGCGTCTGGCGATGTGCTGTTGTCAGCGAAGCAAACAAATACCTCGGTACACCGTATGTTTGGGGGCGGCAGCAGTCCGAGCGGCACCGACTGCTCCGGTCTTGTCTACTACGCGCTCAACGAAGCTGGAATCACGTTCCCAGAACAACTGCGCAGGGCTACAAGGATATGGCTACACCGGTCAATGAAGCCACAGCGCAGCCCGGCGATCTCATCTTCTTCGGCACGCAGGGCGTTGTTGACCACGTGGGTATCTACATGGGCAATGGGCAAATGGTCAATGCGACCGGTTCGTGCGTCCAGATCACAGACATCAACACCCGCAGAGCCGGGATTATCAGTTGGGGCAGAATTGGCGGCGCCACGCAGAGCGGCTCTGCTGCCTCTGCACAGGCAGGCACGCAAAGCAGCGGCTCAGGATCTTCTACTTCCTCTGGCGAACAGGGTGCATCCTCCGATGGCGGCGGCGCAGAAGAACGACTCGCCATGGACGTTGTGTTTGTCCGTGAGAACTGGAACAGCGACGGCTCCGACGCGGTGCTGCCGTGCGGAGAATTTGAGCTTGACAACATCTCCTGCAGCGGGCCACCGAACACAGTCTGCATCAAAGGATCTTCGATTCCGTTTTCTTCGCAGCTCCGGCAGACCTGCAAGAGCAAGGCATGGGAAAGCTACACGCTTAGCGGCATTGTGAATGAAATCGCCGGGAGCGGCGGTATGACCTGCATGTATGAATCGGACAGCGACCCATATTATGAGCGCGTCGAGCAGATCGACATGAGCGACATTGAGTTTCTGTCGCAGCTTTTGCCATGATGCCGGCATTTCTCTCAAGGCAACAAACCGGATCCTTGTACTGTTCGATCAGCGCAAGTATGAGCAGAAGCCAGAAGTCCGCACCATCAGACGCTATGACCACAGCTATAAGACGTACCAGCTCAGCACCAGCGCAGCCGATGCGCAGTATGCGTCGTGCCGGGTGTCCTATGTCAACCCCCCGAAACCGGACAGTGTATTGAGGGCATCGCCAAGGTCGAGGGATATACCGAAGACCCGAACAATCAGCAGCTTGAAATCACCGCCAAGGTTGGAACAGTGGACGAAGCGAAGGAGCTTGCAGAAAAAATCTCCGTCTTCGCAACAAATTCTGCCGCCAGGCACAATTCCTGCTGCCGGGAGATACCGACCTCGTTGTGGGCGTCAATGTCGCGCTCAAAGGCTGGGGCGGCTACGACGGAAAATACATCACAGGCAGGCTGTCCAATAAGCTGACAGCGGCGGCTATACAACGCAGATCTCGCTGCGCATGGTATTGAGGGATATTGATGGACGCAGAAAAAGTATTAAAGCGGCTCGTTCGCGTCGGAACTGTGACGGACATCGACAATGCCAAGCGAAAAAGCGCGAGTGAAGTTTCAGACTGCAATATGACGTCCGGATGGCTCTATGTGCTGGACACGCACCCGCACATTCCAGCTTATGACCCTGCGCGCGCAGCAGAAGACAGAGTTGCAGGATGGGCATCAGCACGACCTCGCCACGATCGCCGTGGATGCCGCTTGTCAACGACACCGTCCTCACGCTCTATCTGCCTGTGTTCAACGGGGATGGCCGTGTTGGGAGGTATCGGATGTAGGGAGCACTTGAGACGTTGTTTTTTTTCAGTTTCGTCGCGCACGCTGAAACGATCAGCAATTTCGTATGGTCCGGTTCTGCGCGGTACGCCACGCATGACCCCATGCCGGCAACAGCATTTCGGAATACACCGGCACAGACCTTGCGAAGATCACCTTTGACATTCAGCTTGCTTCCCTCGGCGTTGACCCAATGTCCGAGATTTGGCGGTTGTTCGATCTGGAACGGCAGGGCGGATGCCGCTTACGATTGGCAATCATGGATACGCTATCGCTGGACATCCTGGCTTCATAAGACCAAGGCGGAGCATTATGACGGGTATGGAAACATCATCAGCGACGCTGAGCATTTCCTTTGCGGAATATTCCGATGGAAGGCGCACACTATGGGCCACAAATCACCATGTCGAGATCGCCGATCATCAGCCTGAACGAAACCGACCCCAATCAATTTGCAGAACGTGTCCATCATCCTGCGGACGATCAAAGGCTCCTGCCCGATGTATCGCGGCTTTCGGTATTGACGCTACCTTTGACGATTCCGGCCCGATTCCTGCGGCAAAGGTGCTGCTTTTTCTCTCAAATCCGCGAGGCCATTGAGGAATATGAGCCGCGCGTCCGTGTCCAAAACGTCGATTTTGATACGCAGGAAAAATGGGGCGTTCGCCCTATCGTGGAGGTGGGAAATCGTGGAGTCGTAATACCAATTTCGGTTTGTTTCGACCGACGCTACGGAAATCTAAATTTTCTGATTACCGTTTATGAGAACCTGACCGGTAAACGTCCCCGCCAGTCGGAAAAAGCTGTTCGCGCAATGGGTAGCCAGCGTCATCATTCAGGAGCGGGTCTACAACAACCACACCGCAAATCAGAATATTCCGAGCCGCGCCGAAGGCAAGAACCTTGACGCGCTGGCAGAACTGTACTATCTGCAGCAGCGCCCACAGGCAAAAACCTGCTACTGCACGGGAACGGTTTACGATCTCCGAGGCGCAGACGTTCGCCATCCTCGTCCCCAAGGGACGCATGTCACAGACGCCAGCAACACCCTGATCTGGGAAACTGTCGCCACGCTCACATCAACGCCGCGACACCTACGTCGACACCGCCATCCGGTGCCAGATCGGATCATACGGTCGGCAACGGCTGTCGGCCGCCCAACGTGATCGGTTATGTGTCTGACCGCCACACGTCCCGCACCAATATCACGACTCGACGACGGTTCGAGATCGCCAGCCAGACGAAGAATTCTACCGAGCTGATGCGCGAATCCATGTTTCAGGAAAGCTGACGGCCGGGCGCGGCTGGGCTCCTAAGACTCCACTACGCGAAATCCGTATCTACGGAGATTGCTGACGTACAGGCCGTTCGCCCGGCTGTCGTAAAGAAAGTGACGCTTGATTCTATACGAAAGGCGGCGTCATACGCTTTTTGGGGCGGCGACACCATCGACCTGCCCTCTCTGGCGGTCTACGCCAAGGGCAGCAGCAACGCTGCGAGCGCGACAGATTATACTGTCACTTAGAAAAACGGTCTGCCGTGCTGTAATCGCTGCAGACGGCGCGCTGGCAAGCGAAGGAGCCAGATCGACGTGTCGTTTCACCTTTGACGGTGCCGGGCACGTCGATATTTTGCGTCCTGATGAACGACGGAACGATTGCCACGACGGAGATCAAGAACGCCGTCCTTGCCGCCTGTAACGAAAGCAACGGTGCGGCCGCTGGCCGATTATGTCAGCGTCAAAGACCCCGGCCTCGTTTCGTACAATATCGACTTCACCTACTATGTCCCCACCGACACGACGCTTTCTCCCGGTGCGGCGATTCAGGAAGCCGTAGACGCAGCCGTCGAGGAATACATCGCTTTGGCAGTCCGGCAAGCTCTCGGCCGCGATATTAACTCGGCTGCGGGCGACCTCCTAAGTTCCACATTAACCGTGCTGCGCCTCCCCGGCCTACAAGGTGCTGGAGGGCGGCAAAAAAACAACGCCGCGCCGCAGATTGCAAAGCTGGGGAACGAAAAACAATCGTGAACGGAGGCTACGAGGATGAATGAGCAGTACGGCCTCACGGTTGAGAACCTGCTGAACGTCCTCCCCGATGCTGCTGCGGCAGGATGAAAAATGCTCGCGCTCGCAACCGGCGTCGCGGAGATCCTGACGGCGCGGCCGGCCGAGATTGAGCAGAATATGCTCTATCAGCACATCGACACTCTGCCAGAAGATGCTTCTCGACCAGCTTGCGCACGACTTCGGCGTAAGCTGGTGGACAACGACTGGGATATTGAGCAGAAGCGCGCCACGTTCCGCGAGTCCTGGCACGTTCGCCGTCACCTCGGCACGAAGTACGCCGTCGAGCTGGCGTTGTCCACTTCGTTCGGCTCCGGTAAGGTGCAGGAATGGTTTGAATATGGCGGCGAGCCGAATCACTATCGCATCTTTGACGTTGACATCAGACAGGTCAACGACAATATCCGCACGTTCCTGCAGATCCTCGAAGTTGTCAGCCGTAAGAGCGCGGTGTGGACAGTATTCGTGCAATTTCCGTCCGTGAGCTGATTCTGTACTTCGGCGCGGTTATGAGCGTCACGAAGAAATTCAAGCTCACCACGGGCGAGGCCAATACGGACATTGACATCATGGGCGACGAAGCCGGGAACGCCCTGTGCGACTGGGACGGCGGTCTGATTATGATGGATAAGGAGGCAACGGTATGACACACTGGTTGACCCCGGATGGGTACAACGTCATGCTTCGCGGGCTCATGGGCGACGCGATCAAATTCACACGCATCAAATACGGCAACGGTACGCCGGGTGACGGCGCGAACGATCTGAAGAACCCGTTGCTCTCTCTCTGAAAATTGCTTCTGCGACGCGCAGCGAGAAGTACGTCACACTGTCTGTGTCGTTAAGAATGTCGAGCTGGAGATCACCGGCCTTGGGCAACCGAAATTGGCATTTACGTCGAGGACCCCGACGATAATGAAGGAACTCTGCTATTGCATCTGGGAGGAAACAGAGGTCGAGAAAGCCGACTATATCAACCCCAACGTCGAGCGCCTGCTTGCATCGCATACGACTTTGTGTGGTGTTCGTCAGTGAGGCCGAAAACGTGTCTGCAGGCGCTCGGCGAAACGTTGGTCTACGCAACCGTTTCTGAGCCTGAACAATCACAAGAACGACCATAACAATCCGCACAAGGTCACCAAGGGAGCAGATCGGCCTCGGCAATGTGGAGAACAAAGCCCTGATCGATCAGACGCCGACCTTGTCGCGGCAAACGAGCTGTCCGACATGCCCGGTGAGAAGATGGGTTCCCATCCTCGAAAGATTGCAAAGGCGCTGTCGCTGCTGAAATCGCACCTTTCCAACTTCAACGCACAAGGTAAAAGCCGCCGATATTGGCGCCGCTGGTGTCGAAGCACCCGCACAACGCAAATGACATCAACGATGGCACGGTCATTGTGCAGCGCGGTGGTACTGGCCGCAACGAGTGGACGAAGAACTGCATCGTTTTCGCGGACGGTGAGAAATCGCTTGGGCAGGTCTCGGCACCATCGGAGGTTTTGCTTCTGGCGCAGGGGGCCTGATTCCGCCCCCTGTTCTTTGGCGAAGTTGTCCAGTTCGGCGTTGTTTGTCACCGGGCAACACGCCGCCGACGCAGAAGAATCTTTTCTGGATTGGATCCGACGCCCGTTACCGGCGGCTTGAAGTATTGGAACGGCACCGAGTGGGAGCACGTTCCTGTGCTTTTATTCTGATCTTAGGAGGACTCTCGCATGAAAAAAATTAGATTGAAGCCGAACTGTCCAATTACATCGAATCCCTGCATTATACCGTAATTCCATTCAGGAGCTGCTGCCTCATGGCGGCAAAGCAGGGCTTGAAGGACACCGACGCATACAACGCATGGATGAAGGACTACCTCGGCAAGAAGGGAATACGAGATCGCAAAAGCGACGCTGGAACGTGAGTTTATCATTCCCGTCGGCAATGCAGCGGTTGACTGGGTGCTTTGATTTTTCGACCGCCACGGTGACGGTGACGCCGCGGGAGCAGACCGATGACTAGGCCACAGGAAATCTTCACCGGATATGCTGGCGCGGCTTTTCCCCATGCCGGGTATCCAGCTTGGCATCAACTCGCCGCACTCCAAGTGCATTACATTTCAGGTGACGGAAGACTGCAACCTGCGCTGCAGCTACTGCTATCAGGGCTGCAAGACGCACCGGAAGATGTCGCTTGAAACCGCCAAGGCCGTTGTCGATATGCTGCTCGCCGCAGACGAGCGGACAAATCAGTACATCACGTCCACGGAGGTTGCCGGGGTCGTTCTGACTTTATCGGCGGTGAGCCGCTGCTGGAAGTCGAGCTGACGACCAGATCCGACTACTTCGTGGGCGCAGACCTTCCGCCTGCATCATCCATGGGCGACGCGCTGGAAAGCGTCGATGTCCACAGAAACGGAACGCTGTACTTCCGCCCGGAGGTACAGCGGTTTTGGATAAGTGGGCAAAGCACCTGTCGCCTCCATCAGCATTGACGGAGATAAGCAGCTCCATCGATTCTCCGCCGCGTCTTCCCGGACGGCTCTGGCAGCTATGATCTTGCTTATCGCGGCCGCGAAGATTGGCATGGCCAAGGGAAACGTCCTTGCTCGAAGATGACGATTGCTCCTGGCAACGTCGATTATCTGTACCACGCAGTAATCGGTCTGCTGGACGCGGGTATCGGGCGATCAATCTGAACTGCGTGTTTACGAAAAAGGGCTGGACGCTCGACAATGCGGCTACACTCCCCTACACACAGCTCAAACGGCTCGCCGATTTGTCCTGCTCTCGGACGAGCAGCCGTATCTGTCAATCTTCAGCGAAAGCGTCGGCCATCCGCTTCCGGAGGACGATAATCAGAACTGGTGCGGCGGTACGGGGCTTATGCTGGCGGTTGACTGCGATGGCCTGTTCTTCCCGTGCCCAGGCTACATGGGAACCTCCTCGGCCATGAGCAGCGGCCCTATACCATCGGCGATCTGGAACACGGCATCAACGTTCTTCCCGGAACATCGGGCGCGGGTGGCAGAAATGGCCGCAGTCACGCGGCGCAGCCAGTCCACTGACGAATGCTTTGCGTGCCTGATCGCGTCCGGCTGCTCTTGGTGCAGCGCGCGTACAACTACCAATGCAAGGGACTCCGGATAAGCGCGCGTGACGTACATCTGCCCGATGCACAAGGCCCCGCGTCCTGGCGAACGCCTACTACTGAACAATCTGTACCGAAAAAAACGCGGCGACACCGCACGTTACCGGTTGATATTCCGGACGCATGGGCGCTTGAAATCATCCCTATGCAGAGCTGTCAATGCTCAAATCAATCTCAAGGAGGGCTGAGTATGGCATATATCGAGGCCGAACAAACGCTTCGCCGAATTTGAAAGCGCGTGTCAAGGCCGAGTGCCTGCGGCGCTGCCCATAACGGATCTGTTGCGGAATACGGCGGCGAAAAAAATACGAATACACGAACAGCCCCACCGAAGATCACACCGTCGACGTGGAGCATTATGAGAAGCTGGCGCTTCCGCTGTCGAAGATCCACAGCGAGAAAGTGCCGAGCCTCGACGGCCGCAGAATCGTGTTTGACGAGGACATCACCGAGTTTGAAGCGGCGTTGACGCTCTTTGAAACACGCCCCATGACGGACAAGACGCGGGCGACTGCGAAACGTCCTGCACGGGCGCTTGCTACACCGGCTGCTCTGGCGATTGCACTGGCGGCTGCGAACGACGTGTTCCGGCGAATGTCAATGATCTTGTACCGGCTGCGGAGCGGCTGTGCGAACACCTGCGAAGGTTCCTGCTCTGGCGGCTGTTACGGCTGCGGCGGCAACTGCACAGGCGGCTGTTCCGGTTCCCTGCGACGGTAGCTGCTCTGGCTGCTCCGGTTCCTGCTCTGGCGGCTGTTCAGCAGTTGTTCCGGTGGCTGCAAATCGTCCTGCACAGTGACCTGCGGCAACACTGGCTGCGTCGGCTCGTGCCTCGGCCTCTGCTCTGCCGGCTGCACGACTTCGTGCCAGACGTCCTGCGGCTATTGCGGCACAAAACTGCACAGCCGTATCGAAGTAAGGAGGTAGCCCTTTGAAATTGCAAGTAAATACGAAATTGCTGCGGCGAACCTTGCAATCGCTTTACAGACGGACACGGTTTTCCGTCGAGCAGCGAAGTGAGCTGCGAGCGGCAATCGGCAGCAGCATCGACAAACTCGTCGACGCGCTCAACATGATTATCGTCTGCTACAACAAGCGAATGTACGCTGGCGAGATTGCGCCTGAAAAAGCCGCAAAGTGCGTCAAAGCAGAATACGCCGCCATCGGCCTTTCAACGTGGTCGCATACGATTATTTCTCACGGCGGTCGGTGCGTTCTTCACGCGCAAAACCCTGATGGCGCTGTCGACCGATGAAAGCTCGCGTGGGTGAAAACGATCTTCGAGCAGAACGAACGCTGTGGCTGTCAGCGCGTCAAAGATGCGCTGTTCATCTACTGCCTGCGGCTGCTGTCGCACATGGGCATCGTCACAGCGGATCTCTCTTTCACGAACCTCGTCATGCGCGAGATCAACGCCATCACGGAAGACCGAAAGAACGCCGCGATCATGCCGCAGGCGCTCGTCACGGAATTGTAAGGGGTGATCGTATGGCAGTAGAAAACGTAAATTCCAAGCCGATTGCCGCTTCTGCGGCGATTGCCGACTTTATCCTCGCATCGATTGGCGGCAAGGTTCGCCGTGTTCCGATCAGCACCCTTGCTGAAACGCTCACCGATGCCGAAGTTGAGCTTATCAGCGCCGCTGCGTCTGCGCTGGTGTCGGCTGCGGGCAGAGCCTGTTATATCGGCACAAATGAAAACTGGTACGTGTGGGATGGCGCACAGGGCGCGTTCGTCGATTCGGGGTATCCATCGCGCGGCACAGGGCGAACCCGGCGTAATCTTTACGCCGCACGTGACCGAAGCCGGTATTCTGAGCTGGACGAACGACGGCGGTCTTCCGGAACCCAGAACCGGTCAGCCTGCTCGGCCTGCGGGCGGCATTGACTTCGTTCAATAGCCGTTCCGGGTGCGGTCGTCCCGAAAAACGGTGACTATACCGCAGAGATGGTCGGAGCGGAAGAAAAGACGCCGTCAAGAATCACAACGAGTCGAGACCGCGCACAAAAAGATCTGTTCGATGCGAAACTGAATACGGACGGCGACGGCGGCACTCTGAAACCCACCTTCACGCAGTCCGCGACGCGAACGCAGCTCGAATCCGGTCTGGAAATGAAAGTCCTTCTCGGTCGCATTATGAAGTGGCTTGCGGATCTCGGAACAGCCGCGTTCAAAGATTCCAACAACTTTGAATCGAAAGGCGCTGGTTCGTCCGCAGTTACCGCGCACAAACACCGCTGCGCAGGCCCACGCTGACCTGTTTGCAAAAAAAGCCGGCAAAGGGCATCGCGTTCACGCTCACACTTTCTGTCACAGGATGGTCGAACCTTGCACAGACGCTGGAAGACGCGCGCTTCCTTGACGCCGAGTATGCCTATATCGTGACGCCGACGGCCGACAGCTCACGGCGTGGGGCGACGCAGGAATCCGCGTCGGTGACGTTACGGAGAACGGCAAATGCCGTTTACCTGCACAGATACGCCGGCAAGCGCAATCACAGTAAATATTTACAGAGCGGAGGTCGCACAATGAGCAAAGTATTTCAGATGCTCGGCGGAAGCGGCGGCAGTATCAAGCTTCGCGTCCATTGAGATCACAACGCCGCCCACAAAGACCGCCTACAAGGCTGGTGAGCAGTTTTCGACGGCTGGCATGGTTGTCAAGGCGACGTATTCCAACGGCGCCACGCTGATTGCAACAGGCGTTTCGGTCGAGCCGAGCGGCGGTCTGGAAGCAGGCCGCACCAGCGTCACGATCGCTACACCGAGGGCGGCGTTTCCTGCACCGCGACGCAGGCCGTCACCGTCACCAAGACGAACGTGACCGTGCCGAGCCAGAGCGGCAGCCTGACGTATTCGGGCAGCTCAAAGCCCGGCGTGGGTACAACTACGATACGGCAAAGATGACGCTCGGCGGCACGACCAGCGGCACGAACGCCGGCACATACAGCGCAAAATTTACGCTGAAAGATACGGCGCTCTACCAGTGGGGCAGACGGCACGACGGCGCCGAAAACTGTCTCGTGGAAGATCGGCAAAGCGGATGGCTCGCTGACGCTCAGCAAGACTACGATTACGCTGGAGGATGGAAAGCTGACGGGATTCTTTCACCGTGACGCGGCTCGGCACAGGTACGATCTCTGTTTCGTCCAACCATCCGGAGATTGCCACAGCCTCGCTTTCCGGAAACGTCGTGACTGTGACGAGCGTGGACGAAAACTCCGGTACGGTTACGATTACAGTTTCCGTCGCCAGCGACACAAACTACAACGCGCCCGCGAACAAGACCTGCACGGTATCGTGCGTGTTCGTGACGATCTTCGGTGTCTGCTGGACGTACAGCAATTCCTCGACGGCGCTCTCCCGTTTGACGCCGAGCAACGACCCGGAACGGCTACGTCAATGCCGCCGCGTGTCTTCGGAGCCGAGCGCGGCCATCGGCACAGGCGCTGGCAGCTCGCCGTTTGATGATTTCATGCCGTGGCAGGGCATGGAAGAATACAACATCATCAACGGCGCTGTGTCGTACAAAAAGGACAGTCCGGATTCTCCCGCACGTCCTACGATACGATGGTCTTTATCCCTGAGTTTTACTACAAGATCGTCTATAACAGCAGCCAGAGCAAGATCTATTACTACGTTGCAAACGCGCCGTTCACCGGCTTTTGCCAAGCACCCCGGTTCCGGTCGCTATGTTGGACGATACAATGCGATCTCCGGCTATGCTTCCAAATCTGGTGCAAATCACTGACAAACATCACACGCGCCAGCCCGCACAAACTCCCGGAAAAGGGCAGCAAGTGGCAGCAGTACGATTATGCGTCGTGGTGCGCGGTCTGGCTGCTCTATCTCGTCGAGTATGCAAACTGGGATAGCCAGAGCAAAAATCGGCAACATTATTGTCGGCAATTCCTCGCTGCAGAAGACGGGTACGACGGACAGCATGACCTACCACACCGGCACGGTCGCTTCCGCCAGGACAGGCTATGGCGGCGCACAGTATCGCGGCATTGAAACCCGTGGGGGCAATGTCTATATGACTGGATTGACGGCATCGCTTCAACAACCGCGCGGCTTATATCTGCACCGATCCGTCGAAGTACGCAGACGATACGTCCACCAACTACACGGCGGCTGGGCTCAGCCTGCCGAGCGGCGGCAATATCAAAACGCTCGGAAACTGCACGGCCCTCCCATGGGCATTTATTCCGACGGGAACCGGTGGCAGCGGCACGACCTACGTGCCAGACTATGTGGTCTCGAATTCTGGCTGGTGTGTTCTCTGCGTCGGCGGCTACTTCTTCATGCTGCTGGTACTGCGGCCTGTTCTTTTCGTTGGCTACTGCAATTCGTCCAGCGCGGACTCGTACATCGGCGCCCGCCTCCTTTACGTCCCCTATTGTCGGGGACCGGGGGCCACGGCCCCGTGGGCTTCCGTTTTTCAGAGCGGCGTCTTACGCTCTGGCGCGGCAGCGCCATTACCTATGGCATTCGCGCGAAGCGGCGCGTATATTTTTTCAAAATAACGCATTTCGTTATTTTCTCCCGTTTTCAGACCTTCCCAGCGCATAGACAGTATAATTCTCGACGGGATTGTCTGCGCAGCTTTGTGCGGTGTTTTGGGCTTCACGTGAACTCGAATTCTGGCTGGTGTGTTCTCTGCGTCGGCGGCTACTTCAGGAATGATGCTGCGAACTGCGGCCTGTTCTTTTTCAATGGCTACTACAATTCGTCCAACGCGAACTCGAACATCGGCGCCCGCCTACTTGTTTGTATGCTCCATTTCTTTGCGCAGATTCTCCTCACCGCTTGGTGGAAATATTGCCGCTACAGACGGGCTCTAGTACGGCCGAAAGGTATCTGGAAAGACCCCGATGGCAAACAAGGAGCGAGGCATATGCCAAAAAGAAAAAGGATTCCTGTATGAATGGATGTGACAAAGAACACATCCGCGAAGCCATTGTGTTTGGCGCGAAAGACAAACACGATCGGCGCGACGTAAAGACGGGTGCTGGCCGACGTGGACGGCTTCACGGACCGCGTTCATGATCTTCTGCAGACGCAGACTTTCGCCCCCAGCCCAGCCGAAGAAGCGCAAGATCTTCGACAACAGCAGCCGAAAGTGGAGAGAGATCGAATACGTTCCGTTCTTCCCCGACGGCATTGTCCACACGTTGATGGTCTTGGCGGCGGCGCCGGTCTTCCTGCGGGATGAATTACTGGTGCTGCGCATCAGTACCGGGACGCGGCGGAAAGCACGCCTTTCGGCGCTGCAAGCGTGTCATTCACCACGACAAAAAAAGGAAGCCGGTACGTCTGCAAAATGGACGTTCACCACTTCTACCATTCTGTCGACCGCCGCAAGCTGATCTGGATGCTGGCGCACAAGATTAAGGACAAGAAGTATCTAAAGCTGACGTGGGAGATCCTGCAAACCTGCGAACAGGGGCTGGCCATTGGCTTTTTTCATCTGCCAGTGGCTCGCAAATTTCTATCTTGAGCCGCTCGACCGTTACATTACGACGCTCGATGGTGTGAAGTACAGCGTGCGATACATGGATGATATTGTCCTCTTTGGCCCGAATAAAAGAAGCTGCACCGTGCGCGGAAAGCGATTGCCGAGTATCTGCAAAAGCGGCTGCGGCTGCAGATGAAAGGTAACTGGCAGGTGTTCCCCTTAAAAGCACGGCCGCTGGATTACGTCGGGTATCGCTTTTTACCGCGATTATACTACCATGCGACGAAAAAACTTCCCTGCGCTTTACGCGCCAATGCCGCAAGGTGCGCAAGAAGATCGAGCGTCACCAGCGGATCGCGTATCGGACGGCATCGGGGCTTTTGAGCCGGATCGGCCAGCTCAAGCACTGTGATTCTGTTATGGCGCGGAAAAAGTATGTTGACCCTATCGGGGGTACGAATCTTGAAGGAGGTTGTGCGAAATGAAAGTAAGATGCGACAATGCGCCGGCAAATGCGTTCTCGCTGGAGGAGCAGCCTGACAAGCCCGGCTACTGCCTTGTGCGGTTCTATGAGAACGTAGCTCCGTTCTCGGAAACGCAGGGCGAGTTGACAGTCTCAGGTCTTTGAGTACGACGAATACCATCTGGAGCTTCCGTTCTATGACGGGATCTATGATGATATTCTCGGCAGCTTCGACGGCTATTTCGCGCAGGCGAAGCTGGCCGAAGCCGAAAAGGAGACCATTCCGAAGCTGAAACAACAGGTAAGCGACCTGCAAAGCGTCAATGAAGGACTGTCCGCACAGATCACGCAGGCGCAGCTTGCGCTCTGTGACGTCTATGAGCTTGTGATCGGAGGTTGATGGATATGGCGAAAGTGTATGCCGAGCTGATTCGAAAGGGGCTGAAAACACTTGATGATGTGCCGGAAACGACTGCGCGAGGAAGTCCGGCGTATCCTTGAAGAAGATGAGGTCGAGGGCGTATGAAGCGCCTTCGACTTTTTTCTTTTGACCATTCTGTGTGGAAAGGAGGTCGCTGATATGGCAATCGTGTATGCGACGTTGATCGTCAAGGGCAAAAGACGCTCGACCAGGTGCCGGCTCATCAAGCCGCAGGTCGAGGAAATCCTGGAAGGATCTCGAAGTAGAGATCTGACACGCAGCAGGAGGGGCGGCACGGTCTGCTCTCTCCTGCATTTTGCAAGTAGAGGTGAAAGTGATTATGACAATCAACGCTGGTGAGTTTCTGATCGCGTTTGTCGCGGCTATGGGGATTCCGTCCGCCATCATGGGCTTTATCGTCTGGAAACTGGAACGGAAAATTGCGGCGCGTGATAAGCGCCGCCGAAGAGCAGGAGGAAGCGCAGAAAAGACTTCTTTCTGCTCATGGTGCAGAGTACAGGCGCAGCAATCGCGCTCGGCGAAGCAACCGCCAAGGCGGTACAGCGCATTCAGACGCGAACTGCAACGGCGATATGCACGATGCTCTGAACTACGCAGCCAACATCAAGCATAAGCAGAAGGATTTTTTGACAAAGCAGGGCATTCACGCCCTGTATGACTAAGGAGGAACACGATTCATGGAATACAACATTACCACCATCATTCAGGCGGTATTTGCGCTGATCGCAGCAGTCATTACCGTCATTGTCATTCCGTACATCAAGAGCAAGACCACAGCCCAGCAGCAGACCGATATTGAAGGCTGGGTGAGAGTCGCTGTTTCTGCCGCAGAGCAGCTTTATAAGGGCTCTGGTCGCGGAGATGAGAAGAAAGGATTTGTGCTTGACTGGCTCAAAAAGCGTCACATCGCTGTTGACGAAGCAAAGCTGGACGCTATGATCGAGGCTGCTGTGTATTGGCTGAATCACAGTTTCACCGCCGGTGAGCTTTTGACCTCCGGGGCGATGAAACATGAGCGTACGCATCGGGCAGGCGTCGCTCGGCGAAACCGGCGCGCATGGGCAGAAACCCGGCAATCAGACCGGGCGGGAGCTCAATTTCTCGCGCTGGTATAACGGGAAGCTGGCTCGGCGTTCCGGTTCAAGGACCGCAGGAAAGCCGAGCCAGCCGCGGGTGCGAAGCTGGGTGTCGGCAACAAGAACATCGGGTACGATCAGGACGGTCGCAACACGGCCTACGTCGCTGCGGGAAGCGGTAGACTTCATTCTGAGCAAGATCGCAAAGCCCGTAGAAACGGACTGCAGCGCATTTATGATGCTCTGCGCAATTTCCGCTGGCGTCGACGCCCTGAAAGAAACCTACCGCAAGCAGGGCAATTCCTGCACGACCTACTGCATGATGCGCTGCTTCCCTGCTACGGGAGAATTTGAATTGCTGACTGACCGGAAGTACCTGACATCTGACGCCTACCTGCGCCGGGGCGATATTCTGTATCGTCCGGGCATACGGTCATGGTGTTGGAAAACGGAGAAAAGGAGGACGACGATATGGACAAAGCAACCTTCACAGAGCTTTTCCGCGAAATGCGGAAAGATCTTCAGGACAATGACTGCAGCGATTGGAGCGAAGCTGCTCGCCAGTGGGCAGTCAACAACGGCATCGTGCAGGGCGGCGCACCGCTGCCCGACGGCTCCGCGAACTTCATGTGGCAGGACATGATGACGCGCGAGCAGCTCGTCACGGTTCTTTACCGCTTCGCGCAGAAGCTCGGCATGATCTGATGGCTCAGAAAAAGCGCAGGAGAAAGAAGCTGGACACGAGCAAACTCGTCTGCTTCCTGCTGGTCGGGTCTGGCTTGCTTATCACGCAGGAATGTATTTACCTGATGCGCCTGTGCATCAAGTCCAACTATATGCCTTCTGCCGCTTGGTTGACAGCCGCGCTCAGTCTGGCGCAGGTTATCATCATCACGGGCGGCAAGTGCTATTTTGAGCTGGTCAAGTCCGACCACAAGCGTGGCGGTATCACGTTTGAAGCCGCCAAGGCAAACGGCTTTCAGGAGCAGGACGCATCGGACAACGTGGACAGCGCCTTTATCTGAACACATGAACAAACCCCTCGCATGGCAGAAGTGTCATGTGAGGGGTTTTCTTTTGCGCGGCTCTGGCGGCTCGCTACGCCGTTTTTATATCTGCCCATTGATTCTTCGTCGCTTTGCGCTGCCTAAACTTGCAAGTCCAGCAGCGACGCGACAGAGGCGGTTCCTCTGCAATCAACGTTTCTTGCGCACGGGGAACACGCTTTCTGATGTTCCATTCTGCAATTACCGCACTGATTCTATCGGCAAGGAAATAGCTGTGTGTAAGTATCATTCGCTCTATGCAGGTTACTTCCTCTTGCGGTAACCTTTGCAGAGCTTCTATCGCTTTGCATGACAATCCAAGCTCATCCACAGCAGCCGGTGTTCTTTCCGGTGCATCTGTTAATCTGAGTAGCCAGTCGGCAGAGACATCGAAAAACTCAGACAGCTTTGCTAGATACTCTGTTTTCAGATCGCGTGTACCATTTTCCCATTGTGTGATGGTCTCCCGGCGAACGACCAAACCGAGCTTTGCCAGCTCGTCGGACAGGGATTTTGAGATAGACCACGCGCCTCGCGGAGATACGTGATCCGCGCCCCAATCTTTTTTTCTGGACTCAAGGGCACTCTTGCTGCCCGGAACATTTTCCTGCTTTTTTCATATGATAATTTTCTCCCACCCGGCGTCTTCCAGATCATCGAAACTGTTCCAGACGTCCTCCATAACGATCTGCTTTTTCTTATCGACGATCAGACACGCAGCTTCGTCGCCGAATTTTCTGCTTTCGAGCAGGAACAGGTGTGCGGTAAGCGTTTCCGGTTTGCCATCCACGTCCGGTGTGATCTGGAAATCACCCTCGTCAATGACATACCACGTTCCTCGTGGCCAGCGATCTCAATGTTATCGCTAATCCAACTCAGCATACGCCATCGTTCCGGTTCTCTCGTAATTGCCCACGCGCTGAGCGAGTCCTGCTTATGCGTGAAGTCTTCAAGAGCCTCAACCGTTCCGCAGGTATCGCAGATGTAGCAGTCGACGCGGCGGCTGAGCGCGTTGCGCGTGACACCTCTGCGTCCATCGTCATCTTCCCACAGCGTGGACACGCGAAGTGTCCGCCCTGCTGCTTTGGCAAATTCGGCAACGAGAATCCGCGCCAGCGTTTCCTCGTTTGGTTCGATACTTTCGACTTCCCATGCCTCGCGGCCGTCGGCTTTGGCTTTTTTCTCGTGCCTGCTGCTGATCCACTGCGAACACAGCAGCGGTGATCCGCTGGCCGTTGTCACGATTGCGATAAGTGACTGTCCAGGACTTATTCTCCATGCTGTCCCTCACTTTCTGTTGTGCAGGTCTTCGATCTCATCGAGAGTTGCCAGCTTGACATCGAGCGCATCAATAACTTCCTGGCAGTGTCTTGCGATGTCGAGCGCCTGCCCCTCAAGGGCCTTTTTCCTGCATCTCGCGATGTTTGGCTTTATCGGCCTGAATGCCCTTACGCGCCCAGCCGAGAATTTCAAGATAGGTCATAGCATTTCCTTTCTCCCCGTCACGCCGGTAGGACAGCCTTGGATTTACAGCTTGCAAAGGTTCTTGAACTCGCTGGCGATGTTCTCAATAATCTGGGCGGTGCTGTAATACTGGGTCGGGTTGTCCTGCTTGGCAGCGTCCATGAGCATTGCGAGAAATTCTTCCGCGTCCATGCGGTCGATGATGATTTTGTCTTCCATGATGGCTCCTTTTCACTCGATAGCAGCTTCGATGCTGCTGATGGCTTCTTCCAGACTGTCCACGGCGCTGGAAAGATTGTCGCAGGCTTCGTCGGCCTTTCCATAGCGTTCGCTTTCCTGCATATTCTCCGGGATGTTGTCTCGGTATTCTTCTTCCTCGGCCTGAAGGTCTTCGAGGCCGCCTTTCAGCTCCTCTTAACTGGTCAATGATAGCCTGCAAATTCTTGCGGCGGATTTTATTCATGGCCTGTCCTTTCTCCCCGTATGCCCGGTAGGTCAGGCAGCATCGATTATTTTCTGATCCGTTCGCTGGTGCCGTCAGGATGAAAGATAACCTCTATCTCCTTGCCAGTGTCACAGTGGGCAATGACGGAAACAGGGAGTCGCGTCTGCTGGGTGCGGGCTTTGGCTGCCCCTGTTGCCTGCTCTCGGATTGGGGTACTACCGATAACCCGCCCAGTCTGCTTAATTGTGAATCCGATGATGTGCATGATATTCTCCTTCTGCCCTCGCAACCTCCGGGGCTGGAACATTATTACGCCAGATTACGCCAGCTTGAATACCGTGTAGCAGGTGTTTCCGTTTTCGTCGCGGACATCTTCAATCTTGCAAAGCTTAGACAGCGCTTCGCTCATTGAGAACCGTAGGTTCCGCGTTCCCACAGCCCGGCGCGTTCTGACATGTTCCAGAAACAGCCGACCTCAATTCCGCCGCCGGGAAATGGATGATGCTTCGTGAACCGCGCCCGGATGAAGTTTTCGCACCACTCGACTTTTACGCTTTTCATTTGGTTTCCTCCTTGCCCTTATGCGTTCTGAGGCTGGATGTCATACGCTTCAGCTCTTTCGACTTCGCCGCCGATTCTCCAAGAGTACCCTTTACCGGTGGCTGCGATGCAGAAAGCAACGTCTGTGACGATCTCGCCGTTGTCTCCGCCCTCCATAGGGATGATGTTCTTTAGGCGGGTGCAAAGCCGACGGTCTTTTCATGGCGTCTCTGGCAGCTCTCTTGTAATCCATAGCAGTTATCTTCTTCATGGTGCGGATTTCCCCCTTTCAACGCAGCCGATAGGTTCTGTCCCGGTAGCTGACGCAATATGCGTTGTCATACTTGAAAACCATTACGTAGGCCGTGGCAATGCGGTTGGCCCCAAACTTGCGGCGGATAACGCGCTTGGCAATCTCGATGGCCTCACCGGTAAATGTTTTGCTTTTGGAAGAACACTTTAGCGATGTACCGCTTGAGGCGCAGCTCTGCAGCGGCCTTCGCCTCGGCCTCGGTGCCGTACTGCGTACCGCTTACGCGGTTTTCACCGATTTTGAAAAACCGTTCCTGCTGGAGGACTTCGAGCCGGTTGTTCCAGAGCGTCGCCCAGTTGTCGTTGTTGTTGGGGCGGACATCGGCATCCAGCGCCTTGCCGACGATGATCTCGACGCCCTCAACGTTTGCCGCGTAATCAGAGAAGCGGTCTACTAAGATGCGGACGATCTCTTTGCCATCCGTAAGATCGATCTTTGCGGTTTCGCCCTGACTGCCGCTCATGGAAGCGGTATTGATGGAGTAGCCCTTGGCCAGCCACTCGGCTACGATCTCGGTAAATCTGCGATTGATGTCAGCGTATTTCATTTTGTGTTCCTCCTTGATATTTTTGCCTTACTCGGTTATAATCAAGGTGGCCGGGGTAAGGCTCCCGGCTCACCTTTCGGGGTGTTTGAGTAGCGGGTCTGTGGAAGGGGCCGCTACTCTTTTTATTTACTCATCCATGATGCGCTTGACGCTTTCGCGGAGTTCTTCGAGCGTTTCGCACTTCTCGATGAGTTCGAGGATCGCTTTCAGCAGCGCCTCGGTGACGTTCACGTCGTTCATTCACCTCGCTCCTTTCAAAAAGTTGTTCGGCTTTGCCTTACATGTTTATATTACACTAATTCGTGTCATTTGTCAATAGATAATTTACATTTTATCGTGAAATTTGCAAAAAAGTTTTTGACAATCGACACAGAATCGTGTATAGTGATGACAGGAGGCGATAGTATGGATATTTCAGTTGCAGAGAAGCTGCGCCTAATTATGAAACGGCAAAATATGACGATGGGCGAATTAGCCGAAGCGTCGGGCAGACGCGCCAGAACCTGTCGAATAAGATGACTCGCGGCAACTTCACGGAAAAGGATATTGAGTCGCTGGCAAGCGCCCTGGGTGCAGCGTGAAGATCAGCTTCATTTTGCCAGACGGAACAGAAATTTAGGGAGGAACGCCATAGAGGTCTATACGATTCCCGCAAAGGAGAAAGCCCGGACGCATGGTAAGCGTCCGGGCTTTGAAAACAAGAATCAGCGTTTGGTATGTAATTCAAAAGCCGGTCCGTGTCCGTACCCGCGGCTCACTATTCGGTATGCGGATAATCAGATCTTCGAGATCACAGCCCAGTGCTTCGCATATCAAATCCAGATGCTCAAGGTTGACACGCTCGGCAAATTCGTGGTAGTAGTCGTTGATGGTAGACGGACGTATGCCAGTTGCGCGAGCGAGATCAGCCTGCGTCCAGCGCCTTTCGCCGAGGCGCGTGGACAGTAAAATCCTAATCATAGCCATGCTCCTTTACGAGAAAATATAACAAGTATTTTCTCATTTTGCAGGAAGATGGTAGATTATAACGAACTTCGTTATAGTAAAAAGGCAGACGCTTTACACGTCTGCCCTCTTTTTGCTAGCAGTAATGGACAAAGAAATACGAACCCAAATGCGGTGATGCGGATTTCTCCGTCGCCGTATTGCGTTCGTATAACTCTCTTTATGGTGGACCTGAAGAAGGACTCGAACTCTCGACCTCTCGGATGCGAACCGAACGCTCTCCCAGCTGAGCTACAGGCCCGAAAACATGAATATTATAGCGATGAATCGCGGGTTTGTCAAGGCTTTCTTTTGGGAATCCCCGCAGAGGTTTTCTGCGCGGGGATGAAACTAAATACACACCCAGCTTGTTATTGCGGCGGATGATCTCAGTCTCGTCCGGGGTCGTGGTGGAGGTATAGCCCTCCAGCGGGATCAGGCGGGCATTGACAGCGTCAATGATCCACTCGGCATACGGGAAGAAGTACTTGTCGAACTCGTGCGGCGGTGATCCAGTTGCGCGCGCCGATGACGACGGGAGGCGCATCCAGATAGTCGAAGCACATATTCGTCAGGTTCTCCGCGATCTCGTTGAGGAAGGTGCCTCTTGCGCAGGCGTCGGAGGCCAGGACCACGCGGCCGGTCTTCTTGACGGAAGCGATCAAGATCGGTATAATCCAGCGGGACAAGAGACGGCATGTTGATGACGTCGGCTTCCACGCCGTACTTCTCGGAGAGCGTCTTAGCTGCGTCGACTGCGCCTGGGATTCGAAGATGACGCAGGGATCGGTGCCGTTCAGAGCCGCCTGCATGATGCCCTTGGCCTCGTACGGGGTGGCCGGGAAGAAGACCTTCAGGCCGGGGATGTGGGAGACGATGGCGACCCAGTCCTGCGAGTGCTGCGCGCCGTATTTGGCACCGACGGACATACGCAGGATCATCGGCATCTTCAGGATACCGGCAGACATGGCCTGCCATTTGGGTAGCTGGTTGAACACTTCGTCGCCTGCAGCATCCGAGGAAGTCGCAGTACATGATTTCGGGGATTACGCGGCCGCCGCATTACATGGCATATCCGATAGCCGTTCCGATGATGGCGGCTTCGGCGATCGGCGAGTTGAACAGGCGGTGGTGCGGGATGACATCCATCAGGCCGCGGTATACGGCGAACGCGCCGCCCCAGTCGCGGTTTTCTTCACCGTAGGCGACGAGCGTCGGGTCTTCGTAGTAAGCGGTTGTTGATCAGCGGCTCAAAGATCGCGTCGCGGATGTTGTAGTTTCATGTCGGAGAACTTATTGCCGTCCTTGTCGAACGCGAAACGCTCTTTCTTTGCCAGGTCAGCATAGCGCTTGCAGCTCTCCTTCGGGCCAGTAACGTTCAGCTTCTGATTAGCGTCCGACAGCCGATGGAGCGGACGGTCTCGTTGAGCAACATCAGGTTTACCAAGCAGTTCGGGTTCTTGTCGAAGTCGACATACGGAGAGATTCGTCTTGTCGTCAGCCGCGCGGCAGATCATGGTCATGCGGTCAGCGGTATCCTGCAGGAGCTTCGAAGCCTGCGTCGGACGGCGACGCCAGCTTCCACGAGAGCCTCGCGGAACTTGACGATCGGGTCTTCCGCTGCCCAGTCTTCGATCTCTTCTTTTGGTACGGTAGGCGTTCTGGTCGGAGGTGGAGTGGCCGACGAGACGATAGGTCACGACGTCGAGCAGGACGGGGCCTTCGTTGTTCTTCGATGATCTCCATCTTACGGCGGTAGGCGTCGATGACAGCCAGCGGGTTCCAGCCGTCCACACGTTCTGCGTGCATCTGGCTCGGGGTGATGCCGGCGCCGAGACGGGCGGGCATGTTGTAGGCCATGGTCTCGCCCATGGTCTGGCCGCCCATGCCGTAAATTGTCAAAGACGTTGAAGATGATGGGCAGGCCGCCCTTCCGGCCTTCTTCCCACAGGGTCTTGAACTGGTCCATGGCGGAGAAGTTCATGGCCTCATAGACAGGGCCGCAGCCGAGGGACGCATCGCCGATGTTGCAGACGACGACGCCCTTCTTATCGTTGTTCTTCTGATACAGCGCAGCGCCCGTTGCGATCGGGCGGAGCCGCCGACGATGGCGTTGTTGGGGGTAGATGCCGAACGGCAGGAAGAACGCGTGCATGGAGCCGCCCATGCCGTGATGGAAGCCGTTTCACGGGCGAAGATCTCAGCAACGGTGCCGTAGAGCAGGAAGCGGATGGCCAGCTCCTTGACGTCGGAGGTATCGGCGAACTTCTTGACAGCTGCCAGGGTCTTGCCGCCGAGGAAGTTTTCCATGGTGCTCATGAGTTCTTCATCGGAGAGCTTGTTGATGCAGCTCAGGCCCTTGAGGATCTCGGAATGGCTTCTGTGGGAACCGAAGGTGATGTCGTCCCTTCGTCAGAAGGTACGCTTCGCCGACGCAGGAAGCTTCCTGACCGAGGGACAGGTGCGCGGGGCCGGGATAGGTCGTCTCGACGCCGTTGCCAGTTGGCCTGGGTCTTGATGAGGGTGAGCATATGCTCGAACTCACGGCAGATGGCCATGTCGCGGTAGATGCGGATCAGGTCTTCCTTGGTGTAGTTGCCCTCTTCGAGCTCCTGCTTGATGGTCTTGTTATACTGGCAGACAGGGATGTCTTCAAAATGAATATAGCCGGGTTCGCGGACTTTTACAGGATCGATATACAAAGATTTCGGCATGATTTCGTCCTTCCTTTTCTCTTACTTGGCGAGCAGGGTCATGAAGTTCTCAAGACTCTTGCACAGCTCGCTCATATAGCGCGCGGCGGGTGCGCCGTCGATGACTCTGTGGTCGAAGGTCAGAGACAGGCCCATGGCCGGGTAGGTCTCGATGACGCCGCCCTTGGCGGACTTGATCTTCGTCTGGATGTTGCAGACGCCGAGAATGCCGGTCTGGGGCGGGTTGATGACGGGCGTGAAGGCCTCTGCAGCCGAACGAACCGATGTTGAGATCGTGAAGGTAGCGCCGGACGCATAGCGTCGGGGCTCAGAAGCGCCTCGCGGGCTTCGGCAGCCAGACGCTTGGCTTCCATGGAGAGCTCAAGCAGGGTCATCTGGTCGGCATTGAAGATCGTCGGGACGATCAGGCCGCGCGGCGTGTCGCAGGCGAAGCCGAGGTTGACGGTATTGAAGTGACGGACGACATTCTCTTCGAGGACGTTGGCGTTCAGATCCGGGCAGGACTTGATGGTCTTCGCGACGGCGAACATGACCATGTCGTTGAGGCTGACCTTGCCCATCGGGGGATCAAGCGGCTTGAGCATGGCGCAGTAATTCGCAGCCGCGTCGCGTCGAAGGAATAATACTGGGGTGAGCTGTGCCATGGTGGACAGGCTCTGGTCATGGGACTTGGCGGTCGCCTTGGCGGACCGGGCCCACTTGACGTTCGAACTCAGCAGCTGCGGGAGCAGCTGCGGTCGGAGCGGCATACGCAGCGGCTGCGCCGGAGGCGATCAGCTTCTGTCGATATCCCGCTCGATGATGCGGCCGTTAGCCGGTACCTGCGGCAAGCGCGGGTTGACGTTGTTGGCAACAGCCTGGCCATGGCGCGGGGGAGATGGCCTTGAGCTCGGCTGCGGCAGCGGGAGCTGCGGCGGCTGCGGGAGCGGCCTCTTCTTGGCGGCGGGAGCGGCGGCAGGAGCGGGACCTCTGCGCCGGGCTTCAGGAACTCATATGCGTCGCCCTTCTTTGCCGATGGCGCAGACGTTGGCCAGGCACGGGACCCGTCGCCGTCTTCATAGAACTTTGGCAAGCAGGGTGCCGGCTGCGGTGGATTCGCATTCGAACTCCGCCTTGTCGGTCTCATAGGTGAAGAGGGATATCGCCGACGTTGACTGCATCGCCGACATTCTTCTTCCATTCGCCGATGATGCAGGACTCGACCGTGATGCCTTCCTTTCGGCATGATGACGGCCTGTGCGCACGGACCGGCCGGAGCGGCGGCTGCGGCGGAGCTGCGGCCTTGGGAGCCTCTGCTGCGGCGGGCTGCGGGAGCAGCAGTGGCTGCCGGGGCATTCTTGAGCGCGGAGGTGTCTTCTCCGGGGTTGCCGATCGCGCAGACATTGACCAGGCACGGGACCTCATCACCGTCTTCATAGAACTTCTCGATCAGAGTGCCGGCTGCGGTGGATTCGCATTCGAACTCCGCCTTGTCGGTCTCGTAGGTGAAGAGGACGTCGCCGACGTTGACGTCGCCGACATTCTTCTTCCACTCGCCAATGATGCAAGATTCGACTGTAATGCCTTCTTTGGGCATCAATACGCCTTCTGCCATAAGTGTTTCACTCTCTATTTTAATTTCAATTATTTGTTTGCAAGCAGATATTTTTTCAGCTTCTGCGCTCCACAGGCCGTTGTGGCGCTTGGTGATCTCTGTCGAGCTTTGCGAAGAGCGGATCCATCTCGCCCAGCTTGCCGAAATCGGCGATGGCTGTCAGGGGCAGCTCGATCTGCGTGTAGATGAGCTTTGCCGCCGGGGACCTTCGGCAGGTTCAGGACGGTATCGACGACCGCGTTCAGACCGCCGATGTGGGTGATCATGGCAGCGGGGTTGATCTTGCCGGAGGTCATCATCTCGATGGCTTTCCTTCATGTCGCTGGTGTTGCCGCCGGAGGTGCCGACCACATGGGTGTAGAGGTAATGGACATTGTACCAGTTGAACTCCGCCTTGAACGGACTGTTGGTCGGGCCTGCAAAGAAGTTGAGGCAGCCGTCGAAGCCAAGGATATCGCTGGCCTGCTCGACAACGGGCTTGACCGGAGCGAAGCAGATGACGTCGTCATAGCCGGTGCCGCCGGAGAGCTCACGCAGGTAGTTGGTGTCGCAGCCGGGCTTGGCCGTGTTGACGTAGTGCAGCTCGACGCCCATTTCCTTGGCGTGCTCGACGGTGTAGATGCTCTCGGCTCTTGCGAGTCTGGCGTCGTCGATATCGGTGATGACGAGCAGGCTCGGACGGCGGTCGCAGTGCAGGGCATAGTCGATCGCGCCGAGGCCCATGGGGCCGACGGAAGCGAGCATGGCCATCTTGCCGCCCTCAACGATGCCCATCTGATGCTCATAGCAGCCGGGCTTGGTGTGGTACATAGCGTGGAAGGTACCGATGATGCAGCTCATCGGCTCTGCCAGGGAGCCATAGAAGTAGGTATCGGAATTGTACGGCAGCAGGTTGTCGGTCAACAGCGTCTCGATGGGGATGTTGGAGTACTGGCTGTCGCCGCCGCAGTACTGGTAGGAATAGCCGGGAGCCATCTGGGAGCCCTTGTAGAAGTGTGCAGGCTGAATGGCAAAGCCCTGACCGGCTTTATATTTATTCTTCCAGTTCTCGCCGACCTCGGTGATGACACCGCAGAATTCATGGCCGACGATGGTCGGATGCTCCGCAACGTCGTTGGGCACACGCTTGTGCTCTTCGCCCTCGACCGCGGCCTTGTACGTGCTCATGCAGATGGAGTCAGAAATGATCTTGACCTGAACATCGTCCGGACCGACCGGTGGGAGTTCAATTTCCTCCAGACGCAGATCCATTTTGCCATGGATTCGAACTGCTTTGGTTTTCATAGATTCCATTCCTTTCTGAATTTTTTGCCTTGGGGGAAAATCGTCCAACAAAAATGGGATTGTGTTGGTTTGTATTGATTTCACCTTATTGTAGCGCAAGAATCCGCAGGTGTCAACGA
>VOFG01000805.1_pt1 | contig 46001 bp, 88 predicted proteins | sample 5384171 | NCBI WGS metagenome assembly VOFG01 (sample SAMN12384726, study PRJNA508395) | human gut metagenome | isolation source: healthy gut F | host: Homo sapiens
TATGCTTTGGCTTTAGCCCCTTCCACACCATTTCTGTTTTTATGCCACTGGATAATGGCGTCAAAAATATTCCTCTCTTGGGAAAAATAGCCATAAGTGGTATGCTTTGTTCTCTCAATAATGGCTTCCGGAATAGTATGTACAGCCGGAAAGTTCATATCTGCTACCCACATGGGGATAGTGTCAAAACCTTCCTTCACCGTTCCCGGCCACTTGATCCAGTCAGCCTCAAATGGTTCCACTGCAATAGAATCTTTTTCCTTTTCTGTCTAAAACTGTTGTAAAATCGTATTTCATCGTGTTTTTGTCCTTCCAAGCATAAAGTTCTGTATACATAATAACATGAAGCACATTTGTTTACAAGAAAAGCAGCCGGAACAGGCTGCATAAATATTGGAATGTAAAGAGCAGTGGTCGCTGACAGCAGAATCTGCAAACAGCCCCCCGATCCTTTCTGAAAAATGTATGGATATATGCCTGCTTTAACGTTGTTTCATCCTTTGACAAACGATAATAAAAAAAGCTGCTGCAAAGTCTCTTTGTAACAGCTTTCCTGTGTTTATCTTTATTTTGGATTGCTTTTGGCAGTTTTTAAAAACTAGTGTACCGACAAATTGATTTCTAAAGCAATATATTTCAAGTCTGATCCATTTTTATGGGTCAAACTTTGAATTTAATTCAACAGGGGCCGAAAGGGCTCCTCCATGTATATAAACATTCACGGCAATTTTGTCCATTTTGCTCCGCCGCCGATTAGGTAGGTCTCCGGCAAACTCGCTCACTGCGTTCGCTCAAACAGTGCCTCCAACCTACCAGCTATGCTCACAAAATGGACAAAATTGCCTACCGAATGCTTATTATACATGGTGAGCCCTTTCTACTGTATTGGATATGTCACATAAAAAATGCCGTACTTAAATACAATCCCCCACCTACACTACATGAAAACTGCTTATTGGTTTGCCCCTACATTTTTATTGCCAATAACGTAGAAAGCCGCTGGTACACATGACAGAATAAGCATTTGTTTGAAAATCCGTGAGTGGGCGCGCATAGCGTCAGAACGGAGAACCACTGTTTGAGCATGCAAAAGCGTGCGAGTTTGGTTCTGCAGTTCTGACAATAGGCGACGCAAGCCCACAAACAAAGGATTTTCTCCCAAATGCGCATCTGTCATGTGTACCGGTGGCTTTCGGACCTTAATCAACAATATCCGAATTGTTTTATTGTCCAAAGCTAAAAGAATCAGAACGCTCTTTCCATACCATATTTAAAACAGCTTTCTGCCTTCTACATATTTTCCTGCTACTTCTCTCATCCCCCAGATAAATGATCCGCTCCAGCCTCTGTTTTACAGTCAGTGGCTGGGGATGTTTTAAGCGGCTGTCATCGCAGACCACTGCATCAAATTCATAACCCGGCTCAAAGCTTCCTACTTTTCCGAAGAAAGCCCCGCCGCCCTTAGATGCCATATAGAAAGCTTCCTCAATGGTCAGCGGCTTTAAAGAATCATCAAACAGTCTCCAGCGAAGCTTGGATACCTGAATGGACTGTGCCATAGCTGCAAACAGATTTTCACTTGTTCCACCTGCTACATCACTTCCCAGTCCTATGTTCATTCCCCTCTTCCAGATACCTGCGCACCGGGCCACACCAGAGGAAAGATTGGTATTGGAATCAGGGCAATGGGCGATAAATACGCCTTTTTCTTTTCATACGGGCGATTTCTTCCTCGCCAGAATAAACACAATGAGCCATGACCGTATGGCACTCTCCGCCAAACAGGCCAAAATGATCATAGGCATCCCCATAAAATCCGGACCAGGGGCATAATTCCTTCACCCAGGCGATCTCTCCCTGATTTTCAGACAGGTGGGACTGCACAGGCAGACCAAAATCTCCCTGAACACCTTTTAACCGTTCCATCAGTTCATCGGTACAACTTGGTATAAACCGTGGTGTAAGGATCGGCCTTGTGTGGTCATAATTTTATCAGCTGCCATTTTCAGCCACTCTCTGGTGGCTTCTTCTGATTCTTCTGCTGACAGCTCCGCAGATAATCCGGGCTGTTGCGGTCCATATTTACCTTTCCGATCATAGTAGAAAGCCCGCTTTCTTCCATCAGATCCATAAGTAAGATCGTTGCCTCTTTATGGATCGTTGCAAAAATACACGCCCTTGTAGAAGCGCTTTTTCTCATCTGTTCTGCAAAAATGCCATATGCTTTTTTTGCATATTCAGAATCTTTGTATTTCGCTTCTTCCGGAAATGTATTGGTTTCCAGCCAGTCAAGAAGCTCCATATCCATTCCAAGACCCCTGAAGGAATACTGAGGCGCATGAACATGAAGATCATCTGTAAAGTCCCGGGATAATAAGCTTATCGCCCACATCTTCTACCGGGATATCCTTCATATCTTCCGGAAGTTTAGAATAGATCCCATAAACCTTTCCATTTTCACAGACCAGATAACTCTGTTCGTTAATGCACAGTTCTTTGCTGTCTTTTGCGTATATAATATTTCCTTTTTAAAGCAAATATATTATTTTCCATATGTTTCCTCCTTGACCCCAGAACCCCGGACATTTTACCCTAATGTCATAAATGCATAGCGGAAAACGAATACTACTGCAATTACTGATGTAAGTACCTCTACCTCTTTCGCCTTGTTAGTGAAAACCTTTAACAGACAGTAAGTGATCAGTCCCATTGCCATACCATTGGCGATTGAATAGGTAAATGGCATAAATACGATCGTACAGAAAGATGCCACAGCATCTGTTGGCTCAGAAAAATCCACATCTTTGATATTTCCAAGCATCAGCACACCTACAAAGATCGGTGCCGGGCAGTTGCTGCTGCAGGTACGATGCCAACTACCGGTGCAAACACAATGGCTGCCAGAAAAGCAACTGCTGTTACAAGACTGGTCATTCCTGTTCTTCCGCCTTCTGCAATACCTGCACTGGACTCTACAACCGTTGTAACTGTAGAAGTTCCCATTAATGCTCCTGCTGCTGTAGAGATAGCATCTGCCATTAACGCTTCCTGCATGTGGATGACTTCCCCATTTTTCATCCACCAGACCAGACTGTCTTCCTGCTCCCATCAGCGTTCCCATAGAGTCAAACATATTTACCAGTGAAAAGCTAAGCACAAGCATGATAATAATAAATACAGCTTCTGTCACGCTCTTTCCTTCAAATAATCCGGCTATATCCAGCTTAAACAGAGATACTTCCCCAAAATCCCTGAATTTATTTGCCAGATTCAGATCAAAGGATGATAATTTTGTAACGCCTAAGGGAATACCTGCTAAAGTTGCTGCCACGATCCCTAAAAAGATAGAACCTTTTACTTTTCTTGCGTTTAAAACGCTAATCACGATCAGACCAAATAAAGCAACCAGTGCCCCGCAGATCGGTTCTGTATTCCCACCATTTCTCCACTGTGCAAAGTCTACCATACTTACCAGTGTAGACGGATTGCTGACAACGATACCTGCATTTTCAGTCCTATGATTGTAATGAAAAGCCCGATTCCCGGTGTGATCGCCATTTTAATAGATTCCGGTATGGCCCGGATGATCGCCTGGCGAAGGCCCACCACTGTGATCGCAATAAACAACACACCTGATAAAAATACAATGGTCAGTGTCTGGTTATAGGTATAACCCATTCCTAAGACTACTGTGTATGCAAAAATGCATTTAATCCCATTCCAGGTGCCTGTGCCAATGGTACTTTAGCATAAACAGCACAGAAAGGTTCCGATAAACGCACCGATACAAGTACCAATGAACACACCATTTGATACCTTTGCCGCCATTGCCACATCACCGGTGATCACAAATGGATCTGCTAAGATCTGTGGATTTAAGATCAGGATATAGGCAACTGTGATAAAGGTTGTAATGCCTGCCAATATCTCTGTACGCATGTTTGATCCACTCTGTGAAATCCCAAAAATCTTCCGAAAAAAACCTTCCCTTTTTCCATAAAATAAAGCCTCACTTTCACATATTTCCTTCACTAACAGCCGTCTGCGTTCTGGTGTTCACTATACCCCCCTTTTTGCGATTTTTTCTGATCTTTCCAGCCTTTAAGCTTCCCCGTTGCTCAAAGTATTTCATGCGCTCATCTATACCTGCAGGCTTACAGGATCTGCAGCCCACAGTTTTTCAGATATCTGGCATCGTGTCCTCTCAGAGTCTTTCCTGCACCTGATCTTTTTGCAGCTGATTTTCTGCCAGATGCATCTGACAAAAATTTACTCACAAGATCAGACACAGAAAGATTCCGAGAGAACATTATAAAAGGAGCCGCGATATGTGCGGCTCCTTACTGGAATCGATCTTCATCTGTCACCAAAACCGCACGCATTTATATACAACAAGTACTTACCTGCCATATACACTATGTAGTCAACTCTTTACGGTAGTTGGTAGAAACTCGGACCCATCTCCGGGATATACATATGAAATCTGCTTTATGAAGTTATCTTTATTATAAGATTAAAAAAGTCTGGTGTCTATTGATAATAAGTATCGAAAATATTTTTTTTGTTTTTGTGTATATTATACAATAATTTTGTTGATAATTTACATTTTTTGTGCAATCGTTCATCTTTTGATAATCGAGCGCTACAGCCTCTAACCTCAGCACTGTTATTTACTTTTTAGTTCTTAAACTCCCAAAAAGCCTTATTCCGTCTTTAGGATTTAGCACTATTACTTTTGGGAGTAATAAAATCCCCCCTTTTATTATAAACCGGCATATTTGCTGGTTTTTTTGTTACTAAAAATATTTGACAAAGTTTTTTTTACCCTTTGCATATATAGTGCTATAGTGTTATAATGGAGAAGGGTGATTTATATGTCGTATTTTTTAAAGAAAACGAAGAACAACAAAGGTACTTATCTGCAAATTTACGAAAGTTATTACGATCCTACTCGAAAATGCGGTGCTCATCGTTCTTACAAACCTCTGGGGTATGTACACGAACTTCAGGCTACCGGCATTGAGGATCCAGGTGCTGTTTTTTACCAAAGAGGTCCAGAAACTTAATCAGAAATGCAAACAGAAAAAACAGGCAGAAAAAGAACAACATATCTCCGATGTGTCTCCCGAAAAACATCTGGGGTATTTTTCCTTCAAAAATATCAATGACTCTCTCGGCTGTAAGCGGTTTATTGATCTCATGCAGACGGCAACTAATTTCAGATTTAACATTTTTGATATGATGTCTGCTTTAATTTATGCAAGAACAGTCCATCCCTGTTCGAAATCAAAAAAACTTATGATGAGGTTATCCCAAATCTCTTTGAAAACCACGATTTTTCACTGGACCAGCTGTATTCCGGTCTGGAGTACATTGGCTCCGAATACGAAAAGGTGATCGAGATCTATAACCACCAGATCGATCAGACATATCCGCTTGATACGGTCCACACATACTTTGATTGTACAAACTTTTACTTTGAGATTGATAAAGAAGATGATTTCCGACTGAAAGGCCCCTCAAAAAGAAAACCGCAGGGAACCGACGTCGGTATGGGCCTGCTCCTGGATGCCAACCAGATCCCTATCGGTATGAAAATGTATCCAGGAATGAAAGTGAAAAACCCGTTATACGCAACATCATTGATGATCTTAAAAAACGCAGTCACATATCCGGCAGAACGATCCAGATCGCGGATAAGGGACTTAACTGCTTTTAATAACATCGCACACGCATTGAAAGCTGGCGATGGATACATCTTCTCCAAATCTGTAAAAACTCTTCCTGAGACGGAAAAAACATGGGTCCTGCTTGAAAATGACTATGCAGACGTTAAGAACAAAAGAGGAGAGATACTGTACCGTATCAAGGAATGCGTAGATGATTTTTCTTATTCCTGCACAGATACCGCTGGACATAAAAAACAGTAAAACTTACAGAAAAACGGATCGTAACATTCAATCCAAAACTTGCCGCAAAACAGAAATATGAAATAAACCGGCAAGTCGAGAAAGCAAAAAGAAGCTCAAAGCCAGCCAGGCAAAAGATCCGAATATGGCGATAGTTCTAAATATGTTTCTTTTATTCCCACTAATAAAAAGGGAGAAGAAACAGAGGGTGCTGTAAAAGTTGAAATAAACGAAAAATCCATTGAGAATGCCCGCAAATTTGCAGGTTATAACATGATCGTTACTTCAGAGATCCACATGGCTGCGTCCAAGGTGTATGCTGCCTACCATAATCTCTGGCGCATTGAAGAATCTTTCCGTGTCATGAAATCCCAGCTTGATGCAAGACCTGTATATTTACAAAAACAGGAAACGATCACCGGACATTTCCTCATTTGTTACCTTGCGGTACTGCTGACCAGGATCTTACAGATACACATCTTAAAAAAACCAGTATGGTACCGAAGAGATATTTGATTTCATACGTGACTTCAGAGTTGCAAAAATATCTGACCGAAAATATATAAACTTATCACGGAATTCTTCTTTTATAAAGTTTTTTTCCGATCATACCGGACTTCCATTAACCTCTTATTTTATGGGTAATACCGATATTAAAAAGTGCTGAGCCATAGATTTTAGTCCATGGCTTAGCACTATTTCTTCAGTTCAACTCCGAAAGACAGGAGCGCTACAGCCTCTAGACCTCAGCACTGTTATTTACTTTTTAGCTCTTAAACTCCCAAAAAGCCTTATTGTAAAATCCCCCGCCCCATGTTATAATCAATGTGTTGTCGCACCCTATTCTGGCAACAGAAAGGAGGCGGGAGAATGGCTATATTCATATCTTTTCTAGTGTCGGTCGCAGCAGAAGTAGTTGGCTACTACATATGCAAATGGCTAGACAGACATGATCGCGACAATTAGCCTAAAGCGGATTCTCAACCGCACAAAGAGATGAATCCCCAGCAGCTGCAACTGCTGGGGGATTCTTTGGCGGTCAAATGACACACCCATATCTTTTCTCGGCTACCAACATTATAACATATGCTAACCCTAAATCAAGTATTCATCGTAATAAAAATGCCCTGCCGCTAAAATACCGTTACAGCCACAGCACCTCTACCTTATCCCCTGCTTTTACCGGTCCGCTTCCTGCCGGTATCTCGATCAGGCAGTTACAGCCTACCATACTGCGCATCTGCCCATTGGCCTGTTGGTCTGGAAGCCATACTTCCTTTCCTTCTGCTTTTCCTCTTAAAAGCGACGCCTTCTGCTGTTTTTGAGAAACCGGTTACAGCGGTAAGAGCTTCCCGGCGCAGTTTCAGATCGGATCGCCCATTTTTAATGACAGGATCTCACGTACAAACATTTCAAATGGGATTGCCGCAGAAAATGGATTGCCGGAAAGCCCTATAAACAAGACTCCGTCTTTTTTTCAGCTGCAAGGGTAGGCATTCCCGGTTTAATGGCAATACCGTGAAACAAGATCTCTGCCCCAATAGAAAGCAGCGCTTCTTCTGTCAGATCCTTCTGTCCTACGGAAACACCACCGGTGGTGATCACCAGTTCTGCCTGGTTTGCTGCTTCTTTTAATGCTTCTTCCATGATCTCCAGCTCATCTCCCACGGTCCGGCTCATCATTACCTGGGCGCCTAACTGGTGTAAACGTGCTTTCATGTATACAGTATTGGTATTATATATTTTTCCGGGAGTCAATGGTGTTCCCGGCTCTACTACCTCACTGCCTGAAGAAACCACTGCTGCTTTTACCCGCCTATAAACAGGCAGTTCCATAATGCCGTTTCCACTGGCAACAGCCAGAGCTGCTGCATCGATCTTTGTACCTGCGTGAAGCAATGTATGGCCTTTTTATACTCTTCTCCTTTAAAACAGATGCTGCAGCTAGGTTCTACCTCTTTATAAATCTGAACCACATCTTCTCCTTCATCTGTATCTTCCTGACGAAGGACACAGTCTGCGCCCACCGGGACCATTGCCCCTGTCATGATCCGGACTGCCTCTCCTGGTCTGACCTGCACATCCAGATGATCCCCTGCATAAATCTTTCCTGTAACCTTCAGCTTAACCGGGTTCTCTCCAGTGGCCCCTATGCTGTCCTTAGAGCACAAAGCATACCCATCCTGCGCAGAGCGGCTGAAGGGAGGCATATCAAGAAGTGCATACACATCTTCCGAAAGTACCAGCCCCAGGCAGTCCTCCAAAGTTTTTTTCTCTCTGTTTTTTCCATGTGTTACATGATCCATAAGGATATTAAGTGCCTGTTCCAGACTGATTCTCATGATCATTCCTCCTGTGCTTGCTTAATGTTCTCTCGAAATCTTACTTAAAAAGTCCCGTATATGCGCGAAAAAGGGAGGGGAATTTTTTCCTCTCCTTTACATCTCACTTATATACACTCAAATATCTGCAACCGCAGACAAAAACACATTTATAATAATTCCACTATCAAGCAGCATTTGCATCTGCTGATCAATTAACGATCTCAGCTCCGGCTGGCATCTTCTTCTCCGGTACCATTAAGGACAGATTTCCCTCTGCATCTTCTGCACACAGGATCATGCCTTCGGATACGACTCCGGCTAATTTAGCAGGCTTTAAGTTGGTTACTACCATAACCTTCTTTCCTACCATTTCCTCTGGTGAATAATGAGCCTTGATGCCGCTTACGATCTGGCGGGTCTTAGTTCCGATCTTTACCTGGGGAGCAGAGAAGTTTTTGGACTTCGACACTGCTTCGCACTTAACGATCTCACCGATCTGGAACTGCAGTTTTGCAAAATCATCGTAGGTGATCTCAGCCTTTGGCTCTAAGTCGATGCCGTCATCCTCAGCTGCCTCTTCTGCCGGTTTTGCAGTTTCTGCTGCTGCGGCTGCATGCATTTCCTCTACTTTTGCCATAACTTCCTTAATATCCATACGGGCAAAAAAGGATCTCAGGCTTGTCTGTTACCTTATTTCCTGAAGGATACAGACCAAAAGTATCCATTTCATCCAGCTCTCTCTTCTTTTGTATTTAACTGGGCTAAGATCTTTTCAGAAGTCTCAGGCATAAATGCCTCTAACAGGGAAGCACCGATGGTAATAGCCTCTGTCAGGTTGTAAAGAACAGTTGCAAGACGGTCTTTCTTAGCCTCATCCTTTGCAAGAGTCCATGGAGTTGTCTCATCAATGTACTTGTTGCATCTTCTGAAGATGCCGAAGATCTCTGTCATGGCATCTGCCACACGCAGCTGGGCCATCTTTGCGTCAACCTTCTTAACTTCATCTAATACAACAGCCTTTAAATCTTCATCAACAGCTTCTGCAACGCCTTTGTTTTCTACAACACCGCCAAAGTACTTGTTGCTCATGGAAATAGTACGGTTAACAAGGTTTCCAAGGATATTTGCCGGTCAGAGTTCATACGCTCTACCATCAGCTCCCAGGAGATAACGCCGTCATTTTCAAATGGCATTTCATGAAGCACAAAGTAACGTACTGCATCCACGCCGAAGAAATCTACCAGAGTATCTGCATAAATGACATTTCCTTTTGATTTACTCATCTTACCATCACCCTGTAATAACCAAGGATGACCAAATACCTGTTTTGGAAGGGGTACTCCTAAAGCCATCAGGAAGATCGGCCAGTAAATAGTATGGAAACGGATAATATCCTTACCGATCAGATGCAGGTCTGCAGGCCAGAGCTTCTTATACTGCTCAGAGCTGTTGCCCTCACAATCATAGCCGATACCGGTAATGTAGTTCGTCAGCGCATCCAGCCATACATAAATAACATGCTTTGGATCGAAAGATACCGGAATACCCCATGTCAAAGGTAGTTCTGGATACACACAGATCCTGAAGTCCCGGAAGAAGGAAGTTGTTCATCATCTCATTCTTTCTGGAAACAGGCTGGATAAACTCAGGATGAGCGTTAATGTACTCGATCAGCTGAGGAGCATATTTACTCATACGGAAGAAATATGCCTCTTCCTTTGCCGGCTTAACCTCTCTGCCACAGTCAGGGCACTTTCCATCTACTAACTGAGATGGAGTCCAGAAAGGACTCACATGGAGTACAGTAAAGTCCCTCATAAGCGCCTTTGTAAATATCGCCCTGGTCATAGATTTTCTTAAAAATCTTCTGTACCTGTGCTTCATGGTCAGCATCTGTGGTGCGGATAAACTTATCATAGGAAGTGTTCATCAGATCCCAGATACGCTTGATCTCCCCTGCAGCCTTGTCCACAAACTCCTTTGGTGTAATGCCTGCAGCCTCTGCCTTCTCCTCGATCTTCTGTCCGTGCTCATCAGTACCTGTCTGGAAGAACACATCATAGCCCTGGGCTCTCTTATATCTTGCAATACTATCTGCCAGCACGATCTCATAGGTGTTGCCGATATGCGGCTTACCGGAAGCATATGCGATGGCAGTTGTAATATAATACGGCTTTTTCTTACAATCCTGACACATATTTAAATCCCTCTTTCCATCCCCTTTTGGGGCATTCTAATGATGTAAGTATAAGCGTTTAGGCGGCTTTCGTCAAGACGCCCTATGCCACATACGTTGTAATTTTCCTACATATAATATATAATCATCTCAAAGAACGCCGTCCACTGCACTCTGGCATCAGGATGGTCATTGTATCCCAAAAAGGAGATTTCTATGAAACAGCGAACACAAAAATATCTGCATGCCATCCTTGCACTGGTATTATCCCTGTGCCTTATTACCGGCTGCTCACTTTTTCCAAACTCCACACCGGAAGCAGAAAAAATACGGTTTTGGAGACCACTGCAAAGCCGCAGGCAACGGCTCTTTGGAAGATCCTACCGACCAGCCAGACAAAACAGCTCTTTTGGCGGCCCAAAAGCCTTTGACCAGTTTACGGAAAACCTATTTAAGCAGGAAGCAGCCCAGTCCCTTCTCACTCTTCACTATACACTGGCAGACCCTGAAAACTACGGCATCACAGATTACGACCGGACACTTGGAACTGCCCTGGCCGAAGATACACGAAGAGACATGGAAGATGCAAAACAGGTCAAAAGCAGACCTTGATACCATGGATACCCGCCTTTTATCCAAAGACCAGCTGCTTACCTATACCATTCTTTCTTCCTACATTAATACCCTTCTGTCCTCTGATGGATTAGAGCTGTATGACCAGCCTTTATCCACCACCCTTGGCATCCAGTCCCAGCTTCCCATTCTTTTATCTGAATATACCTTTTACAAAAAACAGGATATTGACGATTACCTGTCTCTTTTATCATCCATTGATACCTATTATGACTCACTCATTGCCTTTGAAACACAGCGGGCCCAGGCCGGTCTTGGTCTGTGTGATACAGTCATTGACAATATCATCCGTTCCTGCAATGCCTATCTCATTGACGCAGACCACAGCTTTTTGGCAGAAACCTTTGCTTCCCGCTTAAATGAAATAGATGGTCTTTTCTGATCAGGAAAAAAGCTGATTATAAAGCAAAAAACAAAAAAGCCATTGACGAACATTTCGTTCCTGCCTATGAAAGGCTGATAACCGGTCTAGAAGGCTTAAAAGGAAAAGGGACCAATGACAAGGGGCTTTACTACTACCCGGAAGGCCGGAAATATTATGAATATCTGGTAAATGCCAGTACCGGAACTTCTTACAGTGATGTTCCTGCATTAAAACAGGCCATTAACAAGCAGATGGCAAGGAACTGACCGCTGTAAACCAGCTGTTAAATGATGATCCGTCTTTAGGCGATAAACTGGATACTTCCACTTTTACCCTTACAAAACCCCAGGACATTTTAGAAGATCTGAAAGCCCAGTGCCAGACAGATTTCCCCCTGTAAATGACTGTAACTATATTATCAAAACTGTACCTAAAACATTGGAAGGCTTTTTAAGTCCCGCCTTCTACCTGAAAGTGCCTATTGACCGGCCGGAGGATAATTCCATTTACATCAATAACAAAAGTACAGATTCCGATTCCCTCTACACCACTATGGCACACACGAAGGTTATCCGGGACATATGTACCAGACCCTTTATTTTAACCAGAAAAACACCTGTAACCTGCGGAATGTCCTTGATTTCCAGGGCTACACAGAAGGTTGGGGAACTTATGCGGAATATTATGCTTTTAATCTAAATAATGGCCTTGAAGAGAATATGGGACAGCTTCTGCAGCACAATTCCGCCTTTACACTTGCCCTTTATGCACTCCTTGATATTAATATCCACTACGAAGGCTGGAACATAGATCAGGTGGGTGAATATCTGAACATGTATTTCCAGCTGGAAGATCCATCTGTGATCTCATCTATTTACTATGAAGTGGTAGAAAACCCGGCCAATTATCTCTCCTACTATACCGGCTATCTGGAACTGTTAAACATGCAGGAAGAGGCAAAACAGCAGCTTGGAAATAACTTCTCCCTGTTAGAATTTAACCGCTTTATCCTGGATATAGGACCAGCACCTTTTTAGTGTGATCCGAAAATTATTTTTACACAGTGGCTGATACAAAATAGCAACAATAATTAGATTTATTAGACAATAATGTTAATTATTGTTAAAATGTTGTTAATAAATTTAATATCATCTTTTTAATATTAAAATCATGTTAATTTTCTGATAATATATTGACGTAATATGTCTGATGTGATATTTTGATTACATCAGACATCTTATTATTTTGTTGCATTGAAATCATCTGCTGGCAGACAACTGAAAACATGCTCTGAAAGAGGTCGGAAATTGAGATTGAGAGGGAACTATGAAAGGTATTAAAAAGCTGCTGTCCTATGTCACAAAAGTAGAATATGCCATTATGATCGTTGCGTTTGTCGCCATGGTAGCTGCCTACTTTGTAGCAGTCGTCAACCGCAACTTTATCAAGGCTTCCATGCCATGGACTGAAGAGGTAGCCATGTACAGCATGATCTATATGGCACTGTTAGGAACAGAAGTAGGTCTTCGTGACGGCACACAGGTTGCTGTTACCGCCATTATTGAAAAGCTTCACGGAACCACCAAAAAGTGGTCTCCATTGTTGAACAGATTGTATTAGAATCTTTACCGCTGTTATGTTAAAGGCTGGCACCGCCTTATTTTTAAACAGATTCAAACTGGTCAGACAACTCCAGTATTAAAGATCCCTATGTCTGCCATGTATTTTCACTGGTACTTACCTTTGGACTGATCTTATCGATCCAGACTGTGATCCTCGTAGAAAAGATCATAGATTTAAAGAATAAGGAGGCAGAAGCATGAGTGCAGGTATCATCCTTTTCGCAGCGTTTGCTGTATGTCTTATAGTAGGAGTTCCGGTTTCCATCTCCCTTGAGTGGCTTCCCTTTGCTCCGTAGTATTCGGTGGTCTGTCCGCTTCCTCCACCGTTATCGCACAGCGTATCTTCGGCGGACTGCAGTCCACTTCCATTATGGCCATCGCTTTCTTCGTGCTTGCCGGAAATCTGATGACCAAAGGTGGTATCTCCCGCCGTATCGTAAATTTCGCCAACTGTCTGGTAGGCAATGTGCGCGGCGGAATGAGCCTGGCACTGGTTTTAGCCTGCGCATTCTTCGCAGCCTTATCCGGTTCCGCTCCTGCAACTGTTATTGCTATCGGTACCATGCTCTACAACGATATGGTAAAGCTTGGCTACCCAGGTGGCTACCCGGACTGTTAGTTGTATCCGGTGGTGGACCGTACCCCCATCTATCATCATGGTCATCTGTACCTTAACAGGTGCTTCTGTTGGAAATATGTTTAAACAGGGCATGCTCATCGGTATCGTGATCATGATCGCTTGATCAGAAGTTCTCTTTTACGCAAAAAAAGGAAAACTGGCCAAAACAGGCTGTAAAAGCGCAGCCCTTCTGAGATCTTTAAGATCTTCTTAGATGCCATCCCGGCACTGATGACCCCCATCATCATCCTTGGCGGTATCTACTCCGGTATGCTGACAGCAACAGAAAGTGCTGCCATCGCAGTTGTATGGGCTGCTATTGCCGGACTGTTCATCTACAAAGAACTGACTGTAAAAGAACTGGTCCCCATTTTAAAAGATTCCTGCGAAAAGCTCTGCCATGATTTTATTCATCATCGCAGCTTCTACCGCTTTTTCCTGGGTATTTACCTTCTCAGGCGCTTCCCAGGCACTGGTAAACGCAGTTATCAGCATGCATTTAAATTCCGCGCTGTTCTGCTTCGTAGTTGCCATTATCCTGCTGATCTTCGGTACATTCATGGAAGGAACTGCTATCGCTGTTCTTTTAGTACCGGTCCTCTGGCCTATTGCCCAGAGTATGGGTATTGACGTGATCCACTTCGGCATGATCGTGTGCATCTCCAACATAGTTGGTACCATGACACCTCCGGTTGCAGTAAACATCTTCTCCGCTTCTACCGTATCCGGCCTGAAAATGGGCGATATTGCAAAAGCAGAGATCCCATTCCTCATTGGATATGTGGCTGTATTCTTCTGCTGCGTATTCTCTGAAACCTTCTGTACATTTTTAATCTGATGAAAAGGGACTGACTGCCCTTTCTCATAATTATGTTCTCCCGTGAGGACATAATTAGATACCTAACTTTTTCTCTTGCTAAAATCCCCCAGGTTTTACCTGGGGGATTTTATTGCTATTAATTGTCATTCATTTCTGCTCATATTGTTTATCCATGCCGCTTTGTTTCAGCTTTCCATCTGCCGCCCTAAAAATCCGCAGGCAGTGGCAGCCAGCTTTAGCTCCATTTCTCCAAACCGTGCTCTTGGCTCCCGGCTCATAATGGCTACTGCGCCAATGGCATCACCTTCACAGATAATAGGAGCTACCACCGGGCAGTAATCCCTCTAATTCTTCATCTACCAAACGGACAAAGCTTTTATTGTCTTTTCCTGCCTGAATAGTCTGACGTTCATTAATAACACGTTCCAGGCTCTGGCTGATAGCCTTTGCAGCAGCTCTTTTCTGGCTCCCCGGAAACAGCGATCACCTGATCCCGGTCTGTGATGCACACGATCAGCCCAGTCGCCTGGGACATGGCTTCTGCATACTGCCCGGCAAAAGCAGCCAGCTCCACCATAGGGGAATATTTCTTTAAAATGATCTCCCCTCACGGTCTGTAAATATCTCTAAAGGTGTTCCTTCCCGCAAACGCAATGTCCTTCGTATCTCCTTTGGTATCACCACACGTCCAAGGTCATCGATCCTTCTTACAATTCCCGTAGCTTTCATAATGTTTATTCCTCCTGCATATCACAAAACATTTCGGTTTCCATATTGTGTGTCTTATGGGTAGTATGTGGAAATGCGGGGGAAATATACACTGCTGCTTTCTATATTTACTTCCGTCCAGAAATTAAATTTTTATTTTTTATTACTTCACTTCTACCAGTTCGATCTTAAAGTTCAGCTCTTTTCCTGCCATTTCATGATTTGCATCAAAAGTAATGGTCTTTTCTGTTTTGTCAGTGACTTTTACAGGGAATGGCTGGCCCATCTGGTTTGTCAGATATACCTGCTGGCCTACAGTCAGATCCTCAGAGCCTGGAAGCTGCTCGATCTCCAGTTCAAAGATAGCATCCGGGTTTGGCTGTCCGTATGCTTCTTCCGGCATCAGGTGGATATCCTTCACCTCTCCCTACTTCCATATCTGCCACTGCCGCGTCAAAGCCCTTGATCATCTGGCCTGCGCCGCATACAAACTCTAACGGCTCGCCGCGGTCGTAAGAAGAGTCGAACTGTGTTCCATCATTAAAAGTTCCCTTATAATGGGTGCGGCATGTCTTTCCTACATTGCGTCCTGTGATTTCCATGATATTGTCCTCCGTTGGGGTTGCACTTATTTTTTTTTTCTGCGCTCATTATATTTTAGCATACCACACTTCTACAGCTCTGTCAGTCTTTTTTTTCCTTTTTTTCTGTCATCTTTCCCTCTTCCTCTTTTTTGTCAAATCAGCTATACTGATAAGGTAGGGGAAAGCAAACTAGAAAAGGGATATATTTATGGTTATCTACAAAGCAAAAAAACTATCAGGACTTAAGCCGCAAAGCTGCAAACATCATTTCTGCCCAGATCATCATGAAGCCGGACTGCGTATTGGGGTTAGCAACCGGTTCTTCACCTGTGGGCACCTATAAACAGCTAATCGAATGGTATAACAAAGGGGATCGGACTTTTCCAAAGTCACCACCATTAACCTTGACGAATACAAGGGCCTTGGCCCGGATAATGACCAGAGTTACCGCTATTTTATGAACACCAACCTGTTTGATCGTATAAATATTGACAAAGCCCACACCTTCGTTCCAGACGGCTTAGAGCCAGACCCGCAGAAAGCCTGCGCTGCCTATAATGAGATTATCCGCTCCCATGGCGGTATCGATCTGCAGCTTTTAGGCCTTGGACGAAATGGACATATTGGTTTTAACGAGCCCGGCGTAGCTTTTTGAAAAGAGACACACTGCGTAGATTTAACAGAAAGCACTATTGAAGCAAATAAGCGCTTCTTCGCCTCTGAAGATGATGTTCCAAAACAGGCCTATACCATGGGCATCAAAAACATCATGCAGGCAAAGAAGATCCTGCTTATTGCAGGGGGTAAGAAAAAGCAGAAGCCTTAAAGAATTCTCTTTACGGTCCTATCACACCATCTGTTCCCGCATCCATTTTACAGCTGCATAATGATGTGACCGTGATCGCAGACGAAGCCGCATTAAGCCTTATTATGTAACCTGCAGACCCACTTAAAAAAAGGATATTGTTGACTAAGGTCCGAAAGCCACCGGTACACATGACAGATGCGCATTTGGGAGAAAACTTTGTTCGTGGGCTTGCGCCGCCTATTGTCAGAACTGTGAACCAAACTCGCACGCTTTGCATGCTCAAACAGTGGTTCTCCGTTCTGACGCTATGCACGCCCACTCACGGATTTTCAAACAAATGCTTATTCTGTCATGCGTACCGGCGACTTTCTACGTTATTGGCAATAAAAAATGTAGGAGCAAACCAATAAACTGTTTTCATGCAGGAGGGGGTGGTGTACTTAAGTACGGCATTTTTTATGTGACATATCCAATACAGTAGAAAGGGCTCCTCCATGTATAATAAGCATTCGTTAGGCAATCGGAGCCCTTTTTGAGCATAGCGGACAGGGTGGAGGCATTGTTTGAACACGCGAAGCGTGTGAGTTTGCCGGAGCCCTGTCTAACTGGCGGCGGAACAAAAAGATCCTAAATTGCCGTGAATGCGTTTATACATGGAGGAGCCCTTTCGGACCCCTATTGAACTAAATCCTAACATTTATCAAAAGAACCTTGCTTCCCCAGTTGAATTTCCTTAAAAATATGGTATTCTAGGCTTTAAACATTGTATCTATACTATTATGGCTATTTTTTTTTGCGTTGATACTTTGTCGCTTTAAACTGACGAATGTATTACTGGCATCCGGTGCTGTCGTCGGATAATATGTTTGTTTACTTATAGAATCCTGTAGAAATGAGAGAAAACCATGAACCATTCAGAAACATTACTTGAAATAAAAGATGTGTGTGGAATTCAAGACCATGGCCGGAACGGTACATGCAGTGGACCACTTAAGCTATACGCTCCACCGCGGTGAGAAGCTTGGCATTGTGGGCGAGAGCGGAAGCGGAAAGAGCGTTTCTTCCCTGGCTATGATGCAGCTCGATTCCGAATCCTCCGGGCAAAGTCACAGGCGGACAGATCTTATATAATGGAAAGGATCTTGTAAAACTTTCTGAACGGGAAATGGAGAAAATCCGCGGCAGCGAGATCTCCATGATCTTCCAGGAACCAATGACTTCCTTAAACCCGATTATCCGCTGCGGCAAGCAGATCGCGGAATCGCTTTACAGCTTCACAGAGGAATGAAAAAGAAAGAAGCCATGGAAGAGGCCATTAAAATGATGCAGGCTGTTGGGATCGCCGTCCACAGGCCCGTGCTTATGAATATCCCCACCAGATGTCCGGCGGTATGCGCCAGCGTGTGATGATTGCCATGGCTTTGGCCTGTCAGCCGCAGATTCTGATCGCAGATGAGCCTACAACAGCTCTGGATGTGACTATCCAGGCACAGATCTTAGACTTGATCCGTGATCTAAACCAGACATGAACACCTCCGTTGTTTTTATCACCCATGATCTGGGTGTGGTGAGTGAGCTTTGTGCGATACCGTTATCGTTATGTACAACGGCCGTATGGTGGAGAAAGCGCCGGCACAGGAGATTTTTGAAACCTCTTCATCCGTATACACAGGGACTTTTAAATGCGATCCCGCGGATCACCAAAGAGCGTAAACCATTATCCACCATTGAAGGCATGGTTCCAAACCCGGTAGAACGCATGAGGGCTGCCGTTTCTGGCCGAGATGCCCAAAAGGCCTGAGACCGTGCAAAAAGAAAGAACCGCCGGTATTTGAGGTGTTGGGGAAGACCGCCAGGTACGCTGCTGGCTCTATGCACAGGCAGATAATGGAAGTCAGGAGGCAGTGACCAATGGCTGATGAAAAAGAACAAAGACGTACTGGTCCATGCCGATCATGTAAAGGTATATTTTAAAGGAAAAGATAAAAAATCCGGAGCAGTCCGGGCCGGTCGATGATGTCATTTCGACATTATGAAGGGGAGACATTTGGCGTGGTTGGTGAGTCTGGCTGCGGAAAGAGCACGCTGGGCCGCACTCTCATCAAACTGATCCCGGCAACGGATGGCCATATTTACCTGGACGGGGAAGATATTTCCGGTTTAAAGGGAAGCGCCTTAAAGCAGATGCGAAAGAAAGCCCAGATCATTTTCCAGGATCCTTCCGCATGCTTAAACCCAAGACGTACGGTGCGCCAGATCATGATGGAACCGTTCGAGATCCACCATATGACAGGTTCCATGGACGTAGACGCAAGGATCGAGGAGCTGCTTCACTTAGTAGGTCTTGACACCTACCATTTAAGCCGTTATCCACACGAGCTTTCCGGCGGACAGAAACAGCGTATCGGCATTGCCCGCGCGCTGGCACTGGAACCGGAACTCATCATCTGCGATGAAGCGGTTTCTGCTCTTGACGTATCGGTCCAGGCACAGGTCTTAAACCTGCTCCAGGAATTAAAAGGAACATCTGGGACTGACGTATTTCTTTATCTCGCACAACTTAAATGTTGTGTACCAGGTCAGCAACCGTGTAGGTGTTATGTATCTGGGAAAGATGGTGGAGATCGCCGCCTACGACCAGCTGTACGCGAAGCGTTACCATCCGTACACGGAGGCACTTGCTATCCGCAATCCCGCAGGTTGACGCGATGGAGGCCAGGAGCGCATCCACTTAACAGGTGAAGTTCCAAGTCCTTCTAACCCGCCTTCCGGCTGCCCGTTCCACATCCGCTGTCCGAAAGCCTGCGATATCGGTGCTCCAAAGAGAATCCCACAGTTAAAAAGAGATTGAAAAAGGTCATTTTGTGGCATGTCATTTATACCAGTAAATGAATTTTACCAGCACATAAAATATTGCTTTATCACAGCTTTTTAAAGCTGTATCAATAAGTACTAAATGTTCTCTCGGAATCTTTCTGTGCTTGATTTAGTGAGAAGATTTTTTGTCAGTTGCCCCCAAATTTATGAATAATGAATGGCGTTGCGTCCGCCTCAGGACCGTTCAAAATCGGCACAAAAATTTGCAGGAAAGAGGAGGACATCTAAACAAGAGGAGGATTTAATTATGAAAAAACAAAAAGCTCTTAGCCTTCGCCCTCTCCATGGTAGTTGCAGCAGGCTGCACGGCATGTGGCGGCGGACAGGCATCCACAGACACTTCTGCAGCAGGTTCATCTGGCAGCACCCAGGCAGAAAGCAGTTCCACCGGCGACAACACTGTTATCGTTGCCATGGGTTCTGGCTTCTCCACTCTGGATCCTGGTTATGTTTACGAAAAAAGTACCCACAGCTGATTGTAAATGCCTGCTATGAAAACCTGTTTAAGTTCTACGAAAACAATGGCACACCACAGCCTTGTCTGGCAGATACTTACGAGTTTTCTGAAGACGGCTTAACATTGACTGTCAAGTTAAAAGACGGCCTGACCTTTGCAAGTGGCAATAAGATCACATCTGCTGATGTTGCATTCAGCATCAACCGTACCAAGAACTTAAAGGGAAATCCTTCTTTCATCTGCGATACCATTGAAAGCATTGAAACTCCAGATGATGCTACTGTGATCTTCCACTTAAATCAGCCGGACAGCGCAATTCTTTCCAAGCTGACTTACAGTTCTCTGGCTATCTTGACAGCGCTGTTGTAAAGGAAAATGGCGGTACTGATGCAGAAGATGCTTCTTCCACTGATACTGCACAGAGCTTCCTTGATAATGCAAGTGCAGGAAGCGGCATGTATGTGCTGACCAGCTACACTCCGGATGAGGAAGTGGTTCTGGAGAAGAACCCGAACTACTGGGGTGAGGCAACCAACGTAGACAAATACATCTTAAAGATCCAGCCGGATGCGAACACCCAGATGATGACTTTATCTGCCGGAGATATTGATGTTGCATTAAACCTGACTGACGATACTTTAGAGGAACTGGGATCTGCTGAAAATGTTGAGATTGTAAACGGAACCACCAAGATGATCGGTTTCGTTATGATGAACATGAACGAAGAATACGGCGGACCTGTTTCCAATCCAGATGTGCAGAAAGCCATCCGCAAGGCTTTGGATTACTCCGGAATCCGCATGATCTGCGGTGACGGCACCTTAACTCCATATTCTATCATTCAGGACGGATTTATGGGAAGCAAGGGAACACGCCCAGATGACTACACTAACATCGAAGAAGCAAAGCAGCTGTTAGCTGACGCCGGTTATCCGGACGGCTTTGACGTAGATATGACTGTTTCTGACCTGGATATGGAAGGCATCCTTTTAACTGACCTGGCCCAGAAGGTAAAGGATGACTTATCCCAGATCGGCATTAATGTAAATATCACCACTCAGGCATGGGCAGCAGGCTATGGCGATGAGTACCGTAATGGCACCCTTGGCTTCACTGTTATGTACTGGGGCGTAGATTACAGCGATCCTAACGTACAGCTGGAATTCCTTCCAGGCGGTACTGTAGGACGGTAAGAGCCGGATGGACTGCTGAAATGGATCCTGAACTGGCTGCTATGTACAAAGAAGCAATGGAAGCAACTGACAATGACGCCCGCACTCAGGTTCTGGAAAACATCCAGGATGCCATGTATGAGGATGGCCCGTTCATCGTCATTGCACAGGCTCCTGCTCATATTGCCCACAGCACCAGATTAGATGGCGTAGATATCTTTGATTCCTATACCATTGATCTGACTGCAATAAACGTAAAGTAAAATAACGCAGAGAAAGGTACCAGATCCAAATGGGAGAGTTGAAATTTATTGGAAAACGCGTGGTTTATCTGGCAGTTATGCTGTTCGGCGTTGCCACCCTGGTGTTCATCCTTAACAAAGATGATACCTGGCGACCCGGTAGTTGCAAACCTGAGCCAGAGAGCTTTAAATGATCCGGAGATCGTAGCGGCCTACCGTGCAAAGCACGGACTGGATAAGTCCGCTCATTGTGCAGTATATCTATTACATCCGTGATCTTCTGCACTTTGACCTGGGAACCTCTATCCGAACCAGCCGTCCGGTACTGGACGATCTGGCAAGATGCTATCCCGCTACTCTGGAACTGGCCCTGTTTTCCATCGTGATTGCTTCTGTTTTTCGGCATCCTGTTTGGTATTATTTCTGCCATTCGCCGAAACAGTATCTTCGATCAGATCGTCCGGGCCATTTCCGTAACCGGTGTCAGCATCCCGGCATTCTGGTTTGCCCTGTTAATGCTGTATTTCTTCTACTATAAACTGAAGATTTTCCCGGGACCGGGACGCTTAAGCAATTCTTTCTCTGCCCCGGCCTCCGTTACGGGAATGTATGCTGATCGACAGTCTGATCGAGGGAAATCCGGCAAAAAGCCATGGATGCCATCCGTCACCTGATCCTTCCAAGTATTGTTCTGGCTGCCTTTACCATGGGCCTGATCACCCAGAACCACCCGTTCTAACCTGTTAGATGCCTTATCTACTGACTATGTCCGCACAGCAAAGGCAAAAGGCTTAAACAGTCTCTGCCTGATCTTAAAACATGCACTTGGAAATGCACTGATCCCGGTTATGACCGTTATTGGACTGGGACTTGGAAACCTTCTTGGCGGTATGGTATTAGTAGAAACCATTTTCAAATGGCCGGGAGTAGGCCAGTGTGCTTACGAATCCGTCATGGCAGCTGACTATCCGGCGATCATCGGCGTGGCGCTGCTGATCGCATTAAACTATATGATCATCAATACAGTGGTTGATATCCTTTACGGCATTATCGACCCAAGAGTGAGGTGCAATTAACCATGATCCATTCCCTGAAAAAATTATTAAAATCCAATTACCTGTTTACACTGGGTATTTTGATCTGTCTTGGATGGATCTTAGCAGCTGTTTTAGCACCTGCTATTGCTCCTTACGACCCAATCACACAGGATCTGTCCATGCGTTTAAAGGCACCTTCTGCCATCCACTGGTTCGGCACAGATAACTTTGGACGTGACATTTTCAGCCGTGTGATCTACGGCGGACGTTATTCTCTTCTTGCAGGGTGTCTCTCCGTTATCATTGCAGGCATTATCGGCACCTTTTACGGCGCACTGGCCGGTTACGCAGGCGGCTGGCTGGATAATGTGATGATGCGTTTTTCGAAATGATCCTGTCTTTCCCATCCTTGATCCTGGCAATGATCATCAACGCAGTTATGGGCTCCAACCTGTTCAACACCATGTTTGCCCTTGTCATTGTTTCATGGCCTACTTACGCACGCCTGATGCGAAGCGTTGTTCTAAGCGTAAAGGAAAATGAATACGTGAATGCAGCGGAGGCCCTTGGTGCTTCACGCATGCGTATCCTTTTAAAAGAGATCATCCCAAACAGCGTCAGCTCCGTATTGATCATGGCTACCACAGATATCGGAAACAAGATACTGATGTTCTCTACTTTAAGCTTCTTGGGACTTGGTTCCGCCCCGCCAACACCGGAATGGGGAATGATGGTTTCTGACGGCGTAGATTACTTCAATAAATTCTGGGTTGCCGGTTTTCCGGGACTTGCCATTTTCACCATGGCAGTAGGTGCCAATTTCATTGGCGATGGTTTAAGAGACCTGTTAGATCCGAAACTGAGAACACAATTTTAATGGCAAACTTTCTCATCTGTCCTACATGCAGATATGTAAAAAGCAAGGTTGCCTGACAACACTATCATAGTACAGTATTATGGCGCCGGAAGGCTGGTTTTCAGCCCCGGCGCCATGAATTTATAAAAAAAGTTATAAAGGAGAATATTTATCATGAATGAAGCAAGAGCAAACCGTATTCTGGCTGCCTTAAAAAGAACAGGGCGTAGATCAGATGCTCATTACCGATCCAATGTCTATCTGCTACCTTACAGGGATTTCCATGGCTCCCTATTGAGCGTTTTTATGCACTGCTGTTAAAGGCTGACGGACATCATTACTATTTCTTAAACCACCTTTTCAATGTCCCCGGTGATGTAGGTGTTGAAAAGTATGGTATTCCGACACAGATCCGGTACCGGAGATCGTTGCCGCCCATCTGGATAAAAATGCTATTCTCGGCGTAGACAAGGACTTAAAAGCACGCTTCCTTCTGCCTCTTATGGAAATGAAAGCTGTTGCCGGCTTCGTAAACGGCTCTCTGGCTGTTGATATCACCAGAGGTGTAAAAGATACCGAAGAACAGGAAAAATGCGTATCTCTCTGCTATTAACGACAAAGCCATGGCTAAATTCAAGGGTCTGATCCATGAAGGCATATCTGAAAAAGAAGTAGCTGACCAGATGCTTCAGATCTACCTGGATCTGGGCGCAGATGGCTATTCCTTTGAACCATTAGTTGCCTTTGGCGCAAATGCTGCTGACCCACACCATTCTCCCGACGATACTGTTGTAAAGCCTGGAGACTGCGTTCTTTTGACGTAGGCTGCATAAAAGACGGCTACTGCTCTGACATGACCTGTACCTTCTATTTCAAAACTGTAAGCGATGCCCACAGAAAGTATATGAGACCGCCAAAGCAGCTAACGAGACTGCTATCTCAAAGATCCGCCCGGGCGTACCCTTATGCCAGCTTGATGCTGCTGCCAGAGACCTGATCTCGGCCGAAGGATGGGGACCAAACTTCAATCACCGCCTTGGACATTTTATCGGCCTTTCCGAGCATGAATTCGGTGATGTTTCCTCTGCAAACACCTGGCAGGCAAAACCAGGAATGATCTTCTCCATTGAACCAGGCATCTACTTAACCGGTGATACCGGCGTCCGCGTAGAAGATCTGGTGCTGGTAACAGAAAATGGTGTAGAAGTATTAAACCATTATCCCAAGGAACTGCAGATCATCGGATAAAATTTAGGATTTAGTTCAATAGGATCGAAAAAGGGCTCCTCCATGTATAAACGCATTCACGGCAATTTTGTCCATTTTGCTCCGCCGCCGATTAGTCAGGTCTCCGGCAAACTCGCTCACTACGTTCGCTCAAACAGTGCCTCCAACCTGCCAGCTATGCTCACAAAATGAACAAAATTGCCTACCGAATGCTTATTATACATGGAGGAGCCCTTTCTACTGTATTGGATATGTCACATAAAAAATGCCGTACTTAAGTACAATCCCCTCCTGCATGAAAACTGTTTATTGGTTTGCTCCTACATTTTTATTGCCAATAACGTAGAAAGCCGCCGGTGTACATGACAGAATAAGCATTTGTTGAAAATCCGTGAGCGGGCGCGCATAGCGTCAGAACGGAGAACCACTGTTTGAGCACGCAACGCGTGCGAGTTTGGTTCTGCAGTTCTGACAATAGGCGGCGCAAGCCCACGAACAAAGGATTTTCATTCAAATGCGCATCTGTCATGTACACCGGCGGCTTTCGGACCCTTCGGAAATCTTTCGGACCTTAGTTGATTAAATCCCAATATTCTTTTTATAAAATATGTACTCTCTACATCTATCTTCTAGTCATAAGCCATTGATAATAACTGATCAGCCACTGATAATTATTATAATAAGAAATACATGCAATTACTGTCAATGCTGCAAGAATACCTGTTTTACAGCCTTATTACCGATCCGTCCCAGTATCCGGATCAAAATGTAAAGGTCTACACAACCGATCAATAAGCTGATACATAAAGGTCCTGAAACTGAGCCAAACAATGTTGCTGAAAATCCCATCATAATACGTGACATGGCACCGATAAACAATGTCCACAGGATACCGGCTGCTTCCCATTTATCATCAAATATATTCCAGACCGCAGCTACCACCAATAATGTGATCCGATCAAAACTGCAAAAGATACCATACTTCCATCTGTATCCGGAAGCCCCCATGAAAAGTCATGATACATGATAAAAATTCATAATCCGTACACATTTCAAAAATCTGAAAAAGTACCAGTGCTGTCGCCGGATCAGTGCTTTTAACTTTTTCCCTGCATCACGATTGCTGCGATAAACAATAAGACACACAGTATCATAAATACCTGTACCGGCTGAAAATAAATATTTGCGGCAGTTGCTGTAATACCTTCTGTTATCTTATTTGCTGCTGTCCAGTTTTCATATCCCGGAACAGAAAACGTACCATCAACAGAACCGCTTCTGATCCTATGTCCCGGCGCCAGCATCAAAAAGTGCCAGTCCGGCTACATCCTCTGCTAAAAATAATACCGCCGGAATATTCACTTTTTATCATGTCATAAAATACCAGAAAATATAACCGCACAGCATACCACCTAAAACGCAGGCTGACTGCTCCTGATTGCTGGCAACAACGCCCAGAGCACCGCCTAAAACAGCAACTGCCTTCGCCCGATCGTTCTGCCTGTATTTTCCGTAAAGATACACCACTGCAGCCAGACACATGATACTTCCGATGCGGGTATAAACATAGTTGCTATTTGTAAGGATAAACCAGCTGACAACAGATAGCTTACCGGAAAGCACATGATCAGCAGACAGCCCAGATAAAACGTTTCTGTTTTCAGGGTTTTATTGCTGCCCCCATCAATGTTTTACTTGCTGCTGAAACAATATACGCAGCCAGCCAGACTCCCATCGTATATAATACCACATCCACTGCCATCCACATCTCAAACGGCCACTGTCCCATAAATGCACCTAAAGGATGCGTAAACCATTTTCCATTTACCGGTAAACATATATTTAATGTATTCCTGATGATTCATGGTCAGCATGCGTTCCTGAGCTACCACATCATCGGAATAGATAAACATTTTCTGTTGCATATACTGTGTTTAAACAGCACCAGGATCACACCAGATAAGATCCAATTTTTCTTATTTTCCTTTGTTTCCATTATCCCCCTTTTTTCTGTTTCGCCGATCAATCTATAAAATGCCACTGGCAAGTATACTATACCTATTTGCAAGTTACAATCATTGATTTTCCTCCCCTTTTCAAGTAAAATCTACATAGTACATCGTTTCGTAAATGTAAAAACAGAACGCATACACTATTTCATCTCAGGAGGACACGCCATGACAAACCCAAAAGGCTACGCTCCATATGGCAAATGGAGCAGATATTGTAATAGAACTGCTGCCCCTGGGCAGCGCCAAATACTGTAAACAGCTTTATCTATGCTGCTTCCCATGGATATTTAGACCATCACGCCATTGAACGCATTGTTCCGGGAAACTGGGTGGATGTAAGCTATACTGCATTTGGTCATAAAGAGCTTCAGTATCTTATCCCTAACGAATTTACATTACATCCTGATATATTACACCTCTTGACTCCCATCCAGGCTGTGTCTGCATGGGCGGATACGGTGAAGCAGGGCTGGCAAGCTGCGAATTTTTCTTCCCCTGCGTGACTGTCCGGACCACAAGGGAACCTATCCTGTGTTTGGGAAAGTCATTTCCGGCATGGATGAGATTCGCCGGATCGCAGCCCTTAAGACTGTTCCTGTGGATTTCCCGATCCCCAGGCGTAGAAGTAAATAAACCTGTAGACCCACAGGTCATCGAAACCGTGGAATTAGAACTTTACGGTGAGACTTATCCCGAACCAGTCCGGGTGGAAAACCCAAAAATGCCTAAATGCTGGCCCAGGCTGTAACTATTTTACTGCAAACTGAAAAATCCCCAGACAATCCATTTCCAGATTTGCCTGGGGATTTTTCGTTATAGTTGAATTGTAACGTATTTTCTGCTTTTTATTTTATGCACTTGTATTTTCCTTTTTTCAGCAGACACCACCGGCTCCCCAGGATACTCGATGCACATAAAACTCATATCCATTGATCACCCTGGTAGTGCCATACACGTCTTTACGTTTAAAACCTTTCCCATAATTAGCATGCACATGGCCATGAAGAAAGTATTTTTGGATGATATTTATCCATCAGTTTCAGAAAAGCCTTAAATCCCCGGTGGGAGATCTTCCATATCATTCAGCTTATAGGCCGGCGCATGGGTTACAAGTATATCAAATCCCTTATGCCACCACAATTTCCACCACAGTTTCCGGATACGTGCCCTCATTCTCCATTCTGTATACTGGTTTGATGCCCCTGGTATATATTCCATGGAACCTCCCAGCCCCAGAATACGCACACCCTTGTATACATAAATATTATCTTCAATACAGATACAGCCTTCCGGCGGTTTTTGCTCATATTTTCCGTCATGATTGCCTTTACATACAAAAGAGGGGCATGGCACAATGTAGCAAAAATGTAAGATATTCCGGAGGCAGATCACCGCAGGAAATGATCAGATCAATATCCTTCATCCGTTCCGGATCATAATACTCATATAAAAGCTTTGATTCCTGATCTGCAAATATCATTATATTCATTTATCATTCTCCGTCTCTGCCTGTCCGGCCGTCTTGATTCCCTGAAGCTGCATCAGTTCCTGTGCACGCTCATTCATCTCTTCAATCTCTGGAATATAGCCAACCACATTCTGGGCAAGCCAGTTCATGGTAATGATCTCCTCAGCCTTTAAAGCTTTTTCCCTGGGTGCATTTAGCACTTCCATCCTGTGCATAGATCAGGCCATCAAATGGATGGAAGCTTCCTGCTCGGATGGGTTTTTCAAAAATTCGATCAGTCTTCTGGTGCCATTCGGGATATTTTTCAGAACATATTACATCGATCACATCTGCTGACATTCCCCACCAGTAGTTGACCGCCTTTTTCCCTTTCATGGACTCAATCTCTTCTGTGCTCTTAAAAGCGAGACGGATGATCTGTTCATAAAACTTCCCCCAGTGCCATACCGGCATAGCAAGGTTTTTAATAGTCCCGTCTTCTTTTTTCAGATAAAGACCATACTCTCTGGACGGGTGATCCGGATTGATCATGTCATGACCGGAAATATATCTGATCCCTTTATCATGCAAAATGTCCTCTGTATGCTTCTCTTTCTTTCTTCTGGCCCATTCCAGATGAACCTCTACATAAGGATTGACCATTCTGGCTCCCAATGCAAATGCATTGATATCTGCTAACATTCCATATGTAGGCTGTTCTGCTATATATCCCAGCTTGTCTTCTCTTGAAAGTGCAGCTGCAATAGCTCCCATAAGGAATTTTGCTTCATACATCCTTGCATAGTAATTGCACACAGAAGAATAGGACATATTAATAGAACAGTTATAAAATTTAATATCCGGATAAAAAGCCGCTGAACGTACACTCTGGTTCAGCATTCTGGATGTAATGGTAAAAATAATGGTGCAGCCTGCTTTTACTTCCTTTTCGATGGCCGCTGCCACATCGTCTTCTGTCTCCACATGATCCACTACCATAGTCGTCAGTTTTCCGGGAAATACCTGCTCCAGATACATTCTTCCAAGCTCATGTCCGTAGATCCAACGGGACGTTTCCGCTGTTCTTCCGTAAATAAAGCCTACTTTTTAATCCACTGGGGATTTCTTCCTGAGGAAGGAACCATTTTAAAATAGCCGGTTTTATCTTCTTCTACTTCCTGAGGATCCTGGATCAGCTCAATCTTATTTCCCCTGTTAGCCAGCTGGATCTCTTCCCAGATGCGCATCAGCGCACGATACATCTCCCGTTCTGTCTGTCCCTTTACATTATCATATCCGTAACCTTCAATATATACTAAAAATGCATCTCCTCTGTAAGCTTCAGCCTGTCTCCATGGGCCATCTGGAAAGCCTTTTGCAAAACGGCCATAAGCAGAGCGGAAATATATCCGTTCTTCCTCCGTCCATATCCGATCCGGTTTCAATCCCATCAGCTTTAAAAGTTCGTTATATCTTCCTTCCTTGCTGAACCACACATCACAGTTGGATGAAACCTTATAAAAATCCAGAAATTCATAATACAGCCTGTTTTCCAGATCATCCGTACGTTTCGGGATCAGGCGGATCACTGTTCCGGGAATGCTGTAGGCCCCCCAGATATTTCATGACACTGACCCTTTTATTTCCCTCCTGGACATAAAAACGGTTCATAAACTCATATGCCACTATAGGATCATTGATGCCGTCTTCTACCTGGTAATTGTAGAGGTTCTGCCATTTAATAGCAAACTCAGAACGTTCTGTAAGAAGCGGCATAAAATTATTTGCAAAAGAAATAGACCGTTCCGCTGTCTTAGTTCCCACCAGCTTCGACAATGGTATATCCATCGTCCCCAATGACACCTGTGATACGATATCCGTATAAGATAAGGCTTCATCTAACACCGGAAGATAAGGATATTCTCCCTTTGCCACTGAATCCTGGTACTGTTTTTTGCCCAGCTTTAGCGCTGCTCCATATTCTGTATCTGACATGTTTTATCCCTTTTCCTTCCCTGCTCTGTTTTTATATCGTCTTTACCTGTTATTATCTGTTTTTTTCTTCTACGTTTATTATAAACATCTGCCATTCATCCTGCAAGATGAATCCTCTTTACAAAAAATAAGTGGATTTTTTATGCAATTTCTGCTAAAATGAGGTTATTAATAAGGTTATTGAAAAAATTATTCAGAATACAGGAGGAACCCACTATGGACGAAAATGTGAAAAAGAGAAATGAATGTCTGGCACAGACTGTGATCAAGGGTCTTCAGTCACGTAACATGTCCGGCTACTATGCCCCAAGCAAAGAAGCTGCCTTAAAACAGGCATTAGAGCTGATCCCACAGGGAAGCAGTATTGCCATGGGAGGCTGCATGAGTGCCCATGAGATCGGACTTATCAAAGCCCTTGAAGCAGGAAATTACAATTATATCGACCGCTATAAAATGGAGCCCAGAGAAGGACTTATGGCTGCTTACAATGCAGATGTTTTTCTTTCCAGTGCAAATGCCCTTACAGATGACGGTATCTTAATAAATATTGATGGCAACTCCAACCGCGTTTCCTGTATTGCCCAGGGTCCTAAAAAGTGATCTTCATTGTGGGAATAAACAAGATCTGCAGCGACCTTGACAGTGCCATGAAACGTGCCAGAAATATTGCTGCACCTGCCAATGCCCAGAGATTCGATATTAAAACCCCATGTAAAGAGACCGGAAAATGCTTTGACTGCAAATCCCCGGACACTATCTGCTGCCAGTTCCTTATTACAAGATACTCCAGACACAAAGACAGGATCCATGTGATACTGGTAAATGATACTCTTGGGTTCTAAGTCTGACCGTCACACAACATAGTCCAAAAAGATCCCCCTTCAGAAAGGAACTATCATCCATGGAAGACCGTTTAGCTGTCATCAGCTGTATTATAAGTGACCCGGAATCTGTTTCCATTATGAACGAAAAGCTCCACCTGCGTGCCCACATGATCATCGCAAGACTGGGAGTTCCCTGCCGCGAATACGGCGTATCAGTAGTCAGTGTTGTACTTCATGGAACCCAGAATGAGATCAGCTCCTTTGCAGGAGATCTGGGAAAAGTTAAAGGTGTGAAGGTGAAATCCATCCAGGTGCCGGTAACTGATCCTCTGCCTGAAAATACAGACAGCCAATGACTAGTATAATTCACGATAATTACCGATCCCTTTACACGCAGGATAAATTTTCATGTGCAAGGAAGCTGAATGAGGCGATGCCGGTAGCATCGTCGATTGAAGCTGACGCGGCAGATGGAAATTTAGGCAAGTGAAAGGGCGGATAATTATTGTGGATTATACTAAAGCTAAAAGCTGCGGACTCTTACATCCGCAGCTTTCTTAACCCCTTTAATATCTCCTCTGCTTTAAACAGCATATCTTCGATAGTAATGCCTTTTGGCTTTTTCTTTCCACATAATGGAACACCGGCACTTCTCCAGGTACCAGCTTTAAGGCACCACCGTAGGAATTTACCAGATCCGGTATACCTCCTACATTGATCTTCGCCTTCTGGTACATAGTCAGCTTCACTTCTTTTCCTTCACCAGAACCTCTGTCACATAACACTTATGTGCCAGGGCACGCACTCTGGCAATGACCAGAAGATTTTCCACACTCTTTGGAATATCCCCAAAACGGTCCACCAGTTCATCCTGCATATCCATGTATTCATCTTCTGTCTCAATGGCAGAGATTCTCTTATAAATATCCAGTTTCTGATACTCATTTTTAATATATGTGACAGGAATATAGGCATCAATGTCACATTCCACGCTGGTAGCATAGGAATCTTCTTCCGTTTCCTCACCTTTTAATGCCAGAACCGCCTGGTTTAACATTTTGCAGTAAAGATCGTATCCGACTGCTTCCATGTGCCCATGCTGCTCTGCGCCAAGAACATTTCCCGCACCGCGGATCTCCGATCACGCATGGCGATCTTAATACCGGAACCAAGCTCCGTAAACTCCCGGATTGCCTGAAGGCGTTTTCCGCTTCTTCCTTTAAAAGCTTATCCCTCTTATACATTAAAAATGCATAGGAAGTGCGGTTGGATCGTCCTACGCGTCCACGGAGCTGATACAGCTGCGAAAGTCCCAGACGGTCTGCATCGTGGATGATCATGGTGTTGGCATTTGGAATATCAAGACCGGTTTCAATAATGGTAGTGGATACTAAAACATCGATCTCACCATTAATAAAATCAGTCATGATCCGCTCTAACTGATGCTCATGCATCTGTCCATGGGCAAAAGTAACTACTGCATCCGGCACCAGCTTCTGGATTCTTGCCGCTACCTCATCAATATCTGTTACCCGGTTATATACATAATACACCTGGCCTTTTCGTGCCAGCTCCCTGTTAATGGCTTCCCGGACCATTTCCTCATTATATTCCATTACATAAGTCTGGATAGGCGTACGGTCTACAGGCGGCTCCTCAAGTACGCTCATATCCCGGATCCCCGCAAGGCTCATGTGCAATGTTCTTGGAATAGGAGTTGCGGTCAGAGTCATAACATCTACATTTTCCTTTAACTGCTTGATTTTTTCTTTATGGGTCACACCAAAACGCTGTTCTTCGTCGATCATCAGAAGACCCAGGTTTTTAAACTTTAAGTCTTTGGAAAGCACTCTGTGAGTGCCGATCACAATGTCTACCATGCCTTTTCGCAGGTCTTCCAATGTCTTTTTCTGCTGGGATGGGGTGCAGAAACGGCTTAACATATCAATCCGCACCGGAAAATCCTTCATTCGCTGCACAAATGTATTGTAATGCTGCTGCGCCAGAATTGTCGTCGGCACCAGATACACTACCTGCCTGCTGTCCTGGACTGCCTTAAAAGCAGCCCGAAGAGCGATCTCTGTCTTGCCATAGCCAACATCACCACAGATCAGCCGGTCCATGATCTTGCGGCTTTCCATATCCTTCTTCACTGCTTCAATAGCATCTAACTGGTCATCCGTCTCCTCATAGGGGAACAGTTCCTCAAATTCCTTCTGCCATACCGTATCTTCCCCGTACTGATAACCATTTTGCGCCTGACGGGCTGCATAAAGCTTTACAAGATCCCTGGCGATTTCTGAACAGCCCCTTTACACGGGTCTTTGTCTTATTCCACTCAGTTCCGCCTAACTTATTCAGTTTCGGCTTTTTGGCATCTGCACCGGCGTATTTCTGGATACTTTCCAGTCTGGTGGCCGGAAGATACAGATTTCCCCGTCTCCATACTCGATCTTAATATAGTCCTTAATGACCTTGTCCCGCTCTACCTTTTCAATTCCCTTGTAGATACCAAGACCATGTTCCTCATGGACTACATAATCTCCTACTGCCAGTTCCGAAAAGCTCTGAATGGCTTTTCCCTGGTAATTGCTCTTTTTCCGTCGTTTTTTCTTCTTTTCTGTGCCAAACATGTCACCTTCTGTAATGATGACATATTTGATCAGGGGATACTCAAAACCCCGGTGGATATTTCCATAGGTAACTAAGATCTCACCTGGAGCCGCCTTATGTTCTTCCCCTGTTCCATCCGGACAATAAGCCCGCAGATCATATTCCCGCAGGTCACTGGCCAGCCGGCTGGCTCTTGTCCTGGACGCAGACAGTAAAACCACCCTGTAGCCTTCTTTTTTCCATCGGGTTAGATCGCTTATGAGCATGTCAAAACTGTTCTGATAGGAGTTTACGTTGCGTACATCAAAGCTGAATTTTTCCTTTACCTTCATGCCTGGAAGCTTCTGGTCAAGACCGGTAAGCATCACTGTATAAGGGCTTTGAAGCTTTGCAAGAACCTGTGCCCCTGCATAGAGAAGCTCTGTCTGGCCAGGAAGAAGATATCCCTTTTCCAGGCGGTGGATCATGCTTTCACGAAATTCCTGCTCTACAGTCTCGCCCTTATCCTTTAATCTCGCCGGTTCATCCAGACAGATCAGCGTATCTCCCGCCGGAAAGTAGTCCAGAAATGACACAGTTTCCGGGCAGAAATACCGGATATAGGCATCAAGTCCATCCTGTTTCCAGCCTTGTGTAATCCCTTCTGTCAGTTCTTTGATGATCCCCCTGATGCGAGATGCTTCCTCGATCTGATGTTTGGCCCTTAAGGCTGCTTCATATTCTTTTTCTTCCTTTTCCAGCCTCTCTCTCCCGGCTTCCAACTGCTTTTTCGTTAAAATGGTCTCTGCTGCCGGATAAATGGTGATCTTTTCCAGCTGTTCCACAGAACGCTGACTTTCCGGATCAAAGCTGCGGATGGAGTCTACCTCATCATCCCACAACTCAATACGTACCGGTACTTCCTCCGTCAGGGGAAAAATGTCCACGATGCCGCCGCGGATGGAAAACTGGCCCATTCCATCTACCTGGGCCGTACGCTCATAGCCCAGTGCTGTCAACCGCTCCTTCCACTCATCCAGATCCATGACCTGACCATTTTCCACAGTCACTGCCTGTTGCTTTAAAAATACTAAAGGCAGCAGATGATCCATAAGACCGTCCAGCGTAGTGACGACCACGCCTTCTTCCTCTTCCATCAGGTGCCGCCATACGGCAATACGCTGACGGGTCATCAGGTTTCCATGGATATCCGCACTGTAAAACAGCAGATCCTTTGCAGGATAAAGCCATACGTCTTCCGTAAAACTGCGAAAATCATCATAGATCTCCTGGCTCTCTGGTCATCATAAGTCACCACCAGTTTCCATGAAAACCCCCGTCTTTTTCCCAGCCAGTGCATCAGGTGTACCTTCTGGGAATCAAGGGTTCCCGTTGCCTGGACCGGTCCTTTTGCCTTTTTAACGCTTCCTGTAGATTTTTCATATTCCTGTAATTCCAATAACGGATTTTCCATATTTTCCCCTTATATCCTGTATCTGATGACCAACCCTTTTGCTTCTATATTCTCCCGGAATCTTTTTCTACTTGATTTTGCGAGAAGATTTTTTTATTTATGGCCATTAAACCGGTTCATAGCCGCATCTGCCCCTTCTGTGATCATAACCTCTACCGCATCTGCCGCATCTTTAAATGCCTGTTCCATTTTCTCACGGTCTTCCTTAGAGAAACGGCTAAGTACATAATCTGCCAGATCCATTCTGGGGGGGCTTGTCACCTACGCCCACCTTGATCCTTGGAAACTCCTGGGTTCCCAGATGGGCAATGATATTTTTAATACCATTATGGCCGCCTGCACTGCCTTTCTTACGGATGCGCAGCTGACCTACATCCAGACTGATATCATCATATATAACAATAATATGCTCCGGGTCCACTTTATAGAAATCTGCCGCTTCTCTTACGCTCTCACCGCTTAAATTCATAAAAGTCTGGGGTTTTAAAAGGATCACCTTTTCCCCTGCGATGATCCCCCCTTCCATAAAGTCCCTTAAACTTCTTCTCATCCACAGATGTGTTTAACCTGTCCGCCAGCACATCAATGGTATCAAATCCCACATTATGTCTTGTCTTCTCATATTCCCTTGTAGGGTTTCCCAGTCCTGCTATGATATACATAAAATATTTTCCTTTCCAAAACACGCCTGAAAGCGCTAGATTCCGCCATATAGGGTATCTAACGCTCATTTTACGAATACATTGTTTATGAAACGATGTACTAGCCGTTCACTTATTCTAGCAGATATGGCTTTCTTTTTACAAGCCGTGATTCTTTTTTACAAACCATATCCTGATGTTGGAGTCAAAGGGTCTTTTTTTTCTCACTTCCCGCCAATGTCTCCAGCGCCCGCTCTTTTGTAAACAGACCGCAGGCTACCAGCCGTTCCACCACCTGCTCCTGGCGTTTTTCGGCCAGCTCCAGGTTTACAGTGGGGGCATATTTAGATGGTGCATTAGGAACGCCTGCAAGGAGTGTGCTTTCATAATCAGTCAGGTCTTCTGGTTCTTTTCCGAAATAACCTTCGCTAGCATCTTTAATACAGTAATATCCGTTTCCAAAATAAATAGTATTTACATAAAGCTCTAAGATCTCATTTTTAGTGTAAGCCCTGTTCCAGTGCAAAGGCCATAAATACCTCTGCCGCCTTCCGTTCCATCTTCTTTTCCTGGGTGAAGTACAGATTTTTTTGCCAACTGCTGTGTAATCGTGCTGCCGCCTTCTACGAAACGTCCTGCTTTCATATCATTGACCATGGCTCTTGTAATAGCAATGGGATCAATACCAATATGTCCATAAAATCGGTGGTCTTCCACAGAGAGGACTGCATCCGTGTAAGTCTCCGGAAGGTCAGAAAACAAGGTGTAGCTTTTCTTGGAACGGATCTCATTTTTTTATCTTCCAGGCTGACCTGGGCAATGGCATCCTTATACATATCATAACCACGGATACCGATAGTCACTGCAAAATACATAACTACCGCACAGAGCACAGCTGTCACTCCTTTAAGCCAGTTAAACGCTGCACGCTTTTTTTTCCCGGTGCTTCCTGCTGTATTGTATTTTCCATTGTCTTTCGTCCTCATCTGCTCACCTTCTCCCTGTGCTATATAACTCAGGCTCAAGCACCTATAGCTCTCTCCTGCCCGCGGCAGCGGTCGGGGCCTTCCCTTAATTACAGTATAACACACCAGAACAGGCAAGTCTTTGAGGCTCCCTTAAAGAACTCTGACTAAAATCTGACTGTTTCTTAAAAGTTTTTCCTAAAGGAGTTTTGAAATAATTTGAAAACTGCATCTGGGCATCGGAAAGAGCCTCTTTTGGTGTCACAATACCAGTGTAGGCATTCTTAACCGCCAGTCCCAGGATGCTTAAAATTTACGCTCATCAAAAGGCACAGAAAGCTCTGCCTGAAGCCGGTTCCCTTTGAAATAGGAAAGCAATGTCTGGAAAGCTTCAGCCACGGATAGTTATGTAAAACCTCATAATTGTCATAGGTTCTGCGGCATGGCGATGTACTTCCCAGTAATGCTGATGCCGAACACAGGGGCTCACTGCACATCCATTTAATAAAGGAAAGTGCATCTTTGGGCCGCTTACAATACTTAGAAACGCCTAAACTACCGCCGCCAAGCACGGGATTATTTCCCGGCATCATGGAATAGCCTACATTTCCTACTACATGAGAGCTGTGGGATGACAGATCGCTGGCATAGTTGCTGTATAAAATGGACATGGCAAAATTTCCTTCTGCAAAGCGTTTTGCAGTCTGGGTCCACCAGCCGCAGTATTCCGGCGATGTACACTGCCGCAGCTCTACCAGTTCCGTAAGGGCCTGCTGGCACGCAGGAGAATCCAGATGGATCTGTCCGTCTGCACCATACAGGTTTTCCTGAATAGCAAATAATCTTGCTAAAAATTCAGAACCTGCCACACCGGTAGACCCAAGTGTAATGGTAGATCCATAGGGAACCGGTGATGACGGTGTCAGATCTCTGGTGAAAACGTAGCAATCCTGTTATATTCCTCAAAAGTTTTCGGCGGCTGCAATTCCTCATGAAACTGTTCAAAATAAGTCCGCTTGCAGATAGGACTTTCAAACAGGTCTTTCCTATAATAAAGGATCTGTACGCTGGGCGTAACCGGCAGTGCATGATCTGGTCATTGACCCGGCAATAATGCTCCGGAACCCCTTCCACATACTGTCCCAGACTGTTTTCAATATCCTCAGCAATTTCTGACAGCGGCCGCAATAACTTCTGGGCAAACCAGACAGCCAGGTCATATCCAGACGCAGGATATCAAAACGGGAGGTTTCATCTAAGGAATTAAATGCCTCATGATCTCATCATATGAAAGGATACACACATTTACATCAACTCCCGTTTTCTGGGTAAATAACCGCGAAAAATGTTTTCATAATATAAGCTTCCGGGCTGTCCAGCGTTACAATGTTTAAAGGCTGGGAGCTTTCCGGTTTCCGGATGTTCACAAACCAGTTCTGGAAGCCATCCCCCACCATCATCCGGTTCACATGATCCTCTGTTACGCTGCTTTCCGGCATTTTTTCCCACAGTCCTTTTTTTTTCTTCTGCTGTGCTTTCTTCCGCTGTATACTCTTCTGCTGTCTTTTCTTCCCCTCCGGTCTCTTCTGCCTTTTGATCAGCATTTTCGCCGCTCTTTTTCCCAGCTGACGGTAATTCATTTCATATTTAATAAAGTCATTTTCCGGAATGGTAAATAATGGTGAGACCGTATAAATATCCGGCGAGCCTTCTTCTTTTCCATAAAAAGGTGGTACACATATCCTTAGCACTTTCCGCAAATCCATAATTGATATAAAAATGCCTGTGGCAGCGTCCCGTTAAATATCTGCATGATATTCTGGTATTTTCGAAATGAGTCCGTCCAGATCGGATCACCTGGCAGGCAGAACCTTCCATTCTGGTCAGGAAGCCCCGGCAGAAATCTTTTTCACTGGAATAATCCGGATTTCCTGTAAGCAGACAGATGCTTCGATATCCCGCCTGCAGTGCCTTCTCTGCCATGGCCTGTCCCGCTTTTTTCATAATCAAACCCAATAAAATCAGAAGGAAAAACCTGTTTTCCGGTCCACAAAAGTACCGGAATATCAGTCCCATTATTTGAATCCGGTTCCATTTCCCAAAAATCCCACTGTTTTTATAAATAACCGTTTCGCTGGCAGTACCCGCTACAGCGGAAATGCAGGCAATTCCCTTTACCTGTCTCACTTTTGCCTCTGAAAATGCAGCCACTTCGCTTTCCGGTGAATTTTCATTGGTCAGGTGACGTGATACCAGATAACCATGTTCCTGGGCATAATCTTTAAAGCTGAAATAAAATCCTCATACTGCCTGGCCTGTGAATCAGGCATGACCAGGGCCAGACAGTCATTGGTTCCTTTACGCAGCAAAGCCGCTCTCTCATTTGGAACATATCCCAGCTGTCTTGCAGCTTCCAGTACACGGCGTATTTTGTCACTGCTTACATTTCCCTTACCATTTAATACATTGGAAACCGTTCCCTGAGCCACACCGGCTTTCTTCGCAATATCTTTAATGGTTGCCATATATGCTCCTCCTGATACCTTGATGCTTTGAGTATACCATATCTATGTGAAACCACAATTACACCTCTGTAAATTGAACATCGTTCAACCACATTCTTTGTAAAGGAACTGTAAAAATATATAACATAGGTAAATCTGTTAAAGTATCAAGTAAATACAAAATAAATATTGTGCAAAAAATCAAAATAATATTTGACACGTTTCAATAATAATGCTATAGTAAACTTAAGAGCAAATCACGGACCTTAAAAAGGCCTATCAATGTAAACAAAAAAGGAGGAGTATCATGAAAAAAGAAACTCGTACTTGCATCATCTGCCTGTTTAGTAGCATCTGCTATGGCATTAAGCGGCTGCTCCGGCAGTTCCAAGCCAGCTGAAACCAGTGCAGCAGCTGAAAAATCCGAAGCAGCAGCCGATACAACCACTGCAGCAGCTGAAAGCGGTTCATCTGACACCATGCACCTGTCATTCTACTACCCGGTAAACGTAGGCGGCGATGCTGCAAAGCTCGATCGAGAAGATCTGCGCAGACTTTAACGCTGAGAACCCTGATATTGTTGTAGATCCTGTTTATACCGGAAACTACGATGATACTGTTACAAAGATCCAGACTGCTATCCAGGAGGCACACCTCCAGATGTATTTGTAAGCCTTGCTACCTCAGCGTTTCACCATGGCTTCCACAGGTATGGCAATGCCTTTAGATGACCTGATCGCAGCAGATGGTGATGAAGGAAAAGCTTACATTGATGATTTCTTAAGTGGATTTATGGAGGACTCCTACGTAGACGGCAAGATCTACTCCATCCCATTCCAGAGAAGTACAGAGATCCTTTTCTATAATAAGGATGCATTCAAGGAAGTTGGCCTTGATCCAGAAAAAAGCACCTGCAACCTGGGATGAACTGGTTGAGGATGCACAAAAGCTGACCAATGAAAACCGTTACGGTGTTGGTATTGCATTAAACCCGGTTCCGCACAGTGGACCTTTACAGGCTTCTGCTTACAGAACAGCAAAAACGGTGAAAACCTGATGGCTGAAGACGGAAAATCCGTTATGTTCGACACCCCGGAAAATGTAGAAGCACTTCAGTTCTGGCTTGACCTTCAGAACAAATATAAAGTAATGGCTCCTGGCATCGTTCAGTGGACCGATCTTCCTACCCAGTTCTTAGCAGGCGAAGTAGCTACGATCTACCACACCACAGGAAACCTGGCAAACATCAGCAAGAACGCTACCTTTGAATTCGGTACTGCATTCCTTCCTGGAAACGCACGCCAGGCAGCTCCTACCGGCGGCGGAAACTTCTACATCTCCGAAGGTATTCCGGAAGACCACGTACAGGCAGCATGGAAGTTCATCAAGTTCGCTACTGAGCCAGAACGTGCAGCACAGTGGGCACTGGATACCGGTTATGTAGCAACCAGACAGTCCTGCTTCGATCTGATATCATGAAAGAATACTACGACAAGCTGCCTCAGGCTAAGATCGCTTACGAACAGATCCCGATCTCCAAGCCAGAGCTTATTACTTACAATGCAGCAGAGATCTGGAGAGTCTTAAACGACAATATCCAGTCTGCAGTAACTGGTGACGCAACTGCTGAAGAAGCATTAAGCGCAGCTCAGGAACAGGCAACAGAAGTTCTGTCTGAGTATCAGTAGAATTAAACAGATACTTTCTGAAATGAGGTTGGTGCTGCCGTGCTTTTTACGGCAGCGCCAATTTATTTCATATTTTCTACTGTTCTCTCGAAATCTGATAATTGGAAAATCTGATAAATGGAGAAGCAATGATGAAAACACATACAAAAAAGCAGCGTGAACTGCGAAACACTCTCATAGGATGGTTATTGGTAATGCCTTCCCGATCTTTATGGCAGCCTTTACTGTATGGCCGGTCTTTCGGAGCATCTGGCTCAGTCTCACAAAATATAAGCTTGGTATGAGCGCACCGGAATTTATCGGTCTGAAAAACTATATCAATCTGGCCGGATCTTCTCTTTTCTGGAAAGTAATGGGAAATACGCTGTTTTTTGCGTTGATCACCATTGTTCCCAGTATGGTAGTCGGTCTGTTTTTAGCAACCTTAGTCAACCGTAAAGCCGTCTCATCGGTTTTGTCCGTACTTCCTATTTCTATCCGGTGGTTATGCCCATGATCGCTATTGCCAGTATCTGGATGTTCATTTACATGGCAAAAACGGCTTACTTGACCAGATGCTTATCAGCATGGGATTTCAGCCTATGAATATCTTATCCAGTAAAAAGACTGTTCTTCCAGCTATGGCCTTTATGTACGTATGGAAAGAAGCCGGATATCTGATGGTATTCTTCCTTTCCGGTATCCAGAGTATTTCTACCGATGTAAATGAGGCAGCACGCATTGACGGTGCTAACTCTGGACTATTTTCCGCAAAGATCACCTTACCGCTTCTTGCACCGACCTTCCTGTTTGTATCCACCATTGCGCTGACTAACAGCTTTAAGCTGGTGGATCATGTAGTCATTATGACAGAGGGAGCTCCAAACAACGCTTCCACACTGCTTCTGTACTACATTTACCAGCAGGGATTTACAAACTTCAACTACGGCGTATCTTCTGCACTGACAACGGTTATGCTGCTTCTGCTTATGGTAGTAGCACTTCCTCGTTTCTTAAGCCAGGACAAGAAGATCCAATACAACTAAAGGAGGCCTTACACCATGCAGAAAAAACATTTGGTCGGTGCCGGGATCACCGCATTTTCCGTTATTTTAGGCCTGCTTTGGCTAATCCCACTTATCTGGCTGATCGGAACCGCATTTTCTGTTCCATCTTTCCATATGACACTGTTCCCAACAACAGCGTTTACACTGGACAATATTAAATATGTATGGAATGCTATTCCATTTGGCACCTATTACATCAACACCCTGACACTGGTAGTATGCACCTTTGCCGTACAGTTCTTTACTTCCACTCTGGCTGCCTATGCGCTGGCCGTTCTGGATTTCAAGGGACAGGCACTGGTATTTGCTGTGATCTTTATGCAGATCATTATCCCAAATGACGTTCTGATCACACCAAACTTCATGACTCTGTCTGACTTAAAGCTGATCGATAGCAAAGATCGGTATGATGCTTCCATTCTACGGCAGTGCCATGGCTATCTTCTTGCTCCGCCAGCACTTTAAATCTATTCCAAAGGCACTGGCTGAAGCCGCAAAGATCGACGGTGCCAACACATGGCAGACCATCTGGGGTGTATACATGCCCTGTGCAAAACCGGCATATCTTTCCTTTGCCGTTATCTCTGTCAGCTACCACTGGAACAACTATCTGTGGCCTTTGATCGTAACTAATTCTCCTACTAACCGTACACTGACTGTAGGACTTGCTATTTTTTGCAAAATCAAAGGAGGCTAACATGCAGTGGGCCAATGTGTGTGCTGCAGCCTTTATCATCATTGTTCCTCTGCTCTTAGCCTTCTTAGTTGCCCAGAAACAGTTTATGAGCAGCTTTGTAAGTGCCGGCATCAAGGAATGATTGCTGAAAATACCCATTAAGGAGGAAAGGCATGGAATTAAATTTTACCGGAAAAGGCAGCGCTTTTTATCCTCCCTTCAAGAATACGGGAGCATACATGCTTTCCGGAAAAGCGCTTTATCTTATTGACTGCGGAGAGACCATGTTTGATGTGCTTTATCACAAACTGGACCTGGCTTCCATTGAAGATGTTTATGTTATCCTGACCCATATGCATGCCGATCACGTAGGAAGCCTTGGAACCCTGATCTCCTATTTTTACTGTCTCTTCAACAAAGCTATTCATGTGGTTTATCCACAGGAGACCATTAAACAACTTCTTACATTAGAAGGGATAACACCTTTAGGCTACCATTACCATGAAACACTTCCTGAAAATCCGGCCGGACTGACTGCAGTTCCCGTGGAGGTGAAACATGCCCTGGATATGAAATGCTATGGCTATGTTTTAAGCAATGGTACAGAGTCTATCTACTACAGCGGTGACTCTTCTGAACTGCCTGAAGACATCAGAAACCGCTTCCTGGCAGGAGAAATAAACCGTATCTACCACGATACCAGTACCCACGATTCACCGAATCCATCCCACTGCTACTACGGCAAGATGGAAAAATGGATCCCCCCGTGAAGAACGCCACAGAGTCTACTGTATGCACCTTGACAGTCCCTGTGAGGATATGTTGAAAGAAAAGGGCTTTAGTATTGTGGAGGTTGTGGAAGAATAAATCTGCAAAACCAATAAGAATATCGTTTATCTTTGCTCAATGTAAACCTTCCCTCGTTTTCTGATAATGTCAGAACGAGGGAAGGTACCTATTTTAATTCTCTAACCTATTTTAATTACAATATCAAATCTTCACAATACATATTGATATACTCTTCAAATCTTTCCTTAGGCAACGCCAAGGTCACCTGTTTTTTAGTTCCCCATGTCTTGAACCATCAACATAACATACACAGTCAGTTCTTCTCCATAAGACGTTTCCGATAAGTATTTAAAAGTTGCGGTGATACTCCCAATGGATTTTTCTCCTTTCTTTCCTCCATGTATGTCACCTGTTTTATTTATTCCCGCAAAATGAGAAATAATTTATAAACTGCTCAACTTTTGCTGGCGGGATACCGCCTTTTTCAGGGTGCATCCATGGCACCACTACTGCTTTACCTTTCGGCTATACAGCTACTTTTATTATTTCTGGATTCTTTAGTCCGGTTACGGACAGTTCTTTCTGTTTTCCGGATACGGAGTAACGTTTACTCAGGATATTATATGCTCCTACTGCATCCGCATTATATCTTACTCCATCCGTTATATACATGCCCCGCTCTTTTCTGTTTGATGCTTCTGCACATTTTTTGATATTTCTGGTGAAAACGGGCTGCACTGGCTGGTATAGCTTTCTTCCTGTTTTATCTATGGTATTCCATACAGTTTCAGTTTATATTCCAACATGATATAAAGTTTATGATACGGCAGTCCGTGAAACTTCTGGTTTGTCTTGTGCCCTATATCTTTTCCTTTACGGATATTTCGGATATCTCCTATGATTACACAGTTTATCTTTTCTTTTTTACAGTATTCTGCAAGCCATCTGGTCACCTTATGAAGGTAATCCTTTACTGCATTCTGTTTTTTCCGATAAATCCTTTTGATGTGTTTCGAGGAGCTGAGATATTTTATGCCGTTTTCCACCTGCTGTGCATACCATATTGATTGAACCCTGCTGATTTCTTTGTGAAAGGATCTTTCCAGCGAAAGCTATTTTCTTCCCAGAATAAAACTCCTTCCATTTCCGGAATCATAACAGGTCATCAGATGATGAATTCCAAGATCAATTGATAAATAATGGCCATTCAGGAGTTCGGCTCTGGCTCCTTGACCTCATAGATAACGATAAGGTCACATTTTCCATCTTCCGGTGGATAGATCCGCAGCTGTTTTATGTGATCCATGTTCCTGAAAATCTTATTTTCAAGATATAGAAATTTTTCATGAATCCCATAAGCTTCTTCCATATAGCTTTTCAGATCCTTTGACAGAGACAGCCGTAATTGGTCGGAACCTTTCTCGTGCCGGATTCCCATCTGCATGTAAGTGATCGGTATATTGTCCTGTTTAAATCGCGGCGGATTTGGATCTTTGATCCCACCGGTCTTTTTAAGAACATAAAATGATTTCCAGGCTTTATCCAGCTGCTTGCAGGTCTCCTGCGCCGTCTGGGACGGAAGCTGTCTATACCACAGATCTCCTTTATGCGCTTTCTTCTGATAATACCAGTCAGGATACTTCTCCAGCTCCAATTCTTTATATCGACGGCGTTCATAGTTACAGACATTCCAGAGTTTGGAAGCAGCATAACACATATGCCCTATAATGTTAGAATATTCCGGTCGGATATTAACCGATGTTCTGTGAGACAACAGCATTCCCCTCCCCCTTCAAACAGCCATGCATATGAATATTTACAATTCACATTGAATTAATACGACTTGCTCTGATGTTCAATATAACGGCGAATATTTTCCTCAGATACGGATCCGATCGTTTCCACATAATAAGAATGGTTCCACAGTTCTCCCTTCCACAACTGGTTTCTTATTTCCGGAAAACGTTCGAATAATTTCCTGCCTGTAATCCCCTTCAGATACTTGATAATGGCTGTTATTGACAGTTTTGGTGGAGCTGATACAAAACAGTGAACATGATCACCTTCACCACATTCAAATAAATAAACGGTAAAACCTTTATCGTCAGCTATCTGCTGCACGAGTTCCTGTAGGTATTTCTCAACTTCTGGGGTTAATATCTTCCGTCTGTATTTCACCGACCAAACCATATGGTAGTTAATATTACACACGCAAGTCCTATAATGTATCAGATTTTCTTTCATACATATAGTATATCATATACTTTGCAAACAGCACTGATTTATAATGACGTTCCAGTGTCACTAACAGGATATTTCCAAGTACACCGATAGCCAGGATCTCTCCGATCCCTACAGTCAGCATGGCATATGGAATCAGATCTGTGGAACCATATGCATAGCGCAGTACCCATGGAACAATAATGGTGTTGGAAAGGATCGGCGGAAGACATACCAGCCATTTATTTTTCTTTCCAAGATAGTAAGAACCAACTGCCCCAATCAGAGTTGCAATACTTCCGAACACTACATCCAGCGTTGCTGCACCGCAAAGCAGATTAGCAAGGAAGCAGCCAATAGTAACACCTGGAACTGCACTGGTTAAAAAGTACGGCAGCACACATAATACTTTGAGACCCTGAACTGGATCGGACCAAAGGCGATAGGCGCAACGATCATGGTCAGCACCACATAAAGAGCTGCAATAAGCGCACTCTGGGTAATAAAGCCAGTTCTTGATTGGTAATACTGTTTGTTCATTTTCAATTCTCCTTTAGTTTTGTTTTACGAGTGGAAGGTCACGAACACTCGATTCATTTTACGCCGGGAATCGGCGAAAGCCTTATAAGACCTTGGTTTTTCAGGCTTTGCAACGAGTAGAAGTATAGCACAGCAAAAACACAAAATCAAGGT